>Ga0182739_1003551_pt1 | contig 13535 bp, 15 predicted proteins | sample eDN5th30CBELigBY_FD_128873 | JGI IMG/M metagenome (GOLD analysis project Ga0182739, IMG submission 128873) | Enriched backyard soil microbial communities from Emeryville, California, USA - eDNA 5th pass 30_C BE-Lig BY (version 2) (version 2) | ecosystem: Environmental > Terrestrial > Soil >... | reverse complement strand
GTCTTCTTGGCGACCTCCTTGACGAGCTCCGCGCCGATCTTCTCGTACGGGTCGTCGAGCTCGATCTCCTTGGCGATCGAGACGCCGTCGTTCGTGATCGTGGGGGCGCCCCACTTCTTCTCGAGCACGACGTTGCGACCGCGGGGGCCGAGCGTCACCTTGACGGCGTCGGCGAGAGTGTTCAGGCCGCGCTCGAGACCGCGACGGGCCTCCTCGTCGAAAGCGATGATCTTTGCCATGTGTGTGTCGTCCCTCCCGGACGTAAGGCTTTCGGTCTTAGCACTCGGCAAACGCGAGTGCTAAGCCATTCTGGCACTCGCCCCTGGTGAGTGCAAGCCGCGTCGAGCGCCGTCAGCGAACGACCTTGACCGAGCCCTTCTTCGGCACGAGCTCGACCCACGTGTTCCCCGCCGCGAGATAGATCGGCAGACCGTTGGTGCGGGTGAAGACGATCGGCGCGGTGCGGCTCTTCTTCGACCAGAGCGCATCGACGACCTTGCCGCCCGTGGAGATCCACGCCTTTCCGGACCCGACCATGACGGTCTTGGGGATGTAGCCGTAGCGGTTGTCGATCTCGACCGACATCACCACGACGTTGGTCGCCGCGAGCTGCGCGCCGGAGGCATCCATGTCCTTGCGGCCGTCCTGCGAGCGCAGGTAGGTGCCGGATGCCGGATCCCACCGCCATGCCCGCGCGCTCGAGTTGGAGAAGCGCAGGTCCATGCCCTTCGCCGGCGCGCCGAAGACGGGCGCCGACGCCATCGTGGGGTCGACGGGGTAGGAGAACTGCTGCGCGGGCGGAGGGAGGGACTTGTACTTCGCGCGCAGCTTCTGCGCCTCGACGACGACGTTGTGCGGCGCGCGCTTCTTGTTCGAGCGGAACATGAAGCGGTCGTCCTTGCCGCCGTGGATCGCATTGTGCACGTCCGTCGACTGCATCATCGAGACGAACTCGCGCTTGCCGCCGGAGTAGGCGACGATGCCGCCGAGCGGCGAGATGATGTCGGGGTCCATCGGGCGGATGCTGCGGATCGGCCCGATCTCCTTGGGGACCTTCGAGAACCACACCGCGACATAGCGGGTGAGGCCGCCCTCGACGAGCTCCTCGAAGACGATGTCCGTGTCCTGCAGGCCCCACTGCGGGCGCGCATCCCAGTGGTTGTCGATCTTGGCGGCGAGGGCCGGTCCCGTGATCGAGGACTCCAGGACCACGGTGCCGCGCAGGGGCGAGAGGGCCTCCGCGGGCGTCGGTGTCGGGGTGGGCGTGGGCGTCGGGGACGGCGTGGCGGTCGCGGTGGCCGTCGCCGTCGGGCTGGCGGCCGGCGACGGCGCGCACCCGAACAGGGCGGCAGCCGTGACGCCGAGCGCCAGCAGGACGGACGCCGGGCGTCGAAGGGGGATCACGCGGGCAGGATAGCGCGGTGATCCGGAGCTTCCGCGGCGACGCGGCGCGTCAGGCGACGATGCGCACCGACTCGGCCTGCGGGCCCTTCTGGCCCGAACCGACGGTGAACTCGACGGTCTGTCCCTCTTCGAGGACGCGGAAGCCCGGCATGTCGATGTTGGAGTAGTGGACGAACACGTCCGAACCACCACCGGTGACGGTGATGAAGCCGAAGCCCTTCTCGGCGTTGAACCACTTCACGGTGCCTTGCGTCATGCCTGTCTCCTGTTGCTGCGTAACTCCTCGATCGTAAGCACGCGAGCACGCCGGAATCAGGGGTTGCGGGCATTGTTGACACACCCGCATCGCACTGTTCACACGCCGGAAATACAGGCGCCGCGACAGGCTAGTCCGTGGCGGACGGAGTGGGCGTCGAGACGCTGTCGAGACCGATGACGACCGTCAGCTGCTTCTGGTCCGGGCTCTGCAGGTAGTCCGCGCTCTCCTGGATGGCCGCGCCGCCGATGGCGTCCGCGAGACCGGCTGCCGCGGCCTCGTCCTCGGGCGTCGGGTAGAACACGGTGGTCGTGCGGAAGTCGTCGGAGCCCGCGGCACCCGCGCTCACCTGGCTCGCCTTCCAGCCCGCGGCGATGATCTTGTCGGCCACCTGGCCGGACAGCCCCTCCACCGGGGTCGCGTTGAGGACGAGGACCGAGTACGTCGTGTCCAGGATCGGGGTCACCGTCGGCTCGGGCGTGGAGGTCGGCGTCGCCGCCGGAGCCAGGTCGATGCGACCGGATGCCACGAGGGTGCCGAACACGCCCGCGGCGACGAGCACGAGGGTCGTCGCGGCCGCCCACAGGAAGATGACGCCGCCCCGCATGCGCGGGTTCTCCGCCCGGTGCGCGCCGATCCGACCGCGTTGCGCAGGGACCTCGTCGAAGCGATCACGCGGGAAGGTCTGGTTCGGCACCCCACGATGTTACCGGGCACCCGCGGGTGGGCCGCTCAGGCGATCCCCAGCGACACGGCGTGGCGCAGCGACGTGCGCGCGCTCAGCGCCCGGCCTGCGACGCGCGCGCGATACGGGCCTCGTCGCGCGCGTCCCGCACGCGGCGCAGACGCTTGACGAGCATGGGGTCGTGCTCGAGCGCCTCGACGGTGTCGATCAGCCGCCCGAGAAGCTGGTAGTAGCGCGCAGGCGACAGGCCCAGCTCGGCGCGGATCGCCTCCTCCTTGGCGCCCGCGTGACGTCGCCACTCCGCCTCGAACTCGAGGATGGCGCGGTCGCGGTCGGTGAGGGGCACGGGGCCACGCTAACCCCGCTCCTGCGCCGCACCCCGCCGCCACACCGCACCCGCTCCGTTCCGATCGCCGAGCACGGAACATCCCCAGGCGCAGTCCTGTTTGAATGGACGAAGAAGGAGCATCCCCATGACGTATGCAGTGAACAAGACAGACGAGCAGTGGCGCGCCGAGCTCACCCCGGAGCAGTACGCGGTCCTGCGTCAGGCGGGCACCGAGCGGCCGTGGACCGGCGAGCTCCTCGACGAGAACCGCGCCGGCCTCTACACGTGTGCGGCGTGCGGCGCCGAGCTGTTCCAGAGCGGCACGAAGTTCGACTCGCACTGCGGCTGGCCGAGCTTCTACGAGTCGGTGCGCCCCGAGGCGGTCGAGCTCATCGAGGACACGAGCCACGGCATGGTGCGCACCGAGGTGCGCTGCGCGTCGTGCGGCTCGCACCTGGGCCACGTCTTCCCCGACGGGTTCGGCACCCCCACCGGCGACCGCTACTGCATGAACTCGCTGTCGCTCTCGTTCACCCCCGAGTCATGACGCCGACCTCGGCGCCTGCGGAGGACGAGGCGGGCCCCGCGCGCGTCGCCCCCGCGCTGGACGCGGTCCGCGCCCGCCGCTCGTGGTCGAAGGTGACGGACGAGGCGCCGACGCGGGCCGAGCTGCTGCCGCTCATCTCCGCCGCCGGACGCGTCGCCGACCACTCCTCGCTGCGCCCCTGGCGACTCATCGAGTTGCGCGGCGCGGACCGCGAGCGCCTGGGAGCGGCGATCGCGAAGGCGCAGGGCGACGACACGCCGTCCACGAAGCCGCTGCGCGCGCCGCTGCTCATCGCGGTGGTCGCGAGCTTCCGCAAGAGCGAGAAGGTCCCGCACTGGGAGCAGGAGGCTGTGGCTGCGGGTGTCGCCCACGTGCTCAGCCTCCTCCTCGACGAGGCCGGATGGGGCGTCATCTGGCGCACCGGCCACTACACCCGCAGCAAGGCGGTCGCGAAGGCGCACGGGCTCGGCAAGGACGAGGTGCTGCTGGGCTGGCTCTACGTCGGCGGCAAACCGGCCGGCAAGCGCCCCGGGCGACGCAAGGGCGTCGACGCCCGCCACCACATCACGCGGATGCCGCGCGACAAGAAGGCCGACAGCAAGCCCTAGCGCCGGCGGCGTCGCCAGGGCACGGCGGCGACGACGACCGACGACAGCGCCACGGCCACGACGAGGATCTCCAGAAGGATGCCGGGGCTCCCCGCCGCCGGCCAGATCGCGTCGATGACGACGGACGCGAACAGCTGGCCGCCGATCGTGCCGAGAGCCAGCAGCAGCACGCCGGTGTGCACGACGACGGCCGCCGAGACGAAGATGTAGACGACGCCGAGCGCTCCGCCGAGGTACAGCCACGGCTCGCCGGGGAACGGCTCCGGGGCCCCTTCGATGCCGACGTGGACGGCTGCGGCGACGGCGAGCACCAGTGTTCCGGTGACGAAGTTGACGAGGGTCGCCGTCAGGGGCGTCCCCACCTTCTGACGCAGCCGTCCGTTCGTCGCCTGCTGCCACGCGACCCCGATGCCCGCGATGAAGGGGAGCACGAGCATCCACAGCGGCGCGGACGACGAGCCCGAGCCGGAGAGGGACAGCACGACGGCCGCGAGCGCGAGCACTCCCCCGGCGACGCGCGGGACGGTCACCGCGACGGCGCCGCCCGGGCTGAACCCGACGCGGTCGAGGAAGAGACCGAACACGGTCTGTCCCGCGACGTAGCCGACGGTGAAGAGCGAGACGCCGATGATCCCGACCACGAGCCCCTGCGTGGCCACCGTGAGGGCGCCGGCGACGCCGCCGACGAGCATCCACCAGGGGATGCGGCGATCCCGCACGCCGGTGACGAGGCGTCCGAACCCGCGCCGGCCGACGGGCAGCGCGAGCGTCAGGACGATGAGGATCGCGAGCCCCGACCCGAACGAGACGACGGCTGCGACGAAGCCGTCCTCGAGCCGCACGCCGAGCTGGCCGTTGATGCGCGACTGGATCGCTGTGAGCGCGCCGATCATTCCAGCGGCCCCGAGCGCGACCCATGCGGGCATGCGCGCGGCTCCCCGCGATCCGCTTCCGGAGGCGCCGCGCGGCGCCTCCGCTCCGGCATCCTGTCCTGTCACGCCGCGCGTCTCCGTCCTGTCCGGTCGCGCAATCGCGCCTCCGGAACTCTAACGCGCGCAGTCTGCTCCGAAGGCCGCCGCGGCCGTGGGGGTATAAGCCGAATCGATGCGCGGCATAAACGATTTCGGCTTCACCTATGCGCGCGGGCCGCGGTCCAATGGCGGGGAACAAAGGAGTTCCATGTCCAGGACCACCACACCCGAGGCATCCACCACCCGACGCGCAGGCGTGCTGCAGGGAATCCTGCTGCTGGCCGGAAGCTGCATGCCCGTGCTCGGCTCGGTGCTCATCACCCCTGTGCTGCCCCAGCTGTCGCAGCACTTCGCCGGCGTCCCCGGCGCCGAGGTGCTCGTGCCGATGATCGTCGCGATCCCCGCCCTGGTGATCGCGATCTTCGCGCCGTTCGCGGGGCAGATCGTCGACCGGCTCGGCCGCAAGACGCTCCTCATCATCACGATGTTCGCCTACGCCCTCGCCGGCACGGCGCCGGCCTGGCTCGAGGATCTCACCGCGATCCTGGTCAGCCGCGTCCTCGTCGGCGTGTGCGAGGCGGCCATCATGACCGTGTGCACGACGCTGATCATCGACTACTTCCACGAGCCGAAGCGACGCAACAAGTACCTCGGCCTCCAGACGGTGACCACCACCCTGGCGGCGACGGTGTTCATCGCGCTGGGCGGCGCGCTGGGCGTGAGCGGCTGGCACACCCCGTTCTGGGTGTACGCGATCAGCATCGCGATCGCGGTGCCGATGATCTTCGCGCTGTGGGAGCCGAAGTCCGACCCCACCGACTCGCACGTCGACCCCGGCGTCAAGGTGCGCACCCCGTGGCGGCGCATCTGGGTGCGCCTGCTGGTGAGCGTGTTCGGCGGCTTCAGCTTCTACGTGCTCATCATCGAGGCCAGCTACCTGGTCGTGGGCACGGGCGTCGCCGCCACCGACACCGGCATCATCGGGGCGGTCGCCGCGATCGCGTCGCTCGCGACGGCCATCGGCGGCATCTCGTTCACGCGCATGGGCAAGCTGCCGCACAGCGTCCTGCTGCCGCTGGCGTTCGGCCTGCAGGCGATCGGCATGCTCGTGATCTGGTTCGTCCCGGGCCTTCCCGGCATCATCGTCGGCGCCGTCATCGCGTCGTACGGCTCGGGTCTGCTGCTGCCGTCGCTGCTGACGTGGGTCGTCGCGCCGACCCGCTTCGAGGAGCGCGGTCGCGTGACCGGCTGGTGGACGGCGTCGTTCTACCTCGGCCAGTTCCTCACGCCGATCCTGATGGGGATCCTGGGCGGCGTGACCGGCGCCCTCGCGGTCGGGGTCGGCGTCGTCGGCGTCGCCGCGGCGGTCGTCGCGCTCCTCGTGGGAGCCGCGCTGCGGGCTCGAGCCCGCAGCACCGTCGACGCCTGAGCAGACGCCTCGATCAGATGCGCGCGCTGTCCGCCGCCTCGGCGAACAGCGCGCGCATCCATTCGTGCTCCGGGTCGCGGTCGTGCACCGGATGCCACCACAGGGCGTTCTTGACGGGCGTCGCGTCGAACGGCGGGGTGCGCAGCACGACGTCCCCCGACGCCTGGATGATGCGGGCCAGTCCCGCCTGCACGAGCCCGAGCCGATCTGTGCCCGCGACGTAGAGCGGCAGGGTCAGGAAGCTCTCCACGACGGCCGCGATGCGCGGCTCGATGCCCAGCTGCTGCAGCTGCCGGCTCGCCGACGTGAAGGCCGTGCGCGACTGGTACGTGAACACCCACGGGGACGCGCCGATGAGCTCCATCGTCACCCCCTCCGCCGCGCGATCGTTGTCCGCGGACGCGACGACGAGCCAGTCGTCGCTGCTGAGGTCCACGTACGGCAGGCTGTCGAGGAAGCCGTGCGGCATGAGCAGTCCGTCGACATAGCGCAGGCGCGTGTCGATGTCGTCGATGATCGCCGGGTTGTGGAGCATGAAGCGGAACCGCACCCCCGGTGCGCGCTCGGCCGCGAGCCGCGAGACGGCCCGGCCGATCGTGGCGAAGCTGTAGTCCGATCCGTAGATCGAGAACTCCCGCACCGAGTCCTCGGGGGACCAGTCCGCCTGCGCGTCGAAGACGCGTCGCGCGGCCTCGAGCGCGGCCGACGTGTACTCGGTGAGCCGGACCGCGAGCGGCGTCAGCTCGTACGCGTTGCCGCGGCGAGCGAGGATCGCGTCGCCGAAATGCGTCCGCAGGCGCGCGAGCGAGGCGCTCAGGGCGGGCTGGCTGAGGTGGAGCCGCTGCGCGGCGCGGGTGACGCTGCGCTCGGTGAGCAGCGCGTCGAGGGCGACGAGCAGGTTGAGGTCGAGACGGGACAGCGGGGGCTGGTCGGACACGGCGTCGTGTCTCCCTCCGGAGAAGGTCAGGTGCCGCCCAGCATATAAACACCGATGATGCCGCGCATCGTTGAATTCGGCTTCCCTGATGATGCATCCCGTCGGAAGGTGGATCCAGGCACCATCCGCACCGTCGCACCGAAGGGATCGAAGATGATCAAGCTGCTCTCCCACCTCTCCTACGTCGCCGTGACGTCGCCCGACGTCGAGGCCTCCGTGAGGTTCTACGAGGAGCAGGTCGGGCTGACGGTCGTCGATCGCATCGACGGCACGGTCTACCTCCGCTGCTGGGGCGACTACTACGCCTACTCGCTGGTGATCGTCCCGGGCGATGAGCCGTCGCTGCACACGATGGCATGGCGCACCTCCAGCGCCGAGGCGCTCGAGGAGGCGGCGGCGCGCATCGAGGCGGCCGGAGTGCAGGGCGAGTGGATCGACGCCCACAGGATCGGACGCGCCTACCGCTTCACCGGCCCCTTCGGGCACTCGATGACGCTGCACTGGGACGTCACCCGCCACCAGGCGGGCGGCAGCGAGGCATCCCTCTTCCCCGACCGCCCCGAGAAGCGCTCGAAGGTCGCCGGGGCCCCGCGCCAGCTGGACCACGTGACCGTCGCGGCGAGCGACGTCGACGCGTTCGTGAAGTGGTACGTCGACGTCCTCGGCTTCCGCTTCATGGCCCGCACGGTGCTCGACGAGGCGCCGATCTCGGTGTTCTCCGTGCTCACGACGAACGAGAAGTCCCACGACCTCGGCGTGGTGCGCGACGGCTCGTCGCTCGCCGGGCGGATCAACCACTACGCCTTCTGGGTCGACACCCGCGAGGAGCTGCTCATCGCCGCCGACACCCTCATGGAGAACGGCATCGCGATCGAGTACGGACCCTCGATCCACGGCATCGGCGAGCAGAACTTCCTCTACTACCGCGAGCCCTCGACCCTGCGCATCGAGCTCAACACCGGCGGCTACCGCAACTACGTGCCGGACTGGGAGGCGAACACGTGGCGCCCGTCGCAGGGCTCGAACAACATGTACCGCAACGGGGCGATGCCCATGTCGATGACGGAGTCGTTCCCGCCCGCGGACGGACCGACCGCGACGGAGGAGGGCGTGCCCGACGAGATCCGGGCCGCGCTGCTCAACCCGCACGCCCGTCACGGTCAGGGCTGAGGCGGACGCCGTGGTCGTCACCGCCCCCGCCCCCTTCGCGCTCGTCCGGTTCCGCGACGGCGATGCGACGCGCCTCGGCCTCGCCGCCGGCGAGCACGTCCGCCCGCTCGACTCGGAGGCCCTCGGCGCGCCGACGCTCAACGCGTTCCTCGCGGCCCCCGACTGGGACCGCCTCGCTGCGCTGGCGTCCGCCGACGACGGAGGCTGGATGCCGTTGGCCGACGTCACGCTGACCGCCCCCGTCGAGCCGCGGCAGGTGCTGCAGACCGGGGCGAACTACCGGCAGCACGTCATCGAGCTCGTCGTGGCGGGCCTCACGAACGACTCCGACCGCACGCCCGAGGAGGCCCGCGCGTTCGCGGCGCACCTCATGGACGAGCGCAAGGCGCACGGCGAGCCGTACTTCTTCATCGGCCTTCCCGCCTGCGTCGTCGGCGACGACGTGCCGCTGCGCCTGCCCGCCTACAGCGACGTGCACGACTGGGAGCTGGAGCTCGCGGTCGTCATCGGCCGGGAGGCGTTCCGCGTCTCCCGCGAGGAAGCTCTCGCCCACGTCGCGGGGTACACGATCGTCAACGACATCACCACGCGCGACCTCGTCTTCCGCTCCGACATGAAGGAGATCGGGACGGACTGGTACCGCGCCAAGAACGCGCCCGGATTCCTGCCGACGGGGCCGTTCCTCGTGCCGGCGGCCTTCGTGGACGGCTCCGACCTGCGCCTGCGGCTCGAGCTCAACGGGGACGTCATGCAGGACGCGACGACGAGCGACCTGCTGTTCGACATCCCGGCGCTCGTCTCGGGTGCGTCGCAGACGATGCCGCTGCTGCCGGGCGACCTGCTGCTCACCGGCTCGCCGGCGGGCAACGGCCAGCACTGGCGACGATTCCTGCGCGACGGGGACGTCATGACCGGATCGATCGAAGGACTCGGGACGCAGGTCGTGCGCTGCGTCGCGGAGGACTGAGCACCCGTCCCCGGTGACGGGACGACGCAGAACAGGGAGGTTCTGACAATGACCGCAGTCAACAGGGTGGCCGTCGCGGGCGCCGGAGCAGTCGGGCTCGCCGCGGCGATCCAGCTCGCCAAGGCGGGCGTCGAGGTCGACGTGTTCGAGTCGAAGCCCGAGCTGACCGCGCTCGGCTCCGGCATCTCGCTGCAGGGGAACGCGCTGCGCGTGTTCGACGCGCTGGACGCGTGGGACGACATCCGCGCGGCCGGCTTCGCGTTCGAGGGGCTCACGCTCCGGGCGCCCGGCCCCGCCGCGCCCGTCGTCGCCGAGCTGCCGGACGTCAAGACCGGCGGGCCCGACTACCCGGCGGCGATGGGGATGCCGCGGCCCGACCTGGCGCGGATCCTGCTCGAGCACGCCGAGCGCGCCGGTGCGAGGGTGCGCTTCGGCGCGACGGTGTCGGGGTTCGAGGCCGACGGCGACGCCGTCGAGGTGCTCGTCGACGACGTCTCGGCGGGCACGTACGACCTGCTCATCGGCGCCGACGGACTCCACTCGACGGTCCGCGCCGGGATGGGCATCGAGACGAGGCCGGAGCCCAACGGCATGGGGATCTGGCGCGCGTTCGTGTCGCGTCCGGCCGAGGTCGCCCGCACCGAGCTGTATTACGGCGGCCCCGTCTACATCGCCGGGTACACCCCGACGGGCGAGGACACGATGTACGCGTTCCTCGTCGAGAAGGCGCAGGACCGCTTCGGCGTCTCCGACGAGGACGCGACGCGCATCATGCTCGAGGAGTCGCGCGCATACGGCGGCCCGTGGGAGGCGATCCGCGACGACCTCGCGCGCGGTGCCCGCGCCCACTACACGTGGTTCACACGGCACGTCGTCGAGGCGCCGTGGAACCGCGGGCGGGTCGTCATCATCGGCGACGCGGCGCACTCATGCCCGCCGACGATCGCGCAGGGCGCGGCGCAGGGCCTCGAGGACGCGCTCGTGCTGACGGAGCTCCTCACCGCGCGCACCGCGGTCGATCAGGACCTCTGGGACGCGTTCCACGCGCGGCGCCTGCCCCGGGCGACGGCAGTCGTCGAGGCGTCGAGCCAGCTCGCGCAGTGGCAGATCGACGGCGATCGGGATGCCGACGCGGGCGGCCTCATCTTCGGCATCGCACAGCAGATGGCGCAGCCGGCATGACCGTCGTCGACGTCCACGCGCACCTGCTGCTGCCCTCCCTGCACGCCGAGGTCGAGCGCCGCGCCCCCGAAGAGGTCGCCGCCGCCGCCGCGCTCGAGCTGCGCCGCCACGGTGCGGAGAGCCAGCGCGTCTCCGGCGCCATGGTCGGCGCGCGCATCCCGAAGCTCACCGAACTGTCCGTGCGTCTCGCCGACATGGACGCGCAGGGCGTCGACCGGCAGTGGGTGAGCGTCTCCCCCAACCACTTCTACCCGTGGGCCGCCGAGGGCCTGGCCGTGTGGATCGCCCAGGAGGCGAACCGCCTCGTCGCCGAGCACGTCGCGCTCGCCCCCGATCGGCTCATCGGACTCGGCGTGGTGCCGCTGCAGCATCCGTCCCGCATCCTGGAGTGCGTCGACGACGCGATCCTCGGGCGCGGGCTCGCGGGCATCGAGATCTCGTCGTTCGCCGGCGACGTCGAGCTGTCCGACCCGCGCCTCGAGCCGATGTGGGCGCGCGTCGCGGAGCTCGGCGCGGTCGTCTTCCTGCATCCGTTCGGGTGCTCCCTCGACGAGCGGCTGGACCGCTTCTACCTCGCGAACACCGTGGGGCAGCCGGTCGAGAACGCGGTCGCGCTGTCGCACCTCATCTTCGCCGGTGTGCTCGACCGCCACCCGTCGCTCAAACTCGTCGCCGCGCACGGCGGGGGCTACCTGCCGACCGCCATCGGCCGGTCGGACCACGCGTGGCGCGTGCGCCCCGAGGCGCACGGGTGCGCGCACGAGCCGTCGTCGTACCTCCAGCGCCTGTGGTTCGACACCGTCGTCCACGATGCGGCGGCGCTGCGTCACCTCGTCGAGGTCGCGGGGCCGGGACGGGTCGTGCTGGGCAGCGACTATCCGTTCGACATGGGTCTGGACGACCCTGTCGGCACCGTGCGCGGCGCGGGACTCGACGACGAGACGACCGAGCGCATCCTGGGCGGCAACGCCGAGGCGCTCCTGGAGACGAGGGTGCAGGCATGAGGATCGCACGCTGGATCGGACAGGACGGCGGCGCCGTCGCGGAGGGCTTCGTCATCGGCGAGCGCGTCGTCGCTTTCCCCGACGCGCTCACCGTGGCGGACGTCCTGGCGCGCGGCCTGACGGAGACGGCGGCGCTGCACGAGCGGGTCGCGGATGCCGCGGGCACGCCCCTCGCCGACGTGCGCCTCCTCGCCCCCGTCGCACCGGCCGCGGTGCGGGACTTCGTCGCGTTCGAGGAGCACGTCGAGGGCGTCAGCGCCGGCGTCGAGGGCACCAGCGACGTGCCCGACGAGTGGTACCAGGCGCCCACGTTCTACTTCACGAACCCGCACACGATCTCGGGCCCCGGCGAGGTCGTGCGCCCGCCTGTCACCGAGCGGCTGGACTTCGAGCTCGAGCTGGCGATGGTCATCGGCGCGGCGCCCGGTGTGGGCGCGTCGAACCTCACGGCTGCCGAGGCGGCATCCGTCCTGTTCGGCTACACGATCATGAACGACTGGTCCGCGCGGGACCTGCAGGCCCGGGAGATGAAGGTGCGCCTCGGGCCGGCCAAGGGCAAGGACTTCGGCACGACGCTCGGCCCGTGGATCGTGACCGCGGACGAGCTCGCGCCGTACCTCGACGACGACGGCTTCCTCGCGCTGCGCGCCGAAGCGTGGATCAACGGCGAGCGCATCGGGGAGGACCTGCTCTCGAACGCGGGCTGGCCCTTCCCCGAGCTCGTCGCGTACGCGTCGCGCAACTCGCGGGTCATCCCCGGCGACGTGCTCGGCTCGGGGACGGTCGGCAACGGCGGATGCCTCGGCGAGCTGTGGGGCCGCAATCGGGGCCTCACACCCCCGCCGCTGCAGGCCGGCGACGAGGTGCGCCTCGTCATCGAGGGCATCGGGGAGCTCGTCAACACGGTGGGCGACGCCGTGCCCGCGCCGGAGGTCCGGCCCGCCCGTCCGCGGCCGCGCACGCGGCATCGGCCCGGGACCGCCGAGGGGAGCGCGCCGTGAGCGCCGACGCCCCGCGCATCGAGCAGCTGGCCGACGGGGTGTGGGCGTACGTCCAGCCCGACGGCGGATGGATGGTCAACAACATGGGGCTCGTCGCCGGGGACGACGGCGTGACGAGCATCGACTTCGCCTCGACGGAGCGACGCACCCGCGCCTACCTCGAAGCGGCCGCGTCCGTCGCCGGCGCCCTGCCGCGCCGGGTCGTGCTCACCCACGCGCACCCCGATCACTGCAACGGCGCGTCGCTCCTGCCCGAGGCGGAGATCATCGCGCACCGCACGGTGGCGGAGGAGCTGCAGGTGCCGCACCGGATGGCGCCGCACATCTTCGAGCCGTACGAGCAGGGCGACGTGCGACCCCGCGTGCCGACCCTCGTGTTCGACGACGGCGTGACACTCGACCCCGCCGCCATGCGCATGGAGGTACGCCATCCCGGCATGCGGGCCCACACGCGGGGGGACGCGTACGTGTGGCTCCCGGCCCAGCGCGTGCTGTTCACCGGTGACCTCGTCTTCCACGGGGGCACGCCGTTCGCGCTGTCCGGATCGCCGAGCGGGTGGCTGCGGGCGCTCGAGCAGATGGCGGCGCTCGACCCGCTCATCGTGGTTCCGGGGCACGGCGACGTCGGCGGACCGGAGCTGATCGAGCCCGTCGCGGCCTATCTGCGGTTCCTCATCGCCGCCGCCGAGGACGCCCGGGCACGGGGACGCTCCCCCCTCGAGGCGGCACGCGCGCTCGACCTCGGCCCGTTCGACGCACTCATCGAGCGGGAGCGGATCGTCGGCAACCTGCACCGCGCAATGGCCGAGCTCGACGGCCGCGAGGTGGACTTCGCCGCCGCATGGCAGGACATGTACGAGTACAACGGGAAGCCGCTCGCCTGCCACGCGTAGCGGCTCCGCAACGGAACGGCCCGGCCTCACACGGGGCCGGGCCGTTCCGTCATCGGCGATCAGCCGACCGTGCCCTCACGCCGGCGCTTCCACACCAGCAGCAGGATGCCCAGCGCGATCAGCAGAGGCACCGCGATGGCGGCGGCGAGGATC
>Ga0182739_1003549_pt1 | contig 13540 bp, 16 predicted proteins | sample eDN5th30CBELigBY_FD_128873 | JGI IMG/M metagenome (GOLD analysis project Ga0182739, IMG submission 128873) | Enriched backyard soil microbial communities from Emeryville, California, USA - eDNA 5th pass 30_C BE-Lig BY (version 2) (version 2) | ecosystem: Environmental > Terrestrial > Soil >... | reverse complement strand
CCGGAACGAGGATTCGGATTCGTCCACCGCATCCAGAATTCGCCGAATGTCGGCGTAATAGCGTTCTCCTTCCGGCGTAAGAGACAGCTTGCGTGTGGAGCGGTGAAGCAGCCGCGTCTGCAGATGATCTTCCAACGCCGCCACATATCGGCTCACATTGGGTTGGCCCAGACCGAGATCGCGACCGGCAGCAGAGAAGCTTCCCGTCTCCACTGCACGCGCAATGCGTCAAAATAGCGGAACACCGGGACCATTGCCACGTCCACCATGCCAAATTGGTCCCCGTTGAAGTGCCCTCCTGAACCGGCGACAAAGAAGCGAAGAACATTCGCCGCTCAGCTCGGGAATTTTGCAGCCACGGGCCCGAGGGTTCTTCTCGAAGGGTCGCGCCCTAGCGAGGGGCGCCCCCCCTTGAAAAGGGCCATCAACGACAGGATGCGTCCGCCTCACACTGAGGAATGCTGACGAAACTGAATGCGGTCCTTCAGTGATTCAACACGTTATGAAGGAACGACCGTGTACGTTCGCGCTCCGGGTGCACAAAAATCTTTTCGGGTACACCTTCTTCGATGATTCGACCCTGGTCGAACACGCAAATGCGGTCCGACACTTCACGTGCAAATCGCATTTCGTGCGTCACGATCAATAGAGTGACGTTGGTCTCGTTGGCGACCCGGCGAACGACATCCAGAACCTCCCCGGCCAGTTCTGGATCGAGCGCCGATGTGATCTCGTCGAGCAGGAGAATTTCCGGCTTCAGCACCAGAGCTCTGGCGATGGCGATGCGCTGCTGCTGTCCCCCGGATAACTGCGCCGGGTAGGCGTTCACCTTGCTTTCCAAGCCCACCATTCGCAGATACTCAAGCGCAGCTTGTTCTGCCTGTTCGCGCGCTTGACCCAACACCGTGGTGGGCGCCAACACCAAGTTCTGCAGGACCGTCAGATGCGGGAAAAGGTTGAACTGCTGGAAGACCATTCCGCATCGCCTGCGGATCCGCGATTCTTGGGCGCTAGAGAGCGGCTTACCAAGCGCATCGAATAGGATGCTCTCGCCATGAATGCGAATGTCACCGGCAGAGGGCTTTTCCAAGGTCATTGCCAGTCGAAGAACAGTCGTCTTCCCCGAGCCGCTGGGTCCGATCAACGTCACCTTTTCGCCGGCTTTCACCTGCAAGTCGAGGTCGACCAGCACACGATGGCTGCCGAACGATTTCGACACCTTGTCGAACTCGATGCCCCAGGCGCCTGAAAGATCTTGAGAAGTCTTAGAAGCCGCATCGAACCGCTCGACGCCGCTGAATTGAGTGGTGCTAGCCATGTTTGACCTTGAGGCGATGCAGAAGGTAGACAAAAGGAATGTTGATGGCAAGGTAGAACACGCCAGCCACGGTGTACGCTTCAAGAAAATGATAAGTCTGGCTTGCCACCTGCTGAGCCTCTCCAAGGAGCACGGGCACGCCCAATGCGAACAGAAAAGACGAACTGCGAAACAGCATCAGCACATAGTTGGCCAGCGCAGGCATCGCGCGTCGCACCATGATCGGCACGAGAACCTTGCTCCATGTGGTGTATGGGCTCAAGTTGAGGGCCACGCAGGCATCGCGCAATCCGTTAGGTATCGTGATCAACGCTCCCCGGTAGACTCCCGAGCAAAACGCCGAGTACACGAATCCCAGGACAAGCACGCCGATTGCCAACCCTGACAATGTGATCCCCAGCTCCGGTAGCACATAGAAGCCGAAATACAGCAGCACCAACACCGGAATACCGCGAAAGAGTTCAAGCCAAAAGCGTACGAACATTCGGCCGATTCTGGTGCTCACGCTTTCCAGGATTGCCAGCAGCAGCCCACCGAAAAGTGTGATTACGGAGCTAAGCACTGTGACCACGATTGTGTACCAGACACCGAGAAGCAACTGCGGCATCATGTCCCACACGAACTTCCATTCCCAGCTCATGATCTGGCCCCTCCTTGCAGTTCTCCTTGGTTGTCCAACGACGGCGCACCTGCGGCGTTCACTGCGGCCATCGCGCGATTGAGCGGCAAAGCGCGCTCCAGCAGGCGAAAGGCGGTAGACGTCATCAGGCAGACCAGCCAGTAGATCGCGGCCAGCAGCGTGTAGATCGTCACTGTTTGGTAGGTCTCGCCACGGATCGTGTTCGCCACCCACATGATGTCCTGCACGCCCACGAAGCTGACGATGGCCGTCCACTTCACGATATCGGCCGCCAGACTTCCGAATCCGGGAACGATCTGGGTAAGCGCCTGCGGAATGATCACTTTCAGCTGGGCTTGCCTCGGGTTGAGTCCCAGTGCGTGGCATGCGTCTGCTTGCCCGCGATGGACAGACTCGATCCCCGATCTCACGATCTCCGACGCATAGGCGGCGCCGATAGCAGACATGACGATGACTGCGGCAATTGCCGGACCGAAGCGCGGCATGCCTGGCACGAGCGGCAACGCGTAGAACACCCAAAAGAGCCAGACCAGGCCGGAGGGGCCTCGAACGAGCTCCACTAACAACATCGAGCAGGTTCGGACCGCCTCACTACTCGAAAGACGCAGCGGCCCGAGTAGCAGGGCACCAATCGCAGCCAAGACAATGGTCAAGGCAGCAACCCATACGGTTGTCCAGAGGCCCGACACGACCATTGGCCAGTATTCAATAAGTTTGTCCATGGCGGAACCCGCTTACTCGCAGGAGGGCACCAAGTCGCTAGGCTTGGCGAACTTTGCGAGAACGTCCCAGTTCGGCACCTTATATTTGACGGCGTACAACTCCTTCATTTTGCCGTTGGCACGCAAGGCTTCGAGCTGTCTGTTGAACGCGTCGCGGGTTTGAATATCCTCCTTCCTGAACATGACGCCGTAGGCATTAATTGGCGACTGCGCGTCGACCACCACTTCTACGCCCCTCTCGCTCGCGTTCGCGACGCTGAATTGTCCGGCGGCAAAAGCGTTGGCCCGCCCGCCGCGCACGGTGGACACGGCTCCCTGCATGTCCGTCACCCGCACAAGCTGTTCAGGCTTGATGCCCTGCTTAAGCGCATAGGCTTCCTGCGCAGAGCCACTGAGCACTGCAAGTTTGATATCCGGGCTGCCTGCGATTGTGGCGTAGCCGGTGATTTTCTTCGGGTTGTTGGGCAGCACATACATCGCATCCTGCTGAACCCAAACGGGGGAAGAGAACGCCACGACCTTGCAGCGCGCTTCATTCATCGCGGCCCCGGGAGCGACCAGATCGAACTGCCGCGCCTGCAACCCGGGGATCATTCCCTCCCATGCCGTGAGAGTTGCCGTCATGGGTGGCAGATCCAATCCTTTGAGGGCCAAGTTAAGGATCTCCACGAGATACCCTACCGGCTCGCCCGAGGGCGACACCGACATCCAGGGCGGGAGTGAACCGACTGCTACTTTCACCTGGCCAGCTTTGCGCATCGAGGCAAGAAGACTTGGGTCCCCTTGCGCCGCTGCGGAGAACGAAGGGCTGGCGGCGACAAGACAGGCGACCAGCAGAGAACGCGTGGAAGGTACGAAACGCATGATGTCTCCTCGGGTTGTATTGGTATGCGCGAACTGTACTAGCGGCGCACATGCCGCTTTCAGGCGGGCGGTTCGGGATCGGTTGGGCCAGCCCCGTTGCTCGGGGTGAAGAAGCGGTCGCGCCACGCGATACCTGCTTTGGTCCCTTGCTCGAGGACGCGATTCTTGAACTCCTTGCCGACCTCTCCGTTGACGAGGGAAAGGTACAAGGTCGACTCGGCCCACGAATTCAGGTGAGGAGCCATTCCCATCGTTTCATAGGTGCGGTTGATGCCGGACTTGAGCAGCCACAGCGCCGTGGGTGGAAGCTTGCGGATCGTGTCCAGAAGCAGTCCCAATTCGGAGTCCAGTGAGTCATCAGCAACCACTCGCGTGAGAAAACCCATTTCCATGGCTTCCTGAGCGCTGAATTGGCGGCCTGTCAGCAGTATGTCCTTGGCCCGTTTGTGGTTCGTCATCCAAGGCACCATCAAGAACGCGGGTCCTGCACCGAATAGGATCTCGGGTTCCCCAAGACGGCAGCTTTCTGTAGCGATGGTGAAATCTGTAGGCAAGACCAACTCGAAAGCGCCTGCGAGGCAGTAGCCGTGAATTGCAGCAATCACCGGCTTGCGGCAGTTCCAGATTGCCCATCGCGTGGCGTTCGCAACGTCATGAACCGCAGTAAGCTTTTGCTCCAGCGACTCGGTTTCCATTTCAAGCTTCAGGTCAAAACCGGCCGAAAAAGCCCTCCCGGCGCCTCGCAGAACCACCGCCTTGCAGTTTTCGTCACGATCCGCTTCTTGAACCAGCCTGCCAATCTCGGTGTAAACATCGAACGTCAGTGCGTTGAGCTTCTTGGGGCGGTTGAGGGTGATCGTCAGAACTCCATTCACCATCTCGTGCAGTGGCAAATCGGTCGGATTCATTTTGCGGCTCCTGCAAGCCAGTTCCCTGTGCTCACGTCGAACGTTTCGGACACCGTTACGCCCTCGCCGTCCACCAAACGCTTCTTGGCGATCTTGCTGGATCCGGTCTTGGGGAAGGCGGAATAGAACTGGACATAGCGTGGCACCTTGAACCGAGCCAAATGTTGCCGGCAGTGCGCGATGATCGTTTCCGGCGACATGGTCTGTGGGCTCTGGCCCTCGCGAAGGATGACGCAGGCCTTAACCTCTTCTCCCCTCATTTCATCCTTCACGCCGTGAACCGCCACTTCCATGATCGACGGAAGGGTAGACAGCACCGACTCTACCTCCGTGACGGAGATGTTTTCCCCGCTTCGGCGAACCATGTCCTTAATGCGACCAACGATATAAAAGTATCCGCGCTCATCCTGGTAAGCAAGGTCGCCGCTGCGGAACCAATTCTGGTGAAACGCGGCAGCCGTGACCTCCGGCTTTTTGTAATAGCCCTTGAAGATGCCGTGTCCGCGAATGCAGAGTTCACCCGTTTGACCGTAAGGCAGCGGTTCGCCCTCCGGAGTAGCCACCATCATTTCGCGGAAGGGAGCAACGATGCCGCACGAGCCACTGCCCACCATGTCCGACGCGTCCAGCGGGACGTATGCGGTAAACCCAACTTCGGTCATGCCGAACGTGTCGCGGGCCGGCACACCGAACCGCTCCTCTACTGAACGATGTAGCGTCTTGCTGAGCCCGAACGTAGCGATCATCTTCAGGCAATTGTCTTTTTCAATCGGGTCCGGTGGCTGCATGGCCACGGGGTCCGTCATCCAGGCCATGTCGTACTTGTAATCCCTAACGCGTTGGCGAAAGCGCGAAAGGGAATAATTTGGCGGTACACACAACGCCCCACCTTGGAACGCTGCTACGCAGAACCGCCAAAACGGGCCCAGGTAGTAGAACGGCAGGTCGCACTGGATCCGATCAAATTTAGGCCAAACCTCAGAGAGCATCTTGCCGCATTGCAACCAATACCGATGCGATAAAAGGCAGCCCTTTGGCATACCGGTGGACCCGGACGTGTACTGGATGTTGACGATGTCGTCCAGACCAACAGGCTCGTTCGGCGTGAACACGGGGGCTACAGCAGCAAGCATTTCCGACCACCGAGACAGTCCATCAACTGACCTATCGCCATACGTGACCAACCTGCTCCTATCGATGACCGGACCAGACTCATGCATCTCGTCGAAAGTCGCCACACATTCGCCGTCCAGCAGTAGCCACTCTGCGTCGCCATCCGTCAGCCCATAGCGCAATTCGGCGGGGGTGAACCCCGGGTTGATCGGTATAAGACACGCACCCAAACGGGCTAGCGCGAGCCAGGCAGCCAGAGACTCCGGCACGTTGGGAAGCATTACACCAACGTGCGTCCCCTTGCGAACGCCCAGTGCGGCGAACGCATTGGCAGAGCGTGCAACCAATTCGTTCAGTTGCTGGTATGTCAACGCGGCCCCTTCGGGGTCCACATCTATCCAGGCAGGCCTTTTGGCGTAACGCTCGACAGCGAAATCGAGCAGGGCTCCAAGGTTGTCGGGCAGCGGTTCGGCTTCGATCCGCGCTTGAATCTCTGCCGGTGTTTCCTTAGATCCGATGCTCATCGCTGCCTCCCCTGCGAGTGAAAAATCCTTCTTTGGACCCGGGACCTTCATAGCTCAGTCGATGGAGCCGATAGAGGTTCTGTCCGTAGTGAACAGCGTCGTGGCGAGACATCTCCTCGCCGATGGCTAAAGCTTCCATCTCCACCCGAACCGCGGTAGGGGGGTTTCGCATGATCAGGCGCGCGACCGCCTCGGCCCTATCAAGAAGCGCCGCCGGCTCCACAACCTCATTGACCAGAGACATGCGATGTGCCTGCTCAGCACCGATGAACTCCCCAGTCAACGCGATGTAGGCAGCCAACGCGGGCGGAATCTGGCGGGCAAGCCGCAAGGTCGCGCTCATGCCTGCGGCACCAAAATTCACCTCAGGCAAACCGAACTTGGCGCTGGCATCGGCAACACGGATGTCACTGTGAAGAAGCATGTAGGCAAACCCAGCTCCCAAGCAGTATCCGCTGACGGCCGCCACGATAGGCTTGAAGCGACGGTGGCGATAAACGTCTTCTTCCCAGCCAGGGCGAGCGGGGCTATCCCCTTCTTTTTGGTGGAGGAACAGCACGGCCTCTAGCTCTTGTTGCCTGGTCCTAGCCGGGGTGTAGCGATTCTTAATGTCGTCTCCGGCCGAGAATGAGCGACCACCCGCACCGTAGATCAATCCAACGCGAGCCTCTGGGTCTATCTCAAACTCTTTCAGGCGATGAAAGAATTCCTTATGGATCTGCGGCGTGATGACATTCATCGTGCCGTTATCGATCACGAAATGAGCGATGCCGTCGCGAATCTGGTAGTTGATTCCCATAGAGATCCATTCAGTTCGGGTTAACAAAATGCCGAAGCTCATGGCAATGATGTGCACGTCCACTCATGCGGTCAAATTCGATTTTTCGGATAGTCGATACAATTCAGGCATGGACCTTCGCGAACTTCAGTTCTTCCGTGTCGTCATGCAGACGAAATCGATGACGATGGCCGCTACGCAATTGCATACGTCACAACCAAACGTCAGTCGTGCAATCGCACGGCTGCAGAGGGAGACGGGACTGCATTTGTTCAAGCGCGTCGGCCTGCGCCTGGTTCCCACCCCAGAGGCGGAAGCGCTTCTGCGCGAGGTCGAACGCTGTTTCGTGGGTGTGAATGAAATCAGGGAAGCGGCCGAGACGATCAGGACCTCCGGCGCTGGCGGCCTTCGTGTCGCCGCGAATCCCGCAATGACCATCGGACTGATCCCTGATGCATTGCGTCTCTTCAGGAAGTCGCATCCTTCGATATTCGTCAGCGTTCAGACCGCTGACGCGGGCACGCTGACGAAGTGGACAGCTGCAGGCCTTTGCGACTTTGCGCTTGCCACGTACTTTCCGGACCCCCATTCAGTGGAGGGGCGCCTGCTGCACCGAAGCCCTGCAGTGTGCCTGCTTCCGCAAGGCCATCGCCTGGCGCGTAAACGCAAGATCCGGCCCGCGGACCTCGCAGGAGAGTCATTCATCTCCATACCGGTGAGCGAGCCGGCACGTCAGTTCATCGACGAAGTCTTCAGGCCGGACCATCGCCACGTCGACACCGAGACAACTCAGGCCGTCACGATATGCCTGATGGTCGCGCGCGGGCTTGGAGTGACACTCATGAGTCCGGTTGTCTATCGAGCGTTAGCGCCTGTCGGGGTGGTGGCGCTCCCTTTCGAACCGGCAGTGAATATGGAGATCTATTCACTTCACGCGCGAGATCGGGTCGAGCAAGCGGCGGCGCAAGCATTCCTGGCATCGGTGAGGTTAGTACTAGCCGACGTGCGAGGCTCCGAATCGGCTACGTCCCGCTCGACGCCGTGAAGCGCGCCGAAGTACAACTCGACCGCGAACTGGTTGGGTAGGAATGCGGCGCACGCGGTCGATCCTGGACCCTTCCTGGAACAGCTAAGCGGCTGCGCTTCCGCAGCGCGCATTACCCACTTTCAAGGCGCGGAACCACGACATTTGCCACCGATATCTGGACGGCTTCGCCGTGTTGATTGAGCGTGATGATCCGAAGCTTGACCAGGCCTTGGTGCGGCCTGGTCTTTGACGATCGCATGTCTAGCACTTCGCTCTCAACGACCAGATCATCGCCCGGCCGCAAGGGGCGCGGCCAGCGTAGCTCATCAACCCCTGCACCGACTATGCCACCATGTGGTTTGAAGTCGCTGTCTACCAGCAGTCGCATTGTCACCGAAAGCGGTATGCCAGCCGCTCGCGGCTAAACCGAGAAAAATTGAAGCTTCAGCAGCCGCGTTGTCGAGGTGAAAGGGTTGGGGATCGAATTCAGCGGCGAACGCTTTAATTCGTTCTTCCTCGATACTATCCGCGATGAACCATAAAATCGCTGGCCCGGCATGAGGCCTTCCAGATAGAGTGGCATAACCGAGTGGGTTTCTATTGAGCTTTCAGGTCAAGGGCCTCTGCGATCCGGCGCACGCGCTCGATCTCTTGCCGATAGAACTCATCTGCCTCCTGCAGAGTCATCGGCGTCATCGGCCTATTTCCGGTGGACGTTGACCATTTTTGGTAGGCATCGCCATTGATCACAGTGGCGACCGCTTCGTGCAGCGTCTTCACGACGTCTTCCGGCGTATCCCGGTGCACAAAGACGGCAGGCCAGACCCGATAATCGAAGTTCTTAAGGTACTTACTCTCGCCCGCGGCGGGAACGTCAGGTAGAAGGGGGTTTCTGGTCTTCGTCGCCATGGATACCGCTTTAAGACGGCCGGATTGGACAAGATCAAGCACAGCAGAGATCAACGGCAGGAATGCGTAGTCGACCTGACCGCCAAGTAGGTCTTGAATGATCGGAGACACCCCCTTGTACTGCACGTCGAGGTGCGGCGTTTTGGTCTGAAGTTTCAGATCCGAGGCGGCTAGATGGGGAGTAGAGCCTATCCCCCAGTTTCCGAAAGAGAACTCGTTGCCCTTGGCGTTCCGCATTTCGTCAATCAATGCATCGATATCAGCAGGGGCGTCCTTTCGGCTTGTGACCAGTATCATGTCCGAGAAGATCATCGGATGAATGAGCCGCAGGCTGCTCGGATCGTATTTCGCCGAAGCGACTACGAGGGGATTGGTGGTAGCGTCATTGCCCGTCAATGCAAGAAGGCGGTAGCCGTCATGCTTCTGCAAGAAGTACCCCTGAGTGGCGATCGCTCCCGCCACCCCTGCACGGTTTTCGACAACTACGCTCTGTCCCAGTGCCTTCTGAAGCGGCCCGGCAAGCGCTCTAGAAGCAACATCGGCGCCTCCTCCGGCAGGATAGGCGACCGTTAGCGTGATCGGTTTTGAAGGGAACGGCTCAGCAGCGCTGGCCGTCTGCGCATTCTGGACAGCCGCCGCTGACATGAGAGCCATGCAGGCCAGCGCCCGGATGAAAGAAGTCTTGGGTCGCATTTTTTGTCTCCACCAATTCCTGTGAGTAGCTTCAGCTACTTTTCCTCATGTCCCGCGTCCGAGCCCCCGAGGGAGGGGGGCAGGCGACGCGGACAAGATCATTTTTAATAGGTTGCTCGGATCACCACTTAGGCGCGGAGTTCGCAAGTTGCGCAACGCCTCTGCCGAACGAAAAGTTTTCGTTCGGTACCGGGATAAAGGCGAGGAACACGTCATCGGGGGAGACCCCAGCGTCCTTCTGCAGCAACTCGGTGATCGTTGCCATCAACTTCTGCTTATCGGAAGCAGGGCGATGGGCGCCTAACAGCACGGTAATAATCATTGCTTCGCTGGTTCGCTCCATCTCCATAAACGTTGGATGTATGAAGAGCTCGTCGTCGCCATGCTCGGAGATCATCACGAAGCGATCACCTTCCGGGATTCCCAATGCCTGGACCAATGACTGGTTCAATGCGTTGCCGATAGCGATCTTCCGCTCGCGGGAAAACTTACCTTTGGGAATGTGTGCGTTAAAAACTGGCATTCATTTGCTCCTTGAAAAGTTTGAAATCAGCTGGGACTGACGCTGAGGCTGGGGCTGGGGCTGGGGCTGGGGCTGGGGCTGCAGATGCTTGGCGAACCAATCGGTTGCGGCCGAACTGGCAGAGGTGAAGGCGGCCTCGTACGGTTGAAAGTGCCCCCCGCTGATCAGTTCGAGTTGCTTGGGCTGCAAAGCAGACTCATACGCCTGCAGCTCCAGATCCGTCATCGTGATGCGGTCGTCCGTGGCGACAATCATGAGTAGTGGCGTGGGCGAAACTCGAGGCGCCCACACGCCCGGTTCGTACATGCGAGCCGCCAACGTGGAGCGCAGCGTCACCCTGTTGTCCCAGTTGGCGTTACCGACATCCTGGGTATAGAACGCCACGGCGTCAGGAGAGCGGTATGCCGCCAACTCGTCGGCGTTTTGGCTTGCGACCGTCTGATACCGGGGCTCAGCGCCGCGATGTTGGCTACGCATGTCTTCAGTGAGCATGGACAGGAATGCTGGCGCAGCATCTGGCGACACCCGTCGCCGACTTTGCTCAAAGCCGCTTATGGTCGGAACCTGCGACACCACGCAACGGACACGTCGATCGGTGGCCGCCAGGACCAGCGCATGCCCACCGCTGAAGCTCGTACCCCAGATGCCGATTCGCTCGCTGTCCACTTCACGCTGAGACTCGACAAATGAAATCGCACGCCGCCAATCCATGATCTGCATCCAAGGATCAATGTCGCCTCTCGGCTGGCCGTCGCTTTCCCCGAAGTTGCGATGATCGTGAACCAGAACGACGAACCCCGCTTCGCAGAAGACCTCCGCGAATCGCTCAAGCCCATGCTCTTTGACTGCGGCGAAACCGTGGCACATCGAAATTGCGGGATGCGGCCCCTCAGATCCCTCCGGAATGAAAAGCCAACCTCGAAGAGTCACTCCCGACTCCCCTTCAAACTCAACCTGTCGCTTAGCCATGTACGATGCGCCTTGTGAATATGAGCATATGCGCATAATATGCCACGAGGTCTGTCTCTGCAAGCATCAACAGGATGGACTGCCCACACTAAGAGGAAACCCCTATGCATGTATCCAAAGATGGTCAAACGTCCCTGACCTTGGTGCTGATCCATGGATTCTTGGACTGCGGCGCCACATGGCGAGCCCTGGAGCGCGAGTTGGCGGACCTGGATATCAGGCTTGTCAGTCCGGACCTTCGTGGTGCGGGGAGCCTGTCGAATTCGGCCGGCCCTTACTCGCTGGAACAGGCCACCGAAGACGTGCTGAAAGCGACTGGCTCGATGCGCAACCTGGTGTTCATTGGCCACAGCATGGGCGCTCAAATCGCAGAGCTCGCTGCCGCGCAGGCGGCGGAACGCACGCATGCCCTCGTGCTGATCACTCCAACTCCGTTGGAAGGCAATGCGCTGCCCGAAGATGCGCGTAACCTGCTGCGCAACGCCGGCGCTGATCTGGGCGCGCAGCAGAAGATTCGCCAGATGTTCTCGCTCAATATGCCGGCGCATATGCTCTCCCCCCGGCCCGATGACATCATGGGAGTTGACGCGGTTCAGGGCTATTACGATGCCTTCACGACCGGCACGGCGGCGGGGCGTCGACCTGCCCTCTTTCACGGCCGTACCCTCCTCATCGGTGCGATGCAGGATCCGGTTATTCCACCGGACATGGTCAAGTCCATCCACTTATCGCGTTTTGAAGGGGCAGAACTTTCCTTCGTTGAGGGCAGCGGACATTGGCCACAGGTAGAGCAGCCGGCGATCGTCGCAAGTCGATTGCGTGCGTTTCTGGAACTACCGGCCAGGGGCAATTGAGAATAGGCGCAGTTCAGCGTATATTCCTGGCTTAGACCAGGCGATCGCATTCACATGTCCCTAGCCAACAGCTCAATCCCCAATATCGACGGACTCTGCAACTTTACGGCTCTACGCCGGGCGTCAAGGTACATGACGGCCGCGTACGACCAGGCCCTTGCACCCGCCAATTTGCGCATCACCCAGTTCTCGATTTTGTACCAGCTATCGAAGGCAGGAGAGATGTCGATAGGCGACCTGGCGGCTGCCCTAGCGATGGACCGAACGACGCTCGCGACGAATCTCAAGCCGCTGGAACGAGAAGGTTTGATCTCTGTTGAACCTGGCGAAGACCGCCGTTCGAAAGTCTCAAAGTTGACCAGAGCCGGGGTTGCCAAATTTAAACGTGCTTACCCCCTCTGGTCTGAAGTGCAGGCGCAATTTGAGTCGGCCTATGGAAAAGAACGCGCTGCCGCTCTGCGAGCCGATCTGCGCGGGGTGTTGAGCAGCGGCTTCGATCCCTGGGCAGAGCACACCGAAGCCCTGGGGTGACGCCCTGGAAATTTTTAGATGTGGCAGGACGGCGTACCAAATGCGGGGTTTACCCGCATTTTTTTAACGGAATTATGAGCATATGCTCATTTAAAGCCGCACGTAGCTAATAACCATTGAGGAGACTAAATTGCGTCAAGAAGAACTGGCACAGGCGTGCCGCAAGGCATTCACTGGATTTGAAAAGAACGACCGTTCGGAACTGGTCGCGGCACTAGCCGAAGACGTTGTCTTTGAATTTTCTGATTCCTTGCCATACGGCGGAAGCTACAAAGGCAAGAAACAGTTCCTCCAGTTTTGGGCGAATGTGTATAGCAAGTATGAATACTTCAACTACGATGCACACGCAGTCTTGGTGGCTGAAGACTACATCATCGTTCCTGTCGAAGCGCGCGCCAAGACGAAAACCGGCTTCTCGATGAACAATGAGCATTGCTTTTTGTTTCGCGTCAAAGACGGCCAAATCGTCTATGGGCGCATCTACGCTGACACGGCGCGCGGGCGCGATGTTCTAGAAGGTCGCGAGCCTCGACGTTACCCGCCGATGGATCTTGGTTAAGCCGCCATCGCCGTACCTCGCCAGGATCGTCTCGCTGGCGCTGCGCGAGGATGCGCAGCGCCGAAGGGCCGCCTGCATCAGGCCGAAATTAACGCCTGAGCGCAGGCGCGTCGCCTTTAGAGGGCACGGCGGGTGCATGCCTCAGGACGTCGATGTTGAAGCCGTGTCGTTCAATGCGGGAATCCGGGAAAATACTTCCGCAATGAAATCCATGAACACGATCGCGCGAGTCGGTAGCAACCTGCTCGCCACATAGACGATCTGTACAGGAACAGACGGTGGAACGTGCGCGGTAAGAATGCGTCGCAGGCGGCCGCTCTTTAGCCCCTCCTCGAACAGCCAGGCCGGACCATGCGCAATCCCCAGCCCTCCAACGGCCGCCGCGCTGGCCGCGGACGGAGAATTCACTTTTATCCTGCCGGATACCGGAATGTCGACGTCGCGCAAGCGCCACGTCGCACCGGACGACAGCAGCGTGTAGATCACGCAGTCGTGATCCCGCAGGTCGTCTGGCGTTTGCGGAACGCCGCGCCTGGCCAGATAGTCCTCGCTGGCCACGAAGACCCGTTCGTACGAGCCTATGGGCCGGGCGCGCAACGAACTGTCTT
>Ga0182739_1003547_pt1 | contig 13544 bp, 12 predicted proteins | sample eDN5th30CBELigBY_FD_128873 | JGI IMG/M metagenome (GOLD analysis project Ga0182739, IMG submission 128873) | Enriched backyard soil microbial communities from Emeryville, California, USA - eDNA 5th pass 30_C BE-Lig BY (version 2) (version 2) | ecosystem: Environmental > Terrestrial > Soil >... | reverse complement strand
CGGTCGGCGGTCATCTGGAAGCGGCCGGAGCGGATGGTGCGGGCCAGCCGGCGGGGCAGGTGGAAGCGGTCGATCGGGATGATCCCGCGCCGCTTGGGGTTGATCCAGTGGATGGTCGGGTCGTCGCGCGCCTCGGCCATCGGGAAGACGCCCAGGCGATAGGCCGTGAGCAGGATCTCCGGCGTGATCGTCCGTTCGTCCTCGTCCTGGTCGGGCGCCGCCGGGTCCCGCATCACACCACCGGCGGTTCCCAGTCGGCGATGAACCGGCCGAGCCAGCCCGTGTCGTACTCGCCGCTACGGAAGGCCGGGTTCGCGACCACGGTGCGCAAGAGCGGCAGGTTGGTGTCCACGCCCTCGATCACGCATTCCGCCAGCGCCCGCTCCAGCCGGCGCAGGCAGGTCGCCCGGTCGACGTCGTGGACCACCAGCTTGGCGATCAGGCTGTCGTAATAGGGCGGGACGGTGTAGCCGGTGTAGAGGGCCGAATCCATGCGCACGCCGGGCCCGCCCGGGGCATGGTAGCCGGTCACCCGGCCAGGGGAGGGGGCGAGCGTCTTCGGGTTCTCGGCGGTGATCCGGCACTCGATCGCGTGGCCCAAAAAGCGCACGTCGTCCTGGCCGAACGCCAGCCGCTCGCCGGCGGCCACCCGGATCTGCTCGCGGACCAGATCGATGTCGGTGATCAGCTCGGTCACCGGATGCTCCACCTGCAGGCGGGTGTTCATCTCGATGAAGTAGAACTGACCATTCTCGTAGAGGAATTCCAGCGTGCCCACGCCGCGATAGCCGAACTTCGCCATGGCCTTGGCCACCAGCTCGCCGAGCCTGGCCCGATCGGCGGCATCGAGGACCGGGGAGGGCGCCTCCTCGATCACCTTCTGGTGGCGGCGCTGGATCGAGCAGTCGCGCTCGCCCAGGTGCAGGACCTGGCCGTGCGTGTCGCACAGCACCTGGACCTCGATATGGCGGGGTGCGGCCAGATATTTCTCGATATAGACCCGGTCGTCGCCGAAGCCGGCCTTGGCCTCCCCGCGCGCCATGCGCAGCGCATCCAGGAGCTGCGAGCGGTCATGGACCACGGTCATGCCGCGCCCGCCGCCGCCCGAAACCGCCTTGATCAGCACCGGCCAGCCGATCTCCTCGGCTGCGGTCAGCGCTTCCTCGTCGCTGGCGACCGGCCCGTCCGTGCCGGGCACGCAGGGGATGCCCAGCTTCTTCGCGGTGTCCTTGGCGACGATCTTGTCGCCCATCAGCCGGATATGCTCCGGGGTCGGGCCGATGAAGGTGAAGCCGTGCTCCTCGACCATCTGGCAGAAGTCGGCGTTCTCGGACAGGAAGCCGTAGCCCGGATGGATCGCCTCCGCCCCGGTGATCTCGGCGGCCGCCAGGATCGACAGCTTGTTCAGATAGCTCTCGCCGACCTGGGGCGGGCCGATGCACACGCTCTCGTCGGCGAAGCGCACATGCATGGCCGAGGCGTCGGCGGTGGAATGCACCGCCACGGTCTGGATGCCCATCTCGCGGCAGGCCCGCAGGACCCGAAGGGCGATTTCACCGCGATTGGCGATCAGGATCTTCTTGAACAAGCGGCTCACTCCAGGACGAGGAGTGGTTCACCGAATTCCACGGGCGCCGCGTTTTCCACGAACACCCGGACCACCCGCCCGGCCCTGGGCGCCCGGATCGCGTTCATCACCTTCATCGCCTCGATGATGAGCAGGGTCTGGCCTTCCTTCACTTCCGAGCCGACCCCGGCATAGGGCGGGGCGCCGGGCTCGGGCGCCAGGTAGACCGTGCCGACCATGGGCGACTTCACCACGCCCGGGTGGGACGCGTCCGGCCCGGCGGCCGGGGCGGGTTCGGCCGGTGCCGCCGCCTGATGGGCCGGCGCCTGCATGTAGACCGGGGCGGTCACGTCCATCGGCGCCATCTGGACCTGGCGCGCGACCCGGACGCGGGTGGTGCCCTGGTTGATCTCGATCTCGGTCAGGCCGGTGCGCTGGAGCAGTTCCGCCAGCTTCTCGATGAAGGAGGTTTCGACGTCGAGCTTGGCCATCAGTGGTCTCGAGCGGCAGCAGGGGACGGGGCGACGAGTTCGGTGGCGGCACGCAGGGCCAGGAGATAGCCGTGCGGTCCGAGCCCGCAGATCACGCCGGTGGCGACGAGGGACACGTAGGAATGGTGCCGGAAGGGCTCGCGGCGGTGCACGTTGGAGAGATGCAGCTCGATCACCGGCTTCTCGGCGGCGGCGAGCGCGTCCATCAGCGCCACGGAGGTGTGGGTGAGCCCGCCCGGATTGATCACGATCGCGTCCGCATTCGTGCGGGCCTCGTGGATCCAGTCGATCAGCACGCCCTCGTGGTTGCTCTGGCGGAAATCGACGGTGATCCCGAGATCGGCGGCTTCGCGCTCGACCATCGCCTGGATTTCCGCCAGCCGGGTATGGCCGTAGATCTCGGGCTGGCGCAGGCCGAGCATGTTGAGGTTCGGTCCGTTGAGGACCAGGATGGTGGGCAAGGTCGGGATCGATCGCGGTTATTGATCGTTGTCGGCCACCGCACGCGACGGCGCTCTGCCACGAGCGGCAGGGGCCACCGTCACGAAGACGCTGACCCGCGGCGAGGGGAGGTAGCACGCGTGCCCGGGCGGGGAAAGAGGCCCGTGCAGGCGAGCAGATGTCGATCGGTTCATGAGCTGGCCGCGGGGCCAGGGCCGCGAGGGGCGGCCCTGAGGCGGTCAACGGCTCGTGTCGACCACCAGCCGGCCGCGCACCCGGCCCGCCACCAGCTCGGCCGCGGCGTCCACGACCTCGTCCAGGCCGATCACCCGGGCCACCCGGTCGAACACGCCCGCATCGAGGTCGCGCGCCAGACGCTGCCAGGCCGCCTGGCGCGGACCGAACGGCACCTGCACCGATTCCACGCCGCACAGGCGCACGCCGCGCAGGATGAAGGGGAACACGGTGGTATGGAGCTCGACCCCGCCGGCATTGCCGACCGCGGCGACGCTGCCGCCGGGTACGATCGTCTTGAGCAGGCCGGCCAGCACCTGGCCGCCCACGCAGTCCACCGCGCCGGCAAAGCGGGCCTTGTCCAGCGGGCCCTTGGCACCCGGCACGAACGGGCTGCGGTCGATCACCTCGGCGGCACCCAGCTCCTGCAGCCAGCCGGCTTCCGCGGTCTTGCCGGTGGAGGCCACCACCTTGAAGCCGGCCTTGGCCAGCAGCGCCACGGCGATGCTGCCGACCCCGCCGCCGGCCCCGGTCACCACGACCTCGCCGCTGCCAGGGGTGACACCCTGGCGCTCCAGCTCCTGGACGCACAGGGCAGCGGTGAAGCCGGCCGTGCCGATCGCCATGGCCCGCTTCGCGTCGAGCCCGTCCGGCATCGGTACCAGCCAGTCGGCCTTGACCCTGGCGCGCTCGGCCAAGCCGCCGAAATGGCGCTCGCCCACGCCCCAGCCGGTGAGCAGCACCGGGTCGCCCGGCCGGTAGCGCCCGTCCGTGGAGTTCAGCACCCGGCCGGCGAAGTCGATGCCCGGCACGAACGGGAAGCTGCGCACGATCGGTGCGCTGCCGGTGATCGCCAGCGCGTCCTTGTAGTTCAGGGTGGACCATTCGACGGCCACGGTGACTTCGCCCGGCATCAGCCGGCTCTCGTCGAACTCCACCAGGCTCGCCTGGGTGGTGCCGTCCGCCTGTTCCAGCAGAATCGCCCTGAACCGGTCCGTCATCGTCTGCTCCGCTGTTCCGGGGAGCGCCGCCCCGCCGCCTGCGCCGGCCCCGCGATAGCAGCCCGGCGCGGCAGGATTCAACCGGCCGGCACGTCCGCCGGCGGCTCCGCCGCGGGTTCCGGCAGGTCGACCCAGCCCTCGGGGGTCAGCTGCTCCATCGGCCGGAACCGGGCCTTGTAGTCCATCTTGTCGCTGCCGGCGATCCAGTAGCCCAGATAGACATGGCTCAGCCCCTGAGCCCGGGCGCGCTCGATCAGCTGCAGGATGGTCCAGGTGCCGAGCGAGCGGCGCGGCTCGTCCGGCTCGTAGAACTTGTAGACCCCGGACAGGCCGGAACTCAGCCGGTCGGTGAGGCTGACCGCGAGCAGGCGGCCGGAAGGGTCGCGGCCCTCCAGGAGCACGGTCGCCACCGCCCAGTCGCCGACCATGGTCTCGAAGTCGACCCGGGTCATGTTGGCCATGCCGCCATCGCCATGGCGGGCGCTCAGATAGCGGCGGAACAATTGCCAGTGCTCGGTGCTCGGCACCGCCGGCACTTCCTGGACGGTGAGGTCGGCATTGCGGTGGAGCACCTTGCGCTCATTGCGCGAGGGCACGAAGCGATCGACCGGAATACGTACCGGGATGCAGGCATCACAGCCCGGGCAGGCCGGGCGGTACATCAGGTTCTGGCTGCGCCTAAAGCCCGCCTCGCTCAACCGGTCGAAGGTCTCGCGCTCCTGGGGATGGCGGCGCAGCAGGGTGTAGACCCGCCGCTCGGTGCGGCCGTCCAGATAGGGGCAGGGGGCGGCACCGGTCGTGTAGAATTGGCGCAGCACGTTGCGCTGGCGGGGCTGCAGGTCGACGGACAAGCGGTTCTCCAGCGGCTTCCCAAATGAGATGGAGAACCGGCAAGGAATCATCAAGCCGATTATGCGCAATCACCGCGGCCTACCTGGACATCCATCATGGTTGCCAGCGCCGAGGATTGACCGGCCGGCGGCGGACGGGGAGGCTGGGCAGCGGGTCAGGAAGGAGGGGAATGCCGATGCGCAGCGAACGCCGGACCGTCGCCACCGAGGTGGAGGGGCCGATCGAGCTCCACTGGCTGGAGCATGGCGATCCCTCGGCACCGCAGGTGGTGGTCTGTGTCCATGGCCTGACCCGCAACGCCCACGACTTCGACCGGATCGCGGCAGCGATGGCGCGCCGCGGTGCCAGGGTGCTGGCGGTGGACGTGCCGGGCCGGGGCGGCAGTGCCTGGTTGCGCGATCCCGAGCACTATGCCGTCCCGGTCTATGCCGCGATCCTGCGGACCTGGCTGCAGGAGCTGGGCCTGAACGAGGTCGCCTGGCTCGGCACCTCGATGGGCGGGCTGATCGGCATGGTGGTGGCTGCCGGGCCGGACAGCCCGATCGGCCGGCTGGTACTGAACGACGTGGGCGCGTTCGTGCCGAAGGAGGCGCTCTCGCCGATCGGTGCCTATCTGGGCCTGGATCTGAAATTCGCCGACCTGGAGGCGGTGGAGCGCCACTTGCGCACGATCCATGCCGGGTTCGGCCGACATCTGGACGACGGCTTCTGGCGCGAGCTGGCCCGCCGCTCCGCGCGGCCGGCCGGAGACGGCCCCGGCTGGCGGATGCATTACGACCCGGCGATCCGGCTGCCCTTCCAGCGCCAGGAGGCCGCCGACATCGATCTGCGCGAGCTCTGGGCGGCGATCACCTGCCCGACCCTGCTGGTGCGCGGGGCCGAGAGCCCGCTCCTGCCGGCAGCGATCGCCCAGGAGATGACCCGGACGGGGCCGAGAGCGGAACTCGTGACCTTCATGGATTGCGGGCACGCGCCGTCGCTGGCCGAGCCCGAGCAGATCGAGCAGGTGGCGGACTGGCTGTGCGGCCCGGAATCCGGCGAGTGACTGCGCCCGCCCGCCTTCGGTGCCCTAGAACTCCGGCGCCAACGTGACGGTCAGGCCGTCGAGCTCGGGCTTGAACGGGATCTGGCAGGACAGGCGCGAGTTGTCCTGCACCTGGAAGGCCTCGTCCAGCATGTTGCTCTCGTCGCGGCTCATCTCGGGCAGCTTGGGCAGCCAGTCGGCGGCGACATAGACATGGCAGGTGGCGCAGGCGCAGCAGCCGCCGCAGGCCGCCTCGATCGGCAGGTCGGCCTCGCGCACGATCTCCATGACCGACCAGCCGTCGGTGGCGGTCACGCTATGCTCGACCCCGTCGCGGTCGATGACGAATATTTCGGCCATGAGGGCGTTCCGTTCAGATCAACGTTGATGGGCCGGCCAGGTTCAGTCCGCGACGCCCAGGCGCTTGTGCAGCTCCGAGGACGAGGTCGTGTAACGGAACACCAGCTTCTGGTCGGGCCGGCAGTATTTGTGCGCCTTCTGGCACATCAGTGCCGCCTCGTGGAAGCCCGACAGGATCAGCTTCAGCTTGCCGGGATAGGTGGCGATGTCGCCGATCGCGAAGATCCCCTGCTGCGAGGTCTCGAACGCCTCGGTGTCGACCGTGATCAGGTTGCGCTCCAGGTTCAGGCCCCAGGACGCCAGCGGGCCCAGCTCCATCTTCAGGCCGAAGAAGGCCAGCACCGTGTCGCAGGCGATCCGCTCCTCGCCGCCGCTGGTCTGCTTGAGCGTGACCCCTTCCAGCTGGCCGTCCGTGCCGTGCAGCTCGGCGATCTGGCCGAAATGAAGGGTGGTGGCACCCTCGGCGACCAATGCCCGCATCTTCTCGACCGAATCCGGGGCAGCGCGGAACTCGTCGCGCCGGTGCACCAGGGCGGTGGACGCCGCGATCGGCTGGAGGCTCAGGAGCCAGTCCAGCGCGGAATCGCCACCACCCGCGACCAGCAGGCGCTTGCCGCGGAAATGCTCCATCTTGCGCACGGCATAGTGCAGGCTCCTGCCCTCGAAGGGAGCGGCACCCGGCAGCGGCAGGCGGCGCGGCACGAAGCTGCCGGCACCCGCCGCGATCACGATCACCGGTGCCTCCAGCACGGTGCCGGCCGAGGTGACCAGCCGCCAGTGGCCGTCCTCCAGCCGGGTCAGGCTCTCGGCCTGCTGGCCCAGGTGGAACTCGGGGTGGAAGGGCCTGGCCTGCTCCAGCAGGTTGTTGGTGAGTTCCTCGCCGGTGCAGCGCGGGATCGCCGGGATGTCGTAGATCGGCTTGTCCGGGTAGAGCTCGATGCACTGGCCGCCCGGCTTGTCGAGATTGTCGACCAGATGGCAGCGCAGGCCGAGCAGCCCGGCCTCGAACACCGCGAACAGTCCGGTGGGTCCGGCACCCACGATTACCATGTCGGTACGGATCGGCGCGTCGGTGGCGGGGGCCGCTTGGGGCTCGGTGGCAGACATCGGGATTCCAGGAAGGGACGAGGGTCTGGTCGCTGTCGGCCGCAACCTAGAGAAACCGCGCCCTACGGGGAAGAGCCAGGGCAGCCGGTAGTGCCCAGAGCCCCCGGCACCCGTCCGATGCCGTCCCCGCTCTGGCCATGGCCGGATCTGCGGGAGCCAGGGCATGGCTTGCTGCCCACCGGTGGTTTCATGACACCCTGACCGTCAGGACCCGTTCCGGCACCAGGCAGGCAGGAACGTGGTGCCGCCGCCAGGGATTCAGCGCCGGCGCTGGCCGGAGTAGCCGATCGGCTTGATCGCAGACGGCCGGATCGTGCGGCGCGGGACCGGGCCCGCCTCCGCGGGTGCGCGCTCCTGGCCTGCCGGCTCCGGCCGTGGCCGCGTCGCCGGCGCATCGCTGCCGGGATGCCGGATGTCGGGCCGCCCCGGCTCGGGCTCGCCCGGTCGCTCGCGACCGCCGCTCAGCGCCCGGGCGAACCGGTTGTCCGGACGCGGGGCCGCATCCGCACCGAGAGCACCCGGCCGGCGCAGCCGCTGGCCGGGCACGTCGTCCAAGGGACCGCCCTCCGCCGCAGCCTCGCCATGCCCCGGCAGCCGCGCATCCGGCATCTGCGCACCTGGCTCAGTCATGCCCGGAACCGGCATGCTCGGCCCTGGCGGCAGGTCGGGCACCCCCCGTCCGGCTGGGGACGCAGGCGTGGCCCGTTCCCGCGGCGCGCGGCCAGCGCCGGCGGGCGCCGTACCGGGCGTGGGCGGCAGCGGGCGTGACAATGCCGGATCGGACGAGGGCTGGCGCGACGTGGACAGGGCCGTGGTGTCGAGCGGCGACCGGACGGGGCCAGCGTCGTCCAGATAGGTGATCGGCGGCCGATCGACCTCGTCCAGCCGCGGCCCCTGCACCGCGCTCCGGCCGGCCGGCGGGGCAGTGCCGGCCGGAGCGCGGCCCGCCGGTTCCCGGCCTGCCGTCTCGGCTCGAACATGCGGGGTGGGGCCAGGTACTGCCGGTGCATGCGGCGTGGCGGTGGCAGGCGCAGGGGCGGAGGGGCTGGCAGGTACCTGGGGCGAGGGGGCGGGGACACCCGGCGTCAGAAGGGCTGCCAGCGCCGGGATCGGCTCCGCCGGCCGGCGATGGAAAGGCTGGGTCCGGATCCGCTCGAAGGCCGCCACCTCGGATGCCGCTTCGGCGGCCCATTCCCGCAGCGGCGCCAATTGGGCCATTGCGGCGACGTAGGCGGCACAGGCCGGATCCTGCGGCGGAAGGGCATAGGTGACGAAGCGGGTGACGATCGGTGCGGCGACGGCATCCACGGCGGTGAAGCGGCCGAACAGGAACGGGCCGCTCGCCGCAGCGGGGCCGGTGCGCAGCTCGGCCCAGATCTGCCGGACCCGCTTCAGCTCGGCGGCGACGCCACGCATCAGCCGCCCCGGCGGGCCGAACCGCGCGATCAGATCCATCGGCAGGAAGCGATACAGCGCGTCCAGCCCGTCCAGCAGCTCGGACGCAACCGAGCGTGCCAGTGCCCGCTCCACCGGGTCGTCGGGCCAGAGCTCGGGATGGCGCTCGGCCAGCCATTCCAGGATCGGCAGCACGCCTGCGACGGTGGCCGCCGGCTCGATCAGCACAGGCAGCCGCCCGTGCGGCGTGAACCGCTCGAGCAGCTCCTCGGTTTCCGGGCGGCCGAGCGGTACCAGCACCTCCTCGAAGCGCAGCCCGACCGTCCGCATCGCCAGCCATGCGGCCAGCGACCCGCCACAGGCGTTGCGGCTGCCGATCACGAGGCGGGTGGTCATGCGGCGCCGGCCGGCTGCATCGCCCCGACCGTCCGGCCATCGAGGGCAGGATGCGGCTGCCCGGTCACGACTGGGGCACGTCCGCGGCAGCCGTCGGCATCTCGCACCACAAGACCTCCTGCCGGTAGGCGGCCAGTACCGTCTGGATCGGCTCGGGCTGGCTGCGGCAGTTCCAGTCCTCCCCGTCGACCACCGCAGCATACCCCAACGCATCGCGCAGTTGCAGCAGTCCCGCCACGTCGGCACGCGGATCGACCCGGCCGTCGCCGTTCAGGTCCTGACCGACCATCAGCGCCGCCAGGCGCGCCTGCAACTCGGCGCTGGCCCTGCGCCGCTCGGCATCGGGCAGGCGTGGATCGGCCAGCTGGTCCAGCAACCGGTCGGTGACCGCGATGTCGAAGCGCAGGCCGGTCATGATCTGGCTCACGCCACGGTACCAGCCGCTCTGCCGCTCGGTCTGGCCGGGGCCGGCCTCAAGGCTGGCTTCCACGAGGTTGAGGGCCTGGGACAGGTCCCGCACGCCCGCCAGTTCCTGCTGGCCGCGTGCCACCAGCAGCGGCCGCAGGAACTGCGCCTCCTGCGGCGTCAGGCCGCCCGGCCCGGCATCACGGGCCAGCCGGATCGCCCGGGCCACCGCGGTCTCGGCGGTCGGCAAGGCGCCGCCGCCGCTCTCGGTGGCCGGATGGCGCGCGAAGATCTGCGCGAACGGTGCCGGGTCCGGTGCTGCCAGCGCCGGCACCGCCTCCGGCACGACCGGTGCCTCCTGTGTCGCGCAGGCCGCCAGCGCCAGGGCCAGCCATGCCGTCCAGCCGCACCGCTTCCGTTCACGGCACCGGTTGCCGTCACCACTGCTCATCGACCACTCCCACTGCCCCGTGGGAGCCGAGCTTGCCCGAAAATCCCTAACGATCTGCTACCTCCGCACGGTTCCCGGCATGGCCCGTGCCCATCAGGCCGCAACCACCGCGGCATCCGCTTCGGTGGCGGTGATCGCGTCGTGCGCCGCGAGCGCCGCCATGTTGAGGATGTCCGAGACCGTGGCGTTCATCGGCACGATCTGGATCGGCCGCTTCAGACCCTGGAGCAGCGGCCCGATCACCGTGCCGCCGCCCAGCTGCTGCAGGAGCTTCGACGCGATGTTCGCCGAATGCAGCGCCGGCATGATCAGCACGTTGGCGGGCCCCTTCAGTCGGCAGAAAGGATAAAGGGCCATCAACTCGGGGTCGAGCGCCACGTCCGCGGCCATTTCGCCATCATACTCGAAATCGACCTGGCGGCGGTCCAGCTCGATCACCGTATCCCGCACCCGTTGCGCCTTGGACACAGGCGGGTTGCCGAAGCTGGAGAAGGAGAGGAGTGCTACCCGCGGCGTGAAGCCCAGCTGGCGGACGACCTTGGCGGTCTGGATGGTGATGTCGGTCAGCACGCGCGTGTCCGGCAGCTCGTGCACGGTCGTGTCCGCGATGAACACGGTCTTGCCGCGCGCCAGCATCATGGTCATGCCGAAGATGCGGTGGCCGGGCTTCGGATCGATCACCCGGAGGATGTCGTCCAGCACGTCATTGTAGTTGCGGGTGAGCCCGGTCACCATCGCATCGGCGTCGCCCATGGCCACCATGCAGGCGCCGAACACGTTGCGGTCCTGGTTCACCAGCCGCGTGCAGTCGCGATAGAGCAGGCCGTTGCGCTGGGTGCGCTGGTAGAGGAAGTCCGTGTAGGCGCGGTTCTTGTCCGACAGCCGCGCATTGTGGATCTCGATGCCGTCCAGGTTGGACAGGCCGATCTGGGCCATGGTGTTGCGCACCCGGTCCTCGCGGCCGATCAGGATCGGCGTGCCGAGGCCGGTGTCGCGCCAGGCGAGCGCGGCGCGGATGGTCTTCTCCTCCTCGCCCTCGGCGAACACCATGCGCTTGGGCTGCGCCTGGACCCGCTCGAACACGAGCTGGAGGCGGGACGCGGTCGGGTTCAGCCGCGAGCGCAGCTCCTGGCGATAGCGGGCCATCTCGACCGGCTTCCTGGCCACGCCGCTGTCGATCGCCGCCTTGGCCACGGCCAGCGGCACGGTGCTGATCAGGCGCGGATCGAACGGGGTCGGGATCAGATATTCGCGGCCGTACTGGAGCTTGCGGCCGCGATAGGCGGCATGGACCTCGTCCGGCACGTCCTCCCGCGCCAGCGCCGCGATCGCCTCGGCCGCGGCGATCTTCATCGCCTCGTTGATGGTCCGGGCGCGCACGTCGAGCGCACCGCGGAAGATGTAGGGAAACCCTAAGACGTTGTTGACCTGGTTCGGGTAGTCGGAGCGGCCGGTCGCCACGATCACGTCACCGCGCACGGCGCGCGCATCCTCCGGCGTGATCTCGGGGTCGGGATTGGCCATGGCGAAGATGATCGGATCCTTGGCCATCGAGCGGATCATGTCGGCCGTGAACGCGCCCTTGGCCGAGAGGCCGAACACCACGTCGGCGCCGCGCATGGCATCCGCGAGCGTCCGGGCGTCGGTCTCGACCGCATGGGCCGACTTCCACTGGTTCATGCCCTCGGTGCGGCCCCGGTAGATCACCCCCTTGGTGTCGCACAGGATGACGTTCTCGCTCGGCAGCCCCATCGACTTCACGAGCTCGGCACAGGCGATCCCGGCGGAGCCGGCGCCGTTGACCACCAGCCGGATGTCGGTGATCGAGCGGCCGGTGAGGTCGAGCGCGTTGATCAGGGCAGCCGCCGCGATGATCGCGGTGCCGTGCTGGTCGTCGTGGAAGATCGGGATGTCGCAGACCTCGCGCAGCCGTTCCTCGATGATGAAGCACTCGGGTGCCCGGATGTCCTCCAGGTTCACCCCGCCGAAGGTGGGGGCCGCGATCTGGACACATTTGACGAACTCGTCGACGTCGCGCGTGTCGAGCTCCAGGTCGATGCTGTCGATGTCGGCGAAGCGCTTGAACAGGACCGCCTTGCCTTCCATCACCGGCTTGCCGGCCAGCGCCCCAAGGTCGCCCAGGCCCAGCACGGCGGTGCCGTTGGACACGACCGCGACCAGGTTCGCCTTGGCGGTGTAGAGATAGGCGGCCGCGGGATCCTTCTGGATTTCCAGGCAGGGCACCGCCACGCCCGGCGAGTAGGCCAGGCTCAGGTCGCGCGCGGTGGTGAGCGGCTTGGTCGGCGTGATCTCGATCTTGCCGGGCCGGCCGCGCGCATGGAGATCCAGGGCCTCTTCCGCCGTGACGCTCATGCCGCCTTCGCCAGCGGTCGTCGTGCCACGCTCGCCCTTGCGCTCTTCCATTGCCATCCCCTAGCGCCGCTGATCCGGGGGCTGGCCGACAGCGGTTGCCTGGTGTCGACCGGCCCTCCCGTCCGAGTTGCCACGGGCCGGCACGGCAGGACAAGGGCGCGCGCTGCCGGGCCGGCCATCCAGAGCGATCTTGCGGCGGCCGGGCCCGTGCCTAACTGATCATCGAGACGAGCCTGTGGTTACCGGATGGGCCTGGAGCTGAGCATGGCGACCTTGCGCACCTTTCTGCTGCTGGCGGCGATGACCGCCCTGTTCCTGGTCGTGGGCTATGCGATCGGCGGCGGCACGGGGGCGGTGATCGCGCTGGTGATGGCGGCCGGAACCAACCTGTTCGCCTGGTGGGGCTCGGCCGACATGGTGCTGCGCATGTACCGGGCCCAGCCGGTGACGCCGATGGCCGCACCGGAACTGTACCGGCTCGTGGCGGAACTCGCCGGCCGGGCCGGCCTGCCGGTGCCCAAGGTCTACCTGATCGAGAGCGACCAGCCCAACGCGTTCGCCACCGGGCGCGACCCGGACCATGCGGCGGTCGCGGTGACCCGGGGGCTGATGCAGGCCATGTCGCGCGAGGAGCTGGCCGGCGTGATCGCGCACGAGCTGGCGCACATCAAGCATCGCGACACGCTGACCATGGCGGTGGCGGCCACACTTGCCGGTGCCATCGGCTTTCTCGCCCAGTTCGGCCTGTTCTTCGGCGGCAGCCGGGACCGGGACAATCCCCTGGGCGGCATCGGCCTCCTGCTGGCGATGATCGTGGCGCCGCTGGCGGCGATGCTGGTGCAGATGGCGATCAGCCGGGGCCGCGAGTTCGAGGCGGACCGCGAGGGTGCGGCCATCTGCGGCAATCCCCGGGCACTGGCCAGCGCGCTCCAGCGGATCGAGCAGATCGCCACCGGAACCTATGTCGGTGCGGCAGAGCGCAATCCGGCCACGGCGCACCTGTTCATCATCAACCCGCTGCATGGCGGCGCCCTGGCCGGCATGTTCCGGACCCACCCGCCGACCGCGGAACGGATCCGGCGGCTGCTGGCGCTGGGTGGTGCCGGCCGTGCCGGGACGGCCGGCTTTGCCGCCCGCCCGGCGGCCGGCCCCAGGCCGGGCGGGCCTTGGGGACGCCGGGCCGGGCCCTGGGGGTAACCGAGGAAGAAGGACGAGGGAAACGGGCTGGCGTGAGACGCAGCCCGTTCAGCCGCGGCCGTCGCCCGGGGCGCTGGGTGCGCGCTTGAGCGGCAGCGGCAGGCCCGGCTCGCCGGCCACGTCCGGCTCCAGGTAGAGCGCATTGTCCACGATCGTGCCGAGCAGCGGCACGTCGCTGACCAGCGCCTCCTTCTTCTCCAGGCGGACCACCCCGTCGTTAGAGGTCCAGACCCATTCGCTGAGGCCGGCG
>Ga0182739_1003546_pt1 | contig 13550 bp, 7 predicted proteins | sample eDN5th30CBELigBY_FD_128873 | JGI IMG/M metagenome (GOLD analysis project Ga0182739, IMG submission 128873) | Enriched backyard soil microbial communities from Emeryville, California, USA - eDNA 5th pass 30_C BE-Lig BY (version 2) (version 2) | ecosystem: Environmental > Terrestrial > Soil >... | reverse complement strand
GCCTGAAATGGCGTCCTGCAATTTCGACGGAAGAAGGGCTGAATCGGACAATTGCAGGCTTGCCTGGCAATTTTGTGAGCTAAAGAAAAAGAAACCATCGCGTTCGGTCAATGGTGATGTTTCGGGCCAATCAGAAAAGTATGTCAAACTGTTATGCGAATTCTATTTCTCAGCACGACTTTTCCGGATGCACACGCACCAACACGCGGAACCTATAATTCCGCCTTGTGTCTGGCCCTTCAGCAACGTCACCAGGTCCATGCGATTTCGCCCCGTTTCTTCACGGAAGTTTATCGCCCTTTCCGCGCAAAAAAACGATTTCAGATTCCGGATGAATTGCATCAACACGGAATCACCGCAGACTACCCGACTTCCTGGTATACTCCGCGTTGTTGTCAACAACATTATGGCGAACAGATGTGGTGGAGCATCGGGCAGACGGTCCAGACAGCACTTCAGCAATTCCAGCCGGATGTCATTCTGAGTTACTGGGCTCATCCAGATGGGGCGATTGGGCAGCGAGCAGCAGGGATTGCAGGAATTCCCTCCGCCGTGATTGTCGGCGGCACCGATGTTCTGATTCTCCCAAAGCTTCCTCATCGCGGCATACGAGTTCGCGAAGTCCTGGCCGGCAGTGATGCGGTGATCTGTGTGAGTGAAGGACTGCGGCAGGCCACATGTCAATTACAGGTGCCGCCGAATCGGGTGCATACCATTTACCAGGGAGTGGACGAATCCCTGTTTCATCACCGAACATCACGCGCAGCGGCCCGGCAGGCGCTGGGGCTGACAGATGATTTTGTCCATCTGGTCTGGGTGGGAAGAATGGTGCCGGTCAAAGCTTTACCGGTCCTGCTGGATGCGGCCGGTCAATTGAGAAGTCACGGACTGAAATTCAAATTGCATCTGCTGGGAGATGGACCGCTGCGCCGGCCGCTGGCGCAATACTGCGCCCGTACGGGACTGGACAGCTTTGTACATTTTCACGGAGCCGTCGGACATCATCGCATTCCCGACTGGTATCGAGCTGCGGACCTGACGGTGCTGTCCAGCGATTCAGAAGGTCTGCCGAATGTCTTGCGGGAGTCTCTGGCGTGTGGCACTCCATTTGTCTCGACCGATGTGGGCAGCCTGAATGAAATCGCGTCTCCATTATTTTCCAGACTCGTTCCCCCGGGTGATGCCAGCGCATTTGCGGAGGGAGTGATCGCCATGCTGACTCCTGCAGCGAAACAGGCTGCTGCCGAGTTTACTGCCCGCACCTGGTCTGATTGTGCACAAGAAGTCGAACAACTTTTGCAGGCGTTATGTACTGCCAGCGGTCGATCTGCCGCCTCACGATCGACCTCGTATCAGAAGCTGTTTTCATTTACGAAAAGTGAAACTTCAACTGCTGCTGCCATGGCGGCAAACCTTCGCCAGATTTAGAACAGTTTGGTCTCTCATGTGCCCGCGTCAAAGAGGTTTCACTTGATGAAAGACTGAATGCCGCGAGGCAAGTCCGCCACAAGATTTACAAAAATGCTCTAGAACACTCACAAAACATGCCGCGGACTTGCTTGCGGACAGAGGATTTCCCTTGTCCGGGCGACTTTGTTCGCAGCACTGAGAAGCATCCCAGCAATATGAACGATAACCGCAGGAAGCGCGTGCTGTTCGTCTCCTATCTCTTCCCGCCGACGGGGGGAGTGGGGGTACATCGTGTCACAAAATTCGTTAAATATCTTCCCTGCTGGGGGTGGGAATCGTCCGTACTCACGGTCTCCAACCCTTCTGTCCCCTTGCGGGATGAAAGTCTCCTGCAAGATATTCCCGCCGGAACGATTATTCGCCGGGCAAAAACCTATGAACCAGGCTATGCCGTGAAACAGGCGGTCTCTGGCGGGCAGAATTCCCACCAGCAGGGCTTTTCGCCGGCCCGCCACCTGAAACTTCTGGCTCGAAAGTGTGCGAATACGCTGCTGCAACCCGATTCACAAATTCTCTGGCATCCGCATGCCATGAAAGCTGGCATGCGATTGCTGGCCGATGTCCCGCACGATGCCATCATTGCCACGGGACCTCCATTTTCTTCCTTTCTGCTGGGAGCCAGACTGGCCCGAAAGTCCGGCCTGCCACTCATCCTGGACTACCGCGATGAATGGGACATCAGCAATGCCTACTGGGAAAATAAAGGACACGGCCGGTTTGCAAACTGGATTCAGACCCGTCAACAGGCCCGTGTTGTGAATGCGGCGCAAGTTCTTCTGGCCACGACCCCGTCCAGTGCTGCAGCGATTGGACGGTTTGCCCAGTCACACGGAAGTTCCGCCATCTCCACATTTATTTATAATGGTTTTGACCCCGATGATTACACTTCCGTCCCGTCTTTCCCCGAATCCACTCGGCAGAACGCCCCACGCCGTTTTCGACTTGCTTTTATCGGAACACTCTGGAATCTGAATTCCATTCGGCCAGTTGTCAGCGCCCTGTTGCAGGTTGACCAGGAGAATCCAGGACTGGCGGACGAAATCGAGTTGCTGGTCGCGGGGCGCCGGACACCGGATCAGGAAACGATTCTCGACCAGTTATCGACTTCTCGAGTGCAACTCACCCGGATGCCATTCGTCTCTCACCCGGAAGCCATCAAATTAATGCGTTCTGCAGATGCACTATTAATGATAAATAGCGATTTGCCTAAAGCACAACAGATTATTAATGCCAAGACATTTGAATATATGGCAGCCCGTCGCCCCATGTTTGTCGTGGCACCACGCGGGGACGTCTGGGACCTGGTTCGTGACTTACCGGGAACATTGCTAAGTCTCCCGGGAGAGATCGCCGGGATTGCCAGTCATCTAAAACTGGCTGTCGAACGCTACCGTTGTGGGGCGAGTGAACACGATGCCGTCTGGGACATCGCACAATTCGAACGTAAAAACTTGGCACGACAACTGGCCGATCAACTCGATGCCATGGTTCAGCAATCCGCTGAAGAAACATCGACACGTCGCATTTCAACTCGATTGCCAGGCTGTTCGATGAGTGATCTCACAGGCATTTCGGGAAAGGGCAATCCGAAATGTTAAACCTTAAAAATCTGATGTTCATGCTGCTGGGCACAACCGCCTTACTGACCGTCATTTCTGTCGCCGCGGCCGTCGTCTGTATTCGAGTCCGTAAAATGCAGTACTGGATCGGCAGCTATGCCTTTCCATCCGAGCCGCGACCAGGATGGAACGTGGACGAGCCGATTGATGTCTTTATCGCCTTGTGTGATCACTGGGAGCCCCGCTGCTATCACGCCAGCGATTCTCAGGCCCTGGAACGCGTGCGGCGCTGGCGTGATGAATATCCGCAGCTGTTCTCTCAATTTCATGATGTGGACGGGAACTCTCCGCAACATACGTTTTTCTTCCCGGAAGATGAGTATCGACCGGAATACCTGGATGAAATTCGCCCATTGATCGAAGCGGGATTTGGTGATGTGGACGTGCACCTGCATCATCATCACGACACCGCTGAACAACTGCGTGAGAAGTTAAATGTCTTCCGTGAAACATTGTTTCAGCGTCACGGCCTGTTGCGCCGCGATCCTGTCAGCGGTGAAGTCGTCTATGGGTTTATTCATGGGAACTGGGCACTCTGTAATTCGCGTCCGGATCGTTGCCTGTGCGGGGTGGATGCGGAATTAACAGTCCTGCAGGAAACGGGTTGTTATGCAGACTTCACACTTCCATCGGCACCCAGCGCCACGCAGACACGTACGATTAATTCCATTTACTATGCACGGGATCTACCGGGACAAGCCAAATCGCATGACCGGGGGATTCGGGCGAGAGTTGGACAGGCTCCGCCGGCCGATCATTTACTCATGATTCAGGGACCGCTTTTGCCCGACTGGACGAACAGACGCTACGGACTCGTGCCACGTATTGAAAATGGAGATATCCATGGTGGCCGCCCCGGTTCGATCCGGCGTTTGCAGCGATGGATGCAGGCCGGCGTGCATGTTGCCGGTCGGCCAGACTGGAGATTTATCAAGCTGCACACTCATGGCTGCAAAGATGAGAATATTGGAACGCTCCTGGGAGAACCGATGCAGAAGTTTCATCGTGAACTGGCCCAACTCCATCAACAACATCCGAATTTCCGCTACCATTATGTGACCGCATGGCAGATGGCCCAACTCGTTCATCAGGCAGAACGGGGAGCCAGCTCTGTTCCGGACATGCGAAATTTGACAGGTCGGCTGACATCGACCTGTCCCGCCACGATGTTGTCGTAGCCTGCTGACACACGCCGGAGACGAATTCCGATCATAATTGGGTCTGATCATAAAGCTGGGCCAGTAAGGCCCCCAGCAGATTCACAAATCCTTCGTCAAAACGAAGCGATGCTCTGGCTCCCGATTCGGTCGTGACCACTTCCAGCCGCAACGAATCATTGGCCGGATTGAGAATTTCACTGGCAAGCAACCCCTGGGGAGAATTCAAAGCGTCTTCATCCACATATTTCAGCCAGGAAGAGGCATGTAGAATTGCCTGGAATGGAGCTGTCGTTGCGACATCAGGACGAGGTGGAGCAGAGAGTGTCGTCGCAATGGCTTCGTCCAGTGCCTTGAGTGCATCATCGCCGCCAAAGCCGATCCAGAGTATGCCGGAACCGGTGCCGATCCAGAAGTCCGGCTTTCGTCCATAGATGTTCACCAGTTCTCCGCCGGCGGGACCCACGGGAATTTTGCTCAGTGACACTCCCCGAAACTGATGGGCATCCAATTGAATGGCCTTCTCAGATTTCTGTTCTTTCACCAATGTCAGGACATCCTTGAGGGACTGTCCCACGGTCTGGCTGCCCGCCACTTTCATTCCGGCAACAAGCACCAGTTCGTTTCCTGGCCGTTTGAGGAACTGCAAAATGGCATCGATGTGATTTTGTTGAGCAGTTGCTTCCAGGCTGTCCACCAGTGCGTCCACCGCCGAGGACGTTTCTGATGTGTCCAGTTGAAGTTCACGTTTGAGACCCAGACGCAGCGCTTGCAAGTATCCCAAAGCAGCTTCCTGTTCGCGGGCATCCATGTTCCATGAAATGGAGATTTGCAGCGGATGAGCTTCTTGTAAGAGTGGAACGAAGTACGACTGCTTTCCGGCAATCCCGGTCAGGTATTTGGCAAATTGTGTTTCCGGCCGGGCTTCGGTCGTGATTTCGGCCACGGCCCGGCGGCCATCTTCGGTCGAATCGAGGCCGATCGTCACTTCTTCCCCGTCGCGGATCAGTTGTTGCAGGTATTGCATGATGCTCGTGCTCCGCGCCCGGCGGGCTTCATACGCTTCATCCCGTTCGTTGTCTCGTTGCTGCATCTGGGCACTGAATTGCTGGGACACAAATGTGTTGAAGACTTCACGAATCAATGGAGGGATTCCCTTCAGGCGAATCGTGAACGAGACGTCATAGCGAGCTGCAAGTGCGGTGCTGATTGTCTGGGGATCAGGAAAGGTTTCTCCTTTGAGAAACCCCTGCCCGGTCGGCAAAATAAATGCGTAATCCCCCTGCACCAGCAACGGGGTTTTTCCCCGCCGACCCCGATTTTCGATTTCGTATTCGTGCTCGCCGGTTTCGGTGATCGGGGCTGGTCCCAGACGCAATGTGGAGATCAATTCTTCTTCATTGGAGACCGGCAGATAGATGACCATGCGAGGTCGGGGCGGAAGACTGGGCTCCAGAAAGAGCATATAACCCAGTGGCCGCGTGCGGTCCAGCCCCTTCAAATCGCCGACTGCTCCCCCCAGAAATCCCTGTACCACTTCCATCATATCGGGACGCCCCGCGACCTGAAACATGTTGGAAATGTCATTCAAGCTTCGCTGGGCGCTGGCAATATTGAAGACCAGAACGGGAATGAGTTCGGGCGACTCTTCGCCAGCTTCTGCTTCGGTATCTGTTTGCCGCTGGTCTTGAGCCATGACCAAAGTCTGGTCAATAGTGCTCATTCCCACCAGCAAAAGCGTGCCGAGCACCATCAACATTCGGCATGACGAGTTGAAAAATATCGGTCTCATCATTTTCCTGAAATCCTGATTGCAAACGATTTCGAAATGGATGAACAAGAGCCCGCACATCAGACTGACTCTCCATGAACAACAGTCAGGACCAACAGTCAGGACCAACGGCAGCCGTCAACCGGAAGCGATTTCGTGATACCACTTCTCGCCCCATCATACCCGGTCTGAAACCACCAGGTGTCAACGAAATAAAAATTGCCTGCCGGAGCAGATTTGCACTACAGGCGGCCGCTGCGAAGAATTCCCCAGATCAGCCAGACGCTCAGCAGGCCCGAGAGAATAAAAATGGGGAGGGCGATCCATAACGAATTGGGGGTCGCCGTCCGGATGATCAAGGCTGTCGATAAGACGAGCGATGAGATCAGCATGCCCACCACAATGCGATTGCTCGAACGGTCGAATTCATGGATCAGGTGTTCCAGCCCTCGATGTTCCAGTTGAATTCTCAAATCATCCTGGCTGATTTTCTTCAGCGTCTTTCCCAGGTGCAGCGGCACGTCGTGAATCGCCTCCAGCATGGTGCGAAAATCGGACATGGCCCGCTGGACCACGCGGCGGGGGCGGTAACGTTCACGCAACAGTTTTTCGACGAAAGGAGCCAGCGCACCGGCCAGATTGAAATGAGGGTCGAGTTTCCGTCCCACCCCTTCCAGAGTCACAATGGCCCGGGCCAACACCATCAGGTCTCCGGGACATTGCAATCCGTGGCTGGACAAAATACTGATGAAATCGTTCAACAAAGCCCCGATCCGTACCTGTTCCAGCGGCACCCCATAATAGGCATCAATGAAGTCGCGGATGTCTGACTGGAGGAGTGATTTTTCCACTCGCTGGCTGGGCTGACCCACCTTCAAGACAACATCGACGGCGCGATCCACATCATGGCGGGCAACAGCAACAAAGAGATCGAGCAAATGATCCCGGCGATGTTCGTTCAAAAAGCCGATCATGCCATAGTCCAACAGGCAGATCGCACCATCCGGGCGAATACGAATATTTCCGGGATGCGGGTCCCCGTGGAAGACTCCCATCTCGAAGGCCATCCGGAGAAAAATGTTCGCACCACTAAAAGCGATTTCTGCAGGGTCCAGACGACAGGCGCGAATCCCCTCCAGATCATCCACTTTCAGGCCATCCACCCGTTCCATGATCAGCACAGATTCTGACAGGAATTCGGAATCGATTACCGGCACATACAGACGGCGATCATCACGAAAAAGCCGGGCGAATTCCTGCATGGCCCGGCCTTCCCGACGAAAGTTCATCTCCCGGCGAATCGTGCGCATGAACTGTTTCACCAGACCGACCGGATCAAATACTCGTGCCTCTGGAACGTGTCGCACAAGGAGCTGGGCAAGTTCCAGCAGCAATGACAGATCCCGTTCTACCGCGTTCACCACATCGGGACGACGGACTTTGACCACGACTTCCCGGCCGTCTTTGGTCACAGCAGCATGCACCTGTGCCAGAGATCCTGCGGCAATCGGAGAGTCATCAAATCGGGCCAGCAATTCGTTGATGGGACGACGAAATTCCGCCTCCAGTTGAACGTGAACATCGTGCACATCAAACGGGGTGACTTGTTCCTGTAAACGCGAGAGCTCCTGAATCACATCCGCGGGAATCAGGTCGGGCCGCGTGCTCAGAACTTGCCCGAATTTGACGAATGTCGGCCCCAATTCCTCCAACGCCAGGCGAATGCGGCTGGGAGTTGTCAGGCGTTCCGAAGCCTCCCGGGTTTTGCGGGAGATGAGACGATGCCCCCAGTTCAGGTACGGCAACAATCCCAGGCGTTCCAGCAGATCGCCAAACCCGTAATTCAGCAATACCGTGGCGACTTCACGCCCCCGGTTCAGGTTTTTCAAAAATCGAAGTGGATAAGGGGGCATGTGCGGATCTGGTGTCTCAGATCGGTGAACTCCATTTTCACTCGAGAAATGTTTGAAAAGTTATGGCAAATGAAATGCAGCGGCAAGTTGCCACCGCGTCTGTGCTTTCATCTTGAACGCATTCACCCCCCACTTCCCTGGCGTGAAAGTCTCTCCTTATAGGCTTCGCTATCGCGACGGTACTGCGGAGGAGCGAGCCGATTTCCTGAGCCGGAACTCTGCGACGCTTTCCGTTCCCGTTCTCCGCCACCCCGCATTTCTCCGGAAGAACCATAGTCGATCCCCTTCAAAATGGAATCGAACTGTCGCCTGGCTGCTTCCGATTCCGGCGAACGATCCAACCCCGGATCGGCCAGCCGCTCTTGCAGCCTGTGCATGAATCGTTCGAGGTCCTGTTCGGTATAGCCCAGTTCATTCATCAACTCTTGTGGGGTCTCGCCACGTTCAAGTTGATTTTGCAGCCGTTTGAGTGCGAGTTCCGTGGCTTTTTTCTTGTTCTGCAAATCGGCCTGTTCCGGCGTGAGTTGATCGGAGCTTCCGGGAGCATTTCCAGTCTTTCCGGAGTGATCCGCCTGGTCCGTCGCACCGCCTCCGCCACCGGGAGCACGACCATTTCCCCGCCCCTGCTGCCCCCCTTCTTTCCCGGTGCCTTCTTTTCCGGTGCCTTCTTTTCCGGTGCCTTCTTTCCCAGATCCTTCTTTTCCAGATCCTTCCTTTCCAGATCCTTCCTTTCCAGATCCTTCCTTCCCAGATCCTTCTTTCCCGGATCCTTCCTTTCCGGATCCTTCCTTGGGGGGTGTTGAATCGGGTTTCATCTGTTCCTGGCCCGGTGCTTCTTGCGGGTTCTTTGGCGAAGAACCGTCCGGGCGTTTTTCTCCATTTTGCGGCTGGCCGGCGGGGTCCGGCTTGTTGGAAGAATTCTGCTGATCCGTAGGGGTCGCGTTTTCGGTGTCGTTAGCAGGGTTTTTCCCCGGTTGCGGAGGCTGCATGGGATTCTTGGAGTTCTGATTCATGGAGCCATCCGTCGGGCGCTCCCGGGGGGCATCCTGATTCGGCTGGCCGCCGGGTCCCGTTTTTTTCTCCTGGTTCTTCCCTGGGACTGCTTTCTCCTGGCCCGGCTTTTCCTGGCCAGGCTTCTCCTGATCCGTTTTCTCCGAACCCATCTTCTCGGCGTCGGTCTCTTCCGAACTCATTTTTCCGCCCGGCGTCTTTTCTGAACCGGACGATTTTGTGGGATTCTGATCGCTTTGACCGGGTTGAGATTTGTCTCCCGGCTGACCAGCGGTCTGAGGTGCGGCAGGCTGGGAATTCTGTTGGTCGGCTGCCCCTTTCATCTCTTCTTGCGTAGCACCTTGAGTTGTCTGGGAAGAATCATTCTTCATCTCCGAAGCTGATTTCTCTGTTGCAGATGATTTCTCTCCCTGCGTTTCCGACGCTCCTTTTTCTCCACGGGCGCCCGTGGTTTTGGTCTGGTCACCTCCCTGTTGAGGCGATTTTTGACTCTCCCCAGCAGGCGTTTTGGTTTCCTTTTCGCCTGATGTTCCCGTTTCAGGTTCCCCCTTGACGCCGGGCGGATTTTCATTTTCCCCAGCTTCTCCTCCGTTGGGCCCCATGTTGTCCGGCGTTGACTGTTTCTGATTTTTTTGGCGGGGATCAGGCCCGGTTGCGGGAGATTCTCCTGCATTTTCTCCGGCTTGCTGCTGTTTTTGTGGATTGGATGATGAATTTCCTTCCGATGGGGATTTCATCTGCTCAGAACCTGCGGAGTGATCTTCCGCAGATGTTCCATTTTGTTTTTCGGACTGCATTCCCTGCGAAGCCCCTGTGCTGGGCTGGTCGCCGTTTTTCTGGTCCCCACTCTTCTGGTCATTTCCCTGTTGATCGCCATTCTTCTGGTCCCCACTCTTCTGGTCTGTGTTCTTCTGGTTGGCTTCTTTCTGACCGGCGGGGTCGGACGGCTTTCTGGCAGGTTCGTTTGTGGAACCGTTTTTCATGGGGTTGTTCGAATTTTGATTCTGCATCTCATTCGGCGTCTCACCCGAGTTGGGCTGTTGTGCAGGATCGGACTGATCCCCATTTGGTTGTTGGCTGTTGTTGGCTGAATTGGACTGATCAGGAGTTTCGTTCGGCTTTTGTTCCGGTGACTGCCCCGATTTTTCTTGTTGTTCCTGATTCCATTTCAACAATTTATCAATGGCCTGATCTTCAGCAGCCTTGTCTTTGCGAGGCTGTGTCTGGGGAGAATTCTGTGGCGATTGTTGATTCTGGGTGCCCGATTCTGTTCCTGTCTCTCCCCCATTTTCCTGTGGAGGGTTCTTTCCGCTCATCTTCGGAGATTTCTGGCCCTGACCGCTTCCGTCAGATGACTGTTGTTGCGAGGCTTCCTGTCCTGCTGCAGAGTCCTGCGCATTTCCATTTGGTGACCCGGGTTGTGGTTGCTGCGTTCCTTGCCCCTGTTTTTGGCCGGGCTGGGTTTCTCCCTGCTGGCCGTTTTCTCCCGGCTGTGATTGCTGAGCGGGGGGCTGTTGTTCGGGCGGATCCTGCATGGGAGCGTTGAGGTTCTCCTGCGGCGGAGTCATGTTCTCCTGCGGTTGATCCTGCGGGTTTCGATCTTGAGGTGTCTCATTTTCCGGCTTTTGCTCACCGGGTGGTTGGGGGCGTTCTGGTTGATCATTGGGAGCGGCCTGTTGGATGTTTTCCTGAAGTTGCTCCGCCTGCTTCTGTTGTTCTTTTTTCAGTTCTTCCGGAGGAACGGGATCGGTGATGGTGATGGTTACCTGCGGCGAGCGGGAGATATTCTTCACCCGTTTCCCGAAGGGCTCAAAATTGTCCTCTGCTTCAATCCACAACGTGAGTTGATCGCCTGCTTTGAGTGGCATTTCTGGAAGTTGCAGTCGATAAATGGTTTTGAATTCCGCCATCTCCGGCGGGGCTGCAAAGAGTGGGGCTGGGAAAGGAAGCAGTTCCCCGTTTTGTTGTAATTTCAACGAGACTCTTCGCAGCAGGAAATCGGGATCGCGGGCGGAGAGGGCCACAGGAACCTGAGAATTGGCGGGGGCACTCAGGTCTTTGGTGGGGCTGATCAGCGTGAGTTCTGGTTTCAGATCGGGCCGAATCTGCAGGCGATAAATGGTGGGAGTTGGATTTTTCTGGCCCCGTTCATTCCAGACTTGAATGTGATAATACCGGGCGAATGTCCCATCATCCCGAAACTTCAACTGCCAGCGTGCAGTGAGAAGATCGTCCCGAATGGTCATCGGATATTCTTCCGCACTCTCTCCGGTGGTCTGTAGATCGGAGCAGTAAATCACTGCTTTTTTGACAGGCATATTGGGACGAGCCCGGACCGTTACAAAGGTTCCTTCCCAGGCTTCAATGGTGGTTCCGGTTTGTGTCGAAGGCCGCAGGCCCATGTATCGTGGGTATTCATAGGCGATCTCGGTGACATCCGCGGAAGGAGGTTGATTGACACGCACCTGAAATACCGCCGACCGGGCATCTCCCGCTTCAATATGGTAGGTCACATCGCTCAGCAGTCCTTTGCCTCCATCGCCCGTCAGGCGCGCTTGAAATCGAGGCAGCTCGTCCTGCGTTTTCTGCATTCGAATCGGCTCATTCACAAAACGCCGATCCGCGGTCGAAAATCGCAATGTCACTTCCTGCGGAATCTGTCCCCCCAGTTCCGCGATCACATCGAGCTGGTCCCGTGCCAGGACTTCTGTATTTCCTGGTTTGACATCCTGAATTTCCGTCCGCGTAGCTGCAGACACCGTAGAGGTCGGCAGCAGTGCCCGCCACAAGGTGGTGGACATCTTCTTAGGTGAAATCAAAGTATACAGGCAAGTTGCAATCACCAATCCCAACAGAACATAAGAAGTACGCATCAGGATACGACGATCGACCGTCTCCTCTGTATCGATGTGTGAAATCTCGTGTGCCGTCCGTTTCTCCAGGGCAGCCAGGATGGCCGGCGAAACTTCCCGTCCGGTCTGACGAAAGTTGACCCAGGCCAGCAGACTCCCCTTCAACTCCGGATGTGCCTCTTCAATCTGCCGGGCGGCATACAGTTCGTTGATGGACTGCAACCAGGGAAAGACGATCTTGCAGCCCACCCAGCTGCAGGCTGCCAGAATAACGGCTATTAAGAGTGCGAGTCGTGCGGATGAACTCAATCCATTAGGAATGATCCATTGGTCGAGAAGTGCGAAGATCAGCACATAAGCACAAAACAAGCTCAACAACACGACACTGGCCGCGATGAGATCCGTCTGATGAATTCCAGAGCGTGTCTTTCGCAATTGGTAATCGATAAACTCGTCAAAGTCGACATAGTTTGCCGATGCTGTGTCAGGATGATTTTTTTCAGAATGTTTTTTTTCGGTGACCGCCATCGCAAAGATCCCTAGACCAGATTGGTCTCTCATGTGCCCGCGTCGAAAGTGTTTCACCTGATGAAAGACTGAATGCCGCGAGGCAAGTTCACGACAAGATTTGCAAAAACGCTCTAACGAAGCCGGAACATCGTTTCTGGTCGCATGACATCATCGCACCACTGTATCGCACCGTTGTATCGCAAAGCTGTTGATCATGCGGATGTTTGTCATGAGGATTGTGGCAATACTGCCGGTGGAGACAACCGTCATGGACGATTGTCTTCTCTCACCTATAGTAGTCGACGTGCGGGCATTGGTGAATGTTTCCGAAATTTCCGCAAAAATGGATCAGGAAAAAGATTTCATCTTTCGAGGCGTTGGAATCGATGTTCTCCATATGAACATGTTTTTCGCAGAGTACCAGCAAAGCAGGATTGAAAATGGATTTTCTACAAGCAGCCATCGAAGCGGCCCGTCTGGGAGGCCACAAGCTGGAGGAATGGGGCGAAAAGTTTACCGCTCGAGAAAAGAGCCCGGCCAATCTGGTGACGGAAGCGGATCTGGCCTCGCAGGCCGCCATCTTCGATTCTCTGCGCCAATTCTATCCCGAACACCGCTTTTTGGGAGAAGAGGGGCTGCTTCTGGAAGAAGGTGATTCCCCTTATCGCTGGATGATCGATCCGCTGGATGGGACGTCCAATTATGTGCATCGTTTTCCGTATTATGCCGTTTCCATTGGCCTGGAAAAAGCCGGTGAAATGATTGTCGGGGTGGTTTACGACCCCAATCGTGATGAAATGTTTGCCGCTGCAAAGGGACAGGGAGCCACCTTGAACGGGTCTCCCATACAGGTCTCGACCACGGTCGACTTGAAACATGCCATGTGCATGGCCAGCCTGCCGGTGAAAGTGAACCGGGCACATCCAGCCATCCAGAAATTTGTCCAGGTGCTGGAACTGGCCCAGACCGTTCAGCGTACCGGATCGGCAGCACTCAACCTGTGTGCGGTCGCCTGCGGACGGATTGAAGCCTTCTGGTCGACCAGCCTGCAACCCTGGGACATGGCTGCAGGAATCCTGATCGTGCGCGAAGCAGGAGGAACCGTCACAACCACCACTGCTGCACAGGAATTTTCCGTAATGACGCCGGACCTGCTGGCTTCCAATGGACAGGAGTTGCATCAAACGCTGGTGCATGTTTTCCAAGGATGAATCCTCACTCTGGACCTGAGTGGGCCGCATAACAGG
>Ga0182739_1003544_pt1 | contig 13563 bp, 10 predicted proteins | sample eDN5th30CBELigBY_FD_128873 | JGI IMG/M metagenome (GOLD analysis project Ga0182739, IMG submission 128873) | Enriched backyard soil microbial communities from Emeryville, California, USA - eDNA 5th pass 30_C BE-Lig BY (version 2) (version 2) | ecosystem: Environmental > Terrestrial > Soil >... | reverse complement strand
TGGTCATTCTTACCATGCTTGCCACGATGAGCTACGACCCGCGGCAGGGCTGGGACGAAGAGCCCGGGATATCCATCGAACGGCTACAATCCTCTGATTCAGACGGCTCCCCAAAAGGTGGCGTTTCGCAGGGTGCAGTTTAAAGAGAACGGCATGACAGACCCCACTACGGCCTCAGAAGCCAGTTCCGTGCACAAGCCCCATGTCAAATCGCGCCGGGAATCGCGAATATCATGGATATGGCTGGTGCCCCTGATTGCGGCCGTCGTCGGCGCGTCGTTGCTGGTGCGCAACTGGATGCATACCGGGCCTTCCGTTACCGTCAGCTTCGAATCGGCCGAAGGGCTCGAGGTAGGGCAGACGAAGATCCGCTACAAGGATGTGGTGATCGGCGTGGTGACCGACATACGGGTTGCCAAGGACCGCTCCAAAGTCCTTGTAACGGCCGAATTGAACCGGGACGGTTCCTCTTATATTACGCAGGAAGGCACGCGCTTCTGGGTGGTTCGGCCCCGTCTTGCCATTGGCGGCGTCTCGGGACTGGGCACTTTGCTGTCCGGCGCCTACATCAGTGTGGACGCCGACCAGTCCAAGAACGGCGGTGAGCCGGTCTACGAGTTCGTAGGCCTGGAGAAACCCCCCGAAATCACCAGCGGCCGACCGGGCACGCGATTCACCCTGTCGTCGGCCGAGCTCGGTTCACTCGAAATCGGGTCCCCGGTCTATTATCGACGGATTCAAGTCGGCAGCATCATCGGGTATGACCTCGACAAGAGCGGGAAGTCGGTCAACATCCAGGTCTTCATTGATGCGCCCAACGATCGGTTCGTCACGGGCGACACGCGTTTCTGGAACGCGAGCGGCATCAATCTGTCGCTGGACGCCGATGGATTCAATGTTCAGACTGGTTCGATCATTTCCGTCATCGCCGGCGGGGTGGCGTTTGCGTCGGCCAACGAGTTCAATACCGAGCCGGCCAAAGCCGGCACCGTGTTCCAACTGGCCGGCAGCCAGGCCCAGGCGATGGCGGATCCCGATGGCCCGGCGTTCCCGATCGAACTTCATTTCCACCAATCGGTGCGTGGCCTCAAGGTCGGCGCTCCGGTCGACTTCCGGGGCCTCGAACTCGGCAAGGTCATCGACATCGACCTCGAGTTCGACCGGCAGGCCAAACGCTTTTTTGCCCTGGTCAAGGCCGAGCTCTACCCGCTCAGATTTGGCGAAGTGTACGAAAGACTGATGAAGCTAGACCCCGGGGCAGAGTATCCGGGTGCCGCGCTGCTGGGCCCGCTGATCAAGCATGGCCTGCGCGCTCAGGTCCGGCCCGCCAACTTGCTCACCGGCCAGCAGTATGTCGCCCTGGACTTTTTCCCCGATGCCGAGCCGGCGCAATTCGATGCGAAGCGCATTCCGGCCGTGGTGCCTACGATCGCGGGCAGCTTCGACCGGCTGCAACAGCAGATCAGCAGTATCGTCACCAAGCTGGATGCCATTCCCTTTGAAGGCATCAGCGATGATTTGCGCGCCAGCCTGGGATCGGCTGCGAAGCTGCTGCAGAAGCTGGAAAAGGACGTCGCCCCGCAGACCACCGCCATGCTCAAGTCAGCGCAAAGGTCGCTGGGCAAGATCGATCGACTGCTTGCCGACGATTCTCCCATGAGCGGCAACATAGACCAGACGCTGCGCGAGATCAGCAGCGCCGCGAAGTCGTTGCGTGCGCTTGCGGACTACCTCCAGACCCACCCGACGGCGCTCATACGTGGACGCGCCCCGGATGCCTTGCCGGTAAGCCCTTAGGATAGTCATGAACCTGTTCAGAGTCCTGATTAGTGTCGTTGCAGCCGGCTTTGTTGCCGGCTGCTCGACCACTCAGCCCAGCCAGTATTACACCTTGATGCCGCCGTCGATCAAGCAGACCGATGCCGTCGCGGCCAAAGGGAAGTCACCGGGCTACGCGATCAGTGTCCAGCACGTAGCGTTGCCCGAGCAGGTCGACCGGCCGCAGATTGTCATTACCGACCCGGATTCCACGCAGGTAACGCCACTGAACAGTTCCTTGTGGGCGTCCCCGCTGTCGGATGAGGTGCGCAATGCCCTGGCGGACGCCTTGTCCAGGCGTCTGGGTGTGCTCGAGATTTCACCGAGCGCGGCGCCCGAATCGCTGCCAATATGGCGCATCACACTTACTATCCAGAGATTCGAATCGCTCTATGGACGGCGTGCCGTGCTCGATGCCACGTGGCGATTGACTCCATTGAACCAGCGCGGAAAGAAAGCGCGCCTGTGCCGGGCCGAGATGCAAGTCGCCGTCGCCGACGGCATGTCGGCCATGGTGGCAGGCCATCGCGAGGCGTTGCACGCCTTCGCGGACGTGATCGCGGATCAGATCCAGGGGCGTAACACCACGGAGGCGCCGACGGGCTTCCAAATGAAAGGTTGCACCACTTTGTAGGATTCTCTTGCTAGGGTTAACCTCAGTACACTTTAAGGTACAACCTATTTAGTATTCAGCTCTCATGAAACGACGGGTGAGGTCAGTCTCGGGCCTGCTGCTCGTCGCTGGATAGCAGACAGGATACGACCATGGCAACGACGACGTTAGGCGTCAAAGTCGACGAAACATTGCGCGAGCGGCTGAAGGTCGCCGCGACGCGACTCGGGTGCACCCCGCACTGGCTACACAAGCAGGCGCTGCTTGCGTACGTGGATGCCATCGAGCGCGGGCAGCTTCCCGCCGAGATCAGCTTTCTCAATGCCTCGGACGACGAGGCAGCGCCCGACGACGTCCCGTCGCCGGTGCCTGTTCCTCCTTTCTACGAATTTGCGCAGGACGTCCAACCCCAGTCAGTACTGCGCGCGGCGATCACGGCGGCGTACCGGCGGCCCGAAACCGAGTGCGTACCGCTGCTTGTCGAGCAAGCGCGCAGTGAGCGGCCCAAGGATGTGCATGCGCTTGCCCAACGCCTCGTCCAGGCTTTGCGCAGCAAAGGCCAGCGTGGCGGCGTCGAGGGATTGATTCAGGAGTTCTCGCTGTCCAGCCAGGAAGGCGTGGCGCTCATGTGTCTCGCCGAAGCGCTGCTGCGCATTCCCGACCGCGCCACCCGGGATGCCCTCATCCGCGACAAGATCAGCCACGGCGACTGGAAGTCCCATGTGGGTGGGTCTCCGTCCTTGTTCGTCAATGCTGCCACCTGGGGCCTGATGCTCACCGGCAAGCTGGTTAGCGTCAACAGCGAGCAATCCCTGTCGCGGGCGCTCACGCGGATGATCGGCAAGGGGGGCGAACCGCTGATTCGCAAGGGCGTCAATATTGCCATGCGCATGATGGGCGAGCAGTTTGTTGCCGGCCAGACCATTTCTGCGGCCATTGCCAATGGACGCAAGCTCGAGGAACGCGGCTTCCGCTATTCCTACGACATGCTGGGTGAGGCCGCGACGACAGCCGAAGATGCGGCCCGCTATTACGCATCATACGAGCAGGCCATCCATGCCATCGGCAAGGCTTCTCACGGTCGCGGCATCTACGAAGGGCCTGGTATCTCGATCAAACTGTCTGCGCTGCACCCCCGTTATTCTCGTGCGCAGCGGGATCGCGTCATGGCGGAATTGCTGCCGCGCATGCGCGAGCTGGCTGTGCTCGCTCGCAGCTATGACATTGGCCTGAACATCGATGCCGAAGAAGCCGACAGACTTGACTTGTCGCTGGACGTGCTCGAGGCGCTGTGCTTTGACGCCGGGCTGACGGGCTGGAACGGCATAGGCTTTGTGGTGCAGGCGTATCAGAAGCGTGCGCCGTTCGTCATCGATTACATCATCGACCTCGCTCAGCGCAGCGGCCATCGCTTGATGCTGCGGCTTGTCAAAGGCGCCTACTGGGATTCCGAAATCAAGCGTGCGCAAATCGATGGCCTGGAGGGCTACCCGGTCTACACCCGCAAAGTCCATACCGATGTGTCTTACCTTGCTTGCGCGCGCAAGCTGCTGGCGGCGCCACAGGCGGTGTACCCGCAGTTTGCCACGCATAATGCACACACGCTGTCGGCCATCTACCACATGGCGGGGCGAAATTATTACCCTGGACAGTATGAGTTCCAGTGCCTGCATGGCATGGGCGAATCGCTGTACGAGGAAGTCACCGGGCCGACTGCGCAGGGCAAGCTGAATCGACCGTGCCGCATTTACGCGCCGGTGGGAACCCATGAGACCTTGCTGGCTTATCTGGTCAGGCGGTTGCTCGAGAATGGCGCCAATACGTCCTTCGTCAACCAGATCGGTGACGAGGACATACCCATCGATACGCTCATCGCCGATCCGGTCGATACGGCGTTGCGCATTCATCCCGTTGGCGCGCCCCACGAAAAAATCCCGCTGCCACGATTCCTGTATGCGCAGGTGGATGGCCGGTTGAATTCGGCCGGTGTGGATTTAAGCAACGAACAACGTCTGGGCTCTCTATCGGCTGCGTTGCTGAACAGTGCGGGTCAAGCGTGGCGCGCCTGGCCTATGGTTGGCTCACTCGAATCCGCGTGGGACGAAGCGCGTGCAATGGCGGTGCGCAATCCGGCGGACTTGCGCGATGTGGTGGGTTACGTCATCGAAGCGTCGGAAGTCGACGTGGCAAACGCGCTGCTGGCCGCGCAGCACGCCGCACCCATCTGGGCCTCGACCCCCGTCAAGGAGCGCGCCCAATGCCTGGTGAGGGCGGCCCAGATACTTGAAGACGAGATGCAGGCCATGCTGGGCCTGATCGTGCGCGAGGCCGGCAAGTCCTTGTCGAACGCTATTTCCGAAGTCCGAGAGGCCGTCGACTTCCTGCGTTATTACGCCAGCCAGGTAGAGGAGTCGTTCTCGAATGATACGCACCGTCCGCTGGGGCCTGTGTTGTGTATCAGTCCGTGGAATTTCCCGCTGGCGATCTTTACCGGCCAGGTCGCTGCGGCCCTCGCTGCAGGCAACCCCGTCCTCGCCAAACCGGCAGAACAAACCAGTCTCATCGCTGCGGCCGCCGTGTCGATCTTGCGCCGCGCCGGTGTGCCGGGCGGAGCGGTTCAGCTCCTGCCAGGGCGGGGCGAAACCGTGGGCGCCCAACTCGTTGCCAGCACCCAGATTCGTGCGGTGATGTTTACCGGTTCAACAGATGTTGCGCTGTCCATCTCGCGCACCCTGGCCGAGCGCCTGGACGATGCCGGGCATCCGGTTCCGCTGATCGCGGAGACCGGCGGACAGAACGCCATGGTGGTTGATTCCTCGGCACTGGCCGAGCAGGTCGTCGGCGATGTGCTGACCTCCGCCTTCGATTCTGCGGGACAGCGGTGCTCGGCCTTGCGTCTGCTGTGCGTGCAAGAAGATTGCGCCGACCATCTGCTGCACATGTTGCGCGGAGCCATGCAGGCGCTGCGCCTTGGCAATCCGGATGTTCTCCATACCGACGTCGGCCCGGTCATCGACGCCGATGCGCAGGCCGGCATACAGGCTTACATACGGGCGATGGCCGACGCAGGCCATCGGATCGATCAGTTGCCGGTGGACGAAAGCTGCGCCCATGGCTACTTTGTTCCGCCCACCCTGATCGAGATCGACGATGCCTCCCGGCTGACGAAAGAGGTGTTCGGGCCGGTGCTGCATATCTTGCGTTATCCGCGCGAGCGACTGGATGACGTTGTCGATGCGATCAACGCCACCGGCTACGGACTGACGTTCGGCGTCCATACGCGCCTGGACGAAACCGTTGCGCGGGTATCCGAGCGCATCCGGGCAGGGAACATCTACGTCAATCGAAATATCGTCGGCGCCGTGGTCGGCGTGCAGCCTTTCGGCGGCGAAGGGTTGTCGGGCACGGGTCCCAAGGCGGGCGGCCCGCTCTACATTTTGCGCCTGCTTGCCAGCCGGCCCGACATGCTCGCCAGCGACGGCGCCGATTCGCAATCAGGCGAGGGCGCGGATGCCGACATGCCGGCCGGCCGCAAGCTTGCGCTGGACGGTGAACCCTTGCCCTTGGCGGGTCCGACGGGCGAGAGCAACTTGTACTATCTGAAGCCGCGGGGCACGGTGCTGTGCATCGCAGCCAGCGCCGAAGGCGCCCGGGCGCAGTACGATGCATGCGTGCGCACCGGCAATCACGCCGCGCTGCTCGACAACGCGACGGGCAAGGCATTTATCCAGACGCTCGAGGCCGCCAAACGGAATGCAGTCCGGCTGGTTCAGCCTTCGGAGATCGAGACGGGCAGCTATGACGCGGTCTTGTTCGAGGGAGATAGCGACGCGCTGCGCGATATCAATGTGCGCGTCGCGGCCCGTCCGGGGCCTATTGTTGCGGTCCAGGGACGTAGCACCGAGGAGTTGAAGGGTGGTGCTGCATACCGGCTGGAACCCCTGTTGCGCGAGGTGTCGATGAGCATCAATACGGCCGCGGCAGGGGGCAATGCAAGCCTGATGATGGTCGGCTGACACGGTCGCCATGCAGCAGGACGTTAAGGGTTACACCCATTACCCATGGGTGTGTATTTTGGTCTAATTCGGGTACAACTCGCGTCCGCGTTATTCCGCATTTCAAACATATCGGAGATAAACATGCAGTCCACCAAGACCTTCAGGCTATTAGCCGCAAGCGCCGCCATCATGGCTGGCTTCGCATTTGGTCCGGCGCACGCCGCCGACGAAACCGTCGTCAAGCTGGGCTTTGCCGCGCCACTGACGGGGCCGCAGTCGCACTACGGCGAGGACATGAAAAACGGCTTGACGCTGGCGCTCGAAGAAGCCAACAAGCAGAACATCAAGCTGGACGGCAAGACGGCAAAGTTCGAACTCGTGGTGCGTGACGACCAGGCTGACCCGCGCACGGCGGTTCAGGTGGCGCAACAGATCGTCGATGAAGATGTGCAAGGCATACTGGGCCACTTCAATTCGGGCACGACCATACCGGCCTCGCGCGTGTACAACGACGCTGGACTGCCGCAGATCGCCATGGCCACATCGCCGGAATACACACAACAGAATTACGACACCACCTTCCGCATGATGACCAGCGATACGCAGCAAGGCGCGGCCGCCGGTGAATTCATCGTCAAGGATCTTGGCGCCAAGACGGTCGCGCTGATCGACGACCGCACGGCTTATGGCCAAGGTCTGGCCGACCAGGTTGCCAAAGCCGTGGAAGCCGCCGGCGGCAAGGTCATTTCGCGCGAGTACACCACCGACAAGGCGAATGACTTTACCTCCATCCTGACCAATATCAAGGCCAAGACGCCCGACGCCATTTTCTTTGGCGGCCTGGATGCGCAGTCCGGCCCGATGCGCCGTCAGATGGCAACGCTGGGTATCAAGGCGCCCCTGGTATCAGGAGAAATGACGCGCAGCGACACCTTCCTCAAGCTGGCCGGCACGGCAGCAAATGGAACCTATGCGTCGTTGGCCGGCGTGCCGCTCGAGCAAATGGCAGCGGGCAAGAAGTTCGCCGAGGACTACAAGGCACGGTTCAAAGTCGATCCGGGCGTCTATGCGCCGTATGCCTATGACGGCGCCTGGAACATGGTCACGGCCATGAAAGAGGCCGGCTCGGCCAAGCCCTCGGCCTATCTGCCCAAGTTGCGGTCCCTGCAGCGCACCGGCGCCACCAGCCAGGACATTGCCTATGACAAGAACGGCGACCTGAAAGAAATTTCGGTGACGATCTACGAAGTCAACAACGGCAAGTGGGAAATGGTCAAGACCATGGTCAGCAAGGCCAACTAACGGCACACGGGGCCGGCGTAGCCGGCCCGCACCTGCGAGTCCTTCAGCATGGAAATCCTTTTACAACAGTTGATCAACGGCGTCACCGTGGGTAGCGTCTACGCCCTGGTGGCGCTGGGCTATACCATGGTCTACGGCATCATAGGCCTGATCAACTTCGCTCATGGCGACGTGGTCATGGTCGGCGCCATGGTGGCGACCACGCTGGTGGTGGCCATGATCGGCGCAGATCCGGGTGGTGTGTCGGCATGGTTCGCCGTGATCAGCGCCTTGCTATTGGCCATCCCGGTGTGCATGGTCCTCGGCTGGGTCGCCGAACGCTACGCCTACCGGCCTTTGCGCCGTGCGCCCAGGCTTGCAGCCCTTATCACGGCCATCGGCGTATCCATCATCATCCAGAATGTCGCGATGATGGTGTGGGGCCGCAATTATCTTAGCTTTCCTCACATCATCGAGCCGCTGGTCTTCCAGGTGGGCGGCGCACGCATCAGCCTGCTGCAAATACTCATCATTGTCTCGGCAACCGCCATCATGGCCGGCCTGCTGATGGTGGTGCACCGGACGCGGCTGGGAACCGCCATGCGCGCCACGGCCCAGAACCGGGAGGTCGCCGGCTTGATGGGCGTGAATATCAATACGGTCATTTCCGCTGCCTTCCTCATTGGGTCGGCGCTGGCGGCCGTGGCCGGCGTGATGGTCACCACCTACTATGGCGTCGCTCAGTACACCATGGGATTCATGCTCGGCCTGAAGGCGTTCACAGCAGCAGTGCTCGGTGGCATCGGCAACCTGGGTGGCGCCATGCTGGGCGGCCTGTTGCTGGGCATCATCGAATCGCTGGGCGCCGGCTATATCGGCGACCTGACCAACGGCGTGTTCGGCAGCAACTATCAAGACGTGTTCTCGTTCATTGTCCTGATCATGGTCCTGGTCTTCAGGCCGTCCGGGCTGCTTGGCGAGCGCGTGGGAGATCGCGCATGAGCACCGTTATCGATACGCGAAACGGCATTTCGCTCAAAGTATGGATGGGCATCGCCCTGTGCGGGGTGGTGCTGGCGATCTTGCCCTTCGCGCTGGGGGCGGTGGGCCAGAGCTGGGTGCGAACGCTGAATTTCGCCCTGTTGTACGTGATGCTCGCGCTAGGCCTCAATATTGTCGTGGGCTTTGCCGGTTTGCTCGACCTGGGCTATATCGCTTTCTACGCCGTCGGCGCCTATATCTGGGCCATGCTCGCGTCACCGCACTTCGGTCTGCACCTGCCTTTCTGGGTCGTGTTGCCCGCCGGCGTGTTGCTGGCGGCCATCTTCGGCGCGTTGCTCGGTGCACCTACCTTGAAGCTGCGCGGCGACTACCTGGCTATCGTCACACTCGGCTTCGGCGAGATCGTCCGCATCTTCATGAACAACCTCGATGCGCCGATCAATATCACCAATGGCCCGCAAGGGATCAACCGCGTGGACAGCTTCTCGGTGGCCGGCTTCGCTTTCGGCCGATCGCAGGAATTGTTCGGCTTTCGCGTGACGGGCCCTGAAAAATACTATTACCTGCTTTTGTTGTTGACCATCATCATTGTGGTGATGTGCGTGCGCCTCCAGAACTCGCGTATCGGGCGGGCGTGGGAAGCCGTCCGTGAGGACGAGGTCGCTGCCAAGGCCATGGGCATCAATACCCGCAATATCAAGCTGCTGGCCTTTTCCATGGGTGCCAGCTTCGGGGGCGTGGCCGGCGCCATGTTTGCGTCCATGCAGGGATTCGTCAGTCCCGAAAGCTTCAGCCTTACCGAATCGATACTGGTCCTGTGCATGGTCGTCCTGGGCGGCATGGGCAACATACCGGGCGTCATTCTCGGCGCCGTCCTGCTGTCGGTGTTTCCCGAGCTGTTGCGTGCCCTGGTCATACCGCTGCAGCGCACCGTATTCGGCGATGTCATCCTCGACCCGGAAGGGATACGCATGTTGCTGTTCGGGTTCGCGCTCGTACTGGTCATGATCTTCCGGCCCGCGGGGCTGTGGCCGTCGGCTGTGCGCCGTCGCGAATTGTCCGGGGCAAAAGGAGGGCAATCATGATCGCCGCGGCCGTCAATTCGGATGCGCGCTCGATGCCCGAGCTGCTGCTGGTTGCCAAGAAGCTGTCCAAGCGCTTTGGCGGATTGCAGGCCCTGTCCGAGGTCAGCTTTTCCATCTGCAAAGGCGACATCTACGGTCTCATCGGGCCCAATGGCGCCGGCAAGACGACCTTGTTCAACGTGTTGACCAGCCTGTATGTGCCCGAATCCGGCACCTGCAATTTCATGGGTCATCAGCTTACCCGCCTCAAGCCGCACCAGATCGCCATGGTGGGGCTGGCGCGCACCTTTCAGAACATACGGCTGTTCGGCAGTCTGAGCGCCATCGAAAACGTAATGATAGGGCGTCACATCCGGACGCGAGCGGGCGTTCTGGGGGCCATCTTGCGCGACAAGGGAACGCGGGCCGAAGAGGCCGCCATCCAGCAACGCGCCCAGGAACTCCTCGAATATGTGGGCATCGGTGAGCGCGCCAACGACGTCGCTCAGTCCCTGTCCTACGGCGATCAGCGGCGGCTCGAGATCGCGCGTGCGCTGGCGACGGATCCCGTCCTGCTGGCGCTCGATGAACCGGCCGCCGGCATGAATGCATCCGAGACGCTGGTCTTGCGCCGACTGATCGAAAAGATCCGCGACGATGGGGTCACGGTGCTGCTCATCGAGCACGACATGAAACTCGTCATGGGACTGTGCAACCGTGTGCTGGTCCTGGAATATGGCAAGGTGCTGGCCGAAGGCAAGCCGGCCGACGTGCAGCGCAATCCGCGCGTCATCGAGGCCTACCTCGGGGCCGGGGCAGCCGACCAGGCTGCCGTCAAGGTGCCGGCGAATGACCCCGCCACGACAAAAGGCCCCGGTGCGGCCGGCGGCGCAACCCCCAGCAACGAGGACCACCCATGAGCCAGTCAGTCAACCTTCTCGAGATCCGCAAGCTGGATGTCGCCTACGGCGGCATTCGCGCCCTGCGGGGCATGGATCTGACGGTCGGTCAGGGCGAACTCGTCAGCCTGATCGGAGCCAACGGCGCGGGCAAGAGCACGACTTTGCGCGCCATCTGCGGCCTGGTTCCTGTGGCGGGCGGCGACATCCTTTATGAAGGCAGGTCCATTGCCGGCACGCCGTCTTATCAACTTGTGCGCCAGGGCCTGGTCATGGTTCCGGAAGGCCGGGGCATCTTCGGCCAGCTCACCATCGAAGAAAACCTCGCCATGGGGGGATATAGCCGCAAGGACGTGTCCGCCGTGCAGCAGGACACGGAACATGTCTTCGAGTTGTTCCCGCGTCTCGCCGAGCGCCGGCGGCAGTCGGCCGGCACGCTTTCCGGGGGTGAACAACAGATGCTGGCCATCGGGCGCGCCATGATTTCGCGGCCGCGGCTGCTTTTGCTCGACGAGCCGTCCATGGGCCTCGCGCCCCTGATGGTGGAGAAAATATTCGAGGTGATACGTACGATCGCGGCCGAGGGCGTCACCATCCTGCTGATCGAGCAAAACGCCAAGCTGGCGCTTGAAATCACTCACCGTGGCTACGTCCTTGAATCCGGACAAGTCATCTTGCAGGGACGGTCCGCCGATTTGCTTGACGACCCCAAGGTTCGGGCTGCCTATCTGGGCGAGGAAGCGGCCGCCTAGCGCGAGCGGCGCGGGTACAATGAGCCCGCTTCGAATCACCGGAAAGGCCCATCGCCATGAGAAAGATCGCGCTCAGGATCCTGGATCCGCGCATGAACGATTACTTGCCCGCTTATGCCACCCGCGGTTCGGCGGGCCTGGATCTGCGCGCTTGCATCGACGAGCCGTTGACCCTCGCCGCAGGCGCGGCGCATTTGATTCCCACCGGCCTTTCCATACACATCGGCGATCCCGCTTACGCCGCCATGATCCTGCCGCGTTCGGGACTGGGGCACAAGCACGGCATCGTCTTGGGAAACCTGGTTGGCTTGATCGATTCGGACTATCAGGGGCCTCTGATGGTGTCGGCCTGGAATCGGAGCGATCGCGATTTTCTGCTCCAACCCATGGAACGGCTCGCCCAACTGGTGGTCGTGCCAGTGCAACAGGTGGAATTCGACATCGTGGACGAATTTGAAGACAGCGATCGCGGCGCGGGCGGTTTTGGCAGCACCGGCCGGAACTGAGCAGGTCAGGCCGGATTGAAGTCGTCCGGATCCACGACGCGCTTTGCGCCCGGCGGCAGTTTCGTTGCCACCACCCGGATCAGTTCCCGCGCGGCGTCGAGCTTGGGCAATGATGGCAAGGCCGTATGACCTTGTTCGTCGAACAAGACCAGCTCGGTGTCATCCGCGTCCATCGCTTTCTGCGCCAGATTGCCGACCAGCAAGGGCACGCCCTTGCGCTGCCGCTTCACCTCGGCATACTCGAGCAGGTTTTCGGTCTCGGCCGCGAATCCGACGCACCATGGCGCCGACGTCATGCGGGCCACGTCGGCAAGGATATCGGGATTAGGCTCGAATTCCAGTTCGGGTGCCTTGCCGCCCGGCTGCTTCTTGAGCTTGCTCTCGCTGGCATTGAGTACGCGCCAGTCTGCCACGGCAGCCACAGCGATGAAGACGTCTGCATAGGGCGCGTCGGCCATCACGGCGGCATGCATTTGCGCCGCCGTCTGGACGTCGAGGCGCAGCACGCCGTAAGGGGCGGCAAGGGCGGTGGGGCCTGATACGAGGATGACATCGGCACCCGCCTCGCGCGCTGCCTGGGCGATGGCATAGCCCATCTTTCCGGACGAACGGTTGGTGATGACACGGACGGGATCGATGGGTTCGGCCGTCGGGCCCGCTGTGATGAGCACGCGGCGCCCGGCCAGGCGCTTGGGCTGGAAGAACGCGATCAGCTCGGCCAGTATCTGGTCCGGTTCGATCATGCGGCCGCTGCCCACTTCGCCACAGGCCTGGTCCCCTTCGGCCGGCCCCAGCAGCGTGGCGCCATCGGCCTGGATCTGCGCGACATTACGCTGGGTGGCCGGATGGAGCCACATTTCGCGGTTCATGGCCGGGACGACCAGCAGCGGACATAGTCCCTTGGCGACACACAGGGTCGACAGCAGGTCGTCCGCCAGTCCGTTGGCCAGCTTGGCGATGAAGTCGGTGCTGGCGGGGGCGATGAGTATGGCGTCGGCGCCGCGTGTGAGGTTGATGTGCGCCATATTATTGGGCACACGCGCATCCCAGGCGTCCACGAACACAGGGCGGCCCGACAAGGCTTGCATGGTGACGGGCGTGATGAAGTGCGTGGCGGCTTCCGTCATGACGACATCTATCGTCGCACCCTGTTCCTGCGCGCGGCGGACTAATTCGGCGATCTTGTAGCACGCGATGCCGCCCGTAAGGCCCAGCACGATGCGTTTCCCGGCAAGTTGCAGCATGAAGACTTACGCCTATAAAGAAGGCCGTTCAGGCCGATTTTCCTGCCTTGCGTCGTTCGCGGCGAATGCGCCGGATCTCATCGAGTATCAAAAGGGCGGCGCCGCAGGTGATCGCGATGTCGGCAACGTTGAACGCAGGAAAATACCAGTTGTTCCAATAGAACAACAGAAAATCGATGACATGGCCATGTTGCACGCGATCGATCGCGTTGCCGACAGCCCCGCCCAGAATACACATCAGGGATGCGCAAAACAAGGTCTGGCCGGGGTTGCGCCGAAGCAGGTGGAGAATGAGGCCGACGGCGCCGACCGCCACGGCGGTGAAGAACCAGCGTTGCCATCCCTGTCCCTCGGCCAGGAAGCTGAACGCCGCGCCGGTGTTGTAG
>Ga0182739_1003542_pt1 | contig 13566 bp, 13 predicted proteins | sample eDN5th30CBELigBY_FD_128873 | JGI IMG/M metagenome (GOLD analysis project Ga0182739, IMG submission 128873) | Enriched backyard soil microbial communities from Emeryville, California, USA - eDNA 5th pass 30_C BE-Lig BY (version 2) (version 2) | ecosystem: Environmental > Terrestrial > Soil >... | reverse complement strand
TGGCTGGCGATCGCGCTCGCCCGTAAGGGGGCCGCGGAGTCGCCCGTCACCGGGTGGGGCCCATCGAAGCCGTCGCTGAGGTCCGCGTCCGAGTCGAGCCGCTTGATCGCCCCGGTCGCGGCAAAGTCGGGACTCAGGGTGACCGAGCCGGTCAGGAGCATCTGACCGGTTTCGCCGAGGGGCCCACCGAGGTCAACGACCTTCGGGACCTCGCTGACGACGAGCACGCTCGAGGTCGACGCCCCGCCGACCTCACGGCTCGCCGTCACCTCGAGGTCGTCCTCCTGCTCGAGCTGTCGAGTCCAATGCCCCTCCGGCGCCGTCCACGTCGGCACCGGCGCGCCCGCCACGGCGGGCACGGGCGCGAACGCCGACTGGGCAGTCTCCGACTGGGGCACCTCGGGCTGGGGCGCGGTCGGCTGCGGAGTTTCCGATTGCGAGGCTTCAGCCGGGCGCGCTTCGGGCTGCGGCGCCGTCTCGCGCGGAATGGATGCGCTCGGGCGGAAGTAGTGGGGCCCCGGTGCCACCGATGCTCCGGCCTCGGGCTCCGGCGCCACTTCGGGCTCCCCCTCGGCCACCGGCGCTGCGCTCGGCGTCACGATCGGGATGAGACCGGTCTCGCGCATCTCGCGGAGTCGGCGGCGCGTCAGCGGCTGCCCATCGGCATCGAGGACGACCTGTCCCCCCGTCGAGGCGGTGTCCTCGATCCCGGCCGTAGCCGCATCGACCGACGGCTGCTCGCCGGTGCCCGAGCGGGCTTCCCGTGCGGCACGGCGCGTCAGCGGCTGTTCAGGAGTGGAGTTCATGCGGTCCCACGATACAGTTCGTGCTTGGCGATGTACTGCACGACACCGTCAGGAACGAGATACCACACCGGCCAGCCCTTCGCGACGCGCGCGCGGCAGTCAGTCGAGGAGATCGCGAGCGCTGGCACCTCCAGTGAGGTGACTCGCTCCGCGGGCAGGCCCGTCGTCGAGAGGCGGTGCCCCGGGCGAGAGACGGCGACGAGGTGGGCGAACTGCCAGATGTCGTCGACGTCCTTCCACTCGAGGATCTGTGCGACCGCGTCGGCCCCGGTGATGAAGAACAGGTCGGCGCCCGGGTAGAGCGTGCGGAGGTCGCGGAGCGTGTCGACGGTGTAGGTCGGCCCCGCGCGGTCGATGTCGACCCGCGACACGTTGAACCGGGGGTTCGCCGCCGTCGCGATCACCGTCATGAGGTAGCGGTGCTCGCCCTCGGTGACGTCCGCCTTCATCCACGGCTGCCCGGTCGGGACGAAGATGACTTCGTCGAGCGCAAAGACCTGCGCGACCTCACTGGCCGCGACGAGGTGGCCGTGGTGGATCGGGTCGAAGGTGCCGCCCATGATCCCGATGCGCGGGCGCACCGCAGCGGCCTCAGTCATCGCGGCTCAGTGGCCGGTGTGGCTGTGCTCGCCGCCGTCGGGCGTGTCCGCCTTGTCGGGAAATCGGTGTGCCACATCACGGAACGACCACGTGATGAGCCCCGTGACGACGAAGAACACTGCCGCGATGAGCGGGAAGCCCCAGATCGGCAGCACGAGCGGGGCAAGCTCGTGCGCCTCCTCCGCGAGGACGTTGAGGATCGACATGCCCACCATCTTAGTGCGACGACCGGACGCTCAGCCGCGCACCTGGCCGGAGCCCCGCACGAGCCATTTCGTGCTCGTCAGCTCCGCCAAGCCCATCGGTCCGCGGGCGTGCAGTTTCTGTGTCGAGATGCCGACCTCGGCCCCGAAGCCGAACTCGCCGCCATCGGTGAAGCGGGTACTCGCATTCACCATGACGACGGCCGCGTCGACCTCGGCGAGGAACCGCTCCGCCCGGCGGTAGTCGCTCGTCACGATGACCTCGGTGTGCCTGGTGGAGTAGCGACGAATGTGGGCGAGCGCCTCGTCGAGATCGTCGACAATTCGCAGGTTCATTTCCAGGGCCAGGTGCTCGATCGCGTAGTCCTCCGGCGTGATCGGGATGAGCTCGCCGACGAGCGACTCGGCGGCTTCGTCCCCGTGCAGGATGACCTGCTGCGCGCGGAGCGCGGCGACCACCGGTGGCACGAGGCGCTCGGCGGCGTCGCGGTGGACGAGCAGCGTCTCCGCGGCGTTGCACACGCTGGGGCGCTGCACTTTCGCGTTGACGACGATGTCAACGGCCATGTCGGTCTCAGCGGTCGCGTCGAGGAAGACGTGGACGATGCCAGCGCCCGTCTCGATGACGGGCACCTTGGACTCGCGCACGACCGTGTCGATGAGGTTCTGGCTGCCACGGGGAATGAGGACGTCGACGTAGCCGCGCGCGCCCATGAGCTGGGTAGCGCCCTCGCGACCGAACTCGTCGATCGTCTGGACCGCGTCCCGCGGCAGGCCGACGGAGTCGAGTGCGTCCTGGATGAGCGCGACGAGCACCCGGTTCGTCTGCTCGGCCGCCGTGCCGCCACGGAGTACGGTCGCATTGCCCGACTTGAGGGCGAGCGCGGCGATGTCGATCGTCACGTTCGGCCGCGCCTCGTAGATCGCACCGATTACCCCGAACGGCACGCGCACTTGTGACAGCTGCAGCCCGTTGGGCAGGGTGTGCCCCCGGACGACACCGCCGACGGGGTCGGGCAGCGCGATGATCTCGCGCACCGCCGCCGAAAGCCCCTCGAGTCGCGCGGGGTTGAGGGTCAGCCGGTCGATGAGACCGGCGGACAGTCCGTTATCGCGACCGTTGGCGAGGTCGAGTTCGTTCGCCGTGAGGATCTCGGCGGTGCGATCCTGGATCGCTCGCGCGATCGCCTCCAGCCCCGCGTCCTTCTCCGTCGTCGACGCGAGACCGAGCGGCCGGGAGGCATCGCGGGCGAGGGTGAGCTTGTCGATGAGCGTGAGCGCGGTGGTCTGCGTCATGCCCGTCATCCTACGGTCCGACCGGGGACCCCACCTGGGCCGAGGCCGACGTCAGCCCTGGGGCGCGGCGTCGAACCAGGTGCCGAGCACCTTCCCCGCGAGCGCGTCGGCGACCTTCGCCGTGTCGGCGAGCAGCGTCGGCACGCCGAAGGAGTTCGCGTACTTCGCTGCGGCGACCTTCGTGCCCGCGCCACCCGTGCCGACGCCCGCGCTGCCGATCCCGCCGAAGGTGATGCCCGGCAGATCGTCGTCGTGCGCGACCCGGTCGATGCGCTCGGCACCGGGCTCCGACGGCGGGCGCGTGTACAGCGCGTCGATGTCGCTGAGCAAGATGAGGACGTCGGCGCCGACGAGGACCGCCACGAGCGCCGCGAGCCGGTCGTTGTCGCCGAAGCGGATCTCCTGCGTCGCGACCGTGTCGTTCTCATTGACGATGGGGAGCACCCCGAGACCGAGGAGCCGCTCCATCGCGCGCCGCGCATTCGCCCGCGTCGCGGGCAGCTCGAGGTCGCCGGCGGTGAGCAGCACCTGGCCCGCGACGACGCGGTACCGGTCGAGTGAGGTCTGGTAGCGCCACATGAGCACGTTCTGCCCGACGGCGGCAGCGGCCTGCTGAGTCGCGAGGTCGCCCGCGTCGCGCAGCCGCACATCGAGGCCGAGGTACGGGATGGCGGTCGCGATCGCCCCGGAGGACACGAGGATGACCTCGGCCCCACCCTCCCGCGCGGCGACGAGCGCGTCGACGAGCGAGTCGATCTGCGCGACGTGGTCGCCGGTGACGGAGGAACTGCCGACCTTGACGACGATTCGCGAGGCGGCGGGGATGTCCGCGTGGTTGCGGACCGCAGTCACGATCGGCAGGGCTCCGGTGTCAGCGGGCACGGTCATTCCTCGTCTCCCGTCCAGATGCCCGCTTCGCGCTCGGCCGCGAGCTCGGCGCGCGCGGCGGCCTTCGCATCCATCCGCTCGTGGTACTCGGCCACTCGCTCCTTGTTGGTGCGGCGGCGCGTGCCACCGTCGAGCCGGGCGTCGGTGCCGCGCGGGCTCGTCATGAGCTCAGCGGTGCTCATGAGCGTCGGCTCCCAGTCGAAGGTGACCTGTCGGGCGCCGCGGCCGATGACGACCGTCGCGCCCGGGGTCGCGCCCGCGCGGTACAGCTCGTCCTCGACACCGAGTCGCGCGAGCCGGTCGGCGAGGTAGCCGACCGCCTCGTCGTTGTCGAAATCGGTTTGCGCGATCCACCGCTCCGGTTTCTCACCAAGCACCCGGTACAGCGGCGTCGTGCCGCCCTCGACGGTGACGGTGAAGTCGCGGGCGTCGACAGCGCGCGGCCGGAGCACGATGCGCTCCCGGACCGTCTCGGCCTCCGCCTTCGCCCGGCGGTCGGCATCGACGAGTTGCGCGAGCGCGAAGCTCAGCTCCCGCAGGCCCTCCCGGGAGACGGCGGACACCGGGAAGACCCGATAGCCGCGGGCCTCGAGGTCCGCGGTGACGAATTCGGCGAGCTCCCGTCCGTCCGGCACATCGATCTTGTTGAGGGCGATGAATGCGGGGCGCTCGAGCAGCGGCACCTGCCCCTCCGGCACCTCATACGCGCCGAGCTCGCCGAGGATCACGTCGAGGTCGCTGATCGGGTCGCGCCCGGGCTCGAGCGTCGCGCAGTCGAGGACGTGGAGCAGCGCCGTGCACCGCTCGACATGGCGGAGGAACTCGTGACCGAGCCCCCGGCCCTCACTGGCCCCCTCGATGAGACCGGGCACATCGGCGATCGTGTACCGGGTCGAACCGGCCTCGACGACCCCGAGGTTCGGGTGGAGGGTGGTGAAGGGGTAGTCGGCGATCTTCGGCTTCGCGGCGCTCAGCGCGGCGATGAGGCTCGACTTGCCCGCGGACGGGTAGCCGACAAGCGCGACGTCCGCGACGGTCTTCAGCTCGAGCAGGACGTCGCCCTCCCAGCCGGGCGTGCCCTTGAGCGCGAAGCCGGGTGCCTTGCGCTTCGCCGTCGCGAGTGCCGCATTGCCGAGGCCACCGCGACCACCCGGGGCGACGACAAACCGCATGCCGGGCTGGTCGAGGTCGACGAGCAGGTCACCGTCCGCGGTCTTCACCACCGTGCCGACCGGCACCTTCAGCACCGATTCGGCGCCGTTCGCGCCGTGGCGCAGGTCCCCAGCGCCCGCATTCCCGCTGCCGGATCGCTGGTGCGGGGCGAACTTCAGCGTCAGCAACGTCGTCTCCTGCGGGTCGGCGAGGAGCACGATGTCACCGCCGTCACCGCCGTTGCCGCCGTCGGGTCCACCGAGCGGTTTGAACTTCTCCCGGCGCACCGAGATGCACCCGTTGCCGCCGTCGCCGGCGCTGAGGTGCAGCGTCACCTGGTCGACGAACGTGGTCACGGATTCATCCTCCTGCAAATGCGAGAGCGCGGTGCGTCCACCTGGGACGACCGCGCTCCGCGACGTGTGGTGCCCTGCGGATCACTCCGCGGCGACGATGTTGACGACCTTGCGGCCGCCCTTCGCCCCGAACTCGACGGCGCCAGCCGCGAGCGCGAACAGCGTGTCGTCACCGCCACGGCCGACATTGACGCCGGGGTGGAAGTGGGTGCCGCGCTGCCGGACGATGATCTCGCCGGCGTTGACGCTCTGACCACCGAAGCGCTTGACGCCGAGGCGCTGCGCGTTCGAGTCGCGGCCGTTGCGAGTGGAGCTTGCGCCCTTCTTGTGTGCCATCTGAACTCAGCCCCTTACGCGATCTTCGTGATCTTGACGCGGGTGAGCTCCTGGCGGTGGCCCTGACGCTTCTTGTACCCGGTCTTGTTCTTGTACTTCTGGATGATGATCTTCGGCCCGCGCTCGTCACGCACGACCTCCGCCTCGACCTTGACCTTCGCGAGCGCGGCCGCGTCGAGCGTGACCTTGTCGCCGTCGGCGAGGAGCACCGCCGGCAGCGTCACCGTCTCGCCGGCAGCGGCGTCGAGCCGATCGAGCACGACGATCGTGCCGACCTCGACCTTTTCCTGCCGCGCACCCGCGCGGACGATCGCGTACACCATTGGTGATCCCATCTGTGAAAGCTTCTGCGCTTCGGCCCGAATCCGGTCCTTGAGCGACGCGGCGGCGCGGTTCAGACTGCGCACGCCGACGTTCAATCATAGGGGCTGGTCGCCCCTCCCGCAAACCCGCGGCGCGGGTGCCTCGGCACGCTAGCGCCCGGCACGAGCGCAGGAGCGCGCACGCGGTCGCTCACGCCCGTGCCAACGCCTGTCCGTACAGTCCGATCGCGCGGACGAACACCAGGACCCACCCGAAGAGCAGCGCAACGGCGACGAACTCGGTGCCAGCGAGGTTGTAATACCCGATCGGGACCCACAGCAGCGCCGCGACGACGATGCCGGCAGCGACGAGCAGCGAGATGAGGATGGTGTCGCGGGCGAGCCCGGGCAGCCGGATCGCAGCGACGAGGAAGGCGCCAAAGCACAGCAGAATACCGACGGCCGCGGAGATGTGCGCAGGCGGGCTAACGGCGTCCGGCACGACACCGACGATGATGAGGCACAGGCCCATTCCCGCAAACAGCCCGGCGAGCACCCCGGCCCGGCGCCCGACACGCTCGCCGCGGTGCGCGAGCCCGCGTTCGATGTCGTGCCCGATGAACTCCGCGAGTGCCGTGACGAGCAGCCCGGTGATGACGACCGCGAAGTTGAAACGGTAGCCGGAGACCTCGCTGATGTTGCCGAGCTGCGAGAAGTGCAGCTGCCACCACGTGTCGTCCGGGGTGCGGAGCATGCTCGCCATCGTCCCGGCGAAGAGCACGAGGGTCGCCAGCAGCGCGACGCCCTCGGCGGACACGAGCGAGCCGGTGACGACGGCGATATACGTCAGCGCGGCGACCGCGACCCCCGCGAGGATCGCCCCGCCGACCGGGTCGACGTCGAGCCCGCGGAAGCCGAGCTGGAAGAGATTCGCGACCGCGAGCACCGCGTAGTACGCGAGCGTGCCCATGCCGACGCCCATCGCACCGCGGCTGATGATCCGACGCCACAGGGGGATCCGCTGACGCCGCCAGCCGGCGTGACCGAGTCGGCTCGCGCGGAGGTCCGCGAGGATGAACCCGAGCCCCGCCGCGACGGCACTCATCGACGCGGCGATAGCGCCGAGCGAGGCGTCGCCCCCGAAGTCCCCGAGCGAGGCATCGCCGGCGAGCGGGCGCCGCTCGCCCCACATGAGGATCGTGCCGAGCACCGCCGCGAGGACGAATGCGACGACCGCCGCCCGGCTGGCCGCCGACTCGATCCTGGCCTGATACCGCGGGCCGTGCCGCCCAGCACCCGCGGTCGAGGACCCAGCGAGTGAGGGCTCGGCGGCGTCAGTCGGCAGGCTCACCCCAACACGGTATCGCCTCGGCAAACCCGCGAGATAAGGTCGCACCGTGATCCTCATCGACGAGCCGATGTGGCCGAATCATGGCCGACTCTGGGGGCACCTCATCAGCGACACAGACCTCGACGAGCTGCATGCATTCGCGGCGCGCGCCGAGATCCCGGCCCGCGCATTCGACCTCGATCACTATGACTACCCCGAGGAGCGGCGCGACCAGCTTGTCGCGCTCGGTGCCACACTCGTGTCGGCACGCGAGCTCACCCGGCGGCTTATCGCGAGCGGCCTGCGCGTGCCCGCCCGGGACCGCTGAGCCGAATCAGGAGTCCGTCGAGTCCGACCCGGTCGAATCCGAGCCGGTCGAGTCCGAGTCCGGCTTGACGACGCCCTTCGTCGAAGCGCGACGACGGCGCGAGCGGCCCTGACCGGGCTCACGGGGGGCCGGGAGCGCCTCGAGGACGGCGTCGAGCGGGTCCTTCGGCTCGGGCTCGGCGACCGGTTTGGCAGCCGCTGCGGCAGCACCCGCCGTCACCACCTCGGCCTCTGGCACCGAGATCGTCCCGGTATCGGTGGACACGGCACCGACGGTCGACTTCGCCACCAGGGCGAGGGCGTTGCGGACATCCTCGGTGATCGCGTGCGTGCCGGCGGAGCCGACCCCATTCTTCACCGTCGCCGTCCCGCGTCCGCCTCGACCACGGCGAGTCCCGCCATCGGCCGCCTTGTGCTTGACGACCGGCTCGTGGTGGACGATGACGCCGCGGCCCGCGCACACCTCGCACGGTTCGGAGAAGGTCTCCAGGAGTCCGAGCCCGATCTTCTTCCGCGTCATCTGCACGAGGCCGAGCGAGGTGACCTCGGCGACCTGGTGCTTCGTGCGGTCGCGGGAGAGGCACTCGACGAGCCGCCGCAGCACGAGGTCGCGGTTGGACTCGAGAACCATGTCGATGAAGTCGACGACGATGATCCCGCCGATGTCGCGCAGTCGCAGCTGTCGGACGATCTCCTCGGCGGCCTCGAGGTTGTTCTTCGTGACCGTCTCCTCGAGGTTGCCGCCCTGGCCGACGAACTTGCCGGTGTTGACGTCGACGACCGTCATCGCCTCTGTGCGGTCGATGACGAGCGAGCCCCCGGACGGCAGCCACACCTTGCGGTCGAGGGCCTTGTCGATCTGTTCCGTGACGCGGTACTCGCTGAAGGAATCGACCCCCTCATATGGCACGACCCGCTCGAGCAGATCGGGGGCGACACCGTCGAGGTATCCCACGATGACCTGGAGGGCCTCCCCGCCCTCGATGACGAGGCGCTGGAAGTCCTCGTTGAAGACATCCCGGACGATCTTGACGAGCAGATCCGGCTCCGAGTGCAGCAGCGACGGCGCGTTCGCGGAGCCGATGAGCTGCTGAATACGGGCCCACTGGTTCGTGAGCCGCTGCACGTCGAGCGCGAGCTGCTCCTCGGTCGCGCCCTCCGCGGCGGTGCGGACGATGACCCCCGCGGAGTCCGGCAGGGTGTCCTTGAGAATTCGCTTGAGACGAGCACGCTCGGTGTCCGGCAGCTTCCGGGAGATCCCGGACATGGAGCCGTTCGGCACATAGACGAGATAGCGGCCCGGGAGCGAGATCTGCGAGGTGAGGCGGGCCCCCTTGTGGCCGACCGGATCCTTCGTCACCTGGACGAGGACGCGATCACCGGGCTTGAGCGCGAGCTCGATGCGCTTCGCGAGCGTGCCCTTGCCCTCCTCCTGCGCCTTCGCCTGGGCGGCCTCCCAATCGACCTCACCGGAGTAGAGCACCGCATTCCTGCCGCGACCGATGTCGACGAATGCGGCCTCCATCGACGGCAGCACGTTCTGCACCCGGCCGAGGTAGATGTTCCCGATGAGGGAGGCCTCCTGCGACTTCGCGACGTAGTGCTCGACGAGCACGTCGTCCTCGAGGACGGCGACCTGGATGCGGTCGTGCTTGGCCCGCACGATCATCGAACGATCGACGGCTTCGCGGCGGGCGAGGAACTCGCTCTCGGTGACGACAGTGCGGCGGCGACCCGAGTCGCGGCCATCGCGGCGGCGCTGCTTCTTGGCCTCGAGCCGCGTGGAGCCCTTCACCTTCTGCGGCTCGGTGATCGGCTCGGCCACCCGCTGGCGGCGCTGCTGGCCCTGCTGGCTCGAGCGCTGTCGCTGAGTCGACTGCGGTGCAGCCGATTCCGCGTCACCGGAGCTGCGACGACGTCGACTGCGCGTGCGACCGCCGCCGGCCTCCTCACCGTCCTCGTCGTCCGGCAGCACCGGCGGGTGCGCAGGTGCCGGGGGCGCGAGGAAGAGGAGGGACGTCGCGGTCACGTGTGCCGCCGGGGCAGCCTCCGCCGCGGTCGTCGTTGTTGATTCATCGGCCGCATCGATCGCGGCAGTGTCGTCCACCATTGCTGGGACTCCTCGCCCGGCGCATCGCACCGGGTGCGTCTGTGCGCTGCTCCCGCTCAGGCGGTCGCGTTCGCAAAACTTGGGTCGGCCTGCCACGATCCTCGGGCCCGGCGCGCCGGGGGCGAGGCCGCATCCTGCGCTGTCACCGCTCGCAGGCCATTGACTCGGAACTGGCTATCCGAAGGCACGACATGGGCCGTGCGCTGTCCGGTATGCCCGGAAAGCTTGTGGGCTCAGTATCTCACAGCCTGGTGGTGATTGACTTACTCCCGTGCCCACCGCTGCAAAGAAGCCTTGGTTGCTCATCGGCGTCCTGCTCGTCACCGGGGTCGCCGGCCTGTGGGCGGCACTCGCCCTCGCGGTCGACAAGATCCTCGTGCTGCAGGATCCAGGCGCGGCCCTCGGCTGCAATTTCTCGATCATCGTGCAGTGCGGAGCCAACCTGGAATCCTGGCAAGGCTCGGTGTTCTTCGGCGTGCCGAACCCGTTCTGGGGACTCATCGGCTGGGTCGCCCCCATCATCGTCGGCATGGCGCTCGTGGCGGGCGCCCGCTTCGCGCGCTGGTTCTGGGTCCTCTTCAACCTCGGCCACGCCGCCGCCCTCGGCTTCTGCATCTGGCTCATGGCGCAGTCGATCTACGTGATCGGCACCCTCTGCCCGTGGTGCATGCTCACCTGGGCGGCGGCGATCCTCGCCTTCTGGACGCTGACGGGGTACAACCTCCGGGCCGGCCATTTCGGCACGTGGGGCCGCCGCCTCGGCGCCGCCGGCTACACCTGGGCGCCGTTGCTGACGCTGCTGAGCTATCTCCTCATCGCGGTCCTCGCCCAGCTGCGGCTCGATTACCTCGCGATGCTCTGATCGTCTGAGGTGAGTGGCAAGGAATGCGGGGGCCCGCATTCCTGACGCCTGCTGATCAGCGAGTGGCCGGGAACCAGATCGCGAGCTCGCGCACCGCGGACTCCGGCGAATCGGAGCCGTGCACGAGATTCTGCACGACGACCGTGCCCCAGTCGCGGCCAAGATCCCCCCGGATCGTGCCGGGTGCCGCGAGCGTCGGCTCGGTGGGGCCCGCGAGCGAGCGGAAACCCTCGATGACCCGGTCGCCCGCGAGACGCATCGCGACGACGGGGCCCGACTCCATGAAGTCGAGGAGCGGCTCGTAGAACGACTTGCCCTCGTGCTCGGCGTAGTGCGCCGCGAGCAGCGCCCGGTCCGGCTGGACGAACCGGATGTCCACGAGCTGGTAGCCCTTCGCCTCGACGCGGCGGAGGATCTCCCCGGTCAGGCTCCTGGCGACACCGTCGGGCTTGATGAGGACGAGGGTCTCCTGCACGGCCATGGCCACCAGCGTAGCGGCCCGCGAGGGACCGCCAGCTCACCAGCCCTCGGCCACCGCATCGTCGATGACCTCGCCGATGAGCGTGATCGAGCCGGTCACGACGACCGCCCGGCGCAGCCCCTCGCTCGCCCACGCCCTCGCCGCCGCGATCGCCTCCGACAGCGGCAGCGGCTCCGCCTCGCCGTCCCACGCGTCGTGCACGAGTTCCGCGATCTCGGCCGCCGACAGCGCCCGCTCCGAGTGGGACGCGGTCGGGTACCAGGCCCCGATCCGCGCCCGCGGTGACTCCGCGAGCACCGCGAGCTCCCGGATGACCCCGGCCGCGTCCTTGTCCTCGAGGATGCCCGTCACGAGGGCGATCTCGTCGAGATCGAAATACTTCGGCAGCGCCTCGGCGAGCGAGTGCGCGCCATGCGGGTTGTGCGCGGCATCGACGATGACGAGCGGGTCACCGGCGATGACCTGCAGTCGACCCGGGGAGGTCGCACCCGCAAGTCCCGCGGCGAGCAGCTCCGGCACGAGCGCCTGGCCGCCACGGCCGAGGAACGACTCGACCGCGGCGATCGCGAGTGCCGCATTCCTGCCCTGATGATCGCCGAAGAGCGGGAGGAACAGATCCCGGTAGGTCGCGGCGCGGCCCTGCACGGTGATGAGCTGGCCGCCGACCGCGACCTCGGCGCGCAGAAGCCGGAAATCCGGGCCCTCCGCGGAGAGCTGCGACTCCGTCAGCTCGATCGCGCGGGCGATCTCGTCGTACGCCTCCGGCTCCTGCACGGCCGTAACGACCTCGGCGAGCGGCTTGATGATGCCGGACTTCGTCCGCGCGATCTCCGAGATCGTCGTGCCGAGCCGGTGCGTGTGGTCCAGCGCGATCGGGGTGAGGACCGCGACCTGGCCGTCCGCGACATTCGTCGAATCCCATTCGCCGCCCATGCCGACCTCGAGCACGACGACATCGACGGGCGCATCCGCGAACGCGGCGAAGGCGAGGACCGTGAGCGCCTCGAAGAAGGTGAGCTCCTGCTCCCCGTTCGCCGCGAGCTCCGCATCGACCATGGCGATCTGCGGCTGGATCTGGTCCCACTGCTCGACGAGCATCTCGTCGGCGATCGGCTCGCCGTCGATCATGATGCGCTCATTGAGCTTCACGAGGTGTGGGCTCGTCAGCAGGCCCGTCCGCAGGCCGTAGGCGCGCAGGATCGACTCGATGAGCCGTGCTGTCGTCGTCTTGCCGTTCGTGCCCGTCAGGTGGATGACCGGGTAGGCGCGCTGCGGGTCACCGAGCAGGTCCGCGGCACGGCGGGTCGGCTCGAGCCGCGGCCGCGGCGCCTGCTCGCCGACCCGGGCGAGCAGCTCATCGACGACGCGCTGGGCGTCCGGGGTGTAATCGGGCACGGCACGAGCGTAGTCGCGGCTCAGACGCGCTCGACGCGAATCGAGCGGATGCCATCCGAGATCATGAGCTCGAGCGCGAGCGTCTCCCCCGCGATGAGCTCCTCGTGGCGACGCGCCGCCTCGGCCTCCGCCTCCGGCAGCACGAGGTGGAGCACGATCCGGTCGGCGACCTCGAGGCCCGCCGCGCGTCGGGCGTCCTGGATCTGCCGGATGAGGTCCCGGGCGACACCCTCCGCCGCGAGCTCGGGCGTGACGGTCGTGTCAAGCACGACGAAGGCGCCACCGGCGAGGAACTCGATCGCATTCGCCGGGTCCGCGGACTCGAGCACGAGCTCGAACTCGCCCGGATCCAGGTGCGTCCCACCGACGACGACGCCGTCGGTCACCACCGACCAGTCGCCGGCCCTCGCCGCCTGGATGACCTCCTGCACCTGCCGACCCAGCCTGGGCCCGAGCGCCCGCGCGTTCACACTCAGCCGGCGGGTGATGCCGAAGCCCTCGAGCGAATCCTCGCGGAGTTCCGCGAGCTCGACACGGCGCACGTTGAGCTCGTCGGCGAGGAGGCCGCGGTACGCCTCGAGTGCCGTGGGGTCGGCGCTGACGACCGTGAGGCGGCTGAGCGGGAGGCGGACGCGCAGCTGCTTCGCCTTGCGCAGTGCGAGCCCCGCAGAGGCGATGGCGCGGACGCGGTCCATCTCGTCCACGAGTACCTCGTCCGCAGGGAGCGCGGACGCATGCGGCCAGTCCTCGAGGTGCACGCTGCGGCCGCCGGTGAGCCCACGCCAGATCTCCTCGGTGACGAGCGGGGCGAGCGGGGCGGCGACGCGACACAGCGTCTCGAGGACCGTGTACAGCGTGTCGAATGCGTCGCGGTCGTCCCCACCCCAGAAGCGGTCCCGGCTGCGGCGGACGTACCAATTCGTGAGCACGTCGCCGAAGTCCCGGAGCGCGGCTGCCGCGAGCGGCGAGTCGAGCGCCTCGAGGTGCGTCTCGACGGTTTCGACGAGCGCGCGGGTCTTCGCGAGGATGTAGCGGTCGAGCTCATTGGTCGAATCCGTGCGCCACGCGGCCTCGACGCCCTCCGCATTCGTATACAGCGTGAAGAAGTAGTACGTCGACCAC
>Ga0182739_1003541_pt1 | contig 13568 bp, 9 predicted proteins | sample eDN5th30CBELigBY_FD_128873 | JGI IMG/M metagenome (GOLD analysis project Ga0182739, IMG submission 128873) | Enriched backyard soil microbial communities from Emeryville, California, USA - eDNA 5th pass 30_C BE-Lig BY (version 2) (version 2) | ecosystem: Environmental > Terrestrial > Soil >... | reverse complement strand
GGCCCAATCGCCGACAATGCCGGTGGCATTGCGGAGATGAGTGAGTTGCCCAAAGAAGTGCGCCAGCGCACCGATATCCTTGATTCTGTAGGAAACACAACCGCAGCGGTGGGAAAAGGGTTTGCCATCGCTTCTGCTGCTTTGACCGCTTTGGCACTTTTCGCGGCCTATGTAACGTTTACCGGGATAGACGGTATCAACATTTTCAAAGCAGACGTTCTGGCCGCTTTGTTTATCGGCGGGATGATTCCAGTTGTTTTCTCGGCATTGGCAATGCAATCCGTTGGTAAGGCGGCAATGGATATGGTGAATGAAGTGCGTCGGCAGTTCAGGGAGATTCCGGGAATCTTGGAAGGTACCGGGAAACCTGAATATGGTAAGTGCGTAGACATCTCGACCAAAGCAGCACTTCGTGAAATGATGCTTCCCGGTGCGATCACCATCATCACCCCTATCATCGTCGGTTTCGTAATGGGCGCCGAAGCATTGGGCGCTTATATGGCCGGTGTTGCGGTTTCAGGTGTGCTTTGGGCTATTTTCCAGAACAACGCAGGCGGTGCTTGGGACAATGCCAAAAAATCGTTCGAAGCGGGCGTGGAAATTAATGGCGAGATGACCTACAAAGGATCGGAAGCACATAAGGCCGCCGTAACGGGCGATACGGTAGGCGATCCTTTCAAAGACACTTCCGGCCCATCGATGAACATCCTCATCAAATTAACATGCCTGGTTGGATTGGTCATTGCTCCTATTTTGGGTGGGCACACCAACAGCCATACGGCTAAAACCGCCACCGTTGAGCTTCAGGAAAAGGTAATGGTATACGAAGCTGACCAAACGGAAGAAGACAAAGCCATTTCATTATTTTAAGTGCTCAAGAGATTCACTGTCAAAACATAATTAAATAAAAAGAGGATGCCGGATACCAACCAGCGTCCTCTTTTTTTTTGTTGTAAACTCCGAGTTTTGGCTGCTTCAGATCATTGATCCGTTCAAGAAAAACCTCGGAGAATTCGTCGTTAACAGGTTAATATCATGTAGTTGTAAGTGAAAAAAGTTACGTTCATTACTAATAAAAATTTGTAGGTTTGACCGATTACAAACGAAACACCTGAATTGTAAAGGAAAACAGTATGTTATTTAAAAAATCGATTCCAGCTTTAATTGCTGAAGCCGCGGAGAGTGGCGAAGGGACATTAAAACGAACACTGACGAGTAGCGGGTTGGTAGCGCTGGGTGTTGGCGCCATCATTGGTGCCGGGCTCTTTTCACTTACTGGTATAACGGCTGCCGAGAATGCCGGGCCTGCCGTAACGATTTCGTTTATCATTGCTGCCGTCGGCTGCGGCTTTGCCGGCCTGTGCTATGCAGAGTTTGCCGCGATGATTCCCGTTGCAGGAAGCGCCTATACGTATTCTTATGCCACGATGGGCGAATTTGTGGCCTGGATTATCGGGTGGGATTTGGTACTTGAGTATGCACTGGGCGCTGCAACCGTGGCATCGAGTTGGTCGCAGTATTTTAACGAACTGCTATTGGTGTTTAACATCCATTTGCCCGAAAGCATGCTTCATGGCCCTTGGGAAGGCGGCATTGTTAATATTCCGGCAATAGTTATTGTCTGTTTGCTTTCCCTGCTACTTATGCGTGGCACACAAGAGTCGTCAGTTGTCAATAATATATTGGTTGTCGTCAAAGTGGCTGTAGTATTGATTTTCATCGCATTGGGTTGGAGTTTTATTAACCCACTGAACCATGTACCATTTATCCCGACAAATGAAGGTGAACAAATGGTTAAATCAGGCCAGCTGGGTTTCCTGGAATTTTTCAAAAGTGATTATTTCGGACACTACGGCATAAGCGGGATTATGCGCGGTGCAGGTGTGGTTTTCTTTGCGTTTATCGGTTTCGATGCAGTCAGCACGGCGGCCCAGGAAGCAAAGAACCCACAAAAAGGGATGCCGATAGGTATTATCGGATCGCTGCTCGTCTGTACGTTGTTGTATGTGCTCTTTTCATATGTGATGACTGGCCTCGAAAACTACGCTAATTTTGCTGGTGATGCCAAACCGGTAGCGACGGCATTTGCCAGAACCGGATATACGTTCTTAAATACAGCGCTCATTGTGGCAATACTGACAGGATATACTTCCGTCATGCTGGTGATGCTGCTCGGTCAAAGCCGCGTGTTTTATACCATGAGCAAAGACGGATTGCTGCCCCGCTTTTTTTCCGATTTATCGAAAAAGCAAACACCCTGGAAGACCAATCTAATTTTCATGGTGTTTGTAAGCATCTTTGCCGGATTCGTACCTGTTTCAGATTTAGGTCACATGGTTAGCATCGGTACTTTGTTTGCCTTCACACTGGTTTGTATTGGTATTATGGTGCTTCGCAAAACCAACCCTGATACACCACGCCCGTTCCGTACGCCATTGGTTCCACTGATACCGATACTCGGTATTGTAGTGTGTATCGCGCTGATGGCATCCCTTCCTATCGAAAGTTGGGAGCGGTTAGCCATTTGGATGATTATCGGCGTTGCTATCTATTTCTTCTATGGCAAGCGCCATAGTAAAATACGTGCCGCAGCGGAAGCCGGAAAATCACAAGGCCCTACCGTTTAAACGCATCAAACAAAGTTGATTTACACTGCCTTTCACTCTATGTGAAAGGCCGTGTTTGTTTACGGGCTATCCGTTAATCAAAAACCGACGACGACCGCTTCTTCAAGGGTGCGTTGTATAGCTTCGGGAAGGTTCGAAAACAAGTCATAACCGGTCCGCCTTTCTATATCATCAACGCTAACGCGGTAGGTGTTCCAGTCACTGTCGAGCCCGTTCGTGTTCGGCATATCTACTGCGATTAGCGACGTGTGGGATGTCACACGGGTAAGATCATCATCACCGTTGGGCAACAGCAGTGCCACTTTCCAAATCCGGGACGGCACAGTGATCTTACCTCCGTCTAGCGTATTAGCTTTACCATTGCTACCTGCCCCACCGGTGCCGTAAGACCCCATGATGATGTATGCTTCATATCCGTTACGTACATGCTCGCGAATGTGATTTTCCAGATCAGCCCAGGGGCCACCGTTGTTATCGGGGGCCTGCGGAATCATATTGGTCATCAAAAAGGTAGCCGCATTGGCTGCGTGTGAGCTTGTACGATCGGCTGAAGGACAGTTGTGTCCCCTATCGAAACCTGAACCGGTATAACTGGCGTGCGACACCGCATACCAGCGGTCCGGTATGCCAATATAGGCTGCAAAATTATCCTGACGGCTTACCGCACCCGTGATATTGGTCTCATCCAGGTGCCAGCTCACCCAGTTGGGTATGCCACGGTCGCGATTATACGACAATACGAAGTAATGGTGGTCAATCAGGTAATTTGCATAATTCATGAGATCAGTTGTTGCGCCAGACGGATTGCCAAACAACAGATTACTGTCATCACCGGAAGCCGAAGGCGCGTCGTCACCACGGTCGACGCCGCGCGGGGGATATGATGGCTCGGGACGCGTCGTTGACCCCTCTCCTGGCTCACTAAGCACGATACCCGAATTACCCCGGCCTTTAAATACAATATCGTCTACATTCAGACGTCCCCCACTCGTCTTAACAATCCGTAGCCGTACTCGTCCAGTGTCCGTAACCGCGAAAGAATCCAGCTTCAGTGTATGTGAGACCGTGGTCATCTCCTCGCTGGCCTGATGAAAATCTTCCCCGTGTGGGGCGATGTGTAAATACCAGGTTGCCTCGACATCATTACCGAAAAGACCATGCTTGAGGTAGACCATCTCCAGATTGGAAACCTCAAACGTGGTGCTAATACTACCCGTATTACGAATACGTACCGAGCGCTCGCCAACTTTTGCATCTGCTTGGCCCGCCCCACCCCAAATGAGCGCATCGTCAAATTCCCACACGCCGGTACGCAGTTGGTAATTGGTTGACGCATACGCGTCTTTCCGGGCCCCTTCAAAGTCTTCGGTAATTCGGTAGATTCGTTGCTCCGGTGCCGGGTCTTTGCGCTTAACACCGCAACCCAGAACAAAAAGCGAACAAATGGCAAGTACAGCTGGTCTCATCTGCCAAACTTAGGCATTATACCTAAATAAAAGGGGCGACCGTTTCGGTCGCCCCCTCATTACAATTCTTTTCCTTATCCTAATTTGATGCTGATTAAAAAATATACCTTAATCCCAACATCATATTCCATGTGGTGCTCACGGTAGATTGGTTGCCAAAGACATCGTCCGGGGTAGGCATATTAAGGCCAACAGGATTCATGGTGAATGTGGGAACGCCATCGCTGGAGACGTCGGCTACGTTCAGCATACTTTGGCTACCGGTTAAGCGTTGGTATACACCCCAGTTCTTGCTGAGCAGATTTCCAACATTCTGGATGTCCAGGCTTACCTGGAGCGAATGACGGCGGCCACCGGCATTGATGAAGAAATCTTGCATGATACGCGCATCCACGCGGTTGAACCACGGCATCAATGCACCATTCCGCTCGGCATAATCGCCACGGCGGCCGCTCAGGTAGTCATCGTTATCGATAAACGCGTTCAACGCTGCGCGTTGTTCATCCGGGCTGAAGGTTCTGGATATTTCATTACCGTTCGCGTCTTCACCGGTAACGGTAAGTGGCTCGAACTGCAGGTTATTCGCATCATTCGGGATGTACATTAAGTCGCCGCTGATACCATCATTGTTGATATCTCCGGTAAAGTTGTAGGTATACCGTCCCTGGTGTGAGCCGTCGTAGTAAACCGAAAATGTAGTCGCCATGTGATTGGCATACTCAATCCGGTAAGACACGTTACCCATTACGCGGTGTGGCAAGGCGTATTGTGAAGGGTACAGGATCTGGTCGTTCGCATTGTTTACAGAAGGGAATCCCCAGGCGGAACCGGCGTTTGAGCCCGGGTTATCCGATACCGACTTCACTTGGTTGTAGGTATAGTACACACCGCCATAAAGTCCGCTGCGCGGCGCTACCGACAGGCCAACCGTTGCGTTAAGGGCGTATCCCTTTTCCTTCGTATTAGCCAGAATAACACCGTTGTTGGCACCTACCCTATCGTTATATCGCGATTGGTTGGCGCCTTCGGGCCAAAACTCGCGGTTATCGTTCTCACCCTCTCCACCGTAATTCATGCGGAATTCCGTTGGCTTACGGTTAGCACCGAACTGCATCACCGCGTTGATGTCGTGGGTATACATTACGTCTGCGGTAGCAATCAAAGGCGTGTTCGGAATTTTGTAATCACCACCGATACTGGTCCGCCATACCGAAGGCATCTTAAAATCATCGTCTACCAATGCAAAACCACTCGGGAATCCACCGGACGGGGTGCGGATAAATACATCCTCAGCGCCTGCGGGCGGATTGTTGAGCCAGTGGTAAGGATCCGGGTTAAAGCGGATACCGCCTATCCATCCGGCTACATCAGCATAACTACCCGGTTCAACCGTGTTCTGCAGTACGCCTGAATTGGTCGGCATGTTGCTCAGCCAAACGAATGGTACCCGGCCAGAGAAGATACCGGTACCACCGCGGACAAGCAGTGAACGATCTCCAAACACGTCGTAACGCACGCCTACGCGGGGTGAAAGCATCACGCGCGATTTCGGCCAGCTTCCGGATGAATAGGTACGGATATTTCCATCTGTATCGTAAAGTTCCAGTGCGTCAATGGAAGGATTAGCCGTCAGATCATTCAGATAAAGCGGCAGCTCGGCACGTAATCCAAGCGTCAGTTCCAGCTGATCATTCACATCGAATTTATCCTGGGCGTACAAGCTGGCTAACCCGAAATTGGTCCGTGCATACGGATCCATTCCCTCGTAGGGATAGGTTAACCCGAACATGATCGGCGCAACCTCATTGGGCGTGCCTGTCGACAGGAAGTCTTCTACCGTCGCGTAGCGGTAGTACGATGTTCCCAAACGCACGTAGTTGTTGCCGAATTTCTGCACATCGAATGAGGCGCCAAAGGTAAAGGTATGCTTACCTGCCAACAAGGTCAAATTATTGATAAAACCGAAGTTGTTATTCAACATATCGTTGTTTTTACTGAACAACTCGTACCCGGCTGTGATGTAGTTCGCATCGCCATTGCCGATACCGGTATCCCAAATATCGATAAAGGGAAATTCTTCACTCGGTGTTGTCCGTACATCCTGGATACGGCTATAAGTAGCCAAAAACTGGTTGGATAAGGTTGAGTTAAAGGTACTGTTGAATTCCAGTGCTAATGAACGTACTGAATTCTCGGTAGCGTAGTTCGATTTCTCAAAGGCCATCGAGTTTTGGCTTACGCGGTTGAATGCCGAACTATTTCCCCCACCCGACCGCGGCCTGGGGCCCGAAGCGCCGTTTACCAATGATGGGCTTTCGTTTACCGATTGGTTATACCGCAACGCCAACCGGTGCTTTTCGTTGATATTATAGTCCAACCGAACGAGGAACTTATAGTTCTCTGCCTTTGCGTCGTTGGCATAGCCCTGATACGCGCCGGGGTCGTATCCCCACTGGTTGATCAGGTGGTCGCGTACCGCGATCATATCCGATTCGCGCACACGGGTAATGTTTTGCTCCGGGTTGGCTACACCGTCAGCAGATGCGCGCCAAAGGTTTACCCCTTGTACATCGCCGCCTGTGTTTGTTTCCTGCTCGTAGTTTACAAAGAAAAACAGCTTATCTTTGATAATCGGTCCGCCAACGCGGGCACCGATAGTACGGCTCATGGCCTTGTCTATGTTCTCTAAGCGGACATCGCCGATGCGGCGACCAGCAAAATTCTGATTACGATAAAATCCATAAACCGACCCTTCGAACTGATTTGTACCACTGCGGGTAACCGCGTTGATACCTGCGCCGGTAAAACCTGATTGCCGGACATCATAAGGTGCAATATTAATCTGCATCTCTTCCAGCGCATCGATAGAAATGGGCTGTGCGCCCGGTATTGGTGTACCGCTCAACCCAAATCCATTGTTGAAATTGGACCCGTCTACCTGAAAGTTGTTATAACGGCCATCTTGTCCGGCAATTGAAAAGCCGTTGGCCTGAGGCGTCAACCGCGTCAAGTCAGCAATGCTTCGGTTTATTGCCGGCAAGGTCGTTATCTGGGCAGAACCAATGTTGGTCGCGGCGCCGGTTTTATCGACGTTGAGGGAACCAGTTTGAGCGGTAACCACCACCTCCTCAAGTTCGGTGCTACCAACGGTAAATTGCACGTTCAGGACGTAAGGTTGGCCCAGTTGCAGGAAGATGTCTTCGTAAACTTCGGGTGTCTGACCTACGTAAGTCACTTCAACGTGATAAGGTCCGCCGATACGCATGTTGGCCAGATTGAAGCGGCCGCTCTCGTTGGTGGTAACGCTATACGCGGTACCGCTGGGCTGATGCACGGCCTTCACAGTAGCACCCGCTACGACCTCTCCGGTGGTTCCGGCAACCCCGCCGGTTAAACTACTGGTAGTTACCTGCGCCGATACCGTAGCGCATAATGCCAAAAATGTAAATGCAAGAAGTAAATACTTTTTCATGTGATTTCTTTAACGTACATAAGTAATTGATATACCGCGCAAAATTAGCAATAGATCTCCAATGTTGTATTACGTTAATGTTAAGTTAACATACACTTTTAATCAACATAACTCGGGAATTGCTAGGAAGTGTCTTAGGTTGAAAGGCTGCCGGTTTATGAATTATAATAAAACTCTTCCACATAAGTAAGTTCCATCATCGCATTGTTAAATTGTTGCAGGTTACGCCGGTCGGCCGATAACTCGAAAACCACCGACAATTTGCCTGCGCGTTTTGCAACTGTTTTACGGGTATATTTGATGCGGTGCTCGTCCATCATGCCTTTTAGCTTTTCCAGATTGCTGGTATCGGTATCGCCGAACTCCACGTAAATGGTACGCGTAAGAAACAGCCGTTCCATCGCATTCTCTACCTTATTGAATACCGAAAGGATAATAACCGTAACCACGGAAATTGACAGCGCCAAACTATGGTAACCCATCCCTGCTGCCATCCCGATGCCGGCTACCACCCATATCACTGCGGCAGTGGTAAGGCCCATTACCGAAAACTTATCCTTGAAAATGACCCCCGCACCGATAAATCCGATACCTGTAATGATATTTGCCGCTATCCGGTCATCACTTCCTACACCAAAACGGGAGGCAATAGTAAAAGCTGTTGCACCCAGGCAGATTAATACAATGGTGCGAAAGCCTGCCGACTTATTCTTATATTCACGCTCAAGCCCTACCAGGCTCCCCGCCACCAGCGAAACTCCAATGGCTACCAAATCGTTGTTTTCGGGTAAAAGTTCCATTTTGTTACCTATTGCTTTATGCTAGTAGCGATAAGAACCGATCCACTAATCCAAATAGGCGTACGTGATCCCCTCGCCCCCTCGGTCAGCGTGCTCGTCTTCCATGCGTGTTACTTCACCGTACTTACGTAGGTACTCACGGATAAATTTACGCAAAATACCGTCGCCCTTGCCGTGAATAATTTTTAGACTAGGAAACCCCATCATCAATGCCTTGTCTAAGTATTTTTCAATCTCGGCAAGGGCAGCTTCTGTGCGCATACCACGCACATCCACTTCCGGGCCGAAGCTGGCGGCACTGTCGGCCAACTGCGTCTGGTGTGAACTGCGGCCGCTCGCTTTTGGTCTTTGCTTTTCGATAAGAACTACCTTGCTTCGTTTTTGAACGGTCCGCAGTTCGCCCATGGCCAACACGAGGTTGTTCTTTGCCGTGCTAATCACTTCTGCTTCGTTGCCGGTACCCAGTATCTTAACCCAGTCGCCCACTTGAATAGCAACCGTTTCCGAAGTTTTTTGTTTCACGGGTGTAGTTTTCTCCTGCTCCGGCGAATGTTTGTCCATTTCCTGATCAAGCTGCTTGCGTAATGCCTTGGTTTTAGCCTTATCAGCCTGGCTTTTCCGGATATCGGAGATAGTGTTTTCCACCAGTTTATTTGCATCCCGGATGATCATACGGGCTTCCTCCCGGGCCTTGCTTATGATACTTTTCTTATTTTCTTCCAGGTAAGCCTGCAGCGTGTCGTTTTCGGTCTTCAGCCGCACAAGTTGTTTTTCCTTCTGGCCCAGGGATACTTTCGCATCATGCACTTCTTTTTTTTCCCGCTCCAAATCAACAAGCAATGTATCGACTCGTTTCTGTTGCACGCCGATTTTTTGCCTGGCCGCATGCAGGATGCTCTTGCCCAAACCAATCTTTTCGGCAATCTCAAACGCGTACGAACTGCCTGGCTTACCGGTTTGCAGGATATATAACGGCTGCATGGCTGCGTTGTCAAATAGCATCGATGCATTTTCGATACCATCGGTATTGCTGGCAAAGACCTTTAAGTTGGAATAATGAGTGGTTACCACACCCCGCACCTGCTTTTTGTTAAGGACCTCCAATACGGCTTCGGCAATAGGGCCACCGAAAAGCGGGTCCGTTCCCGTACCGAATTCGTCAATAAGGACCAATGTTTTAGCATTGGCGTGTTCCGAAAAATACTTCATCTTGGTAAGGTGAGCACTGTAGGTACTAAGATCGCTTTCAATGGACTGGTCATCGCCAATATCGGCAAACACCTGCCGGAATACACCAAGTCTTGAAGTAGGATCGGCGGGGATAAGCAGACCTGCCTGTACCATAAGCTGCAGGAGCCCGATGGTTTTCATGCATACTGACTTACCACCTGCATTCGGGCCTGATACCACCACGATGCGCTGGCCGTCGTCGATCGTGACATTCAACGGTACGACCGTTTGCGACGTGCCCCTGAAGTTAAGCAATAACAACGGATGCCGAGCCCCCACGAGTGAGATGGATGCTTCATTAGTCAATTCAGGCATGTAGGCATCGATATCGATAGCAAAAATGGCTTTTGCCCGCACGAAATCGACCTTGGCAAGGAGTCGGTGGTAGTCGATAAGCAAAGGCACGTGCGGCCGGAGCTCGTTAGTGAGCGCCGTAAGTATACGAATGATCTCCCGCCGCATTTCAAACTCCAGGTCGCGCACTTTGTTGTTGAGGTGAAACACCTCTTCTGGTTCAATATAAGCGGTTTGTCCCGTTGCTGATTCATCATGGATCCAACCTTTTACCCGGCGCTTGTGTTCGGCCAATACGGGGATACATAACCGTCCGTCGCGAATGGTCAGGTTGCCGTCGGCGGTCCATCCCTGCTGTTGGGCTGTCCGGAATACCTGATCGATACGCTTCCGAGCCTCCTGTTCTGCTTTCGCAATGCTGGTTTGAATATCTGCAAGTGTCGGCGAGGCGTTGGGTTTTACCTTGCCTTTTGCATCGATCACCCGCTCAATAGCAAGCAGAATACTTTTTTCTATCGGCAGGTGCTCAAATAATGCTTCCAGATTAGGATACTGCCCACTCCGTTCATTGAAAAAGCGGATAATGGCAAATACCGTACGCAGGGCGAGCATAATTTGGAAAAAATCCTCCTCGGCTAGGAAAGCACCTTCTACGCGTGCTTTTTCAGCCAGCGGCCGTATCGGATAGAGGTGGTCCACTGGCAAAGGCGCATCATTTGTCAATACCTCTTTGAATTCGACCGTTTGCCGAAGGAACCGGTCAACTTGGTCAAAACGGGTCTGGGGTTGTATTCGCTGTACGAGCTCCTTCCCTGCGTCGCTGAGACATTTGGCGGCGATCAATGTCCTGATATCAGCGAAGCCAAGTTTCTCGATGGCATTGTCTGGATAAGTCATCTTCAATCGATTTCTTTGATGGGCCTGAGCGCTGGTGTGTCGCGGTCTTTCACGGCACTATCTGGGATACTTTGGCTAATTCTGAGCCCTATGGACTCCATCATACGTTCGTTCAGCAAGGTAGGGGTAATCGGTATGGGATGGCCATAGCGGAGGCTATCAGGACCATTTAGGAATAGCAGGTAACGTTTGCGTTTAAAGTCGAGTGAATCGCGCGTTGACTTTCGCAGACTATCTGTACGTAGGGCATTTGTTATAGAATCCGCTTTTCGCTGTACGCTGTATTTTTCCGATATCACTTGCTGCTCTGCGGCATTATATGCTTCCAGTTGCTTTTCGATGTTGATGTATAACTTTTTCATCAACTCGGGTCGTGTCGAATAAAATTCGATGCTCCGTTCAAATGTATTGGAGTCGATGCGATATCTCTCAAAAATTGATTCGTAATAGGCATTCCGGTACACCCTTGCGGAATCAGCCACCATAGAAGCCAGCCGACCATCTGCTAGGTGCATATCCAGTAGCAGCGCACCCATCTGCTGCTGTGGCACCACGTTTTCCGGAACCTTTCGTGCACAGGCACCACTAAAAATAGAAATTATTAACACAATGATTATCAGACGCATATATTCGACTCATCTCATCTATCACTACACCTCCACTACGTATAAGCCAATTCCAGTGTCCACTCCTTGGTGGATACCCGCGGGTTTCGTAGTTTTGTGCAAACTTAGACAAATTGCTTTTTATATGCAATTTGGGAAACATAGTACCAGACTTATGGATATAGCCGAGCAGATCAAAACTATTAATGAGGAGTTGGACCGTTTAAATGTCACGTTGGTGGCCGTTTCCAAAACCAAGCCACCTGAAGTAATCCGGGAGGCATACGACGCCGGTCAACGGGTTTTCGGAGAAAATCTGGTTCAGGAATTGGTAGACAAATACGAGTTGTTGCCAAAAGACATCCAATGGCACCTCATTGGTCACCTGCAACGCAATAAGGTGAAGTACATAGCGCCTTTTATTACACTTATCCATTCGGTGGACAGCCTGAAGCTACTGAATGAAATCGATAAGCATGCTGCAAAGAACGATCGTATTATCGACTGCCTGCTGCAGATTCATATCGCTGCCGAAGACACCAAGTTCGGGCTGGATCATGTCGAACTGATTGAGTTACTGCGGTCGGAAGAACTGGCTGCGCTTAAACACATCCGTATACGCGGATTGATGGGCATCGCCACTAACACGCCCAACGAACGGGAAATAAAAGCGGAATTCGGTGAACTGAAGTCACTTTTCGACGGTGTCAAGGTGAGTTTTTTCAGGCATGATGATCAATTTAATATCCTTTCCATGGGCATGTCGGCAGATTACAAACTTGCCATCGAACAGGGATGCACAATGGTTAGGTTGGGGAGCACACTTTTCGGGAACCGATGAAAAAGATGGTCCCTACCATACGTCTGGCTACGGCCGCTGATTGTCAGCAATTATTGGAACTGGTCAAAGAATTGGCGCAATATGAGCGTGCGCCGGACGAAGTCACCGTTAGCCTTGACGAATTCGTTGATGCGGGCTTCGGCAATAATCCGGTATGGGAAGCGTTTGTCGCCGAAGTGGATGGTCGGATAGTGGGGATGTCGCTTTTTTATATCCGATACTCGACCTGGAAAGGCCGTCGGCTATACCTCGAAGATATCGTTGTTACCGAAACCATGCGTGGCAAAGGGTTGGGTAAGCTGCTCTTTGATGAAACCTGGAAATTATGCCAGTCGCAGAAGTACAGCGGAATGGTTTGGCAAGTGCTGGAATGGAATGAACCCGCCATCGGCTTCTACAAAAAATATGGTGCGACTTTTGACAATGAATGGGTAAACGTATCAATCGCGAATCCAAGTGACAACTGAGTAAAAAGTATAAGCAATGAAAATAATGAGGTTAATCACATATTGTGTTTCCATTGGGTTATCATTGGCAGCGTGCCACTCGAACACGAACAAACAGAAAGAGACGGGGGCTACCAACGCGGCCGATACGTTGACTTATGTATACGAAGATTATATCAAATATAGTGAAAACTTAATCAAAACAAGCGAGACTACCGATACATCCTTTTATGCCGCATCTTATCCTGTGTTCGTTGATTCGACAGCCAATCTATCTGTCCGAACAGCATTACTTGGCAATGACACTGCCACGGTTGAAGAAACAGCAGCAAGTTTTATTAAAGAATTTGACCGTTTCTACGCATCCGACCCGTTTCCACGGGTATGGACTTCTGAATCGCATGCCAAGGTACATCATATCACGCCTACTTACCTGGCACTGGTCATCCATGCGTCCTCTTATACCGGTGGTGCCCACGGCAACTATGCGACAATCTTCAAACACTACGACTTGCAGGCCCGCGAGTGGCTCACGCTCGACGATATAGTAGCTCCATCGTTTCAGAACGAATTGACGGCCGTCGCGGAACGCTATTTTCGCAGACAGGAAAACCTCGGAGTCAACCAATCGCTCGAAGACGCCTATTTTTTTGATAATGGCCAGTTTAGTCTACCGGATAATTTCGCGCTCGATCCTGATAGTATGCTGTTCCTGTATACCATCTATGAAATAAAACCTTATGTGAACGGCGAAACTGAACTCCGTGTCCCGTATACCGATATTGAGCGGCTATTGACTGATCGGGCAAAGCGGATTGTTGCTGAACTGAACACACCAATTGAACCTTAATGCAAGTTTTTAAATTTGGCGGTGCATCTGTCAAGGACGC
>Ga0182739_1003540_pt1 | contig 13574 bp, 11 predicted proteins | sample eDN5th30CBELigBY_FD_128873 | JGI IMG/M metagenome (GOLD analysis project Ga0182739, IMG submission 128873) | Enriched backyard soil microbial communities from Emeryville, California, USA - eDNA 5th pass 30_C BE-Lig BY (version 2) (version 2) | ecosystem: Environmental > Terrestrial > Soil >... | reverse complement strand
GGCCAACGGACCCGTGGCATCATGTAGCCAGATGGCCCGTAAAGCTTGCTTGCCACGTCCATAGGTATCAAACAACGGTCGAGAAGGATCGGTGACGTTCGGAAGAACAGGCACGCGGGAGGAAACGGGTGGGGCTTTGACCGGCTTTTCGAGCTTTCCGAGTTCTTTAGTTTCGTGATTGGCAACTTTGACTTCCACATCACCAGTGCTGCCGACGTCTTCCGGAAAATCGAGCCAATATCTGGCAATCTTGAAGAGTTTCCGCGTGGTCGGGTCGAGATACCGTGTCGACGGATATTTGACCAGCAGGTCCTGATAGCTCTTTTCAGCATCGGGAAACTTACGCTGGGCATATTGTGATTCTGCCACCATGAAGAGGGCGTCTTCCTCAATCGCATCGCCATAGGTGGAATAGAGATCACCATCATCGTGTGTTTGGGCGCCCCAGGCGCGACGGACCTTGGCGAAGAAATTCTCGTGCAGATCCCTGCGTTCTTTGACAATCCCTTTAAATGCCTTTTCCGCTTCTGCAAATTTCTCCTCATCATACAGGACCTGAGCAGCATCGAAGTTTGCCAACGCCCGCGAGGTGGCATCATCCCCTTCTTTCAGCAATTCCGCCCGTTTGCGTTCCCAGTTCGTTCTGGCAAGTCCACGTTCAGTGGGACCTTGAATGCTTCCAATCGAATATTTGGGATTGTCGTGAAGTTCTGCCCGCACCTGTTCCTTGCGGGAATAGTTCGACAAACTGCCGCAACCGGATTCCATGGTCACTCCAGAGGAGAGCAACAGGACCAGCGAGGACCGCATCAGGAGTCGGTAATATTGCAAATTGTCAGGCATAACCGCCAGGTTGAAGTTTTCCGGCATCTCAATTGAGAATGCACTCTCGAAAAGATGGAATGGGAAGTTCTCGAGGCCAGTGCCGTGGTACGGTTTGGTTTCAGGGGCTCTTCGCGAATCGTCCTCCGTCGTCGGATTCTGCGTTGAGACGGACCCGAAATTTTCAGAGCCGCGAACAAAATCTCTCACACAAGGAATATCTCCTTCCCGCGAACAAGTTCACTGCATGTTTGGGCAGGGCTTCTTAAGTGAAACGCACGCAGGGGATCACCTCCTCAGGACAGGTTCAATAAGGACAATGTCTTCGGACGCCGGCCGAGAACATGCGAAATTGCAGCGGTTAACAGCCTGCGTACTTCCTTCTTCGATCTGGGATTCAGATGGTCCGCGAGGATGGGACCACCCTTCTCATCCGCCAGTTGACGAAGGAGAACTAATGCATCCGGATGGAATTCAGCGGTTTGATACTCTGAATTGCCACATCGTGAACAGATCAATCCGCTCTGCGCCACCCAGAATCTGGAAGAGTCCTCGTTCGAAATCTCGGATTGGCAGATTATGCAGGTGTCAAAATCGGGAAGCTGGCCAATCTCGCGAAGGACGGAAAGCTCGAACCGAGAGACGGCCACAAACAACGGTTCAGAATTTTCAAACTGTTTGAGTGTCTGTGTAGTGGTGGCATATAATTCAGCATGCGGGTCCCCCTCTTCCGTCAGGGCGTTCAACAATTCTGCGACATAATACCCGGCATAAAGATGCGACAAGCTGCCTGCTGCCGGTTGAAAACGTTGAATCAGCTTGGATTCGGTGAGCAGATCCAGCGTTCCGGACGACTTCTGCAGAAAGACAATCCGGCATTCAGAAAGCAAGTCCAAAGAGACCTCAAACGCACTCCGCAGGCGTTTAGCCCCCTTGGCCAGACAGGAAATTTTGCCGAAGTCTCGCGTAAACAACGTGACCACTCGACTGGATTCACTGAAATCCGCCTGACGAATCACAAGTGCATCAGTTTTTTCTGTAGACATGCAGTGACTCTCTTTCTCCCGCTTCCGGCGTTCGTTTTGGCTGACTCATCATTGTTGATCGCAACTCAATTTTCATATGGGAACGTGTCAAGAGGGCGACAACAGAGCGGAATTGCAAGAAACCGACCCCGAACTCTAACCCGCGATGCAGCGCGCCGTTCAAATTTCACACTTTGGGGTAAATTGGCTCAAACTGGGGCTGAGGAGTTTTTGTAAACTCAATAATGGCGGGATTTTGTAGAACTACGTCTCTGTTTGGAGAACAGATTTGCAATTTGCTGCAGTCAAAAAGAGACGATGACAAAGTGCGAAAGACGAAATTGAGAAGAAGTCTCGAAATGATTTTCCGGTGTTCATGAGACAAGACGTGAGGCAGAATTTCAGGCCGGCAGATCACAAGAGTTCGTCCGGATATTCCTCCCCGATATGATTTGGTTCGAGAGCCGCGACGAAAAAGATCGGGGCGAACGTGACCAGTCACGTTCGCCCCGGATGATCCTCGTGCTTTGTGACAACTAGAAATTAGGGTCGTCTTTAACGCAAAGTCCGACAACGGAGGACGTTTCGCTATGACGTACCCTAAAACTAAGCCGTCACACGGCACTCGTCTCGCCACGCGGTATTCAGCATTTCATCAATCGAAATGCTTTCACCGCGGGGACAGGCGAGAGCAACTTGCACTCGACCAGTTTGGTCGATCATGTGCCCGCGTCGAACAGGTTTCACTTGATGAAAGCCTGCATGCCGCGAGGCAAGTTCACGACAAGAGTGACAAAAACGCTCTAGCTCTTGAGGAATTTGTCATAACCGCCGCGATATTCCTTGTTCACAATTTTCTGAACTTCAGGAGCGTTCGTGGCAATCATCTTCTCGGCATCCCAAATGATCTTGCGTCCTTCACCGCTGGCGGCGTCATAAACTGCCAGGTTGCCCAACAGAATCGTTTCGGTGAGCGGACCGGCATAGTCGCCGAAGTTCGACATGGCCTGTTTGCGTTCACCGGTAACGGCCTGATGGAATTCGGTGAAATGCCCTGGGGATTTTTCAAATTCCACCTTCGGCACGGGAACTTCTTTCCCTTGCTTGTCGATGAGAATCCAAGGCTCGCCGTAATCACTGGCGGAATAGAATGTCAGATTTTCGCCAACGATAATCACTCCTCCCTTGGCACGGAATTTCTGACCATTGAGCAGCTTTTCGTCGGGCAGATTCCCGCCGTCATACCACCAGACCGGCAAATCTCCTTCGCCGGTTGGATGGGCAAATTCGAAGGCGATCTTGGATGCCTGTGGATAGCTGTCCCGGTTATGGCCGGTGCAATTGGCCTGAATGGTCTTCGGGTTACGAAGATTCAATCCCGCGAACGGTAGATTGAAAATGTGGCAGGCCATGTCCCCCAGGGCACCTGTGCCAAAGTCCCAATAGCCGCGCCAGGCGAAGGGGTGATATCCATTTGCATAGGGACGTTCCGGAGCAGGGCCCAGCCATTCTTCCCAATGCACAAATGGTGGCACTTCAGCAGGTTTGGGGCGATCCCCTCCTTGCGGCCAGATGGGGCGGTTCGTAAAGACGTGAACTTCTTTAACACGTCCAATATGTCCCCCTTGCAACAGGGCGGCACCACGACGATGTCCATCCAGAGCGGTCCCCTGATTGCCCATTTGAGTCGCCACGCCAGTTTCTTTGGCAATTTCCTGAAGGCGGCGAGCTTCCCAGACTGTATGGGTCAGCGGCTTCTGAGTGAAGCAGCCTTTCCCCAGTTTCATGGCCTGGGCAGAAGCGGGGGCGTGCATGTGGTCTGGAGTGGACACGGTGACCGCATCGATCTTGTCCGCCATTTTGTCGAACATTTCCCGATAGTCCGAGAATTTGGCAGCTTTTTCGAAACCAGGCCGGACCGAAGATTTTTGCAGCGTCCGGTCATCGATATCGCAAATGGCAACGATCTCGCCATGAGTGGCGGCGTCTGCGGAGTCGCTGCCCCCCTTGCCACCCAGGCCAATACAGGCATAGCGGACTTTACTATTGGGGGATTTTTCTTCAGCACGGACAAGATTGTTGCCCACCCAGACGGCAGCCCCCAAAGAGGCGGTGGTCGCCATAAAATCGCGACGGTTCGTGTTCTTCAACATGAATTGTTCTTTCTATCTGAAAAGATTGCCATGAGTTGTCCCAGGCAAGCCAGAAACACGCACGAGATCTCCAGAAATATCTGCCATCTCCAGGTCGAATTCATGATTCGATCGACAGCCTGAAACTGACTGCCAAAGATCCAGCGAGAAAAGGGCAGATAAATTCTCGGATCAATCTCTCTTGTTAGATTATCCAATCCCGCAAAGAAAATCATCTCTGGAATAGAGCGTTTTTGTAAATCTTGTGGCGGACTTGCCTCGCGGCATTCAGTCTTTTATCAAGTGAAACCTCTTCGACGCGGGCAGAGGAGAGATCAAACTGGTCTCGCGGAGAAATTGAGAGCAGATGACCTTGGTTCAAGGCCCGCTTCAGATGCAGTTCAGGTCAGACAGCCTGCTGTCCGCTACGTCAAAGAAAGAATCCAGACAATCGCGGAGGAAACCCCTCGCGATTGTCCGAACCTTGACCAGATGATGAATGCGCCCGACTGGACTCGAACCAGTGACCTCATGCATGTCAAGCATGCACTCTAACCAACTGAGCTACGGGCGCTGAAGAGGTGAACTCTAGCTAGATGATGAAAAAGGGTCAAGCGGCCCCGCAACCTGCAGGACATTACGATTTTGCCTTTGACAAACCGAGACAGGTCTCGACAGCGCAAAGCTTCTGCTGGGCCACGAGCAAGATCATGCTTTTCCCGGTTTGCGGCCCGGCAGAAATCCCGCCCGAATGATGCCAAAATCAGATCGGCGAGAGTCCGGAAAATTGCCGAAGTACGACCGTGAAACGGGGCTGGAGCAAGTTGCTCGGGCCTGAGCCCGCGAGAAAGGGATTTCGATTGATGAAAAGCTGAATACCGCGTGGCAGCCCCCCGGACCCTATGGCGTTAATGCGCTCTGGCTGGGCCTCATTTCCTAGACCAGTTTGGTCTCTCATGTGCCCGCGTCGAAGAGGTTTCACTTGATGCAAGACTGAATGCCGCAAGGCGAGTTCGCGACAAGATTGACTAAAACGCTCTAAACCATCGATCTCGTCTCGGGAATGATCGAATCGAGAATTCGCAGGCCGCACAGGACCCGGTTTGGTGGTAAAGCGGTTTCAACGTCCATATGATTCCTTTTGTATTCGCAGTCCGGGCTCAGCACAGTCGCAACATCCACCATGTTGCCTGATTGACGGTGTGCCTGGTCTTGACCAGGGAGTTTTTGTCGGCGAGTGGCTTCGATCTGGTGATGCGGTTTTAGAGCCCCCTTTGTTAGTAACGTCGTACTAGCAACATTGGTTTCTGAACCGCGACAGGGTCCTGGCCAGGATTCGCGACGAGATTCTCCTGCAACAAGATGGCAGCCCGGATGGCTTTCATCCCAGTTGCAAATATCTTTCCCACCTTTGCCAGGCAACTACGCACATGCTGCTTCTGATTATTCGCGCCTCGTATATCCTGATTTGTGTCGGGGCCATTGCCACATTCTGCTTTTCCGATCTGGATACTGCCCCCCAGGCCATTCGAGAAAATCCGGCGACCACGTTCATCCTGATGACCGCCATTGCGATGTCCGTACTACTGGTGGATGTGCTCATTCCGCAAAAACGTGTTGACATCGTGTCGGCGGTGTACTTCGGATTGTTGATCGGCACATTGCTCGCCTACCTGTTCAATCTGGCTTTCCGGCCATTTTTCTCCATGCGGGATTTGTTTGGAGATGAGGGCTACAGCTACTACGTGGGATTTTCCTTACTCACGGTGCTGATCCTGCCTTACTTGTGTATTACGTTTCTGCTGCAGACGAAGGACCAGTTTCGCCTGGTGATTCCTTATGTGGAATTTTCACGTGAACTCAAGGGAGGCCGCCCGCTGATCCTTGATTCCAGTGCCCTGATCGATGGCCGTATTGCAGATATGGTGACAACAAATATCGTGGATTCGGAATTCATTGTCCCACAATTTATTCTGCAAGAAGTCCAGGACATTGCCGACAGCCACGATAAGCTCCGTCGTGGACGGGGGCGCCGGGGGCTGGACGTTCTAAAGCGGCTTCAACAAGACCCCAAAGTGGACCTCAAGGTCCGTGAGACCGAAACCAACAGTCCGAAAACCGTGGATCAGCGACTGGTCGAACTGACACATGAACTCCATGGCCGACTGGTGACGAATGACGTCAACCTGAACAAGCTGGCGGGCGTTCAAGGAGTCGACGTGGTCAATCTGAATGAAGTCGCGAATGCCCTGAAGCCACGATTTATCCCCGGTGAACAGGTTCGTATCCGTATCATCAAGGAGGGCGAAGGACAAGGACAGGGAATCGGCTATCTCGACGACGGCACTATGGTCGTGGTCGAAAACGGAACCCGTGAAATGGGGCGTGAAGTCGATACCGTTGTGACCAGCGTGTTGCAGAATAATGCCGGACGCATGATCTTCTCTCGACTGGTCGATGGCCAGGTTTAGACCAGTTTGGTCGATCATGTGCCCGCGTCGAAAAGGTTTCACTTGATGAAAGACGGAATGCCGCGAGGCAAGTGCGCGACAAGATTGACTAAAACGCACTAGAGCTCCGTCAACAAGTGGATCCAGCACCATGGGGGGGAATTTATTCCGGATTGGTGGAGTCTGCAGGCATTTCTATTTCTAATGGTTGATGACAGAGCATTTGTCGATAATCAAAAGTAGCGGCCCATACTGTTTCAACATTTTTCGGTGGCCATCAAAATCAAAATGAAGGGTGTCGCGAGCTTGTCACTCCGAGCACGTCAAAAACTGGGCAAATATCGCATCGAGAAGCGATTGAATGAAGGCGGTTTTGCGACCGTGTATCAGGCATTCGATACGATTGAGGGCGTGCGTGTGGCATTGAAAATTCCCCGCGGCCTCAAGCCAAGTGACGATTCCCTGCGGCTTTTCCGCCATGAAGTCCGCCTGGTGGCCCGGCTTGAGCATCCCAATATTTTGCCGCTCAAAGATGCTTCGGTGATTGATGAGCATTTCGTCATCACGTTTCCGCTGGGGGAGCGCACGCTTTCAGACCGTCTTTCGCGAAGATTATCTTTACAGTCCGCCATGAGTTTTGCGGAGCAGATCCTGGCAGCACTGGCTTATGCCCATCAGCAACGGATTGTGCATTGTGATGTCAAACCGGAGAACATGGTCCTGTTCGCAGGAAATCGGTTGCGACTGGCGGATTTTGGAATCGCCAAGTTTGCGCAGAAGACCCTGGAAGGCTCTGGAACCGGAACGATCGGGTATATGGCACCGGAACAGGCGATGGGAAAGCCCTCTCCGCGATCAGACGTTTTTTCTGCCGGTCTGATTCTCTATCGGATGTTTTCCGGGGAATGGCCTGCCTGGCCTTTTAGTTGGCCGCCTCCAGGAATTCGAAAAATACGCAGTCGGATGCACCCGGATTTCATTGCATTTCTGCAGAAGGCGATTGATGCTGATCCTCGGCGAAGATTTCGCGACGCCGAACAGATGCGCAATGCCTTTTTGCGATTGAAGCCGAGGGTCTTGAGCCATGCCGAACGACGCCGTATCCGCTCAGCCTGACCAGGAAGGAATGGGCCGGGACATCGCCCCGAAGGTCGAGAGAAGTTAAGGGATTCTGAGATTAATATTCCAGCTGACGAAAACTCTGGAAGTCTCTGTCCATCCGCATCGGCTCCTGCGGTCCAGGCCAACTCTCTGCTTCCGCAGATCGAGCCCTTGCCAGCTGTCAGCCAGATTCATCTGGCGACCGGCCATGCCGCCTGGCTGACCTGCAAGTGTCCGGGCCGTTCCGGTCCCAATGAAGATGCTGTGGCGGCCCTGGTTTCGGGAAGTGATCGAGGTTTGCTGATGGTGGCGGATGGTCTGGGAGGACATCGGGGTGGGCGCCGGGCGTCGCAACTGATCAAGTCCAGTCTCAGTCGGACAGTTCAAAAACTCTCTGCGTCCACCAATTCCCAGCTTCTGATCAGTGGAATCGTTCCCATTCCCTCGCAGTTCCGCTCGGGGGATCGTACGTTTCCGGATCACCGCGGTTTCATTCTCGATGAAATCGAACGAGTGAACCAGCGGTTGCTCCGCTCACGGATTGGTTCGGCCACGACGCTGGCACTGGTTGAAATTCAAGGGCGACGGGTTCGCAGCTATCATATTGGGGATTCAGAGATCCTCGTCATCAGCCAGCGCGGACGGTTGAAGTTCTCCAGCATCTCGCACTCTCCGATTGGTTATGCTGTGGAATCCGGGATGCTGACAGAAGAGGAAGCACTGTTTCACCCGGACCGGCATCTGGTTTCCAATGTGATTGGCAGCCAGCAGATGTCGGTAGAACTGGGGCCATGGATCTCACTTTCTCCACGAGATACCGTGTTGCTGGCCTCTGACGGGCTCTTTGATAACTTGTTGCAGGGAGAAATCATTCATTTTCTCCGCAAGGGAAAGTTGACGGAATGCGTGCAACACCTGGCCGAGCTGGCCAGAAACCGCATGATCATTCCCAGCCTGGAAGCCCCTTCCAAACCGGATGATCTGTCCATTATGGCCTATCGCAGCTGCTCTGCAGGCCATTAAGCAACTTGCTTTCACAGGACGCGTTCACCTCGCGCGACTCGGGGCCGACCTCGTGGCAATCAGCACTTCATGAATCGAAATACTTTTCCGTGGGCACAGGCCAGAGCAATGAGTGCTTTGTCAATTTTAGAAATTCGGGTAGGGCTTCACGCAAAGTCCGACAATGGAGGATGTTTCGCGATGACGTACCCCAAAACCAAGCTCTGACAGGGCAATTGGCTTTAATTCGAAACCTGAATTTCACTGGCGGGCAGGCAAGCCATTGTAAACAGCAGTCCTTGAGATTCGCAGTGAACTTTATAACTTTCTGGAATCCGGGCGACCGTTTCCTGGTCCCATTCAAGAATCACTTTCATCTTGGCGCCGGTTCCGGACGTTTCCATGACCGTCCCTTTCCATCCACCAATAGGCAAGTCATTGAATTCCGGCATATTCACGCCAGGTTGCACTTGAACAGTCTGTCCGGCAGCCGGCTTGGGAGTCTTTCCCGGGGGCATTCGAAGATCCAGTCACGATGTAACGAGCGGTCTGACCACCTTGTCCTGGTGGATGTTCGAGCATTACCCGCACGGTTGTTGCCGTACTCGCAACAGCTCTCCCATCCCTCAATCCAAGAATGACCCAACACGAGGAATAATACCAATGGGTATTCACAGTGAACCCACGTCCGCAGAGTAACGCACCGATCAAGTCCGCGTCAAATGCGCCGCTGGAATCAATTGTGATCAAAATTCTCCGATCATGGTGCCGTCATTTCTGCCACAGAGTTTTTGAAAGGTGCCGACATTGTTCCAGTTCGGCCCACTCGTGCCAAATCCAGTCTGGGTATGCTGGACGGTTTCAGAGATGAAGCGGACCGATCCATCTGCCAACAGAAAGGTGGCTCCCCCGGTATGCTGGCTGCTATAGGAGTTTCGTTTGATCAAATCTGATGTGGCCAGTGAAGGAGGGTTGATGCGATATGCACCAGGCCGCATCTGTGATTCTGTCGCCCCGGCCCGACCGTTGTTACCGGATTCGAAGCGTCCATACCAACTGGGATCCCAGAGAAACCCGCCGGTTCCGGAGTCTTTTCCGTTTCCCCAGAATGTCACCTCTCCAATGAGGATCGTATTGGAAGTTCCGTCGGTGATATCGCGAAATCGAATATCACTGTCTTCAAAGAGAATTCCATTTTTCACTGCCGCCGTCGAATTATAATAGGCACTGTTTACAAACGATCCAGGACAGGCAAGATAATTCGCTGCGGCGATCCCCGGATTGACAAATCCGGGGTTTGATGATGCAGTCCCAATTTGCACAAACTGAGGATTGACTGCGGAAGGACAATTCGCGAGGGAAATTCGCGTTTTAATCACTTCGTCATTGGGAGACTCCCAAAGTCCCCGACCGTCGAACTGGATGCGATTGTATAGGGGCGCCTGTTCGAGAAACGGCAGAATCATCGTGGACCAACCCCATCCTGGCGAACGGTTCGTCCGGTTGGACCGGTCATAAATCCCATTGGAGTCCTTGGGCATCTTGGGATTCTGAAATAAAAAACCGGGGGGAAACAGGCCATGTGTCCCGGCATAGTTGTGGATCGCCAGCCCGATCTGCTTCAGGTTATTCTTACACTGGGAACGCCTGGCGGCCTCCCGGGCTTGTTGCACAGCAGGCAGCAACAGGGCAATCAACACGGCGATAATGGCAATCACCACCAGCAATTCAATTAATGTAAACCCCTTGAGTCTCAAGAGCAGATACGATTCGCGTTTCATAAGATTCCTTCAAGAATTTAATGAGTTCGAGAGGATTTCAGAGCCGATTCAGCGTCAGATTTAAGATGGAACTGGAATGTATTTTTTCCTGGGACGACGTCGGCGATAAGTTCCGTTTGAATGTTATAAAAGGCGGGAACGCGTTCCTGAATTGCCGCTCGATCTCCGGTTGCAATATCCATTGTGCTGATCTGGACCCGGTTCAAGCCGATCCACGCTCCTTTCTGGGAATCGGTAAAATACATTTCAAAATTCCCGTTGGCATCGGTCTTTCCATATGAAGTCGTGCCTGAGGAAGTGGGCGAGAAAATTACAAAAGCTTCCGATAAGGGGGCCGCGTCCAATGTGATTGTCCCGGTGACCCGGCCAAGTTGTTCGTTTTGACGGGAGCATGCTGGCAGGAGTACAAGCCAGAGGATCAGCAGAACCTCCGACCAGCCTGCCGGGAGAAGATGTCCCTGGCTGTCGACGGATTTGAAAGACTTCGTTGCGTTGAAAAAACTCATCAAGGCAGACTTTCCATCTACTTGGAGTGGTCTTCTGTGGCGACGAGAATACGGATGGCATCCATGCTTGGAGAGAAGATTTCGAAGGAATAACGAATGGTTTTGGAGTCCTCACTCAATTGGATGAAGTCTTGTCCGCTGCCCGATAACTCGATTGTGTCGCCCGATGATTGGATCAGATATCCGTCCAGTTGCTGACCCGTCGTCACGAGATCTTCGAAGGACGTGATCACAGCCAGGATTGGACGCTCAAACCGAATCTCTCCGGTGGTTGCCGTCTGGCGTTGTTTTTCGACCGGTTCCAGAGACAGGAGGTAGCTGTCAAACTGCTGCTGTGCTGCCACGCGCTGTTTGCCGCCAAAGTGCCCCGAGAACGGTTTCTTTCGTGTTGCGTCAAATTTGAAGGGAAAGTGAAAGGTTCTTTCGTCTTCGAATGACAGATTTTGCCCTTCCAGACTGAGATGGGCTGGCGTGGTCTCAGCTGACGTGGTCTCAGCTGACGTGGTCTCAGCTGACATGGTCTCACCGGTGAAGTCCGCGATGCGTAAAGGGCGCCGCTCGGGATGGAAGGCGACCGAAGGTGGCAGAAACTCGATGCCATAAGCAGACATGGCCACCCGGGCGAACTCCCGGGGCTGAAAGGGAATTTGCTCCACCTTTGGTGAGGCTGATCCAACGATGCTGGCATCTCCGCCAAGTAGCAGGACTGATTTTTGTTCTCCCTGCACGCGGGCAGAGACCGCGCCCTTCAGGACGTGAATCTCGGCATTCGAGGCGGCATCCAGAAAGACGGAGAATTCCGTTCCGAAATCCACAAACTCAGCTGCTCCCGCAGTCACTTTGAAACCGGAAGCGGACTGAGGCACTTGAAAAAAAGCCAGACCCGACTTCAATTCACAGGAATTGTCTGAAGTGATCGCAAAGCGAGCTGGACTCCCATCCCGTCCGTTGGCCAGAAACGCTCTGGCCCCGGATTGCAGATGAAAGGTGACCTGATCGCTCAAGGCCAGCAGTTCATCCCCGATACGCAACTCCCGGACGACCTGCGGCGAGTCGTCCCGAGCATTCCCGAATCTGCGCAAGGAACGCAATTCGACATTTCCGTGTTCGATCCATCCCACGACAGGCAGAGGGCCGAAAATCTGTTGAAAGATTGGATTGGGAAAAATTTGAGCCCAAGCCAGCCAGGTACAGACCGCCAAAACCCCGGCGACCAGACTGAGCCACCTTCCAGAACGTAAAGAGGAACGGGCAGGCTGATCAAGAAAGTCTGGAGCAATGTGCGGAGGCTGTTGACCTTGGCAACCCAGCTCCGCGTGCAGGTCCATATACTCGACATACAGCAACCGGGCGATTTCTTCATTGAGAAGGGTGGTTCGTAATCGTTGGGCGTCGCTGGGGGTCAGATCGTCCGCGATGAACCGATCCAGCATCTTCAAGAATGCCTTTTCTTCAAATTCGCCTGGTTGCGGGTTTCCGATCATGCCTATCACTTCATCAGTCCCAAAGTCCGATTGATACAGCGAAACAGTCGGTGGCGCAATCGGCTTACCGCCATATAAATCGCTTCAGAAGATTTTCCCAGATGAACTGCTGCTTCTTTCATCGTTGCCGACTGGCCATAGCACAGCTGTAACAATTGGCGATCCGCCGGGGTGAGCTTCTGCAGGCAGAGACGTAACGCTTCGCGACGAATTTCGAGCAATTCTCCAACGCCCTGATGGGTCGCAGACATCTTGGAAATGAGTTCATCATCAAAGACGACAGAATGCGATTTTTTCTGACGGTAGTAGTTCCGCACTAGATTGCGGGCACTGACCAAAGCCCATTTCAAGAATTTCTCGGAACGATCCTCTGTCGACAGGTCGAAAGTCTGAAACTTTCGCCATAACAGCAGGGAGATCTCCTGCATCAGATCGTCCGCGACGGTTCGATCCCCCACCAACGAAACAATAAATCCGTAAATGGAGTTGTGAGAGGCTGTCAGTAGACTGACGAACTGTTCCTGCAAGGGAGCATCTAGGAATGGTTCCGGCGATTGGCTCGACATTTCATATCGCGACGTAATCATTCCGTCCAATACTCCAAGCACTCCGGGATCATAGAGCCCGTCAGACCATGCTGATTTCAACAGAATCAACAGATTGTTCCGCGGGCACGCTTTGTTCCGTGGAAACGCCCAAAATCTTCATCAAGACAGAATGAACGGACCATTCTATTCCGACAGGTCCTCGCACAGCCCGAGCGACCTGCTTGTCGTAAATTCTTACTCTATCCACGGTTAGAGCATTTTTGTAAATCTTGTAGTGCACTGGTCTCGCAGCATTCAGTCTTTCATCAATGAAATCCTTTCGATGCGGGCACATGATAGACCAAACTGGTCTTGAATTAATCAGAATTAAGAAAGGGGCAAGAGGGGTATGTCCGTCATGAGCATAACCTAACAGGAAAAATTCAAGTTTCCCGGAATTGATGGTTTCGACCAGAGTGGGATCGACCGGAGTTCTCGTATTCGAACCGGCCTCGGAGTGTCCTGTTCATATCCGCAATGATCGATGGCAAGCTGTGGCCGGTGGTGCGTTTCGTCTTCGCGCGAAGCGTCTCCTTGTGTTTCTGCAGGGATTTCTTCCGCAGCCAGCAGATGGTCGAGCGGGTCGAGAGAGTTGTTGCTCAGCAAGGGGGAAATCACCGCTCCTTGAGGACTTCCGGTTTCCGGAGTCCAGCGGGCCAGTTCACCCAGTATTCCCTGCTGGAG
>Ga0182739_1003539_pt1 | contig 13576 bp, 12 predicted proteins | sample eDN5th30CBELigBY_FD_128873 | JGI IMG/M metagenome (GOLD analysis project Ga0182739, IMG submission 128873) | Enriched backyard soil microbial communities from Emeryville, California, USA - eDNA 5th pass 30_C BE-Lig BY (version 2) (version 2) | ecosystem: Environmental > Terrestrial > Soil >... | reverse complement strand
GGCAACTGCAACTGGCGGCAGCGTTCCTCGGTAAGGGTCAGGCACACCAGCCCGCGCGCATGCGTCACCATGAAATTGATGGCTTCGGGCGTGACATACTGCGCCGCCATGACGAGGTCACCCTCGTTTTCACGGTCTTCCTCGTCCACGAGGATGACCAGCCGCCCCGCCCGCAATTCGGCCACGATTTCGGGCACAGGAGAGATATCGTAGGATTGCGCTGTGTCGAAATCCACGTCGGAGGTATTGCTCATTACGCTAAGCCCAAAAAAAAGTTGCCTCATTTTAACGCTGGACGCCCGGAATTACCTGCGGGCGCACCCCGAAGGCGGGCCCGCGGTCGGGGCTGGCCCGAAATAATGCTCCATTACGGAAACCGCCTTAGGCAAACCCTTGTAATATCGCCGTTAAAACACTACTGACATCCGTATGCTCGAACCCAAGACAGAGTCGAAACCGCACGATGGCCGACGCAGCATTCAATCCGTCGAAACAGGCTTTCCCTTGCTGGCAGCGTTGGTCGACGCGGGGATTCCGCTGACGCTGCGCAACCTTGCTTCGCGCGCCGGCATGACCTCGGCCAAGGCGCACCCCTACCTGGTCAGCTTTACACGCGTGGGCCTGGTGCAGCAAGACGCCACAACGGGGCAATATGAATTAGGCCCTTTTGCCCTGCAGATGGGCCTCGTCAGCCTGCAGCGGCTCGACACGGTACGGGCCGCCATGCCCCATGTCAACGAACTGGCCAACCTCATCGGCCACACGCTGGCCATCGCGGTCCTGGGCTCGCACGGGCCGACGATGATACACATCTCCGAGGCCAGTTACCCGGTGCACGTCAACATGCGCAAGGGTACGGTCATGTCCATGCTGCACACGGCGACCGGACATGTGTTCGCCGCCTGGCTGCCCCCGAAGATTGCCCAGCACTATATCGAACGGGAGATCGGCGACAAGGCCGTCGTCACCGCGGTCAGCCCCTTGCGTCCCAGCCCCGAAGCCTTGCAGAACATGTTGTCCGATGTGCGCCGGGCAGGCATGGCGCGCGCCCTGGGCAACCCCCTGCCCGGCATCGACGCCTTGTCGGTCCCGGTCTTCGACCATTCAGGCAACGTCGTCCTGGCATTGACCAGCCTGGGCCCCAGCACGATGTTCGACGCGAGCGAGAACGGCGCAATCGCCATCGCCCTCAAGGATTGCGCACTGACCATTTCACGCAAACTCGGCTATCGGCCCAGCCCCTGACGCCCCGATGCACGTGCCGGTGCAATTCATTGATCGCAGACGTCAATATTCAGATATGATTGACGCCTAAACCAATAATTCGACCAACCCGGAGACAAGCCATGAAGCCCTCAAAGACTTTCTTGTTCGGTGCCCTGCTCGCCATTTTTTCGACAGCATCGACGGCCTATGCCCAAGACGACTGCAAGAACCGCGGTGACCTCGACACCATGTATTGCGACGCCAACGGCGACCTGGTGGCCGATACGCCTACCGATCCGGCCAAACTGAAAACACCGTCCACCGTCGTGTTTACGTACACGCCCGTCGAAGACCCTGCCGTCTATGCCGAAATCTTTTCGCCCTTCACCAAGCACCTGTCCCAGTGCATAGACCGCAAGGTTGTGTTTTATCAGGTGCAAAGCAATGCGGCAGAAATCGAAGCCATGCGCTCGAACCGGCTGCATGTCGGCGGCTTCTCCACAGGCCCGACAAACTTTGCGGTCAACCTGGCGGGCGCCGTACCGTTCGCCGTCAAGGGCGATGCCAATGGCTTCCAGGGCTACCACCTGATAGTCATCGTCAAGAAGGACAGCCCCTACAAGACCCTGGCCGACCTGAAGGGCAAGAAGCTCGCGCACACATCGCCCTCGTCGAACTCCGGCAACATGGCACCCATCGCCCTGTTCCCGAAAGAAGGCCTCGTTCCCGGCAAGGATTATGAATTCCTGTATTCGGGCAAGCACGATCAGTCCGTCATGGGTGTGAATTCGGGTGACTACGACGCGGCGGCCGTGGCGTCCGATGTCTTCCACCGCATGGCTAGTCGCGGCCAGGTCAAAGAGGACGATTTCCGCATCATCTATACCAGCGAGAAATTCCCGACTTCGTCGTTCGCCTATGCCTACGACCTCGAGCCTGCCTTCCGCGACAAGATGCTGAAATGCTTCTACGACTATCGCTTCCCCGACGAGATGAAGAAGGCGTTCGATGGCGCCGACCGCTTCTATCCCGTCACCTACAAGAAGGATTGGGCCATTGTTCGCGATGTGGCCGAAGCCGGTGGTGAAAGCTTTACCCGCTCGGCCTACGACAAGGCCGCCAAGAAAGCGAACTGACCGGTCATGGGGGCATCGCTGCACATCAAGGGACTGGTCAAGGAGTACCGGGCCAGCCAGCCGGTACTTAGAAATATCAATCTGGACATCACCGGTGAAGGCCTGACGGCCGTCATCGGCCCGTCCGGGACCGGCAAGAGCACCCTGCTCCGGTGCATCAACCGGCTGGTGGAACCGACCGGTGGCCAGATCCTGCTGGATGACGGCGGCGCCCGCATCGACCTGGCGCAGGTGCGGGGCAGCACCCTGCGCAAGGCGCGGCGCCGCATCGGCATGGTGTTCCAGGAATACAACCTGGTCGAGCGCCTTACCGTCATGGAAAACCTCCTCACCGGCAGGTTGGGCTACACGTCGGCCTTCAACGCCTGGCGCCGCCACTTTGACCCGTCCGATATCGAGTACGCCTTCGGGCTGCTCGATACCGTGGGGCTGGCGGGCTTCGCCAACCAGCGGGCCGACGCGCTCTCCGGCGGACAGCGGCAACGCGTCGGCATCGCCCGGGCGCTCATGCAGCGTCCGCAGCTGCTGCTGGCCGACGAGCCCACCTCCTCGCTCGACCCCAAAACCTCCGTGGAAATCATGGAGCTCCTGATCGAACAAGGCCAGGCGTTCAATATTCCGGTCATCGTCAACATCCACGATGTCGAACTCGCCCGACGCTATGCGTCCCGCATCATCGGCATGTCGGGCGGCAGCATCGTGTACGACGGCCAGGCAAATGGCCTGGATGCCGCCGTTCTCAAGCAGATTTACGGGGGCGAGTCGTGGCTGACATGAAGGCCGCGGTCACCGCGCCCGACAGCAAGCCGTTTGCCCTGTCCACCCGAGCAAAGCTGGGGCTCGCGCTGATCGTCATCTATGCGCTGTTTGCCGCGACTCAACTGGGATTCTCATGGGAGCGCTTCGAGGCAGGCATGGGCCACGGCGCCCGCTTCCTGGCTCGCATGTTTCCCCCCAGTACCGAGCGCCTCGACGTCCTGTGGAAAGGCATTGCAGAAAGCCTGGAAATCGCGGTCCTGGCCACGACGCTGGGCATTTTCCTGGCCCTGCCACTGAGCCTGCTGGGCGCACGCAATCTGATGCCGGTATGGGCGACGTGGCCCGCGCGCACCTTCGTGTCGCTATGCCGTGCCCTGCATCCGGTCATCGTCGCCATCATCTTCGTGAAGGCGGTCGGGTTCGGCGCGTTGGCGGGGGTACTCGCCCTGACGGTCGCCTCCATCGGATTCATCGGCAAGCTGTTTACCGAGTCCATCGAAGAGATCTCGCTCAAGCAAGTCGAGGCGGTGCGCGCGACAGGCGCCTCGTTCGCCAACGTGATCATCTTCGCAGTGCTGCCACAAGTCTTCGCCCGATTCGTCGGGTTCTCCACCTACCAGCTTGATTCCAACCTGCGTAATTCCACCATGGTGGGCATCGTGGGCGCCGGCGGCATCGGTGGCACCCTGTTCTCGGCTTTCCAGCGCTTCGACTACGATTTCGTCTGCACCATCCTGATCACCATCATCGCCATCATCATGGCCGGCGAAGTGCTGGCCGGCATCGTGCGATCGATCCTGCTCGACAACGTCACCCTGTCCGAAATGCTCCGGCGCAAAGGGCGGGCCGACAGCACGCCGCGCCCCATCGAGGACGACGCATGAGTTCCGCCGTGCAACGACCCGCCAGCGATCCGGCAGCCGCCTGGGTCCGGTACACGCCAGGCCAGCGGTTGCTGCGCTTTGCCTTGTACCTGGTCTTCGTACTGGCCATCGTGCAGTCCCTGCGCACGATCGACGTCATCCCCGAGTTCCTGTACGACGCGCCGGCGCAGATGGCCGACCTCCTGAACCGGATGTGGCCGATCTCGTGGCAGAGCTTCCCGGGCTCCATCCAGCGTGCACTGATTGAAACCCTGCACATGGCGACCCTGGGCACGATCCTGGCCGTCATCATGGCAGTGCCGGTCGGGCTGGCAGCCGCCAACAACCTGACGCCCAATCGCGTGGTCAATTTCCTGGCACGGCTCATCCTCGTGTCGAGCCGGTCCATCAATTCGCTCGTCTGGGCGCTGCTCTTCATTGCCATCTTCGGCCCCGGGCCGCTGGCCGGCACCATCGCCATTGCGTTTCGCTCCATCGGTTTCGTCGGCAAGTTGCTGGGCGAAGCGATCGAGGACGCGCAGCCCGGACCCATCGAAGCCCTGACCGCCACGGGCGCGCGGACCGGTTCCATCATTGCATATGGCTACTGGCCCCAAATCCGTCCCGCCTTCTGGTCCATCGTATTGCTGCGCTGGGACATCAACGTGCGCGAGTCGGCCGTACTGGGGCTCGTCGGCGCAGGGGGCATCGGCATGGCGCTGAACAGCGCCATGGACCTCTTTCAGTGGGACAAGGTATCCCTCATCCTGGTCCTCATCTTCACGATCGTGATCGTGGCCGAAGTGCTGATCACGCGGGCCCGCAAGGCGCTGCTTTAGGCCACTACCGGGCTACTCTACAATATCCGCATCGGACATTTCCAAGGCCCGGCCATGCTCGAGCGAGAACTGAAGCTTTACGTCCCCGAGGGCAATCGGGCGCCGCTCGAGAAAGAACTGCGGGCCGCGGGGGCCACCACCATCGCCCTGCGTGCCTGCTATTTCGATACGGACGACCGCGAGCTGGCCCAGGCCCACGTTGCCCTGCGGGTACGCAAGGAAGGGCGCAAGTGGGTGCAGACAATCAAGATGCCGGGTCCCGACGACCTATCCCGCATCGAAATCAACCACCCCCGCCCGGGGTCCGACGTCGACCTCGACGTCTACAAGGGCACCCAGGCCGAAGCCGTATTCGCGGCACTGCGCAAGCCCCTGCTCTTGCGCTACGAAACCGACGTGAAGCGTCTGGTCCTTCGTCACGAAGGCCCTGCCGGCATCGTGGAATTGGCCTATGACCGGGGAACGCTCCGCGCCGGAGGCCTGACACTGCCCATCTGTGAGCTCGAACTGGAACACGTGTCGGGCAATACCTCGGCGCTACTCGACCAGGCGCGCGACTGGACGGCACGCCATGGCTTGATACTCGACTTGCGCAGCAAGGCCGAGCGGGGCGACGCACTGGCTCGCATGGCCCTCACCCACATTCCAGCGTCGGCCGACGACCAGCTTGAAGCGCTCGCCACGGTTCCCGAGTTCGCGCCCATCATGCTGAAGCCGCGCAAGGCGGGAAGCGTGACCGTCCGAGCCGACATGGGCCTGATCGAAGCCTTCCTGGCCTGTGCAACGGACTGCGTCAACCAGATTGTGCGGAATGCCACCTTCCTGGCCGGCGTCGATTCCGGGCAGGCGACGCACAACCTGCGGACGCAGCATCTGCATCAATTGCGGGTCGGAATCAGGCGGCTGCGCTCGTGTTGGTCGTTCTTCGGCAAATGGATACGACTGGACCGTACGCAACGCGAGGCCGACCTGGGCCGCTTTTTTTCACGGCTGGGACAAAAACGCGACGCCGATGTGGTCCGGCGCACGATCGCGCCGCGCCTGAAGCACGCCGGCATGCGCGACATGACATCCCACGAGCCGGGCAGCGATGACGGGTGGGTGGCCGAGCTGGTCGGCAGCCCTGACTTCCAGGCGAGCATGCTGGCCCTTGTGGGCCAGTTGCTCGCGGCGAGCGACTCGATCAGCAAAGGCGAAATCGAAGGCGAAGCGGCCGGCAACACAACAGGTAGCGGCACCGCCCCTGCCGACATCTTGCTGGTTGAAAACGTGGAGCAGGATCTGTCCACCTTGTTGACGAAGCGCCTGAACCGGTGGCTGAAACGGGTTTGCCGCGAAGGCGAAGAATTCGAGACCCTGCCCATCGACACGCAGCACGACGTGCGCAAGAAGATCAAACGGCTGCGCTACAGCATGGAGTTTGCCGCCGGCGTCTTGTCGGAAAAGTCATTCCAGCGCCTGCGTCGTGCCGTGACGGCCGCACAAGAGACGCTGGGTGAATTGAACGACCTGTATGTGGCCCAGCACTACTACACCGACCTGGTGGCCAAACATCCCGACGCCGCGTTTGCGCTGGGCTGGTTGCATGCCATGCAAGAGCACAAGAGGGTCGAGGTGCATGCTGCGCTCGATCGCCTCGGCAAGGCCGGCCGCTACAAGCGCGCCAAGGCCTGACCCGGGCCTAGCCGCTGAGATTTATCCGTACCGAGTGTTCCTTGGACCGCCCCACCGGCACACCCGGTCAGTCTCCCAATAGCGCCGCGGCAAATTCACGGGCCACGAAGGGCTGAAGGTCGTTCATGCCTTCGCCGACGCCTATCCAATAGACGGGAACCGGGCGCACTCCCTGGCTGCCCGCCGCGACAGCGGCCAGCGTTCCGCCCTTGGCGGTTCCGTCCAGCTTGGTGACGACCAGGCCGGTGAGCTGGATGGCGGCGTCGAATGCCCGTATCTGCGCAATTGCATTTTGACCGGTGTTCCCGTCGATGACGAGCAGCACTTCGTGGGGCGCCGCGCCGTCAGCCTTGCCGATGACACGCTTGATTTTCTTCAGTTCTTCCATGAGGTGCAGTTGCGTGGGGAGCCTGCCCGCGGTGTCGATCATCACCACGCCCGCTTCCCGGGCACGTCCCGCGTTCACCGCGTCGAAGGCCACCGCCGCCGGATCTCCCCCTTCCTGGGCAATCACCGTCACATTGTTTCGCGTGCCCCATTCCACCAACTGCTCCCTGGCGGCGGCACGGAAAGTGTCGCCGGCGGCCAACAGGACCTTCGCGCCCTGCTTCTGAAACACATTGGCCAATTTCCCGATGGAGGTCGTCTTGCCCGCGCCATTCACGCCGGCGATCATGACGACCAACGGCCGGGTCTGTCCGAGTGGAAATGTCTTTTCGAGCGGCGCAAGATGCTCGGTCAGTATTTCACGTAGGGCCGTCTTTACTTGCGATGCGTCGGCCAGGCGCTCCTTGCGAACGCGCGCGCGCAAGGCAGTCAGCAGCTTCTCGGTTGCCTCCATGCCGGCATCGGCCATGATGAGCGCCGTTTCCAGCTCTTCAAACAGGGACTCATCGACTTTGACGCCGACAAACAGGCCGCCGATGCTCTGCCCGGTACGAGACAGGCCCGCTTTGAGCCGTTTCAGCCAGGAGGTTTTTTCGCCAGTCGGTTCGGGCGACGGCGCGGCAGGCACGCCAGGCTCATCAATATGCGGGTAAGCCTCGGCGCCGGACGGCTCGACATCGCCACGTACGGGTTGATCGTGGTCGAACGATGGAGCGCGCTGGACCGGCGCGGCGGGTGGCGGCTCGACTTCTTCTGGCGCCGTTGGCGCCAGATCAGCCGCAGCGGCCTCATCGACGGCTTCGTCCCCGGATGCCTCGGCTACCTGCTGCGCCGGGGCCAGCCCCGTGGCATCCGCGCTGTCCGCTGCGTGTTCGACAGCCGAGCCCGATTTGCCATCCTGCGGCTCCGGCGTATCCAGATCGTCGGACTGCCGCTCGGGCGCGGTGTCGGGAGCGGCACCGGCATCCCCGGATCCCGGCTTCTTTCTTTTAAAAAAACTGAACATACGTTTTACACTACCCGAATATCGTTGATATGCACCTATAGCATCAAGGCCAGCCCTGAGCGCGCATGAAGAAACACGTAATCCGTATTGTAGGCGGTGAATACCGCAAGACGCCCATTCCGGTCGTGGACGCACAGGGCCTCCGCCCCACGCCGGACCGCGTCCGGGAAACCCTCTTCAATTGGCTGCATCACTTCTGGGGCGGCGACTACGCCGACAAGCGGGTTCTGGACCTCTTCGCCGGCACCGGCGCTCTGGGTTTTGAGGCAGCGTCCCGCGGCGTCGGCCACGTGCAGATGGTGGAAAACAATCCGGATGCCGTAGCGCGCATGCGCGCACTGCGGACCCGGCTCGGCGCGGAACAAGTGCGCATCCATGCCGGCAACGCCCTTACCGTCATGGACCGACTGGGCGACACGCCCTTCGACCTCGTCATGCTGGATCCGCCGTTCGGACAGGACTGGCTCGGCCGTTTGTGGGACCGTCTTCCCGGCATACTTGCCCCGGACGGCCTGGTGTATATCGAAGCCGAGGCAACCGTCTTGCCACCCGCTACATTCGAGCTGTTGCGCCAATCCAGGGCGGGCCACGTGCACTTCCATCTACTGCGATTTGCTGCGATGCAAGAAACAGTCAATAATCGCGGAACTGATTGACGGGCCAGCCATAGGTCCGATCCGCCCCGGCGCAAATCTGGCGCATTATCTTCTTATCTCCATACGACTATCAAGAAATTCGGAACCAGCATGATTACTGCCATCTACCCCGGTACATTCGATCCCCTGACCCGCGGTCACGAGGACCTGGTGCGCCGGGCTGCGGGCTTGTTCGACCACGTGGTCGTCGGTGTCGCCCACAGCCATGCCAAGAAGCCCTTTTTCTCGGTCGAAGAACGCGTGGAAATTGCTCAGGAAGTCCTGGGCCACTACACGAATGTCGAGGTCAAGAGCTTCGCCGGCCTGCTCAAGGACTTCGTGCGCGAACAGAACGGACGGGTGATCGTCCGTGGCTTGCGGGCCGTCTCGGATTTCGAATACGAGTTCCAGATGGCCGGGATGAACCGCCACCTGCTTCCGGAAGTGGAAACGCTGTTCATGACGCCGTCGGACCAGTATCAGTTCATCTCGGGCACCATTGTCCGAGAAATCGCCATCCTGGGCGGCGACGTCAGCAAGTTCGTTTTCCCTTCCGTGGAACGCTGGCTGCACAGCAAGGCCAAGATCCGCCGCGACGAACAGGAACAAGAGACGGGCCGGTAGGGGTAATGCCGCGCGCGCATGCCATTGGCATTACACTGAGGGCGTGCCTGGCAGTTTGCCGGGCGTAGCCTTTACCGTCATCAGCTTTAGCAGGAACTACCATGGCGCTGCGCATTACCGATGAATGCATCAATTGTGATGTCTGCGAGCCGCAATGCCCGAATAACGCAATTTATATGGGCGTCGACATCTACGAAATAGAACCGTCGAAATGTACCGAGTGTGTCGGGCATTTCGACGAACCCCAGTGCCAGGTCGTATGCCCGGTGGAATGTATCGTCTTCGACCTGGACTACCAGGAAGACCACGACACGCTCATGGCCAAGTACCATAAGTTGACCGCCGAGACCTCCTGAACGCTACCGCGCAACGGGTCGCCTTTCAATTGCCGGCGCTTGTGGACTCGGGCCACAACACGGGCAAGGTATCGGGGTGAACCTTCACGAGCCGGCACGGACGGCCCAGAAATTTCGTCAGCCAGGTGGCCGCCAGCTCGCCTTCGTCGATGACATCCACAAGCTGATTGGCCACCATGGCCTTGCGCCGGACGCTGTCATCATCCTCGATGACATCCAACGGGATATCGAGCCGCAGCATGCCGGGCGCCCGCATCACGAGGAATCCGAGGCTGACATCCGTCTGGACTTCCGTGAGCTTGCCGCAAGCCTTCTTGCTGATCCAGTTGTCGGACTCGTCGACGACGAGCCAGCGATGGTCATAGGGCGCGGCATCGGGATTGCGCAGGCCGCTGCAGTCGGCGATGGGATAGTAGTGCGGAGCGTTCATTGGCCCAGTAATCCTTTCAGTGCTTCCCCGATGCTCTTGACGGGATCGATCGGCTTTTTGTTAGCGGGTTCTGCGGGCGTCGACGGTTGCGCCTCGCCGGCAGCCTTGGCGGCGCCACTTCCAATTTTATTCGACAACAGTTCCACAAGACCATCCTGAACAGCCTGTTTCACCGTCTTGTTGGCGATGTCCTGCCATTGCACCCGATAGTCGAGCTGGTCGAACGGTCCCGAGATGCGCAGCGGGATGGCGACACCCTTCAGGTCCTCCAGCGCGCCTGCCCCCTCTTCCTTCTTGTCGGCGGCGACACGCACATTGACCATCAGGTCAAGCTGCTCGTTGACGATATCGAGCGATGCGGGCGAGCCTTCCGAGATGCGTAGCAGTGGCGCGACGACGTTGAGTTTCTTCACCGTCCCCTGTCCGTTACTGAATTCGATGTCCGTATCCAAGGACGTAAATTGCGTCTGGCGGCTGGGGTCGAAGCGCGTGGCGATATCCGGCAACTGACCGCTGAAGACATTGCGTACGGCGTCGTTGACTTCCCGCAGCGTCTGGGTGACATTGAGGCCGCGGATGGATCCGTCGCGCACGCGCGCCTGTACCGTCCCGCCCAACCCCGCTTCCAGCGCGGCCATCGTCGAGCCCTGGCTGCCGAGCTTGAGGTTCACCGTGCCACGCCCCGCCAGCCGGTCCTCACCCGCCAGATCCTCGAGCAATGGCCCCAGCACCACGTTGTTCACCGCCAATTGTGCACCGACTGCATTCTGCGCATTCGCGGTGATGGATCCGTCAAGTTTGCCTTCATACAGATCCGCTTTGATGCCGGTGATCGCCAGCTTGCCTTCGGCCGCACGCACTGAAGCCGCGAATTCCTTGGCCTGCACCTTCTGGACCTTAAGCTCACCGATGGCAATATTGCCCGACACGTCAATGGAATCGAGAAAGGCCAGATTCAGCGTGTTCGATGGCGCCGGCGCGGCTTGCGCCTCGGCCGGGGGCGGTGGTGCTGGTTTTTGCGCAGGTTCCGCCGGCTTGTCAGCGGGCTTGGGAGCCGGCGCAGGCGCGGGCTTGGCGGGTGGCACGGGAGGAAACAGCGTATTGAAATCCAGCTTGTCCGCCTTCAGGTCGAAGTCCACCTTAGGGTTGTCCAACCGTGTCGCCTTGAGGCCGAAATCCAGCCGGCTGCCACTGAGCACCGCGTTGATATCGCTGGATATCTGGTCCTCGATCAAGTCAGCCTGGAGGCTGCCAATATAGGGAAACTCGAAGCTGCCCCCAGGCAGGGCCGCGTCCTCGATCCTGATGTCACCCTTCATCGCCGACAGGCTGCCCTTTTCGGCAAAGACATCCCAATTTGCAGGCGACGTCATCTTCAGTTGAACCAGGCGATTGCTCTTTTTCAGGCCGCCATCCAGCTTCAGTTCCTTCAGGGTCAGCTTGCTGGCATTGCCGCCCAGGCCGCTCATGGTCAGCGCAACGCCCAGCACCTCGTCCTTGCTGGTCAGCTTGACGGTGCCCGATACGGGGTTCCCTTTGGCTGATTCGGGCGAAACCGACAAATTCGGCGCATCGAACGCAATATCAAAGCTGCGGTCCGGCAGGCTGCCCTTGGCGCGATACGCCAGTTTCTCGACCTGCAGTTCTGCCTGGCTGCGATCCATGCGCAACTGCGGCACGACGAGGCTGGTCTCCAGCCCCTTGATCGGCTGTTCGCCGGTCATTTCACCTTGTATGGCGAGTTCCAGGTTGCTGGCACTGATCATCTCGGAGTAAGCGCTATAGGCCAGGCTGCCGCGCAAGGTCGCCGATTTGGCGACCAGGGGGCCGATATTCCCGCCAACCACCACATTCATTTTCTGCGCCGAATACGTTTGCTCGCGGGGATTGAACTGGACCAGCGCCTGGCCTTCAAGGCCGGCATCGGCAACAGGGTATTCGCCGACAAGGCGTCCCGTGAAAGCCACGTTGAAGGCCTGATTGGTCGTCATGCGCCCGGTGTTCAGATCCAGCTTCATCACCCTCGCGACCGCACCCGTCTGATTGTCGTAAAGGTGGATTTCGCCATTTTTCAGGTCCAGTCCGGCAATATCGATCTGCAGATCGGTGCCCGTCGTCGGCTCGCCCGGTATCACGGCCGCCTGTACGGGAGCCGCCTGGGCGGCGGTCGCCTGCGACACGGAAGGCAGTAACGTCGCGGGGACTGCGTTTGCGGCGAACTGGGACGGCACGTGCTGCTGCGCCAGGTCGCGGAAGTTGAAGTGTCCGTCCTCGTCGCGCACGACCCAGGCCTTGAATCCGCTGACCGCGACATGGTCCACCACAAGCCGATTGAACATCAATGGCCAGATGGCCACCGCAAAGCGGGCGCTGTCGATCGACGCGAACGTCGTCGAGCTGTCGCGATCCGACAAGGACACATCCTGGACGGAGAGCCCGATACGGGGAAACAGCGATAACTCGATATCCCCTTCTATGGAAAGGGTGCGGTGATACCGGTTATAGACGATCTCCTCCAGCTTGTTCTTGTAGGCGTTCGGATCGAAGGTCAGAAGGAAAATCGCGACGCCCACCAGCGCAATGATGAAGACCGCGACTAGACCGAACAGCCCCCGTTTAAACCAAAGTTTCATTTCCTGCCTCTAAATCCACGGAGTCCGTGGCTGCTACGTATGGCGAATAGATAGAATGCTAACCGATGTAGTACTGGGTAATATGTGCCGGACAAGCTATTGAGCAACGCTGGATTACAAACCGTAAACGGGGTCGCGGGCAGTCGTTTATTACCAAATGCTATATGGACATGGAACATTGTTCTTTGGTTCAGTCCATTTGCCCGTTACGATGTCACCACTCGTGCCCTGGCGCTCCCATTCACCTTTTTACTAGACGACAACATGAAATTCGAGACACTCGCCATCCATGCCGGTTACCAACCCGACCCAACCACGAAATCGGTGGCGGTACCGATCTATCAGACGACCTCATACGCGTTCGACAGTACGCAGCACGGTGCCGATCTTTTCGACCTGAAAGTGGCCGGGAATATCTACACGCGCATCATGAATCCAACGAATGCCGTCCTGGAAGAGCGCGTCGCGGCACTGGAAGGCGGCGTCGCTGCGCTGGCCGTGGCATCCGGCATGGCCGCTGTCACCTACGCCATCCAGACCATCGCGCAAGCCGGCGACAATATCGTGTCAGTCGCCAAATTGTACGGCGGTACCTACAACCTGTTTGCTCATACCTTCCCGCGCCAGGGCATCACGGTGAAGTTCGCGCCCCATGACGATATTGCGGCCCTTGAAGCGCTGATCGACGAAAACACCAAGGCGGTGTTCTGCGAATCGATCGGCAATCCCGCCGGCAACGTCGTCGACATACAGGCCTTCGCCGATGCGGCGCATCGCCATGGCGTACCTCTTATTGTAGATAATACCGTGGCATCGCCTGCCTTGTGCCGCCCGTTCGAGCATGGCGCCGACATCGTCGTACACGCCCTGACGAAATACATGGGCGGCCACGGCACCACCATTGCCGGGGCCATCGTCGATTCCGGCAAGTTCCCATGGGCCGAGCACAAAGACCGATTCCCGATGCTGAACACGCCGGACCCGTCCTACCATGGCGTGGTCTATACCGAGGCCTTCGGCCCTGCGGC
>Ga0182739_1003537_pt1 | contig 13582 bp, 13 predicted proteins | sample eDN5th30CBELigBY_FD_128873 | JGI IMG/M metagenome (GOLD analysis project Ga0182739, IMG submission 128873) | Enriched backyard soil microbial communities from Emeryville, California, USA - eDNA 5th pass 30_C BE-Lig BY (version 2) (version 2) | ecosystem: Environmental > Terrestrial > Soil >... | reverse complement strand
GGGGGAACGAATGGTGTGGGCCACTGACTGGCCCTGGGTTGGATTCGAGGACAAGGTTACCTATCGACAGTGCGTGAACTGGCTGTTTGACTGGGTGCCCGATGAGCGGCTGCGCCATACCATACTGGTGGATAGCCCCAAAAAGTTGTTTGGTTTCGAAGAGGGCGTGGCATTCGCACCGTAGAAGAAACGTAGACACTGAAGGAGGCACTCATGAGAGCAAAGCATGCGTTCGTCGCCGCCCTGATCATGGCGACGGCACAGATCGCCGCGGCAAAAGACGTTGTCAAACTGATCGTACCGACTGCACCGGGTGGTGGGACCGACGTTCTTTTCAGGGCGATTTCGCGGTATGTCGAGCCGGAACTCGACGCCACGGTCGTGATCCTGAATGTCAGCGGCGCCGGAGGAACGATCGGCGTCAGTGAATTGACCCGCGCCAAGCCCGACGGAAAAACCCTGGCGGGCGTCTGGATGGGTCCCATTACGGTGGCGCCGCATACGGTCAAGACGACGTATGGCCTGAATGACTACATTCCGGTCATACAACTGGACAGCGCCCCTTACGTGCTGTGTGTCCTCAATGACTTCCCGGCCAAGGACGGCAAGGCCTTCATCGAAGAGCTGCGCAGGAATCCGGACAAGTACACATATGGCACGGATGGCGTAGCCGGGCCGGGGCAGTTGGCGGTGGAGCGCGTGTTCGAGGCGCTCGGGGTTTCGGCGCGGGACATCCCCTATAAAGGCGCCGGAGAGACCATGCCGGCCTTGCTGGGGCACGTCGTGGATATCTACTCGGGATCGGTGCCCCTGGGCGTAAACCTGGAGAAATCGGGCGATGGAAAATGCCTGCTCGCCACGTCGACCAAGCGGATCGCGGCGTTGCCCGATGCTATCAGCCTTGAAGAGCTTGGCATTCCGGATCGCGAGACCCTGCTGTGGCATGGCATCATCGCGCCGAAAGGCACGCCGGAAAAAGAGCTGTTGAAGATCCAGAACGCCTTCGAGAAGGCGGCAAACTCGCCCGAAATGACGCAGTTCTTCGAGACGGCGGGCGTGGAAAAGTCCATCATCAAAGGCGCAGACTTGCGCAAGCGTATCGACGACGAATACGCTGCGCTGGGCAAGCTCGTTGTATCGCTCGGCTTGAAGCCGGCCAAGTGATTTGGCATTGTCGCGGGGCTGCTATGCCGTGATAATGCTTTCATGGTTACCGACATACCGGCACGCCTGGACCGCCGCCTTCCCTGGTCCTCCTGGCACTGGCGCGTGGTTATGGCGCTGGGCGTGGCGTGGGTGCTCGACGGCCTTGAAGTCACGCTGGTCGGTTCATTCGGCAGTGTGCTTGAACGTACGGAAACGCTGGGCCTGAGCGCCGCGCAGGTGGGATGGGCGGGTTCCGCGTACATCGCAGGTGCTGTCATCGGCGCGCTCGTCTTCGGGCGTCTCGCCGACCTGGTGGGCCGAAAGAAGCTTTTCCTGATCACGCTGGCCGTCTACATGGCAGCGACGCTGGTGACCGGCTTTTCCACCGAAGCATGGTTCTTTATATTGTGCCGCTTTGCCACGGGGTTGGGCATAGGAGGCGAGTATGCGGCCATCAATTCTGCCATCGACGAACTCGTTCCCGCGCGCGTGCGCGGACGGGCCAGCCTGGCCATCAACGGCAGTTTTTGGATCGGTGCGGCGTTGGGCGCGGGCCTGAGCCTGGTGGTATTGAACGAGAGCTGGTTGCCGATCGACTGGGGGTGGCGATTGGGATTCATCCTTGGCGCAGTGATGGCGCTGGCGATCGCGTTGGTTCGTCGCGATGTGCCGGAAAGTCCGCGATGGCTGCTGGCGCACGGACGCGGCGCCGAGGCGGAACAAATCGTCGCCGCAATCGAGGCGCGCGTGCGCGGCGAGCACGGCACACTGCCGCCGGTGACGCAGCACGCTCCCGTGCGCATGGGGATGCGCGCCGCGCCGGGACTGCGCGAAATCCTTCATGTGCTGATGCACACCTATCGGCGGCGCAGCGCCGTGGCACTGGCGTTGATGGTATCGCAGGCATTTTTCTACAACGCCATTTTCTTTACTTATGCCCTCGTCCTGACGCGGTTCCATGGCGTCGCCGATACCCGTGTGGGGCTTTACATCTTTCCGTTTGCGTTGGGCAATGTGCTGGGACCCCTGGTGCTGGGGCCGGCCTTCGATCATGTGGGCAGACGGCGCATGATCGCCCTGACCTACATTCTGGCGGGGGTCGGGCTGGCATTGACGGCGTGGGCCTTCGTCGAAGGCTGGCTCGACGCGCGCAGCCAGGCCCTGTGCTGGTCGCTGGTGTTCTTCCTGGCGTCCGCGGCGGCCAGTTCCGCGTATCTGACCGTCAGCGAAGTATTCCCCATCGAAATGCGTGCCCTGGCGATTTCGCTGTTCTATGCCTTGGGAACGGGGGTGGGAGGCGTCGCCGGTCCGTTGCTCTTCGGGACGCTGATCGAAAGCGGCTTGACGTCTGCTGTGGCAGCGGGATACGCATTGGCCGCCTTGCTCGTCATCGTCGCGGGCGTCATTGCGTTCCGTTATGCGATCGATGCAGAGCGCCGCTCACTGGAAGACATCGCCTCGCCGTTGACGGCGGGGCCGGCGCATGATGGGCGGCGCTGACGGCATGACCGTGTGTACGGCGCTTGGCTGAAGGCGAGCAAAATTGATGGCTACGCGGGTCAGGCGCATGTTATGTTTTCCTGACCTGCGCAAACAGCAAGGAGCGACTCATGGAGCTGAAATTCAAGGTGGATGCGCGTGTTGCCAAGCCGGTTGCCGAGGTCTTCGAGGCGGTCGTGGATCCCGCTCAGCTGTCGCGCTATTTCACGACAGGCGGGGCGGAAGGACGTATCGAGGCCGGAGCCACCGTCTATTGGGACTTTCATGACTTTCCGGGCGGGTTCCCGGTCGAAGTCATGGCCGTCGAACACAATCGTCGCATCGTCCTCAGTTGGGAAGTCAACGAGGAGCCGTCCGGCCGTGAGGGCTCGATGGCGAAGGCACCCTCGCCCTATAGCACCACGGTGACCATGGAGTTTGAAGAGTTCGAGCCTGGCAGGACGCTTGTTTCCATTGCGGAAGAGGGCTGGCATGATACGCCGGCTGGACTCAAGGCCTCTTACGGCAATTGCCAGGGCTGGTCTCAAATGCTCTGCGCCCTCAAAGTATGGCTGGAACATGGCATCAATCTGCGTGACGGCATGTATAAATAGCGGGCGTCGCCGCTTGCTGGGCGCCATGGCGGCCAGCGCCGCAGCGCTGGCCATGCGTCCGTCGGGGGCGCTGCAAGCGGGACCCTTGCTCAAATCCATACCGTCGACGGGCGAACAGATACCGTGCGTCGGCCTGGGTACCTGGATCACCTTCAATGTTGGCAACGATACGGTGCTGCGCGACGAATGCGTGGAAGTCATGCGCGCCTTTTTCGCCGTCGGGGGCCGCTTGATCGATTCCTCGCCGATGTACGGGTCGGCGCAGGAAGTCGTCGGCTACGGGCTTGCCAAGCTGGAGAGGCCGCCTGTCCTGTTTTCAGCCGACAAGGTGTGGACATCCGGCGCGGACGAAGGCCGACGACAGGTCGAGCTGTCCCGTCGCCTTTGGGGCATTCCGCGATTCGATCTGCTCCAGGTTCACAATTTATTGTCGTGGGAGGATCATCTGGCCACCCTTCACGCCATGAAAGAGGCCGGAAACCTGCGGTATATCGGCATTACGACGTCCGAGGGCCGCCGACACAAGGAGTTCGAGCGCATCATGGCGACGCAGGCGCTCGACTTCATACAGGTGACCTACAACATCGTGGACCGCGAGGTGGAGCAGCGCATTCTGCCCTTGGCCCGCGAACGCGGAATCGCCGTCATCGTGAATCGGCCTTTCCAGCAGGGCACGCTGATCCGTCGTCTCGAGGGCAAGCCGCTGCCAGAGTGGGCGCACGAGGCCGGCGCTAGGAGCTGGTCACAGTTCATACTGAAGTTCATCGTATGCCGGATACCGCCATGCGGGCCAGGATGGCGGCTTACGTCGAGGCGCTTTGATGTCCGCCTGGCTCGACTATCGGCTGTCTGATTTCCTGATGTTTTCACCCCGCGTGTATGGCAGGCTGCTCGAGCTGTATAACGCGGCTGTCTGGCCGCTGCATGTCTTCGCCGTCCTGTTGGGACTTGCGCTGCTGGTGCTTGCCGTGCGGGAAGCAGGAAATGCTGCGCGCATGATGGCAGCCATCCTGGCCGCTGCGTGGATGTGGGTGGCGGTGGCCTTCCTGCATCAGCGCTACGCGAGCATCAACTGGGCGGCGGAGTACGTGGCGATCGCTTTTATTGCCGAGGCGTTGTGGCTGCTGAGGGTGGCATGGCGTGCGCCCTCCGTCCCCACCTGTTGGAAGGGGGGCGTCGTGGTGAAGCGGATCGGACTCGCCATGATGTTGCTGGCCGTTGTTTATCCCTTAACGGCCATGGCAAAAGGTCGGCCCTGGCTACAGGCCGAATTCTTTGGCCTGATGCCCGACCCGACCTTGATCGCTACGCTGGGCGCTTTGCTGGTCTGGCGAGGGACTTTCCGTCTGTGGGGCGCGATCGTGCCAGTGCTGTGTTGCGTGGCGAGCGGCGCAACCAGTTGGACACTGGATGAGCCGCTGGCCTGGCTGGCGCCAGTGATGGCCATGATTGCGTCAGTCGCCTTGATAGTCGACCGGTTGACCTTAACCCCGCGGCGTTGAGGCGTCGGGGGCGGACGCCGATCCGGAAGGCATGCCACGAATGTCATCATCAGCCATCGCGGCGCGGCGTGTCGTCGGACAAACTGTGCTTGTAAAAAAAGCGCAACATTTCTCGCGAGGCATCCGGCCCCGACGGATCGGTGTAGGAACCTTTGGGGCTGCCGCCTGACCACGCGTGCCCGGCGCCGTGCACGACCCAATGTTCGGTCAGCGTCTTGCCCGTTGCGTCCTGACGCATCGTCACCGTGTACCTGCGGCCACGGGGCGTGCTGCCCTGGCGGATCGTAGAGGCCGGGGCGTCGTGCTGCGGGTTTTGTGCTGCGGAGGGTGCGTGCTGATCGGCGACGTGCTGGCCGTTCAGCGGATGTACGGTGGCATCGCGGTCGCCATGGAAAATGATGGCCGGCGTGCTGCTTTTGCCGGCGACCCCGTTCCCGGTCGGGTTCTTCATGGTGGCGAAGGCAGACGGTACGTTGTTCGCCGCACCCCGGGGCAAGCCTGAATGTATGCCGACGGCCGCATAAAGATCGGGATAGCTTGCACCCATGATGGCGGCCATGGCGCCGCCCGCAGACAGACCCGCGATATAGCAGCGATTCTTATCCAATGCGTAGCGTTTCACGACATCGCGGGTGATATCGGCAATGATCGATGGCTCGCCACGGCCGCGTTGCTGATCGCCGGGCTGGAACCAGTTCCAGCAGTTCGAGCCATTCGCGCGTTTGGCTTGCGCGGGGTACACCACGACGCATTGGTGTTCTTCGGCCAACGCGTTCATGCCGGTACCGACAGCAAAGTCGTCCGGGTTCTGCTTGCAACCGTGCAGCATGACGACCAGCGGCAACGCCTTGTCTGGTGAATAGCCGCTGGGGATATACACCTTATAGTGCCGGCTCCCCGCCTGGTTGGTGCAGGAGGCTGCGATGAACTGCCCGCCGCGTTGTGAATCAGGCTGCACGCCTGGCGCGCCGTTCGGCGCATCCCGATCTAATTCCGGGATCGTCTCGGTGTCTTCATTGAGCGATATGTCGCTGACATCGTCCGAGCTCCACCTTCCGTTCCAGGCGGGTGAGGGGGAAGGTTTCGGTGCTTCGGCGCGCTCGTCGCCACCTAGCGCCTGTTGAATCGCCTGTGTAGCGGCCATCGGACCTTCTGCCTGCAGGACGGCGACGACGTCGCGCATCCGGGCGATAAATCCTTCATTGAGCTTCATGTGTTGTTTCCTTTTTTGCGTCAGCGTATGCGTTCGCGTAATGCTGCCTTGACTGAGGCGCTGGCGTGAAGCACGCCCAGCACGGCAATGGATTCGATGCTGGCCAATGCCAACTCCGGTGTGACGTCCGGGTCGATGCTGGCCAGGCCCAGGACCTGAATTTGCAGCATCTGCCTGGCGTCGCGTGCGGCTTCCAGATCCTGACGTGTATAGCGTTGCAGGCCCAGCACCAACTGCTTGCGCGCCACCGTCTGCTGGATGACGTCGCCATGGCGGGCGAGTTGGTTGCGTATGGCCGTGCGGATCAGATCGGTACGGTTGGAATAAAAGCCTTCCTTCACCAGCAGGTCGATCTGGCCGAGATCGACCGGTCCGAGATTGATGGTGATCTTTTCGGATTCAGGTGTTTTGACCTGGACGGTGGCTTCTTCTGCAGGCGCCATGCCCGCCGCCTTGGCTTTCGTTGACTTGTTCATGTGTCGATTCATTCTTTCCATCTGAGTGACATCCCTCCACCATCCACCTGGATGGTCTATTGTAAGCCCGCATGGTTCGATGTCAAGGGAAGAAGAGGCGTGCATGCCTGTTCTTCCGAACGTGCGGGCAAGGGCCGCGAGGCGCTGCCTGGCCCGAAACAAAAACTTATCATTCTGCGCTGTCAGTGACTTTGGCCGAGGCGTATAGTGGCTTCTGATCGACGCAAGCACGGCTGCGGCGAGGCTTGCGCCATGGGCGACCACGCACGATGGGAGACGACCATGACTACTGTGCAAGCCGGAAGCATTGAAGACTTCAAGAATGGCTTCGAGGGAGATGTGATTCTCCCCGCCGACGAGGCGTACGAGGAAGCGCGCAAGATCTGGAATGCGATGATAGACAAGCGTCCCGCCGTCATTGCGCGGTGCAGGTCAACGGATGACGTCGTCCGGGCCGTGGGGTTTGCCCGGGAAAGTGGCTTGAGCCTGGCGGTGCGCGGAGGGGGCCACAATATCGCAGGCAATGCGTTATGCGATGCGGGCATCGTGATAGATCTGTCCGGCATGAAAGCGGTAAGCGTCGATCCGCAAACACGGCGCGCCGTGGTCGAGGGCGGTGCTACGTTGGCTGATGTGGATGCCGCCACGCAAGCCCATGGCCTGGCGGTCCCGCTGGGCATCAATTCCACGACGGGGGTCGCGGGACTGACACTGGGTGGTGGATTTGGCTGGCTCAGCCGCAAGTTCGGCATGACGGTCGACAATCTGGAGTCGGCCGAAGTCGTGACCGCCGACGGAAAGGTTCTTCGCGCCAGCGCTAACGAGCATCCGGATCTTTTTTGGGCCCTGAAGGGCGGTGGCGGCAATTTCGGGGTGGTGACGCGTTTCGAGTTTCGCCTGCACCCCGTGGGGCCGGATTTGCTTAGCGGGCTCATCGTGTTTCCCTTCGAGCAGGCGAAGACCGTCCTGCAGCGTTACCGTGAATTCATGGACAGTGCACCGGACGAAATGGTGGTCTGGGTCGTATTGCGCAAGGCGCCCCCTTTGCCTTTCCTGCCACAGGAGGCACACGGGCGGGAGGTCGTTGTCCTTGCCATTCTGTACGTGGGCGATCCGGCCAAGGCCGAACCGTTGCTCGATACGCTGCGCGGATTTGGCACGCCGGTGGGTGAACACGTTGGCGTTCAACCCTACGTCGCCTGGCAGCAAGCCTTTGATCCTTTGCTTACGCCCGGGACGCGCAACTACTGGAAATCGCATAATTTCTCGACGCTGCAGGACGGGCTTTTCGATGCCGCCATCGAGTATGTCAAGACGCTGCCTTCACCGCAATGCGAGATCTTTTTTGGAGCAATCGGCGGTGCCACGCTGGCGCCCAGCCCGGATGCAGCCGCCTATGCCCACCGGGATGCGAAGTTCGTCATGAACGTCCATGGACGATGGGACGACGCGGGGGACGATCGGAAATGCATAGGCTGGTCCCGCGACTTCTTTAACGCGTCGGCGCCGTTTGCGAGCAGCGGCGTGTATGTGAACTTCCTGACAGCGGACGAAACCGATCGCGTCCGCTCGGCCTACGGGTCGAACTACGACCGCCTCTCGACAATCAAGCGTCAGTACGATCCCGACAACCTGTTTCGCGTCAACCAGAATATTGCGCCGGCCTGACGGTTCGTCATGCCGGCAGCGACGCCTTTAAGCGGACTGCGCAAGCTTGGCATGCAGCTCTGCTTTCAGGCCGGGGTCCAGCTTCAGGTTGCGGGCCAGTTCGTCCAGGTACGCCCGCTCCATGAAGCTTTCCTCATCGACGACCAGGAGGCTGGCGAGGTAAATTTCGGCGCCGACTTCGGGGGTCGTGGCCAAGGCGGCAATGCCGGCCGGATCGGCCGGTTTTTCCAGCTCGGCTTCAAACCATGCCAGGTCGGAGGGATTGTTGGCGATCTTGGTCACTTCGGCGTCAATAAGCTGCCTCTCCTCGGGTCCGACATGGCCGTCCGCCTTCGCCGCGGCAATCATGGCGGCAAGCATGATACGGCTTTGCTGTTCGATACCGGGCAGGGCGGCGGGAGCGGCGGCCGGGCTGGAAGCACCCGCTGCGGGCATGGTCTGGCCTGAACCGGCAACAGAGGACTTTTTGTCCTGCCAATCCTGATAAGCCTTGAGCGCAACGGCCCCCAACGCGGCTGCGCCACCGTAGGCGGCCACCTTGCCGCCCAGTTTGCGGAACTTCTTGTTGCCGAGCAACAGGCCCAGCGCGCCTCCGGCCAGGGCGCCACCGCCGAAACCCCCGAGGTTCCCGCCTAATCCCTGTCCCGACGAATTCAGTTTGGAATTTGCGCCCTGAGCAAGGCTTTGTCCTGATTGAAGAAGTTGCTGTAGCAGTCCTTGCATCGACATTGTGCGGTCGTCCTTGTGTTGTAAAGAAGCTGTGACACGCGTTCGCCATTTAAGTTGCATTTAACCGAATGATCGGTACAATGCGATGTCGGCAAGGTGAACGATGGCGCTGTGTGGCGTGATGTAAACGGCGGGCGAAAGAACCGTCCTAATGCAGAGGAAGAAATGAATCAGATTGAAATTGCAAAGATCAAGGTGGTGCCCGGCATAGGCGGATTTTGGGTCAATGACCAGCCCGCCATCCAGACCGGCGCGGAAGCAGACGGCTTTTTCTTCAAAGGCGCACCCATTACGCCGGGGTTTTCAGCGATTCGTGAGCCCAGCGTCGCCTTCTGCATCATCATCGAGCTGTCCGACGGGCAACTCGCCTATGGCGATTGCACGACGGTGCTGAATGCGGGCTACGCCGGACGGCCGCGTCCTTTGCGCGCGGACGACCTTCCCCGTGTGCAGGCGGCGTTGGCCGCCAAGTTCGAAGGCAGGAAGTTCGCTGGTTTTCGCACCGCCGCGGCGCTGCTGGACGAGCTGGAACTGGAGCGTGATCTCCTGACGCCGGTGGCCTTTGGTGTGTCGCAGGCGCTGCTATCGGCCGCTGCGTTGGCCAGCCGCAAGTTGATGGCGCGAGTCCTGATGGACGAGTACGAGATCACCGAGCGTTACGACACGCCGGGACTCGCTGGCTCTTGCGGCGGACAGTGGGAGCAGAACGTCGAGAAGGCGATCGTGCGCGGCGTGGACATGTTCCCGCAAAGCGCCATTCAGACGCAGGCGCAATGTGAACGGCTTCCCGACTACGTGTCGTGGATCGTGAAGCGGGTGGGCGAGTTGGCGGGCTCCGGTTACAAGCCGGACCTGCATTTCGATTTTCACTCTTCACTGGGCCGGATGCTGGACAACGACGAGGACAAGATCTGCGACTACCTGTCCAGGATCGTGGATCTGGCAGGGCCGTATAAAGTGTATTTCGAGGACCCCATGGTCAGCGGCTCTCCGGACGAAGCCATGACACGCATGGCCAAGCTGCGCGAGCGCCTGGACACACGCGGCCCGAAGTGCAAGTTGATCGCGGACGAGTGGGTCAACAATCCCGGCCAAGCCTTGAAGTTCGCGCAGGCGAAGGCCGCCCATGCCTTCCAGATCAAGACGCCCGACAATGGTTCGCTCGTCAACACGATCGCGGCCATGCAGACATGTCACGAGCACGGCATCCTGCCTTACCTCGGCGGCAGTTGCAATGAAACGGATATTTCCGTTCGGGCTTCCGTTCATGTCGGCATCGCCTTGGGTGCATGGCGCATGTTCACGCGGCCGGGGCTGGGTTTCGATGAAGGCATCATGGTCGTCACGAACGAAATCAACAGAACGAAGGCGATGCTCTGACATCAGGCCGTTCCTCCCGCGGCGGTCGGGCACACGAACACCGCGGGATGGCGCACGAAAATCGTCAATTCAAGGAGCCACCATGGGTGCAGCGCTGATACCGCTGGCGGAAGTGTTGAATCGATTGACCAAGGTCTTTCGCGAAGAAGGATACGACTCGGCGACGTTGTCCCGCCTCTCGCAGGCAACGGGCCTGGGCAAGGCCAGCCTTTATCACTACTTCCCGGGCGGCAAGGAAGAGATGGCCAAGGCGGTCCTCGAACGGTCCAACCAGCGCTTCCACGAAATGGTGATCGCGCCACTGTGCAGTGATGCGCCGCCCGGCGAGCGCCTTGACAAAATGATCGACAACCTCGATGCCTATTACGCGGGGGGCGAAGAGTCTTGTCTGCTGGGCGTCCTCGCCATGGGCGGCAATGTGGGTTTGTTTCACGAACACATCAAGCAGGGATTGGCCAGCTGGATGCGCAGCCTGGCTGACGTGCTGAAGCAGGCGGGCTTTGCGGACGACGAAGCGCAGATACGGGCCGAGGACGCGATCTTCAGGATCGAGGGTGCCTTGCTGGTCGGGCGGGGACTGGGCGAGGCAGCCTATTTCCGCCGGATGCTTGCTCAACTCAAACGACAGATGGTCCAGGTGACTACGCAATAACCAAAACTTCAACCAACCTTACTCATACAGGATGACCAACATGAGAATTAAACCCAGCGCCGTTCTGATCCGCATGTTTTCCGCATGCGTGCTGGCCACCTGCTCTGCCGCCGCCGGCGCGAGCGATTTTCCCAATCAGCCGATACGCCTGGTCGTGCCCTTCACGCCCGGCGGCTCGACCGACATCGTCGCCCGCTACATCAGCAAGGAACTGGGCGATAACCTGGGGCAGCCTGTGGTGGTCGAAAACCGGCCCGGGGCGACAGGACAGATCGCGTCCTCGGCCGTGGCGCGCGCGAAGCCAGATGGCTATACCCTGATCATGGCCACCACCAGTACGCACAGCATCAGCCCCTACCTGCACAGCACGCCTCCGTTCGATCCGTTGAACGATTTCGAGCCCATCACGAACGTCGCCTTGCTGCCGTTCGTCCTGGTGGCCAAGCCGGACCTGCCGGTGAAGTCGGTCAAGGACCTTATCAGCCTGGCGAAGCAGAAGCCCGGTGATGTGTCCTACGCCTCGTCAGGCAACGGCAGTTCACTGCACCTGGCCAGCGTGTTGTTGACCAGCATGGCCGGCATCCAGATGATGCACGTGCCCTACAAGGGAGCCGCGCCGGCCGTCATGGACGTCATGGGCGGCCAGGTCGACACGATGTTCGACACAATCCCGTCCTCCATGCCGAATGCCCAAGCCGGAAAGCTGAAGATCCTGGCGGTAAGCAGCCTTAAGCGCTCCAGCCTGCTGCCGGACGTCCCGACGGTGGCCGAGACGGGTCTGCCCGGCTTCGAGGTGGTCGGATGGGCCGGTCTGCTTGCGCCCAAGGGCACGCCGCCTGAAGTGATCAAGAGGATCGCCGACGCAGTGAACAAGACCCTTGGCACGCCGGAAATGCGCGAACGCTTCACGAAGCAGGGCGCAGAACCCGCCGGCGGAACGACGGCCGACTTTGCCGCATTGATGAAGGCCGAAGACGCCAAGTGGAAGTCGGTCATCAAGAACGCCGGTGTCAAGGCCAACTAAGGCGCGCATATCCATGAAAGCCATTACCCTCGCACTGGCCGAGCAGGCCGTCGATATCCGTTACGGTGATTTGCCGAGCGACATACGGCGGCTGGTCCGGCAATGCTTCGTCGACTGGTTTGCGGTAACGCTGGCCGGTTGCGCCGATCCGGTGCACCGGATCTTGGCGGACGAAGCCATGGAGCAAGGCGGCAACGGCCCTGCAGGCATCGTCGGAAAGCCGGGACGCTATCCCGTGCAACAGGCGGCGCTCGTCAACGGCGCAACATCGCATGCATTGGACTTTGACGACGTGAACCTCGCCATTTCCGGCCATCCCACGGCAGTCATTTTCCCCGCGTTGCTGGCCTTGGCGCAGCAGAGGGGCAGTGCCGGCAAGGATGTCATGGCTGCCTTCGTCGCTGGCTATGAAACCGCCTGCCGCGTGGGGGTGCTGGTCGCGCCGGGACACCTGGCCCGGGGCTATCACGCCACGGGTACGGTGGCCGCCTTCGGGTCGGCCGCCGCGTGCGCCCACCTGCTCGGCCTTGATGCACGCAAGACGGCCGCAGCCATGGGCGTGGCCGGCACGCAGGCGGCGGGCTTGAAAGCCATGTTTGGCTCGATGGTCAAGCCCTTGCACGCCGGGCTCGCGGCGCGCAACGGACTGGCCGCTGCGATGCTCGTGGAGCGGGGCCTCGAGGCGCCTACCGATGTGCTCGAACACGAGATGGGATTCGCCGTCACGCACAGTTCGGATTTTCATCCCGCGGCGGCGCTCGGTGCGCCTGAGCTGGGCTTTCATATCCGGCATAATCTCTTCAAGTACGATGCGTCGTGCTTCGGCACGATCGCCACGCTCGACTGCATCCGGCAATTGGTCCACGAGCAGGGGCGGCCCTTCCGCCTCGACGAGGTGGCAGCGGTCACCATTCAGGCGGATCGCACCGTCAATACCATCTGCAACATACAGCAGCCGCTGTCGGGCACGCAGGCGAAATTCAGCATACGCCAGAACGCGGCTTATGCCCTGGCGGGTGTCGACACAGGCAAGCTCGAGACGTATGACGATGCTCAAGTGAACGCGCCAGGCATCGCGGAATGGCGGGACAAGGTCGAGATCGTGCTGCAGGACGGCTGGCCGTCGATGCAGGCTCGGGTCACGATAGCGCGTCGGGATGGAACACAGGTGTCCGCCGTCGTCGACGCAGGCCTGCCCGACCGCGACCTGGACAGGCAAGAGCGGCGTATCGACGAGAAGTTCATGCGACTGCTCGAGCCGCTGGCCGATAGGGCGTTCAGTGAACGCCTGCTGGCGAGAATCGGCGAGATCGAGCACCTGGACGATATCAGTGATCTGACCGAGTACGCCATTCTCGTCGCTTGAGGCATTGCAGCGGGCCCAGCCCGCTGTCGTCCTGCGGTTATGATCATTGCTGCGGCGCGCATTCCGGCGCGCCCTGGATCGACCGACTTCATGACTTCCGCCGAACCACGCGCCAGTGGCGCGTTCGCGCACTCCGCTGTCCGTAGCGGCGCCGCGCAGATCCTGCTGGGCTTCAGCCTGATGCTGATTGCCTTCAACCTCCGTCCGCTGTTTGCCAGCCTGTCCGTACTGCTGCCCGATATCGTGCGCCAGACCAGCCTGTCCTCTGCCGCTGCCGGATACCTCACCACGCTGCCGGTCCTGTGCCTGGGCCTCTTTGCGCCTTTGGCGCCG
>Ga0182739_1003535_pt1 | contig 13590 bp, 13 predicted proteins | sample eDN5th30CBELigBY_FD_128873 | JGI IMG/M metagenome (GOLD analysis project Ga0182739, IMG submission 128873) | Enriched backyard soil microbial communities from Emeryville, California, USA - eDNA 5th pass 30_C BE-Lig BY (version 2) (version 2) | ecosystem: Environmental > Terrestrial > Soil >... | reverse complement strand
GTACGCAATTGTTCAAGCAAAATTACCGAATCACGTTCAAAACCATACTTTTTCGCATCAATTTCAACATGTGTAGGTAACTTTGCTTTTTGAATTTGCGCAGTAATTGCAGCTATTATGACGGTTGGACTAAAGCGATTTCCAATATCATTTTGAATAATAAGAACGGGTCTAGTCCCGCCCTGTTCTGAACCTACCACTGGCGATAGGTCAGCAAAAAAAACGTCTCCACGTTTTACAATCAAATTGTCATCCCCCGCTTACGAGACGCTCCACCATATGTTCCGCTTCATACTCTGCATGCAAGCACTCACTGCAAATTGTCAGATTAATTTGCGACATTTCCACATAGCCCTTTATTAAAGCTTCCCGTATTTGATTTGGTTGCATATGCTTTGTATAATTTTGAGTCGCCAAATACGCCATCATATAACCATTCTCAGTATTACGCCCAAACGTTCTTTCGAATTGCGTTACTAGCTCATTTGGTATGTCAATTACTACTTCTTCTACTTCTACTAATTCCTTCGCGTACAAAACAAGCACCTCCACCGAACATCCCATTTCCCATTCATTCTATCATTGATTGCCTACAATGAAAAGACAGGAAAATTAAAAAACTGACAATTCTCGCAATAAAGGAATAAATATGGACATACTTGTTTTGAATATTTGAAGTTATTTACAGTAATATTACATCGATTTATTTATATACCCTAGGAACTCTAGCCGTGATTACACATGGCACTTCGTAATTAATTGTTTGGAGTTTATGAGCCCAATCATCTATTGTGATTTCCTCTTGCTGTTGGCAGCCTATTAGTACAACTTCTTCCCCAACATTATATGCTTCCGGAAGTAAAATCATACTTTGATCCATACAAATTCTTCCGACAATTTTCGCCCTTTTTCCTCCAACAAGTACTTCTTGACCCGAAAGCTTACGAATCATCCCATCTGCATAGCCGATCGGAATCGTTCCGATGTAGCAGTCCTCTTCTGTCGTAAATGTTGCACCATAACCTACCGATTGACCAGCTTGCATTTTTTTAATATGTATAAGTTCTGTCTGCAGAGATAATGCCGGTTTAATCGGAAAAGGCAATTTTGTGCCTACATAATCCGAAGGCAATAATCCGTACATGGAAATACCGAATCGTACCGCATCATAGTGCAAAGAAGGATCTTTCACTAATGCGGTTGCTGTATTGGCAACATGAACTAGACGAGGTTTTTGTGGCAAAGCCTCTAAAAAGTCCTTGAATAGGGTAGCCTGATTGTCAAAGTACATTGAATCCTCTTCATCTGCAGTAGCAAAATGCGTAAAAATTCCATCCACCAAAAAGTCTTCGGAAGAATTAATCGTTGTATATAATTCCAATAGTTCTTCTTTAGCTGATACACCGATACGACCCATACCTGAATCCACTTTGATATGAAGTTTTAACGGATTCAAAAGCGGCGCATACTGCTGTGCTTCCTGCAGCCATTCTGTCGAAAAGACGGTAAGGGTAATATTTTCCGAAGATGCATACGGAATAAAAGCATGTGGTGAAGCACCTAAAACTAAAATATCAATATCCTTAAAATTTTCTCTAATATGTACTGCTTCGTCCGGTGTTGCGACAGCAAGCATTGTTGCTCCGGACTCAATTGCCGTTTTTGCAACTTCCACATCTCCATGACCATATGCATTCGCTTTTACTACGGCAATTATTTGGACATCCGGTCCTAAATAGTTTCGGAGCGAAGTTAGGTTATGCGTGATTGCTTGCAGATCAATTACTGCTTTTGTTGGTCTGTAATATATTGGAGTATCCATTCGACTTTTACCCTCTTTTTTTAAGTTTAAACTTATTGTTATTTATGTAATATTCAGTCAATCATTTTCAAATCCGTATACGAAAGAAACCATCTTGCGCAAGAACGCGCAAGATGTCTCTTATTAAATATAACCATAAAATACAATTTAAAAACAAGTTCAGAAAGACATAATTTAAATTTATTTCATAAAAAATCAGCAGAGGTATAGAACCCCTGCTGATTGAATTTTTACTTAATACTGCTTTCCTGTACACTTGCAGCTACTTCCAGTAATTCATCCTTCGTTAATTTTGTGGAAGCGATAAAGAAGGTCATGCCATCTTTGTCCCACTGGATGGAATTATCAGTAATCGCCCCTATTGTATATCCTAAATCAGCCGGATCCCCTGATACAGGTAATATTGTTTCATCAGATTGAATCGGCTGCTGCATTAGTGTAAATGGCTTTTCCCCTTCGAATGTCAGAATAACACGTGTGTTTCCGTCTTCCTGTACTTCAAATTCGTCTGTCAGCTTTGTATGTGCCCAGTCAATCGTCGGGTAATACACGCTAAACTCAGTGTCCACCACTTCGGCTGATGCTGCTTTCTTTTCCTCTTTTTCAGAGAATTTTTCTACCGCATATTCTTCTGCAGTATGCTGCACGCCTAATTTAATATCTGCAAATGTAATTACCACTTGTTCTTGCAATGATTCATCCATAACACTTACCTTTGTTGGGAGCATCGTTTTCTTATCAACTACAATTTGCTGTACCGGTAATGCCGTTTGGTCAACATTTCGTGTCGCAACTTCAAAAGTATAGCTTGCATCATCTTCAGTCATGACCGCTTTTGAATCTGCCACTAAATCCTCAGCCAGTGCACCAATTATATACGCTTGACTATTTTGCTTTGGCCATTCACTTTGGAATTTATGCGTCTTACGTAATGATGGTGTAACAACAAAGACTCCCTCTTCATTTCGAACGATTAACTGTTGTTCTGACTCGCCTTTTGGATTAACTGCCACTCGGTAAAAGTCCGGTTTTGTATGCCAAACTTTTACATCGTAAATTCGTGGCTCTGCGCCTGTCCGAACTTCCATCGAAGCACTTAATTCATAACCTTTTGCGTCATTCCACTTCTTGTTAACATCCTCAATCACTTCATCCTTTGTAGCTTTTCCACACGCGGCCAAAAAGAGACAACAAACGACAACTACTAGCAGTCGGAGTTTCAAAGATTCACCCTTTCGATTATCTATTTCGATAAATTACTATATGAGCCAAGGTGTGCATGTATGTATTATTGCATTAAGATTACTTGGGCAGCTGCCGTTGTCCGTGTATGAGTAATGGAAATAAACCCGTTCACCTCTTCGCCATCAAAGTATAATACAGGTTTTCCTTGCTCTGTTTTTAAAATTTCTATTTGATGAAGTTCACAGCCTTTACCGATTCCTGTACCATTTGCTTTTGAGTAGGCTTCCTTTGCTGCAAAACGGCCTGCCAAAAATTCCACTTGGCGCCATCCCGATAATGTATCAAAAATGGCCAGTTCTCTTTCCGTTAAAATTCTTTGAGCAAATTTTGCTGATCGCCCTGACATTTTTTCAATTCGGTCCAATTCTACTAAATCTAAGCCAATCCCTTTTATCATTTAATAGCTCTCCCTTTCTTTTAATCATTACTCCAATGTATAATGAACAAAAATACGTTTTATTTTGTATCGACTTAATTGAGGTGGAACATGTTTATTCGTAGAGAAAATTTTAAACAGTACATTGCGTTATATCCGGTCGTATCGTCAATTATAGCAATTAATCTCATTGTTTTCGTCCTAACATTAGTCCCGGGTTTAGGCCAAGAGCTGCTTTATGCGGGTATGAGCGTTAATGGACTCATTGCAGCCGGTGAATGGTGGCGTATTATTACGTCCATGTTTTTACATGCCGGTTTTATGCATGTCCTTTTTAATATGTTCTCCCTATTTCTGTTTGGTCCGGAGCTCGAGAAAATCGCCGGCAAAATGCGCTTTTTAACAATTTACTTTTTAGCCGGAATTTTTGGTGTCGCTGCTACATACGCAACACAGGATGCCTATTATGCAAGTGTTGGGGCAAGCGGAGCGCTGTATGGAATTTTCGGTGCTTTCGGTGCACTTGTTTATTACACAAGACACCTATTCCCGCAGTTAAGACAAATTATATTGCCTTTAATCGTGATTAGCATTATTATGACATTTTTAACGCCAAATATTAATATCGCTGCACATTTAGGCGGTTTAGTAACCGGTTTTATTTTAGGGGTTGTATACTTTAATCCTAAAAATATGGGACGCTGGCGCAAACAGTCCATTAAACGGGTAAAATAAAAACAGGGTTCGCGAAAAGAAATTTTTCTCGCGGACCCTGTTTTTTAATGTTCATACCAGGATAGCACTTTTTCCACTTCCTGTTGTTCCATATGACGTGCTGTCGCCGAAGCTCCAGCAATGCCTGACATCACTACAATTTTTACAGAGCCTACATCCCGTCGCTTCTGGAAGTAGGTTTGACTGCCTTGCGTAATTTGTACACGTTTTTTTAAAGCATAAAAGGTTACACGGCTTATGAGGCGAGAGACAATCGTAATTTGCTGATCTTGCACCTTATATCCTGTCGTTTTATATTGCCATCTCCCAAGAAGAATGATTGGAACGATTAGCAATAGTGACAATAATCCGTATGGATAGAAAAAGTATGATATGGCACCGATTAACGGGACTAGCCATACAAAATCAATCCGATAGAAAAAAGGCTGTGCTTTTTTTGGCGGCTGAACAAGTTGGGTAACTTGAAAATCATAGTCCGGAAACAGTTCTGCCAATGGTGAAAACACTTCTTTTTTTGCAATTAACGGAAATAGGATGATCTTTTTATCATTCTCCCCGCTGAATCCTCCTCCAGCGCTTTCTACCGCAACAGATGCCAAACCAAGCATCTGCTGGAAAGGGTTTTCCGCCAATTTAATCGCCTGAACCCGGTTTAACGGGATTGTCACACGTTTTTTTTCGATTAACCCTCTCGTAATAATGAGCCGGTCATGCTGCTTGCTGACCGTAAAGTTATAATAGTTTAAAAACGTCAAACCAACCGAAATTGTCCACGCCAGCATTAGCGCAAGAGCAATTAAAATCATGACTACAATATATCCGTATTCCACTAAAAAGGCCAATTCATCATAAATCAGATCAAATGGAATGAACTCCGCAAATTGTGAAAGGACAGCAAAAACCCCGGCAATTACTACCCCAACACCGCTGGAAGTTGTCGCTAACAATAACAGTTCCGGTACTTTCATTTTGTGTAATACTACCGAATCCGCCTCTGGTTCTTCTTCCGCCAGTTGTATCATGTCACTTTCAAGAGGCTGCTTTTGCTTCGCCCTTTTCATTTGAATTTCCACTTCGTCAGCAGCAGCTTTCGTTACAGCTGTCAATTCCGCTTCCGGTTTACCGTCCTTACTTCCCGCCGTTTCTACTTGTACTTGTACAAGCTTGAATAGCCTGTGGAAAATACCTTCTTTATAATTTAAATTTTGTATGCGGTCAAATGGAATGTAACGCTTTTTCTTTACAAACAGACCATATTCCACACGTAGTTCACTGTCTTCAAACCAATAAACAAATGTCCACCACTTAATTAAACCGCTCACGACCGTTATCGATAAAACAACTACTAAAATGAAGAGTGGGATCATTTCGCTGAAAAAAGTTTCGCTACGATAATCCAGATTAATATTAAAGCCGTTCGCCGCAACAATAATTACGATCGGTATTAGAAGATCTTTCAATGCTTTTACAACATTGATGATTGCCGTAACAGGATGAAGTTTGTATTTTTCTTTAGACATCATCTTCCGCCACCCTTGCAAGTTCAGAAATTTTAGTCCTCAATTCATCGGCATCTTCAAGTTTCAGCATAGGAATCGTATGTACTGTTGCCGCCGAAGATATCGATATATTCGCCAGCATGTACTTCTTTAAAATCGGTCCTTGCTCGGTATCAACATGCTGTACGCGCACCATCGGAATTAATGTCCGTTTAACGACAAAAAGACCGCTTTGAATTTCAATTTCCTGTTCTCGCACTTCATAGCGCCATACTCTCCAGCGGATGCCCGGGAAAACAATAACCGAAAACGCAATTGATAACACTACAAGCGCAATGGCAATCCACATAATCCATTGTGGCCAGTCAAACCGGATTGTTAAAAATACGATACCACCTGTTAAAAGAGCGATAATAAATGTTTGAATGATTCCATATAGTCGCCATACTGTTTGCGCTTTTTTAGGCAACTGATATTTTGGTTGATCTCTCATTAGCCTTACACCTCTTTCTCTCTATTATGCTATACGTATCAAACGTTTAAATGTTTCATTCTGCTTAATCTGGGGTGACCTAAAACTTTCCCCTTCCCTCATAGTATAGTTAATTGGTAAATTTGTTAAATAATTTATAAAAATTTTATTTCCCGGAAAATATATTTATATAAAAATCTCCACAAAAAAACACACCAACAGTAAATCGTTGGTGTGTAGAAATAATATTAGTCTTCACGACGTGGACGTGGACGACGATCACGAGATCCTTCGCGACGAGCACCGCCTTCACGACGACCTCCATCACGGCTTCCGCTACCAGAACGGCTTCCGCCACCTTCACGACGGCGATCTCCTCCACGACGGTCACCACCGCCACGGTTGCCACCACGGTTACGGTCATTACCGCCACGGCCGCGGCCTCCGCCACCATGTGAACGGTCACGACGCATTGGTAATGGACGCTCTTCTGATAAAGATACCGGTGTAGCATCCGGTTCTTTAGTGATTGATTTAAGTGCTGCTGCTACTAAGTCAAGTGCTTCGTTATTTTCCAATAACTTAGCAGCTAACTCGCGGTAAGTACCTAAATCATTATTTTGAACTAATTCCACCAATGTTTGCACTGCATCTTCTTGTAAGCCTACTAATGCTTCTTCAGATGTTGGTGGACGTAAAGGTGTCATACGTTTTTTCGTAGTTTCTTCTACGATACGTAAGTAGCCCATTTCACGAGGCGTTACGAATGTTACGGCAACACCGGATTTACCTGCACGGCCTGTACGACCGATACGGTGAACGTAAGACTCAGGGTCTTGTGGAATATCAAAGTTGTAAACATGCGTTACACCTGAAATATCCAATCCACGAGCCGCTACGTCTGTTGCGATTAAAATGTCAATTTTACCTTCTTTGAACTGACGTAAAACTGAAATACGTTTCGCCTGTGATAAGTCACCGTGAATACCTTCTGCTAAGAAACCACGTAAACCTAAAGCTTGGCTTAACTCATCAACACGGCGTTTTGTACGGCCGAAGATGATTGCTAATTCTGGTTTTTGAACGTCAAGTAAACGAGATAACGCATCGAATTTTTCACGCTCTGTTGCTTTTACGAAGAATTGCTCAATGTTTTCCATTGTTAATTCTTTCGCTTTAATTTTTACGATTTCAGGATCTTTCATGAATGTCTCTGCAATTTTACGGATTGCTGGAGGCATTGTCGCTGAAAATAGTAATGTTTGGCGATCAGATGGTACATTTTCTAAAATCGCATTAATATCATCGATGAAGCCCATGTTTAACATTTCGTCCGCTTCGTCTAAAACTAAAGTTTGTACTTCGTCTAAACGTAATGTACGACGGTTAATATGGTCTTGAATACGACCTGGTGTACCTACAATAATTTGTGGTTTGTTTTTTAATGCGCGGATTTGACGGCCGATTTCTTGACCACCGTAAACTGATAATAATTTTACGCGCTTATCATAACCTAATTTATAAAGTTCTTCTGAAACTTGGATTGCTAATTCGCGAGTCGGAGCAATTACTAATGCTTGGATATTCGGGTTTTTTGGATCGATTTTCTCGATTAAAGGAATACCAAACGCAGCTGTTTTACCAGTACCAGTTTGTGCTTGACCTAAAACGTCACGGCCAGCCATTGCAAATGTAACTGTTCCTTCTTGGATTGGTGTTGCTTCTTCAAATCCCATACGCTTAATAGAACGTAATGTCGATTCACTAATGTTTAATTCTGAAAAATTTGTCAAACTCTTCATTCTCCTTTTTCCTGTATAAGTTGACAAATGGTTACATTTTCAGATGAAATGGCGGCAAATTTCGAGCCATTGTATGTGGAACGTTTCCGTTACTTAAAAATTCTCTCTGCTTCATGGCAGAGTTTCTTATATGAAAAGGAAAGCCCGGTCATTGCCGAGCGGTTCAATTCTACCGTTTCTAATTGGATGTTGCTTTTGTAAAAATAGAATAAAACCGTTTATCAAAAAAAAGCACTCTTCACCTATAAGTCTGAAGAGCCTTCGCACAAAATGTATCCATTGCTTTTATTAGTCTAACACGGGTTGTAACGGTATGCAATGATATTGCTTTGTATCAAAATAGTCAGAAATTTATTACTCCAATAAAAATTGATACACTTGCTCAAACCATTGCTCACAATCATCACTGTAACAAATATGATGTTTTCCACAATCTGAAATATACATTTGCTTTTCCTGCGACTGAATTTGTTCAAATAAAATTTGGGCTGTTGCACTTGGCACAATACCATCCAGCTCCCCCTGTACAATAAAAGTGGGACACTGAATATTCTTTATATAAGGTTCTGTTCTCTTCACGACCTTCATAAATTCAATCGTCGCTGTTAATGGAACGTTTTTAAATTTAAATTTGTACCGTGCAAACAATTCGTTTTCTTCTAACTTCTGATGCACCATATCCTGGGCAATTGCGCGAACATCTTTTACTAACTGCGTAGGACTCACATACTTTGCTGCAGCACTTAGGAGTACCAATTTTTTTACTGGGTAACGTATAGATAAGTACATCGCAATGACACCACCCATTGAAAAACCGACGACTATGACTTCATCGACTTGCTTTTTCAACTGCCGATATGCGATCTCCGCCTCCATCATCCAATGTTCTGCTTTATAGCCTTTCATTGCCAAATGCTCTGCATCACCGTGACCGGAGAATGTCGGAATACTTATGACCCAATCTATTCGTTGCTCTATATAATGTGCAAAAGGCTCCACTTCATACGGTCCACCTGAAAATCCATGTAAAAACAGGACACCGATTTTCATCCAATCACCTGCTTCCATTAAGCTGTTAGTATCTATAATAAGCTACATCTAAAGTCGAAAAAAGTTATTGCGCTAAAAAAAAACGAGCTAGCACTAGGCTAACTCGATTGAATGAATAATTTTTTCCAACTGCATTCCACGAGAACCTTTTACTAAAAGGATGGACTCGTCTGTTGCATGAGATTGGATTTTCTCGATAATCGGTGCGTACTCATTTTCGGAGTACACTAAATGCACAGCATCAAAAGTTTCTTGCAGTTTATTATAGAGCCACTTCATGCGTGGGCCATATAAGCAAACATAGCGGATTTCATCAGGATTGATATGTGCCGCAATTCCTTCATGCATCGGCTTTTCATCGTTTCCAAGCTCAAGCATATCCCCAAGGACAAGCCACTTTTCATTGCGGATTGTTGTTTGCTCGACAAATTGGATGGCAGCATGCATCGAAGTTGGCGCAGCATTGTATGCATCATTAATAAATAATAAGTCACCAACCGGAACAAGCTGCATCCGCATATCTGTTAAAACTACTTTCTTTAATGCTTCGCGGATTTGTTCATCAGTCAATCCTAATGCCTTACTTACGAGCATTGCACTTAATGTATTTTTCACCTGGTGCTCGCCTAAAACCGAAATAAAGAAATCACCTTGGATCAGTCCATCTACATGGAAGCTGCTGCCTTGTGCTGTCGCTTCTATTTGGGAAGCGGTCAAACTCTGCGCTTCGCTAAAGCCAAATGCCTGTGTTTTTAACTGCGGTGTTTTTGCAACTAAGTTTTGAAGTAATGGTTCATCACCATCAAAGAAAAGAACGCCTTCTTCAGACAATCCTTTTACAATTTCAAACTTCGCCTTCGCAATCCCTTCACGTGATCCTAAGTCTTGCATATGAGCTTCACCGATATTTGTAATAATGGCATAATGCGGTCTTGCAAGCTTCGTTAAAAATTCAATTTCACCGAAACCGCTCATCCCCATTTCCAAAACGGACACTTCCGTATCCTCATCAAGCTGCAGGATTGTAATCGGTAAACCAAGCTGATTATTAAAGTTCCCGATTGTTTTTTGTACTTTAAAGTATGGAGAAAGCGCTCCCGCCAAAATATCTTTTGAAGACGTTTTCCCGTTTGAGCCGGTAATCCCGATAAATGTCGCTTGATGCTCATTGCGGTAACACTCCGCCATTTTTTGAAGTGCAAGTTCCGGATCCTTTACGAAAATCAATGGCAAATGTTCGGGCGGATTCGGTTCATCAATCATCCATAAAGAAGCGGCCGCGCCTTTTTCAAATGCCTGTTCAACAAAACGGTGCCCATTTACGGCTTCTCCACGGAAAGGAATAAATAAATCCCCTTTTGCAATTGTCCGTGTATCAATGGAAATACCTGTGACAATCGTTTCAGGAAATGACTGATCTTCTATCGTTAACCATTCTGCAATTTGCTGTAAACTTTTTTTCACTTTTTATCCCACTCAATCTCTGTTGTATTGAAGCTGTTGTTTTTCTGTATAACGTTCAAGTGCAAAATCGATCAGCTCTTTAATTAGCTGTGGATATGTTACATCCGTATGCTGCCATAATAATGGATACATGCTTACTGGTGTAAATCCTGGCATTGTATTTACTTCATTGATGAAAATTTCGTTGTTTTCAGTTACGAAGAAATCCGCACGCACTAATCCTGCGCCGTCAATCGCCTTAAATGCTTTTTTCGCCATATCTACCAAGTCCGTATATACCTTATTTTCTAATGGTGCCGGAATAATTAATGCTGTCGAGCCATCTTTATATTTTGAATCGTAATCATAAAACTCCGTCATCGGCTTAATTTCACCTGCTACCGAAACGTTAGGTGTATCATTTCCTAATACAGCAAGCTCAATTTCCCGCGCCGTTACGCCTTGTTCAATGACGATTTTGCGGTCGTACTGCAATGCAAATTGAACAGCTTTTTCTAGTTCCGCTGCATTGTTTGCTTTGCTGATGCCTACACTTGATCCTAAGTTAGCCGGCTTAACAAACATCGGATAACCTAAAGACTGTTCGCACTTTTTAATCCAAGCTTCTTTCTCACGTTCCCATTCACTACGAATGAAATATTCATAAGGTAATTGCGGCAAGTTTGCCATTTCAAACAGCTGCTTCATTACTACTTTATCCATGCCTGCAGCTGAACCAAGAACACCGTTGCCTACGTAAGGAATGTTCAGCACTTCCAAAAAGCCCTGTACCGTTCCATCTTCACCATTCGTACCATGCAGTAAAGGGAAGATTACATCGAATGGAGTTTCCATATGTTTTGCAATGAATTGCGAAATATTATTTTCAGACTGGTCTGATGTCGTTGTAAACTGCAATTGTTCAATCGTTTGAGCGGGTTCTGTTAATTGAGGTCCAACACGCCATTCACCCTTCAATGTTATAAAAACAGGGAAAACGTCAAACTCATTAAAATCCATTGCTTGCGTTACTGCCTTTGCAGTTGAGAGTGACACTTCATGCTCGGCTGACTTACCACCATATAATAAACCAATTCTTTTTTTCATTTTTTTGACCTCCAGTTTTCACTAACCTTATTTTATCACGAATACACTAAATGCTGACATCGGATAAAAAACACCCACTGCCCTGTTCGCTGTGAGTGTTAACTAATTTGTATTAATTCATCATAGCCTTGTTTTAATATTTCATCTAAATCATCCCAAACTTCATCCGGATAATCATAATCACTCAGCACTCGAACTTCGATTGCGTAATGGGAATTTGGTTTATCTAGTTTATATAATGACAGCAATGCACCTTCCTTAGCAAAAGGCCGATATTGTCTTAATGTCGAAGGATCGATTGTCGGTGAGTTATTTTTATTCTTTCTTCTCCAAAAGCTCCCAACACCTTCTTTATCTCTTATCATTTGATTAAATAGATTCGAAACAAGTATTTCAGAATCTCCTATAAAACGATAATATACTTTTGTCAGTTTGTCAGTTACAGATGAGTAATAAGCGTAGCGATTTTGCAATTTGCCGAAAAAAGGCGATGCAAGCGGTTCACGCTTATGACTAAAATAAAGGAGTTCTGCCTGTTCAAGGGGAGTTAATGTATTAACGTTTTTTTCTGTCGTAAAATCTACCCAGCATAAATCTTTCTTTAAGTCGCTTTCCTTTTTCAAAAAATCGCGCATATCTTCATTTGTTACAAAATCAAATTGTGTATGCATATTAAAAGAGCCGTTGTCATACGCGTGCTTTAATAGCAGAACATTTTTTACTGGCTCGACTGAAACCATAAACTCCTTCAGTGTAAGACCACTATAAATAACAAAATGTTCGACATCGTTCATATGAATATATAAATGATGCATAAAATCTTCAGCAGATTTCATTTTCTTCGCCACGATTTGCACGCCCCTTTAATATGAATAATATGATTATTATATGACTTCTCATTCAAATTTGAAACATTTTCTCACCTGTTTCGTCCAACTTTTAAATTAGTCTTACTAAAGTAATTTTTATAAGAATATGATAAAGTAAATAAAGCTTAAAACATTACGGCAGTTCCCGTGAAAAGTTTCCTATATTTGCACTTCTTTTACCGGGAAATGTTGTGCTCAAAGAACCTTCAATTTGTTGGTATCTTCTGGCCCTTGAACGGGTTAAATTTAATAATTTAAGGTGAATCGAATGGATACAAACAATTATAATTTTAATAAACGGTTCGACTGGCCACTTACTACAATCCTCCTCATATTTTTAGGGGTAAGTGTGCTTGCAATCGCATCTGCACAAACTTCAGGTCAATATGGAATAAATTTCATACCGAAGCAAATATTAAACTACGCAATTTTTGCTTTTATTGTTGCCTTTGTCATGTACTTTGACCCTGATCAGTATAAAAAAATGGCTTGGCCGTTGTACGGTTTCGGAATATTATTATTAATCGCCCTTGTCATTATTCCGACTTCAACTGGTTTAACTGTTGAAACAAACGGAGCAAAGAGCTGGTATAAAACACCAATCGGTAATATACAGCCTGCCGAATTTATGAAGACATTCTACATTTTAGCTTCGGCCTTTTTAATTAGTAAGCACAATGAAACTTACCAGATCAAAACGATAAAATCCGATTTAATGCTACTCGGCAAAATAGCACTAACATTAGGCGTGCCGCTTGGCTTCATTATGCTGCAGCCTGACTTAGGTTCTGCGCTAGTATTCTTTGCCATTACCGCTGCACTTGTGATTGTGGCAGGTGTAACGTGGAAAATTATTTTACCGCTGTTCGGCGGGGCTGTCGTTATAGGCGGTTCGTTATTATGGATGGCACTGTATATGCAGGATTTTCTGGAAAAGACATTTGGGTTCCAGCCATATCAATTCGCTCGTATTTATTCATGGCTTGATCCTTACTCGTATGCAACATCAGATGGCTACCACTTAATTACTTCACTAAATGCAATTGGATCGGGTGAGGTTTTCGGTAAAGGCTTCATGTCGCGTGAAGTATATGTAGCGGAAAACCATACAGACTTTATCTTTGCCGTAATTGGCGAAGAATGGGGCTTTATCGGTGCGAGCGCGGTTAT
>Ga0182739_1003533_pt1 | contig 13605 bp, 13 predicted proteins | sample eDN5th30CBELigBY_FD_128873 | JGI IMG/M metagenome (GOLD analysis project Ga0182739, IMG submission 128873) | Enriched backyard soil microbial communities from Emeryville, California, USA - eDNA 5th pass 30_C BE-Lig BY (version 2) (version 2) | ecosystem: Environmental > Terrestrial > Soil >... | reverse complement strand
GCCGGCGAGCGCGACGAAGGCGACGAGGGCGAGGACGAGCTCGGCGGGGATGCGGGGGGAAAAGGGCTTCACGGCGGGCGGAGGCTAGTGAATCGTTCGAGGATTCAAGCACTTGCAAGCCAGGACGGCAGGCTCCCAGGTTCCTTCCTGCCATGGCAGAGGGAGCGGAGAACGAGCGGAAGGCGCCGCACATTCGTCGCGTGGGGATCGTTTTCTCGGGAGGGCCGGCCCCGGGAGCGAACGCCGTGATTTCGGCCGCGGCGCATTCCTTCATCGAGGACGACCGCGAGGTCATCGGCTTTTTCCACGGCTATTCGAACTTGCAGGAGTACCACCCGGTGACCCGGCGCCTCTTGCCGGACCAGCACTACCGGGTGCTCACCGACCGCGACCTACGCGGCCTTCGCAATAGCCGCGGCGTGCTCATCGGGACGGCGAGGGCCAACCCCGGCAAGGGCATCCAGGGCCCGGCGGATCTCGACGATCGCGAGAAGACGGCCCGGCTGCGCAACGTCTACAACGCCTTCGTCGACCTCGAGATCGACGCGCTCATCTCGATCGGCGGCGACGACACGCTGAAGACGGCGAACTACTTGTTCGAAATCCAGAAGCGGTTGCCGGAAGGGGCGCGGCGGGTGCACATCGTCCACCTGCCGAAGACGATCGACAACGACTACCGCGGCATCGACTTCACCTTCGGCTTCTTCACGGCCGTCGACGTGATGGCGAAGAGCCTCGAGAACCTGCGCGCGGATGCGATGGCGACGGGGAGCTACTTCATCGTCGAGACGATGGGGCGCAAAGCCGGCTGGCTCGCCTACGGCATCGCGATCGCGGGCGAGGCGAACCTCGTCGTCGGCGTGGAAGACGTCGAGCACGACTTCGGCATCCTGCAGGAGACGAAGGACCCGATCACGGGCGCGGTGCGCAAGGAGGTGCGCCTCGATGTGGACGCGCTCGTGGATCAGATCGTCGAGACGATCATCACGCGCGAGCAACGCGACAAGCACTACGGCACCATCGTGCTCGCCGAAGGCTTGAGCGAGCTTCTGCCCGAGTCCTTCCTCAAGGGCATTCCGCGCGACGAGCACGGGCACATCTCGCTCGGGCGCATCGACATCGGCAAGCTCATCGCCGACATGGTCACACGCCGCTACCACGAGCGGACAGGGCGGAAGAAGAAGGTCACGGGCGTGCAGCTCGGCTACGAGTCGCGCTGCGCACCGCCGCACGCCTTCGACGTGATCCTCGGGAGCCAGCTCGGCATCGGCGCCTACCGCGCCCTGGTCGAGAACCAGATCGACGGGCACATGGTCAGCGTCGGCGGGCAGCTCGAGCTGCGCTACGTGCCGTTCGGCGATCTCGTCAATCCCGAGACCTTGCTGACGGAGGTGCGCTTCATCCACCCGGGCAGCGACTTCCACCGTCTCGCGCGCTTCCTCGAGAACCGGGCCGAGAAAGGCGGTTTCAGCCCCGGCCGGCGGCTCGTCGAGTCGGAGGACGTCTGAACGCGTCGCGAATCACCGCGCCTTGGTGACGAGCGAGTCGATGGCGTGCACGGGCGCGCGGTCGCCCTTCATCAGGTGCGCGATCGACGAGAGCACGAGGCGATGGCACTCGACCATGCTCTTGCCGGCGAAGGCGGAGGAGACGACGCGCAGGGTGAAGTGCCCTCCCCCGCCGTTCGCCTCGACCTCGGCATCCGGCAGCTTTTCGACGATCGAAGCGCGCAACGCGTCGAGTACGGAACCCTCGAAGTCGGTCGGATGATGGCTCATGGCCGCGGGTTGTAGGCCGCGGCCGTGGAAATGGCCATCGTGACCCTTACGCCGCGCTCATTCCGTCGCCGACGCGGCCTCGCCATCGGGTGCGGGCGAGCTCGTCTGGCCGGCGCTCGCCGGGGCCTCGAGCACGAGCTCGAGCACCTCGTCGATCTTGCCGATGAGGCGGATGTCGAGGGCGCGACGCACCTCGGGCGGGACCTCGTCGAGATCGGGCAGGTTGCGCTGCGGGACCAGGACCATGCGGATGCCGGCACGATGCGCGGCGAGGAGCTTCTCCTTGATGCCGCCCACGGGCAGGACGCTGCCGCGGAGGGTGATCTCGCCGGTCATGGCGACGTCGGGACGGACGGGGACGCCGAGCAGGAGCGAGGCCACGGCCGCGTAGACGGTGACGCCCGCGCTCGGCCCGTCCTTGGGGATGCTGCCGGCGGGAACGTGGACGTGGAGGTCGATCGACTCGAGCCACTTGTCCGGGAGCATCAAGCGATCGGAGCGGCTGCGGACGAACGATACGGCGGTCGCCACCGACTCCTGCATCACGCTCTTCATGTTCCCGGTGAGCTGGATCTTCCCCTTCCCCGGCATCTTCGAGGCCTCGATGAAGAGGAGCTTTCCGCCGGCGGGCGTCCACGCGAGGCCGGTCGCGACGCCGGGCTCACCGACGCGCTCGGCCATCTCGGACTTGTACCGCGGCGGACCGAGGACCTTCTCGACGAGCTCGGGCGTCAGCGTCTCGCGCACGTCCTCGCCCTCCGCGAGTCGCACGGCGACGTAGCGGCACATCGCAGCGATCTCGCGCTCGAGCCCGCGCACGCCGGCCTCACGCGTGTAGCCTTCGATGATCGCCTCGATGCTCTCGTCGTTGAAGCTCAGCCTCTCCTCGGTGATGCCGTGCTGCGAGCGCTGCTTGGGCACGAGGAACTCGCGCGCGATGGCGAGCTTCTCGTTGCGCGTGTAGCCGGGGACCTCGATGACCTCCATGCGGTCGTAGAGGGCCTCGGGAATGGTGTCGGCCGAGTTGGCGGTGGCGAGGAAGACCACCTGCGAGAGGTCGAAGGGCGTGTCGAGGTAGTGGTCCTGGAAGGTGGTGTTCTGCTCGGGATCGAGGACCTCGAGCAGCGCCGCGGCGGGATCGCCACGCAGGTCCGCGCCCATCTTGTCGATCTCGTCGAGCACGAGGACGGGGTTCTTGGTGCCCACCTTCTTGAGGGCTTGGAGGATGCGGCCGGGCAAGGCGCCGACGTAGGTGCGGCGATGGCCGCGGATCTCGGCCTCGTCGCGGACGCCGCCGAGCGCGATGCGGCCGTAACGACGCCCCGTGGCGCGAGCGATCGAGCGACCGAGCGAGGTCTTGCCGACACCGGGCGGTCCGACGAAGCAGAGGATCGGACCTTTTTTGTCACGGCGCAGCTTGCGGACGGCGATGTACTCGACGATGCGCTTCTTCACGCGGTCGAGGCCGAAGTGGTCCTCGTCGAGGCAGCGACGGACCTCGGCGATGTCGAGGCGATCGGGCGTGGTCTTCGACCAGGGCAGGTCGGCGAGCCACTCGAGGTAGGTCTTCGTCAGGTTGAACTCGGCCGATTGCTGGTGCATCGAGCCGAGCCGCGAGAGCTGCTTGCGCGCGATCGCCGCGGCGTCGTCGGGGAGCTGGGCGCGGAAGAGGCGGTCGCGCAGCTCGTCGATCTCGTCGTCGTCACCGCCTTCGCCGAGCTCCTCTTTGATCGCCTTCATCTGCTGGCGGAGGATGTATTCGCGCTGGGAGCGCCCCATCTCCTCCTCGACCATCGACGAGATCTCGCGCTTGACCTTGAGCACCTCGAGCTGCCGCCCGACCATCGAGAGCACGAGGCGAACGCGCTCCTTGACGTCGATGGCCTCGAGGACCTGCTGCTTGTCGGCGACCGAGGCGTGCTCGGGCGGGAAGTTGGAGGCGATCAGGTCGGCCAAGGCGCCGGCTTCGCGCACGTTGTCGAGGATGCCGGCCGTCTCCTTCGGCAGGTTGGGCATGAGGCCCAGCACCTCGCGCGTGCTCTCGCGCAAGCTGGTCGCGAGCGCGTCGAGCTCGACGTCGCGCGCGAGCGGCTCGGCGATGCGCTCGATCTTGGCGCGGAGATAGGGCTCGGCCGCGACCTGCTCGATGCTGCGGAATCGACCGAGGCCGTTGAGCACGACGCTGTAGTTGCTCGGTCCGAGGCGGATCACTTTGACGACGCGAGCGAGCGTCCCGATTCGGAACAAGTCGTCGAAGCCGGGCTCGTCCAGCTCGGGATTGCGCTGGCTGACGATGCCGATGAGCGCGCGGTCACGGCCGAGGATGTCCTCGACGAGCCGAACGCTGCGAGCGCGCCCGACGTTGATCGGGACCACGGACATCGGAAAGAGCACGCTGTTTCGCAGCGGCAGGATGGGGATCGAATCCAACGCTGTCGGGGAAAGAGGGCGCGACCCGCTCGGCATGACGTACCTTCTTTCGGCGCCCTTGGGCCTGTGCTCGGCGCGCCGTTCGAGCAGTGTGCGGTGATGGCCTGGGGGTGTCTACTCGATTGAGGCCGAAGGCGCGCTCCACGATTGTGCTAAAGCCCGGCCCGGAGATTCGTCCAACGTGCGAGCTCGACTACGTCATTGGGGGCTCTTCGGCTTCCTCGGTCTGATGGGTTGTCAGGGCGCGGTGGCGATGCAGCAAGGGCCGAGCGATACGCTTCGGGCATATGCCCGCGCGCTCGAGGAGGGCCGCTCCGACGATGCCTACGCGCTGCTGTCGGACGAGGCCCGTCGGAACGTCTCGCGCGAGGCGTTCCGGCGCATGGTGCGAGAGAGCCCGAACGACGTGCAGGAGATCGCTCGAGCGCTCGCGCGCCCGTCGAGCGATCCGCAGATCACGGCGACGCTGGTCTCGCCGCAGGGCGACTCGCTCGTGCTCGTCTTCGAAGGTGGCGCCTGGAAGATCGATGCGTCGGCGCTCGACTTCTACGCGCAGACGACGCCGCGAAAGGCCATCGAATCGTTCGTGCGGGCGTACGAGCGGAAGCGATACGACGTCCTCCTCCGCTTCGTGCCCGAGGCCCATCGCGAGCACCTCGACGCCACCTCGCTCGAGCAAGCGTGGTCGACCAAGGAGCAGAGCGAGGAGATGGATCGGATCACGCTCGCCCTCCGTGCCGCGCTGCCGACGGCGACCATCGAGGAGCACGGCGATCGCGCGTCGATGGCGTACGGAACGGGTGGCCTCGTGCAGCTCGTGCGCGAGCACGGCGTGTGGAAAATCGAGGACTTCGACTGACCACCGGGCGCTTCGGTCTCAGGTCCGATACCGGCCCGAGATTAGGCGTGCTTGTTGGGGGGGCTCGAGGGGAGCAATCATCCGCGCCGGCCGACTGGCCGCTCCGAGCGGATGTGATAGTCGCCGGCCCGGTTCATGACGTCGCCCCCCACGCGGAAGCCGACACCCCAGGACGAGACAGGAGTGGATGACGCGCTCCGAGCCCGACGAGGCGAGCTGGCGGAAGCGCTCGGCCTGCCCTCCGCCGATGCGTTGCCCCTCGTCTCGCTCCCGGCCAATCGGACGCGCATTCGTCCCCTGCCCGAGCGCCGGCGGAAGCACTTTCTCGCGCATCTGAACCGCGTCGTCGACGAGGCGTTCGCGACCGTGCCCTCCCATCCGACCGAGCCCGCTCACGAGGAAGACGGGACCTCGCCCTGGCTCGGTGAGGCGTGCGGAACGTGCCGCGGCCGCTACTGTCATGCGGGCGGCGACCACGCCTTCCTCGACGTCGTCACCATCCACGCCTATCGGCACGATCATCCCGAGGCGACGCGGGACGAGGTCGTGGACGCCTACGCCTCACGCCTCGGCGACGCGGCCTACGATCGCGGATGCGTGTACCAGGCGGACGGCGGCTGCCGCCTCCCGCGGACGATGCGGGCGCGCATCTGCAACACGTTCCTCTGCACGCCGCTCCACGAGCTTCGATCGCTCGAGACGACGCAGGCCGCCCACGTCCTCTTGGCGGCGCACCACGGCGACAAGCTCGTCCGTCTCACCCTCGTGGCGACGAGCGCACCGCCTCGCCACTTCGAGCTCGACGACGAATGAGAAGGCACGGCCACGGCACGTGACACGTTCACGTGCCAGTGTACGAGCCAGCACGATCGGACTCGATCGGCGGCGTCACGTGACCGTCACTGGTGCTGTCACATGAACGCCACCGACGGGCGACGGGTCTGCTCTTCACGCCGAGGGAGGCCCGCGCGTGGCGGCCTCACCCCGCGAGGAATCAGGACGTCACGCGCGTCTTCTGCTGAGCCTGCGACGCGGATGCGACCGGCGTCTTCCGCTGCTGCGTGGACTTCACGTAGGCCTGCAGGGCATCTCGCAGCGTCCGGAAGGTCACGATGCCACGGAGGTCCATGCCCATGTGGACGATGGTCTGCGCGATCGACGGGCTGATGCCGGTCAGGTAGCACTGCGCGCCGAGGAGGCGCACGGCACGTGCCATTCGCATGAAGTGATCCGCCGTGCCGGTGTCCATCACCTCGATGCCGGTGATGTCGATGATGGCGCAGCTCGCCTTCTTCTCGGCGACCGCACGGAGAAGCGCGTCGGTCATCTCGGCGCTTCGCGTCGTGTCCATGATGCCGACGACGGGCAAGCAGAGGACGCCGCTCCAGACCTCGATCACCGGCGTCGACAGCTCGCGGATGGCGATCTGCTGCCGCTCGATCGTCGCCAGCTTCTCCTCGAGCTCGCGCTGGTAGGCTTGCGCGCGCTTCTGCGCCTCGGCCAGCGAGGTCACCGTCTCGTTGATGCCGTTGTAGAGAGCACCGATCGGGTGCGTTTCCGGCAAGTCGATGACGAGCCGCTGCGTGAAGTCGCCGGACGTCACGCTCGACAATAGGAACAAGATGTCGGCTATCCGGCTGTAAACGTCCTCGCGAAACTGCTCCAGATCCTGGACTCCGTCGATCGTCGCCTCGCCTTGTTTCACGGTCGGGCCTCCACGCTTTCCGGTTCTTCACCCCCTCCCAGCTCGTTCACCCTCTCCTCGTCGTCCTCGTGCCCCGTCCACGGCGAGGTGACGCCGTACTGCTCCAGGGCCTGCTCCAAGGACAACGTGGCATCGAAGCCGTCGAGCTCGAGCCCCATGGCTTGCAGCGTCATCGCCGTCTCGGCGGTCATGCCGCACAGGATCGTCTTCGTTCCCATGAGACCGGCGGCTTGGGCGAGACGCGTGAGCAGCGCACAGAGGTGGCTGTCCATGATCCACAGACCGGTCACGTCGAGGATGAGCCCCGAGATGTCCGTACCGTGGATGCGCTCCAGCACCTCGGAGCTCAGCGTCGCCGCCGTCTTGTCGTCAATCTCTCCCTGCAGAGGAACGAGCAGCAGACGCCACAGCTTGATGATGGGGATGCGGTTGTAATCAGTCATGTCGTCCATGGCCCATCAGAGCTGGAACTCGGCCTCGATGCGGGTGCCGTTCGGTCCAGTGTCGATTTCGAAACGATCAGCGAGCCGTCGTGTTCCTGCGATGCCGACGCCCAAGCCGGTCGTGCTCTTGTACTTGCCGGCCAGGATCTGATCGAGGTTGCGAATGCCGGTGCCCTGGTCGGTGGCACGCACGACGATGGCACGCTTCGGCGACTTCAGGGGGATGAGATCGATTTCACCGCCCGGCGTGTAGCTGACGATGTTGCGCGCGAGCTCGCTCACCGCGGTGGCCACGCGCTGCGCGATCAGCGGGCGCGCCCCCATGCGCTCGACCATCTCGCGAGCGGCGGTGCGAGCCATGCTGATGTCACGCTCGGTGCGCAGCCGTACGCGACGCTCCTCGAGCTCGACGACTTGCGCACCTTGGAGCGAGGCGAGATCGCGCCGCAGATTCGCGTGATGCGCGGGATCGACGAAGAGGCGCGCGCCGTCCTCGAGGAGCGGCACGATGCGGATGAGATCGGCGGTGGTCGCTCGCCCGCCCGAAACGCCGGCCTTGCTCATCGCCCGACCCAGCACGCTGCGCGCGAGGATCGGCGACATGTAGCGGGAGAGCACCTCCAGCAACATGCCATCGGCGGCCGGTGTCCGTCCTATCATCATCCGTGCGCTTCCTGTGCTCGATGCTTTGCGCAGCTCGTGGCGCCAATGTCGGTGAGCATATTCGCCCCAGTCGTCACCGCAGTCAACTTCACGACGCCGCTCGCTCGCCAACGTCGGCGATGAGAACGGAGGCATCGTCATGTGCCCGACCATAGGTCTCGAGCAGGTGCCTACATGCCTGTTCGGGGGACAGCGATGACAACTCCCGCGCAGAGAACTTGGGTGACACTCCGTCGGAATGGACGATGAGGCGGCTCCCCTCGTTCAGCTCGCCGCGGAAGACTCGGAAGCGAAGGACACGACCACCGAGGACACCAGGTGAAAGAACGACGGGCACCACGGAGCCATGCACCCGCAGCTCCACGTTCCCCACGCCGCAGCCTTCGAGCAGTCCACCCTGGAGCTTGCAGACCAAGGCGGCGGCACCACGCGTTCCCGTCAGCGCGGCGTGCATCTTCTCCAGGACCTGCTGGACGTCTTCCGTCGGCTCGGATTTCTGGATCACCTCGCTGGCGAGCTTCGCCACCGCCGCCGCGTGCCTTCCGTGTCCGAGCGCATCGATGACGCCGAAGATCACCGAGGCTCCCTCGCCTCGAACGACGATCGCATCCCCGTTCTCGATTTCACGCGGGCAGGGACGAGTCAGGTAGGCAATCTGATGCATGAGCCAAAAACGGGTAGCGCCAGCAAGGCGGGGCCGAGGGTCCCGCATGTATAGGCAGACGGCATGACAAAGCGAGTGAAATGAACGCTCGCGATCGTGTCATGCCGCGCATGGGATAAGCTCGGCCTCGCCTATGGGCACTGGAAGCTCCCCGCCCGACACCATTCGTCTCGCCTCGTGGCCCGTCGTGCACCAGAGCGATCGTTTCTCCGCGGCATCGAAGGCCGTCGACTTGGCCACCCAGTGTGGCGCCTCGAAGCAGGCCGCGTGGGAGATCGGAACCGCCGTCGCCGAGCTCGTGTCCAACGCGGTGAAGCATGGCGGGGGTGGCACCATCACCATCGATCTCGAAACGACACCTCGGCTGGCCTTTCACGTGACGGTCCGTGACGCGGGTGACGGCTTTCCGGCGACGGTTCCCACCCCCACCCCCGAGCGATGGACTTTCCGTTCGGCGGGACAAGGTCTCGGTGTCGGGCTCGAAGGCGTTCGTCGCCTGATGGACGAGGTGACGATCGACTCGCGTCCCGGTGAAGGTGCCACCGTCGTGGCGGTCAAGGTGCTGCGCGTCCGCGAGTGACACCTGAGCCGTCACGCTCGCCGCGCCGACCGGCACCTGTCTCGACCGTCATCGGCATTTCCGAAATGGCGGGGCACACGGATCCACGTCCGGCGTCATTTCCGAAATGCCCGGCTGCGTGAATCCACCTCCGTCGGCATTTCCGAAATGGCGGGAGGCTTCGATCCCACGCCGATCGGCATTTCCCAAATGCCTCGACGACGTGGATCCGTGCTCGATCGTCACTTCCGAAATGACCGAGAGCACGAATCCGAGCCCACCGGCATTTGCGAAATGCCCGCGGGCTCGGATCCACGCCGATTCTCATTTCCGAAATGCCCGAAGGCGAGGATTCCCCTCGCCTTCGGAATTCCGAAACGGTCGTGATCGCGGCGCTGGGGCGATCCGCGAATCGCCCCGTCCGCGGTTTCGCGTCAGGCCTCGAAGCGCACGTACTCGAAGTCGACCGGGCGGCCTTTGATGCCGTGCGCGGGCGGCGCGATCCAGTTCGCCATCTGCTTCGGATCCCAGATCGGCTTCGTCATGAGGCTCTTCACGTAGGCCTTGTCGGCCTCGGAGGGGAGCCACTCGTCCCGACGGCGATTCCACTCCTCTTGCGAGAGGAGGTTGCCCTGCGGGTCGGTGTGCACGTTCGCGTAGACGCCGATGTGGCGGTGGAAGCGGCGGCTCGGCAGCGTGAAGCGGAAGGGAATGCCCTCGGCCTCGAGGAGGCGATTCCACTTGTTCAGGCCGCGCTGGCAATCCTCGACGTACTCGTCGCGAAGGACCTCGTTCATCGCGTTGCGGAGCGGGACCTCCTCCTTCGACAGTCCGCCATCGGCGAAGGTGTCGACATCGTAGGTCCCGTCGAGCGCGAGATGGTCCTCGTACCGTGCCTCCTTGGCGCGTCCCTTCAGGCCCGCGGCGAAGAAGGTGGCCGCGTTCGACGAGATCTCGCTGCCGAAGAGGTCGAGCGAGAGCGTGAACCAGAGGTTGAGGTACTTCTGGATGACGTCGAGGGGGATACCGCCGAGGTTGCGGACGTCCTCGTTCGGGTCCTGCTTCATCAGCTCGGCGGTGCGCTGCACGATGCGGCCGACGCCGGTCTCGCCGACGAACATGTGGTGCGCTTCCTCGGTCAGCATGAAGCGCGTCGTACGTGCGAGCGGGTCGAAGCCGCTCTCCGAGAGCGCGAGCAGCTGGTACTTGCCGTCGCGGTCGGTGAAGTACGTGAACATGTAGAACGAGAGCCAGTCGGTGCAGGGCTCGTTGAAGGCGCCGAGGATGCGCGGCTTGTCCGGATCGCCGCTGCGGCGGTTGAGCAGCATCTCGGCTTCCTCGCGGCCGTCACGCCCGAAGTAGGTGTGCAGCAGGTAGACCATCGCCCAGAGGTGACGGCCCTCCTCCACGTTCACCTGGAAGAGGTTGCGCAGGTCGTAGACGCTCGGACACGAGTGGCCCAGCATCCGCTGCTGCTCGACGCTCGCCGGCTCCGTATCGCCTTGGGTCACGATGAGGCGGCGCAGGGCGTTGCGGTGCTCGCCCGGGACCTGTTGCCAAACGGGCTTTCCGAAGTTGTCACCGAAGCCGATGGTCCTGTCGGGAATCGGATCCGCGAGGAAGATGCCCCAGCGGTAGTCCGGCATCTTCACGTAATCGAAATGCGCCCAGCCATCGGTATCGACCGAGATCGCCGTACGAAGGTAGACGTCGTGCGTCTGGAAGCCCTCCGGCCCCATCTCCTTCCACCACGAGATGTAGCTCGGCTGCCACTGCTCGAGGGCGCGCTGGAGCTTCTTGTCCGCGGAGAGATTGACGTTGTTCGGAATCTTCTCGTCATTGACGACTTGCGACATGATTCTCTCCTCTCAAACGCGATTGAAGTCGAACTCCGGCCGTTCGGGCTTGCCGTACATCGTGAGCGCGCCGCGCGGACCGACGGCGTTGGGACGCTGGAAGATCCAGTTCTGCCAGGCCGTGAGGCGGCCGAAGATCTTGGTCGCCATCGTCTCGGGGCCACCGAAGCGAAGGTTCGCCTCCATGCCCGTCAACGCGTCCGGCGACATGCTCGCGCGCTCCTCGATGGCGACGCGGACCTCGTCGTCCCAATCGATCTCGTCGGGCGCGAAGGTGACCAGGCCGGCCTCGAGCGCCGCCTGGGTGTCGAAGGGCTCGGTGCGGGCGAGGAGCGCCTGCGCGTGCTCGGGCTTCGCGAGGAAGCGCGTCGCCAGGCGCGAGAGGCCGTTCCACATGGGCAGGAGCCCCGCGTTCATCGGGGAGAACGCGACCTCGACCTTCTCGTCGCCGTCCTTCATGTAGATGCGGTCGGCGGCGAGCGCGAGCTCGAAGAGGGAGCCGCCATAGCAGGAGCCCGGCTCGATCAGCGCGAAGATGCTGCGCGCCGAGAGGTCGAGACGCGCGAGCACGCGCTTCATGTTGAGGACGATCTCGCGCACCAGCCAATCGCTGTCGACGAAGCGCGCGAGGGTCTTGTCCACCGAGCGAACGGCCTCGAGATCACCGCGCGTCTCGAGAACGAAGAGGCCGACGTCGAGGTGGTTGAAGCGGAGATCGAGGAGCGCGTCGTCGAGCTCGCGGAAGGCGCGGATGGCCCACTGATCGGCGCCGGCCGCGTGGATCGCTTCGACGGTCTCGGGCTGCGGTGCGTCGGGGCCCTTGACGAGGATGCGGGCGACGCGCGCCTCGTGGTCGATCGAGACCTCGACGTACTTGTAGGTGATCTTGCCTTCCGAACGCTCGACCTCGAGCGGCACGAGCTCGATGCCCTTCGCGTCGGTGGGGCGCTTCGAGCGCGCGATCATCGCCTCGAGCCGACGCTTCACCGCGGCGTCGAACTGGCTACGGCTCGCCGTCTCGTCGACGAGGTTCCACTCGACCGCGCGCTGTCCGCGCACGCCCTCGGCCACCGTCGAGAAGACGTCCGCCAGATCGGGGCGGATCTTGCGCTTGTCCGTCAGGCGCGTGAGGCCGCCCGTTCCGGGGAGAACCGCGAGAAGCGGCGTCTCGGGCAAGCTCACCGCGCTCGAGCCGTCGTCCTGGAGGAGGATCTCGTCGCAGGAGATGGCGAGCTCGTAGCCACCGCCGGAAGCCGTTCCGTTCAGCGCGGCCAGGCTGGGGATGCCGCTCTCGGAGCTGGCCTCCTCGAGGTAGATGCGCGTCTCGTTGGTGAACTTGCAGAAGTTGACCTTGAAGGCGTGCGGCGAGGTGCCGAGCATGTAGATGTTCGCGCCCGAGCAGAAGATCCGGTCCTTCGCGCTCTGGAAGACGATGGCGGCCGTGTTCGGATGCTCGAAGCGGATGCGCTGCAGCACGTCCGCGAGCTCGATGTCCACGCCCAGGTCGTACGAGTTGAGCTTCAGCTTGTAACCAGGACGAATCCCGCCGTCCTCTTGGACGTCGAGAAGAAGGCGGGCGACGCGACCGCCATACTCGGCCGGAAAGTCCAGCTTGTAATGGCGATAGCGGCTCGGATGCGTCTCGAAGCGGATCGGGGCGGGTTTCATCGTGTCGGCCGTTTCCATGGCGCCGGCGAAGCTAGCCGAATATCGTCGCGGTCATCAAGCATCATATTGCACCTCGGTGCGCGGGCCATGCAGTATGATACGCGCACGTGACAGAGCGCACCTCCGGTATCCGCAACGAAGGCTCACGCGAGCGCGTGCTTGCGACGCTCGCCCGTGTCGTCCGGGCGCGAAGGCAGGCGCTCGGCATGACGGTACGCGAGCTCTCCGAGCGCTCCGGCATCAGCCAACGCTTCCTGGTCCAGCTCGAGCACGGTGAGGCCAATGTCTCCATCGCGCGCCTCGCCGACCTCGCCGACGCACTCGAGACGACCGCCGCCGATCTGCTTGGCGACGGCCCGGCCACGAGCGCGCCCTCGAAGTCGATCGTCGCGCTCATCGGCTTGCGTGGCGCGGGCAAGAGCACGCTCGGGGCGAAGCTCGCCAAGCGCCTGCACGTCCCCTTCGTCGAGCTCGACAGCCTGGTCGAGGAGGCCGCGGGCATGCGGCTCGACGCCATCTTCGAGCTCCACGGCGGGAGCTATTACCGGAAGCTCGAGCACGACGCGCTCCGCACCTTCCTGAGCCGCGCCGAAGCCGCCGTCCTCGCAACGGGCGGGAGCATCGTGCAGGCGCCGGAGACCTACGAGCTCTTGCGACGCCGAGCCGTCACCGTCTGGCTCCAAGCCTCCCCCGAAGACCACATGCGCCGCGTCGTCGCCCAAGGCGATGCCCGGCCCATGGCGAACCGCGCCAACGCGATGGCCGAGCTCCGGGCTCTTCTGCGAATGCGCGAGCCGCTCTATTCGCAAGCGGACCACGTCATCGACACGAGCGAGCTCGGCCTCGAAGGCTCGCTCAAAGCGCTCCTCAAAGCGGCCAAAGAACGCGTGTGATTTTGGAACCGCCAAGGCGCCAAGAAGTCGGGGGGTGCCGTGACTCGCGGAATCCCGACCTCTTGGCGAACTGTCCTTGGCGTCTTC
>Ga0182739_1003532_pt1 | contig 13605 bp, 14 predicted proteins | sample eDN5th30CBELigBY_FD_128873 | JGI IMG/M metagenome (GOLD analysis project Ga0182739, IMG submission 128873) | Enriched backyard soil microbial communities from Emeryville, California, USA - eDNA 5th pass 30_C BE-Lig BY (version 2) (version 2) | ecosystem: Environmental > Terrestrial > Soil >... | reverse complement strand
CTGCCCGCCGTCGAGCCCACGTCGATGGCCCCGGCACGCAGGGCCTCGTTGGCCTTGTTCGATCCGGCCGACTGCGTCCAGGTGACGGCGACGTCGTCGCCGAGCGCCTCCTCGATCCAGCCCTTGTCCTTGATGATGAGGCTGAGCGGGTTGTAGGTGGCGAAGTCGATGTTCAGGTGATCGGCGCTCCACCCGCCGTCGCCGGGTGCGGAGGCTGCGGGCGTGTCCTCCCCCGCGCAGCCGGTGAGAGCGAGGCCCAGGGTGAGCGCGGCGGCCGCGAGGGCGGCCAGGTGCTTGTTCATGTCGGTTCCTTTGCTGTGGATTCGGCGTGATGCGGTCAGAACGTGTGAGGCCTGGTGGGTTCGGCGGCCGGGTCGGGGGCGATGGTGGCGCCCCGCCGGCGGATCGCGGCGGTGACGTAGTCGGGCGAGCGATGGCTGTCGACGCCGAGCCGCTCGAGCAGTTCGCCGCGCAGCCGGGCGAGCCGGGCATCCGAGCGATCGCGGGGCCGGGGTGCTGCGATCGGCAGAACGGCGCGGATCGTCGCCCCCTCCCGACCCGGTTCGTCCCCGAGCAGCACGACCCGATCCGCCAGCGCGAGCGCCTCGTCGACGTCGTGCGTCACGAGCACGATGGTGGCGGGTTCTGCGGCGTGGATCTCGAGCAGCAGGTCGTGCATGGTGAGGCGGGTCAGCGCGTCGAGCGCGCCGAACGGCTCGTCGAGCAGCAGGATGCCGGGGCCGCGAGCCAGCGCCCGCGCGAGCGAGGCGCGCTGGGCCATGCCCCCCGACACCTGGCGGGGACGCAGGCCCGCCGCGTCCTGCAGCTGGACGAGCCGCAGCAGCTCGGCGACCCGGGCGCGGCCGGCCTCGCGGGCCGTGCCGCGCGGCAGGCCGAGCCGCACGTTGCGCTCGAGGGTGCGCCACGGCAGCAGGCGCGGCTCCTGGAAGGCGACGGCGCAGCGCTGATCGACCGGAGCGACCGGCTCTCCGCCGAGCGCCACGAGCCCGGCGTCGGCGGCGTCGAGGCCCGCGATCAGGCGGAGAAGCGTGGACTTGCCGGAGCCGGATGCCCCGAGCAGCGCGATGATCTCACCGGCACCGACGGTCAGATCGACGTCGCGGAGGACGACCCGGTCGACGTCGCCGGTGCGCGGGAAGCTCCGTCCGATGCCACGCAGTGCGACGCCGAGGGCGGGGGCGGTGGGCATGCACCCCAGGCTGCCGGACCGGCGCCTGCGCAACAAAACTGCGCGTCACGCAACGAAACGTCGCGTCATGTCACGTCGCAGTGAGACCTTTTCCGCGCGAGATCGCACCCAGCAGGCCGTTCAGGAACCCGGAGGACTCCTCGGTGCTGAGCAGTTTCGCCGACTCGACGGCCTCGGCGATGGCGACCCCGTCGGGCACCTCGTCGTTGTACAGGATCTCCCACGCCGCGAGGCGGGCGATCGCGCGGTCGAGGGCCGGCATCCGATCGAGGGGCCAGCCCTGGGCGTGGGCCTCGATCTCGCCGTCGATGTCGGCCAGATGCCCGTCGACGCCCTCGACGATCTGCCGTGCGTAGGGCCAGGACGACTCGCGCTGCGGCTGGGCGGCCGCGCGGCCGGCCTCCTCGTCGAGCAGCGCCGCGATGGCGACGCCGCGCACGTCGGCGCCGAACAGGATGTCCAGCGCGCGCTTGCGTGCCTTGGTTCGGGAACTCACTGCGTGCGCGCGCTCACTAGTCGGTGACGCGGCCGAGGTACGACCCGTCGCGGGTGTCGACCTTGACCTTCGTGCCCTGCTCGAGGAAGAGCGGCACCTGGATCTCGGCACCGGTCTCCAGCGTCGCGGGCTTGGTGCCGGCGCTCGAGCGATCGCCCTGAAGGCCCGGCTCGGTGTAGGTCACCTCGAGCACCACCGAGGTCGGCAGTTCGATGTAGAGGGCCTCGCCGTCGTGCGTCGCGATCGTGACGTTCTGGCCCTCGAGCATGTAGTTCGCCGCGTCGCCGACGGTGCCGGCCGGGACGGTGACCTGGTCGTAGTCGGCGGTGTCCATGAAGACGAACCCGTCGCCGTCGCGGTACAGGTAGCTGAAGTCGCGGCGGTCGACGGTCGCGAAGTCGATCTTGGTGCCGGCGTTGAAGGTGCGGTCGACGACCTTGCCGCTGGTGACGCTCTTGATCTTGGTGCGGACGAACGCGCCACCCTTTCCGGGCTTGACGTGCTGGAACTCGACGACATTCCAGAGCTGTCCGTCGATGTTGAGAACGGAGCCGTTCTTGATGTCGTTGGTGGTAGCCATGGTGCAGAAGCTTACCGGGCGCCCCGGCGCGCGATCGCCGCCAGCGCGAGCACGTACGAGTCGAACCCGAGCCCGGCGATCACCCCGGTGGCGACGCCGGAGATCACGCTGGTGTGCCGGAACTCCTCGCGCGCGTGCGGGTTCGAGATGTGCACCTCGACGAGCGGCAGGCCGGCCTTGGTCACGAGCGCGGCCGCGTCGCGCAGGGCGTAGCTGTAGTGCGTGAAAGCCGCAGGGTTCAGGATCACGGCGAGGCCGGCATCCACCGCCTCGTGCAGCCAGCCGATCAGCTCGGCCTCGTCGTCGGTCTGCCGGAGGTCGATCTCGACGTCCGCCGCGGCCTCGCCGGTGAGCAGCACCCGCAGCGCCGACAGGTCGAGCGTGCCGTAGACGTCGGGTTCGCGGCTGCCGAGGCGCCCGAGGTTCGGTCCGTTGAGCACCAGCACGCGCGTCATACGCCCACGCTAGCGGTCGTTGTGCAGGACTTGAGTTCCTGCAGATGGGGAGTCCAGCCCGCAGGGTCCTGCAGAACGGGAGACTCCTGCAGAACGGGGGTGATCACTCGGCGAGTTCCTGGTAGGCGGCGAAGAGCAGCTGCTCCTCGGGGCCGGTCAGGGTCGTGGGACGGCCGATGTCGTCGAGGACGATGAAGCGCAGCAGGTCGCCGCGGGCCTTCTTGTCGCGCTTCATCGTCGCCAGCAGCGTCGGCCAGCGGCCCGCCGGGTAGCTGGTCGGCAACGACAGCAGCGACAGGATGCGACGGTGCCGGTCGACGGCATCGTCACCGAGCGAGCGGGTCAGCCGGGACAACTCGGCCGCGAACACCATGCCGATCGCGATCGCCGCGCCGTGGCGCCACTGATAGCGCTCGGCGTGCTCGATCGCGTGCCCGAGAGTGTGGCCGTAGTTGAGGATCTCGCGCAGCCCCTTCTCGGTGAAGTCCTCGCCGACCACCCGGGCCTTCATCGCGATGGCCAGCTCGACGGCGCGGCGGAACTGCGGGGTCTTCGGGTCGGTCGCGGCGTCGACGTCGGCCTCGATGATGTCGAGGATCTCGGGCTCGGCGATGAAGCCGGCCTTCGCCACCTCCGCGTATCCGGCCAGGATCTCGTTGCGCGGCAGCCCCTCGAGCAGATCGAGATCGCAGAGCACGGCACGCGGCGCCCAGAACGCCCCCACCATGTTCTTGCCCTCCGCGGTGTTGATCCCGGTCTTGCCGCCGACCGCGGCGTCCACCATCGCCAGCACCGTCGTCGGGATCTGCACGATCTCGATGCCGCGCAGCCAGGTCGCGGCGACGAAGCCGGCCAGGTCGGTCGTGGCGCCTCCGCCCAGGCCGACCACCGCATCCGAGCGCGTGAAGTCGGTCTGACCGAGGATCTGCCAGCAGAACGCGGCGACCTCGACCCGCTTGGCCCCCTCGGCGTCGGGCACCTCCGCGAGATACACCTGGTACCTGCCCGACAGCTGCTCGCGCAGCGCCTCGGCGCGGGCCGCCAGGGTCGGGGCGTGCACGATGAGCACCTTCGCCACGCCCTGCGAGAACTGCGCGCCGAGATCGGCGAGCAGTCCCCTGCCGACGTGGACCGTGTAGCCGGGGGTGCCCGCGACCGGGATCTCCGTCACGCTGTCGTCCGCACCCATGCCGCCACCTCCTCGGCGATCGCGTCGAACGGACGGAACGAGGTGTCGACCACGAGATCGGCGACCTCCTCGTAGAGGTCCTTGCGCTCAGCGTAGATGCGCTCCCAGTCGTTCACCCCGTCGCGGATGAGCGGTCGCTTGCCCTCGCCGAGGCGACCCTCGACCGCGCGCGGACTGACCGTGAGCAGCACGACGGGAAGCCCCGAGAGGTCTGCGCGGGTCGTCGCGTCGAGCACCGCTCCCCCGCCGAGCGACACCACCCCGTCGCCCCCCAGGGCCCGGACCACGGCGGCGCGTTCGAGTTCGCGGAAGTACGGCTCGCCGTGCTCGGCGAACAGTGCCGCGATCGGCCCGTGCTCGGCGACCACCATCTTGTCGGTGTCGGCGAACGCGGTCTCCAGCAGGCGGGCGACGCGCTTGCCGACCCGGGTCTTGCCGGCTCCCATCGGGCCGACGAGAACGAGAGCGGGGGCGCTCATGCCTCGGGGGCGGACTGCGGCGCGGTCCGCAGCGCGTCGGGGATGCCCGCCAGGTAGCCCTCGAGGTTGCGCCGGGTCTCGGGCACCGAGTCGCCACCGAATTTCTCGAGCATCGCGTCGGCCAGCACCAGGGCGACCATCGCCTCGGCGACCACGCCCGCCGCGGGGACGGCGCAGACGTCCGAGCGCTGGTGATGGGCGCCGGATGCCTCACCCGTCGCCACATCGACCGAACGCAGCGCGTGGGGCACCGTCGCGATCGGCTTCATCCCGGCCCGGACCCGCAGCAGCGTTCCCGTCGACATACCGCCCTCGGTCCCGCCGGCGCGGTCGCTCAGGCGGGTCAGCAGTCCGTTCTCGATCACCAGCTCGTCATGGGCCGCGGAGCCGGGGCGCCGGGTGGTCTCGAAGCCGTCGCCGACCTCGACGCCCTTGATCGCCTGGATGCCCATGAGGGCGCCGGCGAGCCTGCTGTCGAGGCGGCGATCCCAGTGCGTGTAGCTGCCGAGCCCGGGCGGCACACCGTACGCGAGCACCTCGACGACGCCACCGAGCGTGTCGCCCTCGTCGTGCGCCCGGTCGATGCGGGCGACCATCTCGGCCGAGGTCGCCGCGTCGAAACAGCGCAGCGGGTCGGCGTCGAGCCGCTCGACGTCGTCCGGGTTCGGTAGCGCTGCCCCGTCGGGCACGCGGACCGTCTCGATCGAGAGCGTGTGCGCCACGAGCCGGATGCCGAGCTCGCCGAGGAAGGCACGGGCCACGGCGCCGAGAGCCACCCGTGCTGCGGTCTCGCGGGCGCTCGCGCGCTCGAGCACGTTGCGGGCCTCGTCGAACCCGTACTTCTGCATGCCCGCCAGGTCGGCGTGACCGGGCCGCGGCCGCGTGAGCGGAGCACCGCGACCCTTGGGCAGGGTCGCCGGATCCACCGGGACCGCACTCATCACCTCGGTCCAGCGCGGCCACTCGGTGTTGCCGATCCGCAGGGCGACGGGGCTGCCCATCGTCACGCCGAACCGGATGCCGCCGGAGATGGTGAGCTCGTCCTGCTCGAACTTCATGCGGGCGCCGCGGCCGTAGCCGAGCTTGCGACGCTGCAGGTCGGCCTGGATCTGCTCGGGCGACACCGGAACCCCGGCGGGCATCCCCTCGAGGATCGCCACCAGCTCGGGGCCGTGCGACTCACCCGCGGTCAACCAGCGCAGCATGCTTCCATCCTGGCAGGCCTACAGCCCGACGGCGGACCGCATGGCGGCGACCACGGCGGCCTCGCCGGGCAGTTCGGCATCCGGGTCGCCCGCGACGAAGATCCGGACCTGGCCGACGGCCTGATGCAGCAGCATGCTCAGGCCGCTGATGACCGTGCCGCCGGCGGCCTGCCATTGCCGGGCGAGGGCGCTCGGCCATGGGTCGTAGGCGACATCGAAGAGGGCGGCGCTTCGCCGCACCCGCTCCGGGTAGGCGATGCCCGCATCCACCCCGCCGGGCAGGGTCGAGACCACGGCGTCCGGCAGCTCCTCTGGCCGGGCGGAGTCGGCGAGAGGACGCAGGGTCAGGGCGATTCCGAGTCGCGCGGCGAGCGGTTCCAGCGCCGCTGCTCTCACCACGTCGCGGGCCGAGACGGTGACCCGGCGCGCGCCCAGCCGGGCGACAGCCGAGAGCACCGAGGCCGTCGTCGCCCCGGCGCCGAGCACCTGCACCGACTCCAGCGCCTCCACCCCCGCCTCACGGAACGCTGTGATGATGCCGCCGACGTCGGTGTTGAAGCCCTCGCGCCGGCCCTCCCGCAGCAGCACGGTGTTGGCGGCCCCGACCTCATCGACGAGCGGCGCGCGCCCCGTCAGGGCCGGCAACACCTCGCGTTTCAGCGGCATCGTGAGCGACAACCCGCGCCAGGCGCTGTCGAGACCCTCCAGAAAGCCGTCGAGCCCCGCCTGGGCGACCTCGATCGCCTCGTAGCGCCAGTCCAGCCCGAGGACCCCGTACGCCGCGCGATGCAGCGCCGGGGACTTCGAGTGCGCGATCGGCGACCCGAGGACCGCCAGCCGCGTCGTCACGCGCAGTACGACTGGTTCTCGGCGCTGGCGCGGCACCAGGCCCGCAGCTGCTCCACGGCCTGGAAGTGCTCGTCGGCGGTGTTGGAGAACACCGTCTCACCCGTCTTCAGGTTGATCGGGACGAAGAACAGCCACGAACCGTCCGCCGGGTTGACGGCGCCGTTGATCGCGGCGTCGCCGGGGTTGCCGATCGGTCCGATCGGCAGGCCGGGGTTGGCGTAGGTGTTCCACTTGTTGCTCTTGTCGGCCCGCTCGGCGTCGGTGGTCCACACCGTGTGGGTGTTGCCGGTGCCGTAGGCCACCGTGGCATCCGATTCCAGGTGCATGCCCTGCTCGATGCGGTTGAGGAACACCCGGCCGATCTTGGCCATGTCGTCGACGTTCTGACCGGCCTCGCGCTGGATGATCGAGGCCAGGATCACGGTCTTCACCCGGTCCTCCGGCGCCACACCGGCGTTGTCGAGCCGGGTGATCGCCTCGGTGACCAGGCGCTGCAGAGCGTCGGCCGCGGTGGTGCCCGGATCGAAGTCGTAGGTCGCCGGGAACAGGAAGCCTTCGATGCTCTTCGCATCGGCGGGCACCCCGTAGGCCTTGAAGTCCTTGGCCGCCTCGGTGAAGTCCTCGACGGGGAGCTCGAGCGCGGAGGCGAGCAACGCGTACACGTCGACCGCGGCAGTGCCCTCGGGGATCGTGACCGAGTTGAGGATCTTGTTCGCCGGGTCCTGCAAGGCGGCGACGGCGGATGCGGCGCTCATCTGCTCCTGCAGGGTGTAGTTCCCGGGCTGGAAGCTGATCTGCGGGTTCGCGACCAGGTAGTCGTACGTGGCGTCGAAGGTCATGGTGACCTTCTTGGCCAGCAGCTCCTGCGCGACGTCGCCGCCGATGTCGCCGGCCTGGATGACGACGATCGCCTCCACGCCGTTGCCGGTCCCGGGGTAGTCGTTGGGGATCTCCCAGCCGAGGATCTCGCGCACCTTGTCTTCGTGGTTGGTCCAAGCCCAGGCGCCCGCGCCCGCGACCATCGCGAAGATCGTGGTGACGGCGATCAGCCAGCCGATCCACGCCTTGCTGCGCTTCTTCTTGCCCGGCCCGCCGGCGGCGAGGGCCTCGCGGCGGCTGGTGGGGACGAGGCCCTGCCCGTGAGGTGCCGACCCGGCAGCGGGACGCTGGACCGGGACCGCGGCCGTGGCCGTGGCCTCGGCGGCGGCGACGGCGAACGGGTCCGACAGGCGCGCGGTCGGGAACTGCTGTGACACCGGCTCCACGGAGGCGGGGGCCGCCGGCGTCTGCCGGACCGGTTCCACACCTCCCGGTCGGAAGATGTCATCCCAGTTGGTGGTCTCGTCAGGCACGGCTCACTAGCTTTCGTACGGGTCGACGACCGTGCCCGGCGGGCGTGCCGCCGCGCGCTCGGAGTCGAGGGCGTTCTGCAGGATGATAACAGCGGCGACCTGGTCGATCACGGGACGCGAGCCGCGCGCGCGTCGTCCCGACTCCCGCAGGGCGCGCTGCGCGGTGACCGTGCTGAGCCGCTCGTCGACCAGTCGCACGGGGATTCCGGCCACAACGGCGAGGTCGCGCGCGAAAATGCGCGCGTCGGTCGTCGAGGCCGTATCGGAGCCGCTCAGCGACAGCGGGAGCCCGACGACGATCTCGATGGCCCCGAGCTCGTCCGCGTGCGCGCGGACGGCCGCGATGGTCGCGTCGTCGCGGGGCAGCGTCTCGATCGGGGTGGCCAGCAGAGCGTCCCGGTCGCAGCGCGCGACGCCGACCCGGGCGCGGCCGACATCGACGCCCAGGCGCACGCCGGGACGCACCCTCAGCCCTTCAGGGCGGACCGGATGCCGTCGAGGGCCGCCCCGATGGCTCCCGCGTCGCTGCCGCCGCCCTGAGCCAGATCGTCCTTGCCGCCGCCGCCGCCGCCGAGGGTCGACGCCGCCTGCTTCGCCAGCACACCGGCCTTGGCACCGGCCTCGCGCGCCGCCGGCGTGGTACCGACGATGACGGCGGGCTTGCCGCCGATCCGCGCGGCCAGGGCGACGACCGCCGGCTCGGTGCCGAGCCGCTCGCGGACGGCGGTCACGAGCGAACGCAGGTCGTCCGCGGAGGCCAGCTCGCCGGCATCCTCGATCACGGCCAGGAAGGCACCGACGCGCGCCGCGTTCTCGGCAAGGGCCGGCACCCGGCCGGACAGCCTGCTCGCCTCGAAGGCCGCGATCTTCTTCTCGGCGGCCTTGAGTTCGGCCACCAGGGAGGCGATCCGCTCGGGCAGCTGCTCGCGCGGGGTCTTCAGGCTTGAGGTGAGCTGCGAGACGATCGCGCGTTCGGCCGCGAGGTCGCGGAAGGCGTCGAGGCCGACGAGGGCCTCGACACGGCGGTTGGTGGCCCCGACGCTGGACTCGCTGACCAGGTTCACCAGGCCGACCTCGGCGCTGGTACGCACGTGGATCCCCGCGCACAACTCGCGGGACCAGCCTCCGTCGCCGATGTCGACCATGCGCACGGTGTCGCCGTACTTCTCGCCGAACAGCGCCATGGCCCCGGCCTTCTTGGCCTCGTCGAGGGGCAGGATGCGCGTGGTCACCTCGAGGTTGTCGCGCACCGCGTTGTTGGCGATCTCCTCGACCTCGCTGCGCGTATCGGAGCTCAGCGCGGAGTTCCACGAGAAGTCGAGCCGCATGTACCCGGCCTTGTTGAACGACCCGCTCTGGTGCGCCTCGGGCCCGAGGGTCTGGCGCAGCGCCGCATGGATCAGGTGGGTCGCGCTGTGCGCCTGCGACGCCGCGTGGCGGTAGACCGGATCGACCACGCTGGTCGCCGCCGCCCCGACGCCGACCTCGCCCGTGCGCACGCGGACGGTGTGGCTGATCAGCCCCTTCACCGGACGCTGCACGTCGAGCACCTCGAGCTCGAACCCGTCGCCGACGATCGAGCCCTGATCGGCGGCCTGACCGCCGGACTCGGCGTACAGCGACGACTCGGCGAGGATCACCTCGGCGGTCTGGCCCGCCGTCGCCCTCTGCGCCGGCTGCCCGTCGACGAGGATCCCCAGCACGTGAGTGTCGGTCTGCAGGTAGTCGTAGCCGGTGAACACCGTCTCGCCCTGCGCCCGCAGGTCGGAGTACACGCTGAGATCGGCCAGCGCGCCCTTCTTCGCCTTCGCGTCGGTCTTGGCGCGGGTGCGCTGCTCGGCCATCAGCGTGTCGAATGCGGCGCGGTCGACGGTGAGGCCGGCCTCCTCGGCGATCTCGAGGGTGAGATCGATCGGGAAGCCGAAGGTGTCGTGCAGCAGGAAGGTCGTGTCCCCGGGGAGCACCGTGTCCCCCGCCTTCCGCGCCTTCTCTACCGCGGTGTCGAGGATCGTCGTCCCCGACGCCAGCGTCTGCAGGAAGGTCTCCTCTTCGCCGAGCGCGAGACGCGACGTGCGCTCCCAGTTCTCCTCGACATCCGGATAGGCGTCGCGCATGGCCAGGCGCGAGGCGTGGAACAGCTCGGCGAAGCTGGTGGAGTCGACGCCGAGCAACCGCATCGCTCGGACGACGCGGCGAAGCAGGCGGCGCAGGATGTAGCCGCGGCCCTCGTTGCCGGGGGTGACCCCGTCGGTCATCAGCATGAGGCCCGACCGCACGTGGTCGGCGATGACGCGCATGCGCACGTCGTCGTCGTGGTCGGCGCCGTAGCGACGGCCCGACAGGCTCGCCGCCATGTCGAGCACCGGACGCACCTGGTCGATCTCGTACATGTTGTCGACGCCCTGCTTGAGGAAGGCGACGCGTTCCATCCCCATGCCGGTGTCGATGTTCTTCTTCGGCAGCTCGCTGACGATCGTGAACTCGGTCTTGGACGTCACGTCGGCGAGCAGATACTGCATGAACACGAGATTCCAGATCTCGATGTAGCGGTTGTCGTCGACCGCCGGGCCGCCCTCCTTGCCGTACGCCGGTCCGCGGTCGAAGTAGATCTCGGAGCACGGTCCGCCGGGGCCGGGCTGACCGGTGTGCCAGTAGTTGTCACTGCGACCCAGGCGCTGGATGCGGGACTCCGGGACGCCCGCGACCGTCTGCCACAGCGCGTGGGCCTCGTCGTCGTCCTCGTAGACCGTGACCCAGAGGTCCTTCGGGTCGAAGCCCAGTCCGCCGTCGGCCTCGCTGCTGGTGAGCAGCTCCCACGCGTAGGCGATCGCCTGCTCTTTGAAGTAGTCGCCGAAGCTGAAATTGCCGTTCATCTGGAAGAACGTGCCGTGCCGGGTGGTCTTGCCGACCTCCTCGATGTCGAGGGTGCGGATGCACTTCTGCACGCTCGTGGCGCGCGGGAACGGCGCCGGGACGACCCCGGTGAAGTAGGGGATGAACGGGACCATCCCCGCCACCGTGAACAGCAGCGCGGGATCGTCGCTCACCAGCGAGGCAGAGGGGACGACGGTGTGGCCGCGCTCACCGAAGAAGGTGAGCCAGCGGCGTTGGATTTCGGCGGTCTGCAATGTCGGTCCCTGAGTAGGCCGCAGGCCGTGTCGAAGGGCCTGGTCGGTGTGATGGAGGTCGCGGCGGCCCAACCAGGCCGGCGCGCTTACTTGAGGAAGTCGCCTGCCGCGTCGCGCAGCTCGGCCTCGCGGGCCTTGTAGCCGTCGACGACGGCGCCGCCGAACTCGCGCGCCTTCGCGTCGACATCGGCGAAGAACTTGGCGCCCTCGGGGGTCTTGGCGATCTGGTGTGCGGCGACGAAACCGGCGGCGACGCCCACGGCCAGCAGAAGGATGCCCTTCATGGTGTTCTCCTCAGCTCGAAGTTCGCGCTCTAGCTTATGACGAAGGCCCCCGGCGCGCTGCCGGGGGCCTTCGTTCAGGTCGGTGGTCGAGTAGCGTCCGCACGCGGACGCGTATCGAGGCCGCGCGCCGCTACCGAGCCGCGTAGTACTCGACGACGAGCTGGACCTCGGCGGTCACCGGCACCTCGGCGCGCTTGGGGCGGCGGATGAGCCGCGCCTGCAGCTTGTCGAGCTCGACCTCGAGGTAGCCCGGGGTCTTGGGCAGCACGTCGACGTGGCCTCCGGCCGCAGCGACCTGGAAGGGCTCGGTGCCCTCCGAGCGCTCCTTGACGTGGATGAGCTGGCCGGGCTTCACCCGGAACGACGGACGGTCGACGATCTTGCCGTCGACCATGATGTGGCGGTGCACCACCATCTGGCGGGCCTGGGCGGTGGTGCGAGCGAACGCGGCACGCAGCACGAGGGCATCCAGGCGCATCTCGAGCAGCTCGACGAGGTTCTCACCGGTCAGGCCCGGAGCGCGGCGCGCCTCGTTGAACACGATGCGCAGCTGCTTCTCGCGGATGCCGTACTGCTCGCGCAGGCGCTGCTTCTCGCGCAGGCGGACGGCGTAGTCGCTGTCGGCCTTGCGCTTGGTGCGGCCGTGCTCACCCGGAGCGTACGGACGCTTCTCGAGATACTTGGCGGCCTTCGGCGTCAGCGGGATGCCGAGCGCGCGGGACAGACGGACCTTGCGGCGGTCCTGGGACTTCGTGGGCATGCTGGTTCCTTCGCAACGTGGACGCGTCGATCGCGACTCACGGACGTGCACCGCCACCGCTCCCGGATCCGGGCCGCACGTCGCAGCGTGCCCGGCGGGCTGTCAGAGGTGGGATGTGTCCGTCATCCAGACGAACCCAGCGAGCCTACCAGAAGCCGACCATCGAGATCTCGTCGCCGACCTCCCAGTCGGAGCCGAACGCCGTCGGCATGCTGCTGAACCAGATGCGGTACGTGTCGATGTCGTCCTGGGTCGCCGGGTCGACGAGGAAGATCGAGCCGTCGACGGCGCCGTCGGTGAAGTCGGCCTCGGATCCGGCGGGGTAGGCGGTGATCCACGACCACTGCGGCGAGTCGTCATCGGCGGCGTCGAACGACCAGCCGACGGGCTCGAGGACGTTGCGGACCTCGGCGCCGAAGTCGGTTCCGGACTCCAGCGGGATCGCGTAGTACTGCGTGTACTCGGTCGACTTGTACGTGCACCAGTTGGCCGGGGCACCCACCTGGAGGAACTCGTCGAGGTCGGCCCGCTCGAGCGGCACGCCGGCCTGCGGCACGGGGCACTGGTCGTCGTCGCGGTCGCTGCCGTACCACGCCGGCTGCTCGATCGAGACCGGGGTGTCGACGGGGTCGTCGCCGCCGTCTCCGCCCGGGGTCGGGGCCGGAGCCGTGCAACCGGCGATGAGCACCGCGGTCGCGGCGACGAGGAACGGGGTCACGAGAACACGGGAGCGCATGCCCGGAAATCTAGCGGAAAACCTCACTCGCCCCGCAGGATCGCGCGGATCTTCTCCAGACGCGCCGCGACGTCGCGCTCGTAGCCGCGCCCGGTCGGGGTGTAGTACTCACGCCCCGCTAGTTCATCGGGCAGGTACTGCTGCGTCGCGACGCCGTGCTCGGAGTCGTGCGAGTAGACATAGCCCTTCCCGTGGCCGAGTCGTTTCGCGCCGGGATAGTGGGCATCGCGGAGCGGAACGGGGACCCGCCCGATCCGGCCGGCCCTGACATCCGCGATGGCGGCGTCGAGCCCCGAATACGAGGCGTTGGATTTCGGGGCCGTCGCCAGGTAGACCACCGCTTCGGCCAGCAGGATGCGGCCCTCTGGCATGCCGATCAGCTGCACCCCCTGCGCGGCCGCCACGGCGATCGGGAGCGCCTGCGGGTCGGCCATGCCGATGTCTTCCGCGGCCGAGATCATCACCCGGCGCGCGATGAAGCGCGGGTCTTCGCCGGCCTCGATCATGCGCGCCAGGTAGTGCAGCGCGGCGTCGGGGTCGGAGCCGCGGATGGACTTGATGAACGCGCTGATGACGTCGTAGTGCTCGTCGCCCTGGCGGTCGTAACGCAGCAACGCGCGGTCGACGGTCTCGGCGACGAGCTCGGCCGTCACCACGCCGTCGTTGTCGGCGTCGGCCGCCACCGCGGCAGCCTCGAGCGCGGTCAGCGTGCGCCGGGCATCGCCGGACGCCAGCCGGATGAGCGCGGCGCGTCCCTCCGGCTCGAGCGTGACCCTGCCGTCGAGGCCGTGCGGTGCCGCGACCGCGCGGTCGATCAGCAGGCCGAGGTCGTCCTCCGACAGCGGTTCGAGCGTGAGAAGCAGGGACCTGGACAGCAGGGGT
>Ga0182739_1003531_pt1 | contig 13606 bp, 11 predicted proteins | sample eDN5th30CBELigBY_FD_128873 | JGI IMG/M metagenome (GOLD analysis project Ga0182739, IMG submission 128873) | Enriched backyard soil microbial communities from Emeryville, California, USA - eDNA 5th pass 30_C BE-Lig BY (version 2) (version 2) | ecosystem: Environmental > Terrestrial > Soil >... | reverse complement strand
TGTCCTGCTGGCCGCGCACGATGTCCAGGTGATCGTGTCCGACCAGCGCATGCCCGACATGACCGGAACGGAATTCTTCAGCAGCGTCAAGGAGATGTACCCGCGCACCGTGCGCCTGATTCTTTCGGGCTATACCGACCTCAAGTCCGTTACCGATGCCATCAACCGCGGGTCGATCTACAAGTTCCTGACCAAGCCGTGGGACGACGAGTTGCTGCGCGGCGAAATCGCCCAGGCCTTTGAAGGCTCCCGCCTGCAACTGGCCCTATAGAAAGTCGCCGGCATGGCCGGCGCCGCGGACGCGACCGAACACAGTGGCCTAAAATACATGCCTGCCTGTCGTTTCCCGGAGCCTTCGCGAAGTGAAAACCGCCGTTACACCCATCGTCCACGCCGCGCCGCCGGCCAGCAGCTTCCGCCTGCTGACCGACGACGAGCGCAAAGCCTCGCTGCATGAAGCCCTTGCCACATGGAACGAGAAAGACGATGTCTGGGTCTACGGCTATGGTTCGCTGATCTGGCGGCCCGAATTTCATTACACCGAGAGGCGGCTGGCACTCCTGCATGGCTATCACCGGGCCCTGTGCCTATGGTCGCGCGTCAATCGGGGCACGCCCGAACAGCCGGGCCTGGTCTTCGGCCTGGATGTGGGCGGCTCGTGCCGCGGCATGGCCTTCCGCATTCCGGGGCAGGACGTCCCCACGACCCTGGAAGCCTTGTGGCGGCGCGAAATGCCCAGCGGGGCCTACATTCCCAAATGGGTGAGTTGCCGCAGCGAGCGGGGAGCCATCCAGGCACTGGCCTTCACCATGAATCGGAATACCGAAGCCTATGTCAGGGGCCTGCCCACCGATCGCCTGATCCAGATCGTGAAAGATGCGCACGGCGTCTACGGGCCCTGCATCGAGTATGTTGTAGAAACAGCCGAGGCGCTGCAACGATCGAATATCGAGGACAGACGTTTGCAGGCCCTGGTCAAGCAACTTCGCCTGCCCGCCGACAAATCTTGATTGCCCGACGCCCCGCCACAGCGCAGCCGCCAAAAACGGCACGCAGGTCTATGCGGGTAAACTAGCACTTCACGATCCTCTTTCCGTCATCATGTCCATTGCCGATATCCGCCAAACTTACGAAAAGTTCGAGCTGCTGGAAACCTCGCTGGCTGCGACGCCCCTGGAACAGTTCACGCTGTGGTTCAACGATGCCATCAAGGCCAATGTGCCCGAACCCAACGCGATGACGCTCGCCACGACGGCATCCTCGGGCCGCTCGTCCGCCCGGATCGTGCTGCTGAAGGGCTTCGACGAGCGCGGCTTCGTGTTCTTCACCAACTACACGTCGCGCAAAGGCAAGGAACTGGCCGGCAATCCCTTCGCCAGTCTGCTCTTCTTCTGGCAGCCACTGGAACGCCAGGTGCGTATTGAAGGCGCTATCGAGAAAGTGACGCCGGCGGAGTCCGACGATTACTACCATAGCCGGCCGCTTGGGTCGCGTATCGGTGCATGGGTATCGCCGCAAAGCCAGCCGATCACTCGCGCCGAACTCGAGGCGCGCAAAGAAGCCCTGACGGCCGAATTGGGCGAACATCCGCCACGGCCCGACCACTGGGGCGGCTACCGGCTCGTCCCGGACTATGTTGAATTTTGGCAGGGGAGGCCTTCCAGGCTGCACGACCGCGTCGTTTTTCAGCGTGACGGCGGCGGGGTGTGGTCGCGTTCGCGACTGGCGCCCTGATACCGGCTTCGACTATTCCATGCCCGCCATCGCTCCCGATTTCGACTCGCCCTTCTTTCGCTCAGCGCTAGGCCGATTCGCCACTGGCGTCACCGTCATCACGACTGAGACGCAACACGACCCTTCACCGGTGGGCTTGACGATCAGTTCGTTCAACTCAGTCTCGCTCGATCCGCCGCTGGTGCTGTGGACCTTGTCGCGCAATGCCTCATCGCTTCCGCACTTCGAACGATGCGAACGGTACGTCGTGCACGTCCTTGCGGCGACACAGTTGCCCTTGGCGAAGCGTTTCGCCTCGGGGCCGCAATCCCGCCGTTTCGAGGGCCTGGACCTGAAGCGCAGCCCGGCGGGCGTCCCCATGCTGGACGAATCCGAATGCGCCGCCTGGTTTCAGTGCTACAACCTGACACGGCATAAGGCGGGCGACCACCTCATTTTCATCGGCCAGGTGGAGCGATGCCACCGCAATTTCAGCCAGCCCCTTGTGTATCATGCGGGCGACTTTGACCTCACCCCCTCGACCGAGCCGCTATCCAGCAACTGAGGCGGCGGAAGTGTCTTGAACATCCAGGAAACATCATGGCAGCAGATATAGACTGCATCGTCCTCGGCGCCGGCGTCGTCGGCCTGGCCGTCGCGCGGGCCCTTGCCTTGTCGGGACGCGAAGTGCTGGTCGCGGAAGCCGCGGAAGCCATCGGAACGGGCACGAGTTCGCGCAACTCGGAAGTGATCCACGCGGGCATCTACTACCCGGCAGGCAGCCTCAAGGCGAGGCTGTGCGTGGAGGGCAAACACAGGCTTTACGCCTATTGCGAGGAACGAGGCATCCCGCAGCAACGACTGGGCAAGCTCATTGTTGCCACTACCCCGGAACAAACGAAGCAGCTGGCGCCGATTGCGGAGCGCGCCCGCCTCAACGGCGTGAGCGATCTGGTGGCCATCACGGGCAGCGAAGCCCGGGATCTCGAGCCGGCACTTCGGTGCACCGCTGCGCTGCTTTCTCCATCTACCGGCATCGTCGACAGCCATGCCTTGATGCTTGCGTTGCAAGGGGATGCAGAGAACCACGGCGCTCAGTGTGTGTTCCGGACGGCGTTCCGGCGCGGACGTGTACTTGATTCAGGTGGGTTCGCCCTGGAGTTCGAGGGCGACGAGCCGATGACCCTGACGGCCAACTGCGTGATCAATTCCACGGGACTGTCGGCCCCCTTGGTCGCGCGACGCCTGGAAGGCCAGCCGATGGATTTCATTCCACAGGCTCGCTACTGCAAGGGAAGCTACTTCACCTTGTCAGGCCGATCGCCATTCAGCCACCTGATCTACCCGATGCCCGACCATGCCGGGCTGGGCGTGCACCTGACGCTGGACTTGGGCGGACAGGCGAAATTCGGGCCAGACACGGAATGGATCGACAAAGAAGACTATAGTCTGGACCCTCGTCGTGCCGACGAGTTTTATGAGGCGGTGCGCCGTTACTGGCCCGCCCTTCCGGACGCGGCGCTGAATCCGGGATATACCGGAATCAGGCCGAAGATCGTGGGCCCCGGCGAACCAGCCGCGGACTTCATGATCGCAGGCCCCGCCCTTCATGGCATACCGAACCTGGTACATCTGTTCGGCATCGAATCGCCGGGCCTGACCGCCTGCCTGTCCCTCGCGGACGAGACGTGCGCCGCGCTGGCGCAATCGCCCAAGAAGCATTGAAACGTTAAACACCGAAGCAGTGAAGCACTCCATGAACGATTACATTCTGACTTTGTCCTGCCCCGACCGTATCGGTATCGTGCACAACGTGACAGGCTGGCTGCTCGGCCTGCATGGCAACATCATCGACGCGCAGCAGTTCGGCGACCTGGAGTCCGAGCGCTTTTTCCTGCGGGTGCATTTTGTGTTGCCGAAGCCGGCGGAGATATCGGTACTGAGCGAGTCGTTTTCGTCGATCGCGGATCGTTTCGATATGGAGGCGAAGTTCTATGACGCGCAGCGCAAGGCACGTCTGCTGATTTTGGTGAGCCGCCAGGGGCATTGCCTTAACGATCTGCTGTTCCGGACGCACAGCGGGCAGTTGCCGGTGGAGATCGCGGGCATTGTGTCGAATCACCCGGACTTCGAGCCGATGGCGAAGTCTTACGGGATTCCGTTTCATCATTTGCCGGTGAACAATGAGACGCGTGCGTCGCAAGAGGCGGAGATCCTGGCGCTGACGGAGCGCGAGGGGGTGGACCTGGTAGTGCTGGCCCGGTATATGCAGATTCTGTCGGACGATCTTTGCCGGGCGTTGTCGGGCCGGGCGATCAATATCCACCACAGTTTCTTGCCGAGCTTCAAGGGGGCGAGGCCTTATCACCAGGCGTACGCGCGGGGCGTGAAGATTATTGGCGCGACGGCGCATTATGTGACGGCGGATCTGGATGAGGGCCCGATCATCGAGCAAGGTATCGAGCGGGTGAATCATGCGATGGGGGCGGAGGACCTGGTGCAGGTGGGCAGCGACGTGGAGTCGCTGGTGCTGGCGCGGGCGGTGCGCAAGCATGTGGAGCACCGGATCTTGCTGAATGGGAGCAGGACGGTGGTGTTTCGGTAGGAGGGCCGTCGCGCTGGTTACTTCATTTCTTTGCGACGGCGTTGTCCGTCCATGCCGGGCGGGCTAGAACGCTTTGCGGCCCTGGCTGCGCCAGGTCTTCCCATTCAGGCGCGATGGCTCCCCCGCGCGACACACACAAACCACTATCCCCCAGCTGCCACGCCTTCGCGTCGGGGGTCGGCGCCGCCTTCCAGGCCTTGGGGGGTAAGGACGATGCCGTGGAGGCCGCTGGGGAAGTCAATCTCGCGGACCTCGTGGCCCATGGCGCGCAAGGCCGGCGCGAGGGGGTGCAGCGAGGTGTTCTTCTCCAGTTCGGTGAAGCTGTTGCGGCTGCCGCGATTGGGGAGGTCTATGGCTTGCTGTATGTCCAGCTCCCAGTCGAGGACGCCCAACAGGGTCTTGGCGACATAGTTGATGATGGCGCTGCCGCCCGGGGAGCCGATGGCCATGAACGGCTTGCCATCTTTGAGGATGAGCATGGGGGCCATGGAGCTGCGGGGGCGTTTTCCGGGTTCGAGCCGGTTGGCGACGGGTTTGCCGCTGGCATCGACGTCGGACAGGGAGAAGTCGGTGAGCTCGTTGTTGAGCAGGAAGCCGTCGACGAATATCTTGCTGCCGAAGGCGCTTTCTATGGAACTGGTCATGGAGGCGACGTTGCCGCGGGCGTCGACCGCAACGATGTGGCTGGTCGACGGCAGTTCAGGAGAGTCGTCCTGGCCGCGGACAGGTAGTTTGCCGACGGGGTCACCGGGAGGCGCGCGGCCCATGCTCCGCGAGGGGTCGATGAGTCGGGCCCGTGCCGCGAGGTAATCGGGATCGAGCAAGGCCTGTACGGGAACGTCGATGAAGGCAGGATCGGCGACGTAGACATCGCGGTCGGCGAATGCCAGCTTGCCGGCTTCGGAAAAATAATGGACGGCCTCGAGGCTGTCGGGCGGCAGTTGTGCGATGGGGGTGTGGGTCAGAATGTTGAGGATCTGCATGACGGCCAAGGGACCGGAGCTCGGCGGGGGCACGCCGCAAAGGGTGTAGGCCTTGTAGGGCGTGCAGAGCGCCGGCCGCTCTTGCGCGCGATAGGCCGACATGTCGTCCATCGACAGGTCACCCGGCACGGCATGGCCGGCGACGGCATCGACGATGTCGCGGGCGATATCGCCCTGATAGAACGCTGCAGGCCCCTGGGCGGCGACCCTGCGGAAAACGGCCGCCAGCGACGGATTTTTCAGGATATGGCCAATGGGCCAGGGAATGCCGGCTGCATCGTAGAAGTATTTCGCTGCAGCGGGCTGCTGGCGTAGCGCTTCATTTTCGTTCAGCAAGGCGTGGAGCCGGGCAGAGACGGGGAAGCCCTGTTCCGCAAGGGTGATGGCGGGGCCGAAAAGTTGGGACCATGCAAGTGCCCCGTGCTGGTCGTGTACCAGGGCCAGCATACGCAGCAGGCCAGGTGTGCCCACCGATAGGCCGCTATTGACGGCGTCGCGAAAGGGGATGGCCTTGCCTTCACGCATGAAGCGATCGCTGCGGGAGGCGGCCGGCGCCGTTTCGCGGCCGTCGTAGGCCTGTACTTTGCCCGAAGCTGCATCGTAAGTAACGATGAACGCCCCGCCCCCTATACCGGACGATTGAGGCTCAACGAGATTGAGCACCATTTGGGCGGCAATCAGCGCATCGATCGCACTGCCTCCCTGCGCCAGCACCTTGGTGCCCACCTGGGTTGCGAGCGGGTGGGCGCTGCTGAACATGTAGTGCTTGGCACGAACCAGCTCATGGCTGCCGACACCAGTGGCCGCTTCAGGGTTGACGTCGACATAAGGCGGCGGCTCGAGCACCTCGGCGCTAATTGCGACGTGGGTACAGGCCAGGAACAGCCCAGCGAACAGGACACCAGCCAAAGCGCACAGACGCTGTTTGATCCTGCATGGCTGGCGGCGCACGCTGCCCGTTGAGGCGCGGTCGCGGCCACCCTGGACGATGTCGCTGAACAGCAATCCAGAAAAATCAATCATCAATTCACTCCTTTCGCGGCTGGGTGATGCCGGCCAGCCAGGACTCGAAGGCCACGAGCGCTTCACTGCGTTCGCTGGCAAGGGGATAGCTGAAAAAATAAGCCTCCTGCACCTCAAGGGCGCCCGATACGGGAACCACCAGGCGCCCTGCCTCGAGATCGTCCCGCACCAGAAAGCGCGGCACGAGCGCGACGCCGAGACCAGCCTTGACGGCGGCCAGCGTCATGGTGAAGAGTTCGTAGCGCGGGCCCGCGCTCACGACAGGCGAATACGGCCGGCCCTGGGTCTGATACCACATCCGCCACGCATCCGGACGGGACAGCATGTGCAGATGGGTCAGTCCGCCCATCGGATCATGACCCTTCTCCTGCGCTGCAACGAGCCCTGGCAGGCATACGGGGACGAGCTCCTTCTCGTCGAACAGCCGAATGCCCCGGGTCTGCGGCCATATCTGCTCGGCATGGTAGATGGCGGCATCGAAGGGATGGTCGTTGAACTGGAACGGCAAGGTGCGCACCGACAGGCTGATGGCGATGTCGCCATGCAGCGTCTGGAAATCCGGCAGACGCGGAATGAGCCACGTCGTGGCCAAGGTGGGCAGCACGGCAACGTGCAGGCTGCGCCCCATGCCGGCTCGGGAGACCAGTCCGAAAGTGTCCTTTTCCAATTGCTCGAGGTGATGCCGGACACGAGCAGCGTACTCGGCGCCGGCATCCGTAAGCGCCACACGGCGCCGCACGCGCGTGAACAGCTGGACGCCGAGCCGCTCTTCCAGACCGGTTACCTGTCGGTATACGGCGCTGTGCGTCAGCGACAGCTCTTCCGCTGCCCTGGAAAACGAGCCCAACCTTGCCGTGGCTTCGAAAGCTTGCAGAGCGCCCAGGTTGGGAATGCCGTGTCTCATGGTCTCGTCCTAAGGTGATGCGCCGCAGCAGTAGAATGTGCATAGGGTGTCCGCCCCGCCGCAACGTGCGCGTCGGGCAAGACATTGTGCAATTTTATCAATTGCGTTGTGCAGGCAACGCACATTATCCTATTCCCTATGAAATCGAACACAGCTCTGCAGCCACGCCCGCGCATGGGCGGACACATTCTTGTCGACCAGTTGGTTATTCAAGGCGTACAACATGTCTTCTGCGTCCCGGGTGAAAGCTATCTGGCGGTCCTGGACGGCCTGTACGACGCATCGATCGAGGTGACCGTCTGCCGTCAGGAAGGCGGCGCTGCCATGATGGCCGACGCCTATGGCAAGCTCACGGGCCAGCCCGGCATTTGCATGGTAACGCGCGGACCCGGCGCTTCCAACGCGCTGGCCGGCATACACATCGCCAAACAGGACTCCACGCCACTGATCCTGTTCGTCGGGCAAATCGAGCGCGGCATGCGCGAACGCGAGGCCTTCCAGGAGATGGACTATCGCGCCGTCTTCGGGACCCAAGCCAAGTGGGTCACGGAAATCGACCAGGTCGAACGCATTCCCGAGATACTGTCCCGCGCCTTCCATGTCGCGACATCCGGTCGCCCTGGCCCCGTCGTGATCGCCCTGCCCGAAGATATGCTGGTCGAAATGGCACAAGTTGCTGACGCCCCCCGCTACGAGGTCATCGACAGCGTGCCGGCCTCCAGCCAGCTGGAAGCGCTGTCCCGCCGCTTGGGCGATGCGAAGAAGCCCATCGCCATCCTGGGCGGCACGCGCTGGAGCCAGGTAGCGGTAGATCAGTTCGCCGACTTCGCGGCGCGCCTGCAATTGCCGGTCGCGGTACAGTTCCGCCGCCAGATGCTCTTCCCCACCGACCATGCCTGCTTCGTCGGCGACGTCGGCCTGGGCAGCAACCCGGCACTCATGCAATATATCAAGGACGCCGACCTGATCCTGCTGGTCGGCGGACGCATGTCCGAGATCGCCAGCCAAAGCTATACGCTGCTCGACATCCCCGTGCCGAACCAATCGCTCGTGCATGTCTATCCGGATGTCGGCGAGCTGAATCGGGTTTACCGCGCCGACCTGCCGATCCTTGCATCGCCGGCTGCCTTTGCCGCGTCGCTGGGCGCTGTGCCCGCGGTCGAGGCTCCAGCGTGGTCCGCCGAGCTGACCCGCATGCGTGCCAGTTACCTGGCCTGGACCGATCCGTCGGCCATCAGCCACCCCGGCGCACTGCAAATGGGCAAGGTCATGGAGCTTTTGCGGTCGGCGCTGCCGCAGGATGCCATCCTGACCAACGGCGCAGGCAACTATGCCACGTGGCTGCATCGCTTCCATCGCTTCACCCGCTATGGCACCCAACTGGCGCCGACTTCGGGCTCCATGGGCTACGGACTGCCCGCTGCCGTGGGCGCCAAGCGCATATACCCCGAACGCACGGTCGTCTGCTTCGCCGGTGATGGCTGCTTCATGATGCACGGCCAGGAATTTGCGACGGCGGTCCAGTATGGCCTTCCCATTATCGTCATCCTGATCGACAACGGCATGTACGGGACCATCCGCATGCACCAGGAACGCCACTACCCCGCCCGACCTTCAGCCACCGCGCTCAAGAACCCCGACTTTGCGGCGTATGCCAGGGCGTTTGGCGGTCACGGCGAGCACGTTGAAACCACCGAGGAATTCGGGCCGGCTTTCGAACGTGCGCGCGCAAGCGGCAAGCCTGCCATATTGCACTGCCTCATCGACCCCGAAACCATCACGCCCACGACGACGCTACAGAAGATACGGGAACAAGCGTTGGCGACCCTGTCGTAGCGCCGCCCCGACCACGCGTCAGCGCAGCACTTTTACTATTTGAACTACCTGTACCGGAGCCCCACCATGTCGGCAGCCCCCTCCTTTCATTGGCAAGATCCCCTGTTGCTGGATGCCCAGCTTACCGAAGACGAACGCATGGTCCGCGATGCCGCGCATGCATATGCGAAAGACAAACTCGAGCCTCGCGTGCTCGAAGCCTTCCGCCACGAGAAAACAGACCCCGCCATCTTCGCCGAGATGGGCGAGCTTGGCCTGTTGGGCGCCACCATCCCGGAACAATACGGCGGCGCCGGACTGAACTACGTCAGCTACGGTCTGATCGCACGCGAAGTGGAACGCGTGGATTCCGGCTACCGCTCGATGATGAGCGTGCAGTCCTCGCTGGTGATGGTGCCGATCAATGAATTTGGCAGCGAAGCACAGAAACAGAAGTACCTGCCCAAACTGGCCCGCGGCGAATGGATAGGCTGCTTCGGCTTGACGGAACCCAATCACGGCTCCGATCCAGGCAACATGGAAACACGTGCGGTGAAGACGGCCGACGGCTACAAGCTTTCGGGCAGCAAGATGTGGATCACCAACTCGCCGATCGCCGACGTCTTCGTCGTCTGGGCCAAGGTGGTGGGCGGCGACGACGACGGCAAGATCCGCGGCTTCATTCTGGACAAGGGCATGAAGGGCCTGTCGGCGCCGGCCATACACGGCAAGGTGGGTCTGCGCGCGTCGATCACCGGCGAGATCGTGATGGACGAAGTCGAGGTTGCGGCAGACCAGATGATGCCTGGCGTCAGCGGCCTGCGCGGTCCCTTTACCTGCCTGAATTCCGCCCGCTTCGGCATTGCGTGGGGTGCCCTGGGCGCCGCAGAAGCCTGCTGGCATACCGCGCGTCAGTACACCATGGATCGCAAGCAGTTCGGCCGGCCGCTGGCCGCGAACCAGCTCATCCAGAAAAAGCTGGCCGATATGCAGACCGAGATCACGCTGGCCTTGCAAGGCTGCCTGCGACTCGGACGTATGAAGGACGAAGGCACAGCCGCGGTCGAGATCACGTCGATCATGAAGCGCAACTCCTGCGGCAAGGCACTGGATATTGCACGCCTTGCGCGCGATATGCTGGGCGGCAACGGAATTTCAGATGAATTCGGCGTGGCACGCCATCTGGTCAATCTGGAAGTCGTGAACACCTACGAGGGAACGCACGACGTCCATGCACTGATACTGGGCCGGGCGCAAACGGGCCTCCAGGCCTTCTTCTGATTTTCTGACGAGCAGGAAGGAAAGCATGCATGCCTCAAGCACGGCATGCATGCCTGAAACGAGGTGCCGACATGCAATGCGCGCACGCTCGTCCGATAGCGCTGACGCGCGCGCCAGCAAATCAGGCGCATGCGTGCGCCTGTATCGAATTCAGGAAACGTGCTCGCCGAGGTCGAACAGGCTGGTGGCCTCGGCTTCAAGGACCTGCTCGTCGCGCTGGTTGTAGACGCGCCATGTCCAGCGCATGATGCCCAGATCATCGCGGGTGGATGAAATGCGTACGGAATCAACCGTGGCTTCGAGGCGAAGGGCATCATCCGGCCGCACAGGCGACGACCAGCGAAGTTTCTCGAGCCCGGGCGAACCAAAGGACTCCGAGTCATAAAGCGCGGCATCGACCGCCATGCGCATGGCCATACTGCAGGTCAGCCAGCCACTGCCAATCAGGCCGCCCCAGCGCCCTTTTTCGGCCCGCTCGACGTCGACGTGGAACCATTGGGGATCATAGGCTCTGGCAAATTCGAGCATCTGCGCCTGGCTAACCACCACAGCGGGATGCTTGATCACCATTCCGGCTTTGAATTCCTTGAATTTCATGATGAATCAGACCATGTTATTAGTAGGCTCAAGCCGAGCAGTGTAACGCTTTCGGCCGAGGCCGGGGTCTGAGGATCAGTATGTTTCGAAGTGCAGGCGCCCTTGCGCTTTCAGCGCTTCGTGCAAGCCGGGCCACGAAGCGCCCGCCTGTGTCTCGACCCACTCGAGCGCTTCCAATACGCCGTCCTCCATGCCCTTCAGCCCGCATACGTAGATGCACGTATTCTCGTCCTGCAGAAGCGTGTGGACATCGTCGGCACGCTCACGGATAAGGTCCTGCACGTAACGCTTGGGTCGACCTGCCTCGCGCGACAAGGCGAGGTTGATATCGATGAAAGCCTTGGGCAGATTCATCAGCGGCCCGAAATAAGGCAGTTCGCGCTCGGTGCGCGCTCCGAAGAACAGCATCAGCTTGCCGGCGAATGCGGCCTCTTGCTTGAGGAGGCGGCGGCAGCGTTCGGTCATGGCGCGCATCGGCGCCGATCCCGTTCCCGTGCAGATCATCATGATGTTGGCTTCGGGATGATTGGGCATGAGGAAGGTGTTGCCGAAGGGGCCGATGACCTGCACCGTATCGTTCTTCTTCAGGTCGCACAGATAATTGGAGCAGACCCCCGCCGCGGCCTTGCCGTCGTAGTCTGTCGTGACGCGCTTCACCGTCAGGGAAAGATTGTTGTAGCCCGGCCGTTCGCCATCGCGCGGGCTGGCAATGGAATACTGCCGCGCATGGTAGGGCCGCCCGTTTTCATCGACACCGGGGGGGAAGATGGCGATGGATTGACCTTCGAGCACCGGGAAGGAGGCCGTGCCGAAATCCAGCACGATGTGCCGTATGTCGCTTTCGGTATCGTCGCCGGTTACTCGGTAGTTGCCCACCACTGTCGCGGTCACCGGGTTCTTGTGCGTATATAGATTGACGTAGGGATGCGCTGCCGACCAGGGCGGCAGGCTGGCACCCGCGCCCGAGCCCGTCGACGCGACACCTTCCAGATCGGCCGCAGTCTCGTCCTGCGCCGCGCCGGCGTCGGCGGCACCGTTTGCTCCGGCTACGCCGACCGATTCGACATCCGCCGGAATGTCAGGCGCGTCTGGCAGGACGTCCCAGCTGAATTGTTCGTCCAGCGTAAAGGCCTGGTCGGCCAGGACCTTCACCCAATTGTCGATGGCGCCGGTCGGACACGGCGGCACGCACGCCATGCAGTGGTTGCAAATGCCCGGATCCACCACATAGTTGTTCCCGTCATGCGTGATGGCGTCGATGGGACAGGTCTCTTCGCAGGTATTGCATCGTATGCAAATTTCCGGATCGATGAGATGCTGCTTCAGTACCGTCGTGGGCAAGGTGCTCATATCAATTGAATCGAACGTACTCGAAGTCGATCGGTTGGCGATTCACGCCAATGGCCGGCGGCGAGATCCAGTTTGCAAACTTGCCGGGCTCCACCACACGCCCCATCAGCGAGGCGACGAACTCGCGGTCTTCCGCTGTCGGCAGCCAACTGTGCTCGTGCGCTTTCCACTGCTCTTCGCTGAGGACTACACCGTCCGGCGAGACGCGTATTCCGGCCAGCGTGCCGATGCGGCGATTGAAGGCCTTGTGCGGCACCTGCAGGCGGAACGCAATGCCCCTTTTCTCGAGCACCTTGTTCCACCGCCCCACTCCCGCCATCGAGTCCTTGATGAAATCATCGCGCAGGACCTCGTTGAGCGCATTCAGCATGGGCACTTCCGTTTCTCGTAACTGGCCGTTCACGACTTCAAGCACGCGGTAGATATCGTTTTTCAGTTGATGGTCATCCGTGCGCTTGCCCTCTTCATAGCGTCCTTTCAGGCCGGAGCTGTAGAAGATGGCGGCGTTCGAGGACTGGTCCGCGCCGAACAGGTCTATGGTGACGCTGTAGTGGAAGTTCAGGTAGCGCTGTATGGTGGGCAGGTCGATGACGCCCGCCGCGCGCAGCGTTGCAGGGTCCTCCGTCTTCAGTTCGTTCATGACGTCGGCGGTGCGCTGCAAGACCCGCGACACACCGGATTCTCCCACGAACATGTGGTGCGCTTCTTCGGTCAGCATGAACTTGGTGGTGCGCGCGAGCGGGTCGAAGCTGGATTCGGCCAGCGCGCACAGCTGGAACTTGCCGTCGCGGTCGGTGAAGTACGTGAACATATAGAACGCCAGCCAATCGGGCGTCTTTTCATTGAAAGCGCCCAGGATGCGGGGACTGTCCTCGTCGCCCGAATTGCGCTGCAACAGCGCGTCGGCCTCTTCCCGGCCATCGCGGCCAAAATAGCGGTGCAGCAGATAGACCATGGCCCACAGGTGGCGCCCTTCCTCGACATTGACCTGGAACAGGTTGCGCAAATCGTATTGCGACGGCGCCGTCAGCCCCAGATGACGTTGCTGCTCGACGGAAGCCGGCTCGGTATCGCCCTGCGTCACGATGATGCGTCGCAGGTTGGCGCGCAGTTCGCCCGGTGCGTCCTGCCACACGTCCTTGCCCATGTTCTCGCCGAAGTGAATCTTGCGGTTGCCATCCTGCGGCGCCAGGAAGATGCCCCAGCGGTATTCCGGCATCTTGACGTGATCGAAGTGAGCCCAGCCATCGGGTTGCACACTGACCGCGGTGCGAAGATAGACGTCGAAGTTCTGCGCGGATTCCGGACCCATTTCACGCCACCACTGCAGGTAGT
>Ga0182739_1003530_pt1 | contig 13613 bp, 10 predicted proteins | sample eDN5th30CBELigBY_FD_128873 | JGI IMG/M metagenome (GOLD analysis project Ga0182739, IMG submission 128873) | Enriched backyard soil microbial communities from Emeryville, California, USA - eDNA 5th pass 30_C BE-Lig BY (version 2) (version 2) | ecosystem: Environmental > Terrestrial > Soil >... | reverse complement strand
GTGCGCAACATCGCCGAGGTGACGACCGCGGTCGCCAACGGCGACCTTTCGAAGAAGATCACCGTCGACGTGCGCGGCGAGATCCTCCAGCTGAAAGACACGATCAACACGATGGTCGATCAGCTGAACGGTTTTGCCGGTGAGGTGACCCGCGTCGCCCGCGAAGTCGGCACCGAGGGCAAGCTGGGCGGGCAGGCGCAGGTCCCGGGCGTCGCCGGCACCTGGAAGGACCTCACCGACAACGTGAACCTGCTGGCCGCCAACCTCACCACCCAGGTGCGCAACATCGCCGAAGTGACGACGGCCGTGGCGACGGGAGATCTGTCGAAGAAGATCACCGTCGACGTGCGCGGCGAGATCCTGCAGCTCAAGGACACCATCAACACGATGGTCGATCAGCTGAACGGCTTCGCCGGCGAAGTGACGCGCGTCGCCCGCGAGGTCGGCACCGAAGGAAAGCTGGGCGGCCAGGCCCAGGTCCCCGGCGTCGCCGGCATCTGGAAGGACCTCACCGACAACGTGAACCTGCTGGCCGCGAACCTCACCACCCAGGTCCGAAACATCGCCGAGGTGACCACCGCCGTCGCGACTGGCGACCTGTCCAAGAAGATCACCGTCGACGTGCGCGGCGAGATCCTGCAGCTGAAGGAAACCATCAACACGATGGTCGACCAGCTGAACGGGTTCGCGGGCGAAGTGACGCGCGTCGCCCGCGAGGTCGGCACCGAGGGCAAGCTCGGCGGCCAGGCCCAGGTTCCCGGCGTCGCCGGTACCTGGAAGGACCTGACGGGCAACGTCAATCTGCTGGCCGCCAATCTCACCACCCAGGTGCGCGCCATCGCCGAAGTGGCGACGGCCGTCACCAAGGGCGACCTGACACGCTCGATCCAAGTCGATGCGCTGGGCGAGGTGGCGGAGCTGAAGGACAAGCTCAACACCATGATCGACAATCTCCGTCTCACGACGGAGCGCAACACCGAGCAGGACTGGCTGAAGACCAACCTCGCCAAGTTCACCAACATGCTGCAGGGCCAGCGTGACCTCGGTACCGTCGGCCGGCTGATCCTGAGCGAGCTGACGCCGCTCGTGAATGCGCATCAGGCCGTGATCTATCAGACGGTCGACGACGACAAGGCCCGGCTGCGCCTCCTGTCGGTCTATGCCGATGCGGTGGGTGACGGACACCCGGAGACGTTGCGCGTCGGCGAGGGGCTGGTCGGCCAGTGCGCCGCCGACGGGCGACCGATCCACATCTCGACCATGCCAGACGCGGCGCGGCCGATCACGTCGGGCCTGTTCAGTGCCTCGCCGAGGAGCCTCATCGTCCTGCCCGTGCTGTTCGAAGGCCAGGTGAAGGCGGTGATCGAGCTGGCGTCGCTCAACCCCTTCACCGAGCTGCAGATCGCCTTCCTGGAGCAGCTCACCGCCTCGATCGGCATCGTACTGAACTCGATCGAGGCGACGATGCAGACCGAGAGCCTGTTGCAGCAGTCGCAGACGCTGGCGGGCGAGCTGCAGAGCCAGCAGAGCGAACTCCAGCAGACCAACGAGCAGCTCGAGCAGAAGGCCGCCCAGCTCGCCGAGCGCAACGCCGAGGTGGAACGCGCCAATCAGGAGATCGAGCAGGCCCGGCGCGCCGTCGAGGAGAAGGCGTCGGAGCTGGCGCTCACCTCGCGCTACAAGTCGGAGTTCCTGGCCAATATGAGCCACGAGCTGCGCACGCCGCTCAATTCGATCCTGATCCTGGGCCAGCAACTTGCCGAGAATCCCGACGGCAACCTGGCGCCACGGCAGGTCGAGTTCGCCCGCACTATCCACGGCGCGGGCACCGACCTCCTGAACCTGATCAGCGACATCCTCGACCTTTCGAAGATCGAATCGGGCACCGTCACGGTCGAGGCGGAGGAAATCTACTTCGTCAACGTGCTCGAATCCGTCGCGCGCCCGTTCCGCCACCAGGCCGAGTCGCAGGGCCTCGCCTTCGAGGTCCAGATCGATCCAAGGCTCGGCCGCTCGATCGTCACCGATTCGAAGCGCCTGCAGCAGATCCTGAAGAACCTGCTCTCCAATGCCATGAAGTTCACGGCGGAGGGGAGTGTCCGCCTGCGCGTGCTGCCGGTGGCCGAGGGCTGGCGGTCCGACAATGTCGCCCTGAACCAGGCGAGTTCGATCGTGGCCTTCGAGGTCACCGACACCGGCGTCGGCATCCCGGCGGAGAAGCAGAGGATCGTGTTCGAGGCCTTCCAGCAGGCCGATGCCAGCACCAGCCGCAAGTATGGCGGCACCGGCCTCGGCCTGGCGATCAGCCGCGAGCTGGCGAGCCTGCTGGGGGGCGAGCTCGCCCTGCGCAGCACGCCCGGCCTCGGCAGCACGTTCACGCTCTACCTGCCCGTGATGTATACCGGCCCGCGCACCGCCATCCGCCAGCCCGCCCAGGGCCCCGGCCCGCAGCCGCTGGCGGCCGTTGCGCTGCCGGAACATATCGCAGACCAGTTTCCCGACGACCGTCATGAACTGAAGCCGGACGACCGCGTCCTGCTGGTCGTCGAGGACGACGCCAACTATGCCGGAATCCTGGTCGATGCCGCCCATGCCGCGGGTTTGAGGGCCGTGGTCACGGCGCGCGGCTCCGAGGCGCTGGACCTTGCACTGCAATACAAGCCCGTCGCGATGTCGCTCGACGTGTTCCTGCCCGACATGCTGGGCTGGAACGTGCTGAGCCAGTTCAAGCGCACCCTCGAGACGCGCCACATACCGGTGCAGATCCTCACCATGGACGAGGACCGCCAGCAGGGCCTGTCGCGCGGCGCCTTCTCCTATCTCAGCAAGCCCACCTCCACCGAAGGCCTCAATGCTGCACTGGCGCGCATCAACGCCTACGTCCAGCCGCGCCGCAAGAAGCTGCTGATCGCAGAGGACGACGAGGCGGAGCGGTCGAGCATTGCCACCCTCCTCGATCACCCCGACGTCGAGATCGCCACCGTGGCCTCGGGGCGCGAGGCTCTCGAGAGGCTCCGGGCCGGCCGGCACGACTGCATGGTGCTCGACCTGCGCCTGCCCGACATGTCGGGCTTCGAGGTGCTGGAGGCCCTGCAGGCCGACCCGACGCTCGCCGATCTGCCGGTCGTGGTGTTCACCGGTCGCGACCTCACGGCGGAGGAGGAAGGCCGCCTGCATGCGATGGCACGCAGCATCGTCGTGAAGGGCGCGGCCTCACCCGAGAGACTCTTCGATGAGACCTCCCTGTTCCTGCATCACGCTGCAGCCGCGCTGGCCCCCGAGAAGCAGCGGATGCTGGAGCGCCTGCACGGCTCCGACGAGGTTCTGGCGGGACGCACCGTGCTGGTGGTCGACGACGACGCCCGCAACATCTTCGCCCTGTCGAGCGCGCTGGAGCGGCGCGGCATGCAGGTGCTGACCGCGACGACCGGGGCGGAAGCGATCTCGATCCTCGAACGCTCGCCCGAAATCTCGATCGTGCTGATGGACATCATGATGCCCGACATGGACGGCTACGAGACCATGACCCTGGTCCGCAGCAAGCCGGCCCTGCGCCGCCTGCCCATCCTCGCCCTCACCGCCAAGGCGATGAAGGGCGATCGCGAAAAGTGTCTCGAAGCCGGCGCCTCCGACTACCTCGCCAAGCCGGTGAACACCGAGCAGCTCTTCTCCGCACTGCGCCTCTGGCTGCATCGCTGACCTTGACCCAGGAATCAGCCCCCATGGACAAGGTCAACATCCTGCTGATCGACGATCAGCCGGCGAAGTTGCTGAGCTACGAGGTCATCCTCGGCGAGCTGGGCGAAAATCTCGTGAAGGCCAACTCGCCGCACGAGGCGCTCGGCCTGCTGCTGAAGCTGGAAGACGTCGCGGTCGTGCTGATCGACGTCGTCATGCCCCAGATCGACGGCTTCCAGCTCGCCGCCATGATCCGCGAGCATCCGCGTTTCCAGAAGCTTGCCATCATCTTCGTGTCGGCGGTGCAGATCGCCGAGACCGATCATCTGCGGGGCTACGAGATCGGCGCCGTCGACTACGTGACGGTGCCCGTGGTGCCGGAGGTGCTTCGCGCCAAGGTCCGCGTTTTCATTGAACTCTATCGCAAGACCCGCGAACTCGAAGCGATGAACCGCGAGCTCGAGAAGCGCGTCGCCGAACGCACTGCCGAACTGGAGGCGCAGACCGAGCAGCTGCGGCGCAGCGAGGAGCGCCGCTCGATCGCGCTCAGCGCGGGCGACATGGGTTCGTGGGAAGTCGATCTCGTCTCCGGCCGCATCGAGTGGGACGACGGGCCTTACCGCATCTTCGGTCTCGACCCGGCGCTATTCACGCCGACCATCGAGCGTGTCGAGGCGATGATCCATCCCGAGGATCGCGAGAAGAACACGACCGCCGCGCTCGTCGCCGACGGCATGAACCGCTTCAAGTCCGAATTCCGGATCATCCGCCCCAGCGGCGAGGTCCGCTGGTGCTTCGGGGCTGGCGTGATCTCGCGAGATCTCGATGGCAAGGCCGTCCGCATGAACGGCGTCACCGTCGATATCACCGAGCGAAAGCGCGCCGAGGAGCGGCAGCTGGTGCTGGCGCGCGAGGTCGATCATCGCGCCAAGAACATGCTGGCCGTCGTCCTCTCGGTGCTGCGCCTCACCAAGGCCCGAAGCACGCCCGAGTTCGTGTCGACGGTCGAGGGCCGCATCCACGCGCTCGCGGCCACGCACAATCTCCTGTCTGCCACCCGCTGGCAGGGCGCCAATCTCAGCCAGATCGTCGAAGAGGAGCTCGCGCCCTACCGCACCGACCATCGCCTGCGGATCGAGTCCGGCGGTCCGCAGGCCATGCTGTTGCCGGCGACCGCGCAGGCCGTGGCGCTCGCGGTGCACGAGCTCGCCACCAACGCCGCCAAATACGGCGCGCTATCGACCGAAACCGGCCACCTGCGACTCGTCTGGAGGATCGACGACCAGGCGCTGATCGTCGACTGGATCGAGACCGGCGGGCCGCCCGCGGTGGAGCCCAAGTCGCTGGGATTCGGCCTTTCGATCGTGCGCTCCTCGATCGAGGCTCAGTTCCGCGGCGGCGTGGTTTACGACTGGCAACCCGAAGGTCTGCATTGCCGCCTCTCGATTCCGCGCGCCCAGATCGTCGGGCCGACGCCCAACCCGGAGCCCGAATCGGGAGAGCCGGGTGAGATGCCGAACCGACGTTCGCGCAGTCTCGCCGGGCGGCGTCTCCTCATGGTCGAGGACGAGGTGCTGGTCGGCATGATGGCCAAACGCATCCTCGAAGATCTGGGTGCCACCGTGCTCGGCCCCTTTGGCGGCTTGGCCGATGGACTGGCGGCGGCGCGCAGCGAGCGGTTCGACGGAGCGCTCCTCGACTTCAATCTCGCGGGCGAATTCGCCGATCCGCTGGCCGACCTCTTGATCGCGCGCGGCGTGCCATTCGTATTCGTCACCGGCTATCAGCGCGACAGCATCGATCGTCGCTATGCCAACGTTCCCATCCTGCCCAAGCCCCTCGAAGCCGAAAGCCTCGAGCGCGTGCTGGTGTCCCTGCTCGACCCACCGTCCCGCGTCACGGCCGACGCGTAGGGATCGGCGAAACAGGGCGAAGTCGGGGCGGTTCCCGGCGTAATCGAGCTCTGCAGCGTCAACTTTCGCGCTGCCTTGCCGTTATCACCATCCAACACGGAGGGTGATGAGATACATGGCAAGAGACATTCGAACTATGCCCAAAGGCCTGATCGCGCCGCTTACCCAGGCCGCTCTTTCTTCCCTGCGGGCGCTCGCCGCCGGCACGGCCGCGTCGATGCCCGAAGCGCATCGCGCACGTCTCTTCCATCTTGGCTTGATCGAGACGGGCGCCGAAGGCGATGCCATCACGGCGTTGGGACGCGAACGGCTGATTTCCGATCGTTAGTAGTTGCCACCCGTCGCCGTGACGCAACCCGGATCAACTGCCTCTTTCACGATCTTGAGAAACGTGTCGAGAGGACAGGCATTGTTCACCAGTTCTCCCGAACAGGCCGGCAGGGCGACCTGCACCATGCCCGGCGGATCGCGGTAGTCGAGCGGCGCGCGACGGCGCATCTCATCCAGCGTCTGCGCGTAGTAGGCGATGCGCACGTAACGCTTTTCGCTCCTCACCTCCCGAAACTGCTCGAACGCGAGCGCACCGCCCGGCGAAGCCTCCCCCGGAAGGAAGCCGGGTATCTGCCAGGTGAGATTGAGCAAGGCGGCGAGGTTGTGGATGTTGCTCTCGTGGCCCACCAGGAAGCCCAGCCGCACCGGCTGGCCAGTAGCGGCATGGCCGGGGAAACTATGGCCGTTCACCAGGATGGCACCGATCAGCGACAGGAGGTTGGACCCGCGCTGCTGGGCGATCGGCTTGGTCTTCTGGGTGAGGTCCTGGTCGAGCTGGTGGAGCGTCAACAGTTCGCGCAGCGCCGCGTCGTGCGCGAGACGCCCCCAGGCGACCTGATCCTTGGGCAGGCCCTCGGCAGCCTGCATGAGGAAATTCTCCGCCGCCGTCGAGGCAAAGCCGAAGGGGCCGCTCAGCCGCACGCCATCCTCGGTGCCGCCCACGATGCTGTTCGGCATGCCAGCTTCGCCGCAGCTGCCGCCGCCAGCCCCCCGCGTCGCATCGGAAGGACAGAGAACGGACTGCATCATGGAGAGGGACGTGGCGTAGTCGCGCTTGGCCGCGGCGAAGCTGCCGCCCAGACGGGCCATGATCGCCGCCCGATTGGCCGTGAGATCCATCGCGCAGGAGGCGGTCGGCTGCGGATTGAACAGGGGATCCGGCACCGTGAAGTTCGCCTGATTGCGCAGGGGCAGGTTGGCGCAGCGCGGATACATCCCGGCCAGGAGCGCGGCACCCGACGTGCGCGTCCGCTGCGAGAGATCGGTCCAGGCAGCGACCGTGCCGGCGGTCGGGCAATCGTCCGCCTGGACCAGCCCGCGCCCGCCATACAGCACGCGGTAATAGCCACCCATCAGGCGCATCAGTTCCTCGCCGCGGGGCGAGAGGAAGCCCGGCTCGACCTGCCAGGTCGGCCAAGGCGTCGAGCTGTATTTGTCGAGCTGATCGTTGGGCGCGGTCGGCGAGCGCACACCGTGCCGGTTCACCAGCACCGCCCGCTCGATCTGCCAACCCGGCGGTGTCGGCAGGATTTCAGCGCTGGCCGGCATCAAGGCGGCCATAAGCGAGGCAACGAGGACGACGGAAAAAACGCGAATGCTCATGATACTCCCCCGGGAGGCCGCACTATGCCGCCTCCGGGTCCCGCACGTCATCCATTCCGTGCTAGAATTTCCATCATGCCCGTCCAATGGACGATCTCGCATACCGACCGACTGGTCGTCGCCGTTGCCCGGGACAGGGTCACGGTGAGCGACATCGAGCGCTATTTCGCAGGCGTCACCGCCGAGGGCGCGATGGGCTATCGCAAGATCTTCGAAATCACGCACACGCCCGAGGCGCTGAGCGACGAGAACCTGCAGGCGCTGGGCGCCAGAGTCATGCTCTATGCCCAGCATGGTCAGGTCGGCCCGCTGGCGATCGTCGCCGCGTCCGACAGGAGCTTCGGACAGGCCCGCACCTTTGCCGCAGCCGCCACGGCGCGGCGGCCCCTCGCCATCTTCCGTGAGCTGCATCTCGCGCGACAATGGCTCGACGCCCAGCCCGAGCAGGATGGCTGAGCCGGAACCCACGCCCCTTTGCCGGGGTTGAGCCGGGATGCCTTCACCGTCGACCATCAGCACCAGCTCGTTTCGCGAGCGCGTCGGCGCGCTCCGGAACCTGCGGCCCTTCCTCGCCATGGTGTGGGCGACCAGTCCGGCGCTCGCGGCGTCGACGATCGCACTGCGCCTGATGCGCGCCCTGCTGCCGGTCGCAACACTCTACGTCGGCAAGCTGATCATCGACGACGTGGTGATGCTGGTGCAGCTGCAAGACAAGCCGGCGACCTTGCAGCAATGGCTCGACAGCGGCCATCTCAACCGGCTCGGGCTGCTGCTCACGGCCGAGTTCGCGGTGGCGGTGCTGGCCGACGTCCTGGGGCGCATCGTCGCCCTGCTCGATGGACTGCTGGCCGAGCGGGTGAGCACCAGCTCGAGCGTGCGGCTGATGGAGCATGCCGCAACGCTCGACCTCGAGGATTTCGAGGATGCCGGATTCCAGGACCAGTTGGAGCGGGCGCGACGCCAGACCAGTGGCCGCATGACCCTGATGAGCCAGCTCTTCTCGCAGGCCCAGGACCTGGTGACGGTGGCGAGCCTCGCCGCCGGTCTCGTCGTTTTCGCGCCCTGGCTGATCGTGCTGCTGCTGGTGGCGCTGGTCCCTGCCTTCCTCGGCGAGGCGCATTTCAATGCCAAGAGCTATTCGCTCGACTTCGGCCGCACACCCGAGCGGCGGGAACTCGACTATGTCCGGCAGACCGCCGCCAGCGCCGAGACCGCGAAGGAAGTGAAGATCTTCGGGCTGAACGGATTCCTGATCGAGCGTTATCGCCGCCTCGCGACCTCCTTCTACGAGGCCAACCGGCGCCTTGCGCTGCGCCGCGCCGCCTGGGGCGGGCTGTTCACCACCATCGGCACGATCGGCTACTACTTCGCCTACGCCTACATCGCCTGGCGCACCCTGACCGGCGAATTCTCGGTCGGCGACCTCACCTTCCTCGCGGGTTCGTTCCGCCGCCTCCGCACCTTGCTCGAATCGCTGCTGAGCGGCTTCTCGTCGGTGGCCGGCCAGGCGCTCTATCTCGACGACCTCTTCTCCTTCTTCGAGGTCCAGCCGGAGATTCATTCACCGGCCAATCCCCTGCCCTTTCCCAAACCGATCCGTGAGGGCTTCGTATTCGAGGATGTCGGCTTCATCTATCCCGGCGCCGAACGCTGGGCGGTGCGTCATCTCTCCTTCACCCTCAAGGCCGGCGAGGTGGTGGCGCTGGTCGGCGAGAACGGCGCCGGCAAGACCACGCTGGTCAAGCTGCTGACCCGGCTCTACGACCCCGACGAGGGCCGCATCCTGCTCGACGGCCGCGACCTGCGCGACTACGGGCTCGACGAGCTGCGCGGCAGCATGGGCGTCATTTTCCAGGACTTCGTCCGCTACAACTTGCCCGCCGGCGACAATATCGCGGTCGGCCGGGTCGAGGCGCGCGACGACCATGAGCGCATCGCACGTGCCGCCAGCCGCAGCCAGGCCGACGAGGTGATCGGCCGCCTTCCTCACGGCTACGACCAGATGATCGGCAAGCGCTTCAAGAACGGCGTCGAACTGTCCGGCGGCGAATGGCAGAAGATCGCCATCGCCCGCGCCTACATGCGCGAGGCCGAGGTCCTGATCCTCGACGAGCCGACCGCCGCGCTCGATGCCCGCGCCGAGTTCGAGGTCTTCCAGCGCTTCAAGGAGCTGAGCCAGGGCAAGACCGCGGTGCTGATCTCCCACCGTTTCTCCAGCGTCCGCATGGCCGACCGCATCCTGGTTCTAGCCGACGGCAGGGTCGAGGCCGAGGGGACCCACGCGGAGCTGATGGCGCAGCAGGGCCGTTATGCCGAGCTCTTCGAACTGCAGGCGGCGGGCTATCGCTAGCGTCATGAAGATCGCCACCTTCAACGTGAACAACGTCAACCGCCGCCTGCCCAACCTGCTCGCCTGGCTGAAGCGTGCCAGGCCCGACATCGTCTGCCTGCAGGAACTGAAGGCGGCCGACGAGGCCTTCCCCGCGGCCGAGCTGCGGCGGGCGGGCTATCACGCCGTCTGGCAGGGGCAGAAAACCTGGAACGGCGTCGCCATCCTCGGACGCAGGGCCGAGCCGGTGCTGACGCGCAAGGGCCTGCCCGGTGATCGCGCCGACGTGCAGAGCCGCTACATCGAGGCCGCGGTAAAGGGGCTGATCGTCGGCTGCCTCTACGCGCCGAACGGCAATCCGCAGCCGGGACCGAAGTTCGATTACAAGCTCGACTGGCTGCGCCGCCTGCAGCGGCACGCAAAGTCACTCCTGAAGAGCGGCGTACCGGTCGTGCTGGCCGGCGATTACAACATCGTGCCGACCGACTTCGACATCTATTCGTTGCGATCGTGGAAAGACGATGCGCTGGTCCAGCCGGCGCCGCGGGCGGCCTTCGGGAAGCTCCTGGCGCAGGGCTGGACCGACAGCCTGCGCACGCTCCATCCGGGCAAGCCGATGTACACGTTCTGGGACTACAAGCGGCATCGCTGGGAGCGCGATGCCGGCCTGCGACTCGATCATCTGCTGCTCAGCCCCGATCTCGCCCCGCGCCTCGTGCGCGGCGGAGTCGATCGGGAAGAACGCGGGCACCAAGGCCCGAGCGACCACGCACCGGCGTGGATATCGCTGAAGATCTAAGCTTCGCTCAGCCCTACATCGCGGGAGGAAGTTCGGCGAGTGCCTGCTTGGCGATCGGCATCATCTTCCCGCAGAAGTCCTTCTTGTTCTTCTCGGCTTCCTTTTCCATCGTGTCGTAGGTCTTGTCGAGTTTGCGATCCGCGATGTTGAGCTGCTTCTCGGCCCATTCGATCCAGAATTCGAGTCGCGTTTCCTGGTCCTTCGTCATGTCGAGGTCGCAGGTGTCGACGGCAATGGAAATCGCGTAGAGGCCGATCACCATCTTCTCCGCGTCTTCCTGCTTGAGCGTCTGGGCGGAAGCAGCCGCGAGTGGCAGGACCACCAACGCAAGCGAACAGGCGAACGCACGAACCATCAAAATCTCCCCGGCTTACGGGGCGCCGCGAGAGGCGGCGCACCCGTTTCTGAAGGCCGGAGACTACTTCAGAGTCTTGTGGAGCGTAATCTCTGCGTTGAGCAACTTCGACACCGGACAACCTTTCTCGGCCGCCTCGGCCAACTTGTCGAAGGTCGCCTGGTCGAGGTTCGGCACCTCGGCCACCAGGGTGAGGGCCGACTTGCTGATCTTGAAGCCCGCCCCGTCCTGGTCGAGCGAGACCGCGGCCTCGGTCTCGAGCAGGGTCGGCGTGAAGCCCGCGGTCTGCAGCTGGAACGCCAGCGCCATGGTGAAGCAGCCGGCATGGGCGGCGGCGATCAATTCTTCGGGATTGGTGCCCTTTTCGCCCTGGAAGCGCGTCTTGAACGAGTAGGGCGTCTTGGACAGAACACCGGAATCGCTGCTGAGGCCACCGGTGCCGTCCTTGCCGGTGCCACGCCATTCGGCCTTTGCCTTGCGGATCATTTTCGTCTCCTTCGGGTGGTCGATGGCGCACCATGCCCTGACCGCGTGACAGAAGCGATTCCTCCCTTTGTACAGGAGGAGCCGGTCCAGCACGGTGGCGGTCTGTGCTATCTTCGATCATTGGCGAGGAGATGAATTCATGCGGGTAGTTTTCGTGGCGCTGCTGTCGGCGCTGCTGTTCATCGGATCTGCGGCCGGCAGCTGGGCGCAGAACGGGCTGGAACGCTTCGAGAAGGAGATCAAGCCCCAGTTCGAACTCAAGACACTGAGCTATGGCAGCGCGCAGCCGCTGGGCGCCTCGGGCTTCGTCCTGAACGACGTCGTTGCGGTCATTCCGGCCAATGCCGCGACGGGCGACAAGGAAAGCACCATCAAGATCGCCAAGGTGACGGTCGAGGACCTCGACTTCGATCGCCTCAGGAAGGACTCCAAGGACGATCGCGCGCCGCGGTTCGCCAGGCTCAGGATGGAGGGCATGACGGGCGACGACGAGATGTTCACCGCCTTGGAACCCTACGGCGTCCCCAAGGTGCCGTTCGACATCGCGCTCGACTATCGCATCGACCCCACCGCCAAGGTGCTGACGCTCAACATGCTGGAAGTGACCTTGCGGGGCCAGGCCCGCTTTGCCCTTTCGATGGTCGTCGACGGTGTGAGCGACGACACCGACATGGACGCCGCCAAGGACAATGGCCGGCTGCGCAGTGCCTCCTTCACGATCGACGACAAGGAACTGCTGGGCAAGCTCGTCCCCGCCGTCGCCAGCGAAGAGGGCATCAAGTCCGAGGAGCTGATCACGACCGCGCTCGACGCGCTGGCCGGCTTTGCGCGGGCGCAGACCGGCGAGACGGCGAAGGCGCTCGACGCCGTCGCCTCCTTCGTCGGCGACTGGAAGTCCCCCAAGGGACCGCTGGTGCTTGGCCTGAAGCCTACCAAGACCGCGGGTCTCGAGGATCTCGACAAGATCATGGTGCCCGACGCGCTCTCGACCCTTTTTGGCTTCACCGCCACCTATCCCGCGACACGAAATGGAGCCGCCAAGGCCGGCTCCAAAGGCAAGTAAGCAATCAAGAAACGAATGGAGGAGACGAAATGAAGCGGCGTACCCTTCTGGCCGGCGCGGCGATGCTACCGCTCGGCATTGCCGTCCAGGCCCAGGAAACCTATCCGTCCCGGCCGATCACCATGATCGTGCCCTTCCCGCCCGGCGGCGTGGCCGACATCACCGGCCGGCCGACGGCGCATGTCCTAGGCAAGCAGCTCAAGCAGTCCGTCGTCGTACAGAACAAGGGTGGCGCCGGCGGCTCTGTGGGCACTGCGCAGGCCGCGCGCTCGGCGCCCGACGGCTATACGCTGCTGATGGCGCTATCCTCGATCTCGGTCCTGCCCGTCGCCGACCGCCTGCAGGGCCGCACGCCGGCCTACGAACTCGACCAGTTCGCGCCCATCGCCCTGATCAGCGCCGACCCCACGGTCCTGGTCGTGCGGGAGGACGGTCCCTACAAGACGCTGAAGGATCTGGTCGAGGCCGCGAAGGCCAAGCCCGGGACCATCAATTATGGCTCCTCGGGCGTGTACGGCACGCTGCACGTGGCGATGGAAATCTTCGCCGATGCCGCGGGCATCAAGCTGTTCCACATTCCCTATCAGGGTGGCGGGCCCGCGGTCGCGGCGCTGCTGGGCGGCCAGATCGATGCGCTGGCCTCTGGCCCGTCGGCCGCCATCGGCCAGATCAAGGCCGGCAAGATGCGCGCGCTCGCGGTGTGGGGCGACAAGCGTCTCGCCTCGATGCCGGACGTCCCCAGCATGAAGGAGCTGGGCTACGACGCCACTTTCTACATCTGGTCGGGCCTCTTTGCGCCCGCGGCCACGCCCTCGCCGATCCTCACGACTCTGCGCGACGCGGTGCGTCGCACGGTTGAAGATCCGGAGTTCAAGGAGGCGATGGCCAAGGTCGAGACTCCCATCGCTTATCTCGATGCGCCGGCATTCAAGACATTCCTCGACAAGGATGCGGCACGGCTGAAGGTCGCCGTCGAACGCATCGGCAAAGTCCCGGAGAAGTAGATCGCGCGCCTACGAGGTGGCGTAAGGACGGCGCAAACGCTCGATCTCCGACTGGCTGGGCGTATAGGGCTCGGCCTCCGGATCGAAGCGGGTCCAGCCGGCGGTCCGGTAATCTGCCTCGCGGGCGATCGAATCTATCGGGCGATGCTGGTCCATGATCAGCAGCACGCGCTGCTCGTCGGCTTCCGAAGTGCGCATGCTCACCATCGTGCCGCCGCGACGCACCGCCTCGCAATAGACCTCGGCCTCTCGTTGCGGCACGCCGGACGACATCAGCGCCCCCACCAGACCACCCGTCGCGGCGCCCGCTGCCGCACCGACCGCCGTCGCGGC
>Ga0182739_1003529_pt1 | contig 13616 bp, 8 predicted proteins | sample eDN5th30CBELigBY_FD_128873 | JGI IMG/M metagenome (GOLD analysis project Ga0182739, IMG submission 128873) | Enriched backyard soil microbial communities from Emeryville, California, USA - eDNA 5th pass 30_C BE-Lig BY (version 2) (version 2) | ecosystem: Environmental > Terrestrial > Soil >... | reverse complement strand
GTTCTGGAGCGGATGCCGCACCAGCTTTCCGGCGGGCAATTGCAGCGCGTCGTCCTGGCGCGCGCCCTGGTGCTGCGGCCGCGCTTCCTGGTGGCCGACGAGCCGGTCTCGATGCTCGACGTCTCCGTCCGCGCCGGCATCCTCAACCTGCTGCGCGAGCTGCGTGACACGCTGGGGCTGACGACCCTGGCCATTTCCCATGACCTCACCCTGGTCCGCTATGTTTGCGAGCGGACGCTGGTGATGTATCTGGGCAAGGTGGTGGAGGACGGACCAACCGCGCAGGTCATCGCCAGGCCCGCGCACCCGTACACCCGCGCGCTGATCCGCGCGGTGCCGCGCCCGCATGTGGACCAGCCACGGGACGCGCTGCCGCTGCATGGCGCGCTCGGCGATGCCGCCAGCCTCGCGACCGGCTGCCGCCTGCGTAACCGCTGCCCGCATGCCTTCGACCGCTGCACCGCCGAAACTCCAGCCCTCACGGAGATTGCTCCCGGTCACCGCGCGGCCTGTCACCTGCACACGAGCTGATGCCGAATCAAAAGAATGAACGAGCCGAGGATGACGCCATGGACTATACGATCGCGGCGGTGGACCGCGCCCTGGCTCTGCTGGAGGCGGTGGCCGACCATCCCGGCACCGGACTGAGCGAGCTGGCACGGCTGACCGGCAGCACCAAGACGCTGGCCTTCCGCATGGCCTCCACGCTGGAGGCGCGCGGCTACCTGCTGAAGGACGAGGAGACGCGCGGCTACACCCTTGGCCACAAGCCTTTGCTGCTGGCCGAGAAGATGCAGCACCAGATGCCGCTGCTGCGCGTCGCCAACCCCGTGCTGGACGACCTGGTGGCGCGCACGCGGGAGAATGTCTCGCTGCTGGTGCGGGACGGGCTGCAATCCGTCTGCGTCGGCATTCGTCAGTCCCCGCAGCCGATCCGCCTCTATGCCGAACTGGGGCGGCAGGGGCCGCTGCATGTCGGCGGCGGGCCGAAGCTGCTGCTGGCCTTCGCGCCGGAGGAGGTGCAGGCCGCAGTCGCCGCCGGACCGCTGGAGCGCTTCACGCCAGAGACCATCACCGATGGCGAGCGGCTGCGCGACGTGCTCGAGCGTATCCGCGCCCAAGGCTACAATGTCAGCCATGGCGACCAGGATGCCGGCGCCTTCTCCATCGCCGCGCCGGTGCGCGACCACCTGGGCCGCGTCATCGCTTCGCTTTCCGTCGCCGGGCCGCAGTCGCGGCTGACCGACGATCTGGAGCGCCTTTATGTCCGCATGCTGCTGAACACCGCCGGCGAGGTTTCCGCTCGCCTGGGCTGGCGGGAGGCCGCCGCATGATTCCCTTCCCTGACCGGAGCACGCACCGATGAGCCACGCCAACACCCCGCCCTTCGTGGCCGAGGCGCTGCTGGAGGAGATCCGCGCCTGGGTCGAGATCGAGAGCCCGACCACGGACGCCGCGGCCGTGGACCGCATGATGGACAAGGCCGCCGCCGATGCAGAAGCTGCCGGTGGCCGCATTACCCGCATTCCCGGCCGTGACGGCTATGGCGGCCATCTCCTGGTCAGCTCGCCCTGGGGCGAGGAGGATGAGCCCGGCATCCTGGTGCTCAGCCATCTCGACACGGTGCATGCGGTTGGCACGCTGGACGGTCCGCTGCCCTACAGGGTGGAGGGTGACAGCGCCTTCGGCCCGGGCATCTGCGACATGAAGGGCGGCACGCTGATCGCGCTGGCGGCGCTGCGGCACCTGATCCGGAGCGGCCAGCGCACGCCGCTGCCGGTACGCCACCTTTTCGTCTCCGACGAGGAGATCGGGAGCCACACCTCGCGCGAGTACATCGAACGGGAGGCCCGGCGCGCCCGCTACGTGCTGGTGACGGAGCCGGCGCGCGAGGGCGGCCGCATCGTCACCGCGCGCAAGGGCACCGCACGCTTCGACCTGAAGATCCGCGGCCAGGCCGCGCATTCCGGCGCACGTCACGAGGACGGGCGCAGCGCGGTGAAGGAGCTGGCCCGGCAGATCCTCGACCTGGAGGCGATGACCGACTACGCGACCGGTGTCACGGTCAATGTCGGCCATATCGGCGGCGGCACCCGCGCCAATGTCGTGGCCGACTATGCCTGGGCGGAAATCGACATGCGCGTGCCGAACCAGGAGATCGGCAACCCCGCCATCGAGCGCGTGCTGGCCGTCAAGGCCTATGACCCCGACGTGACGCTGGAAATGACCGGCGGCCTCAATCGGCCGGGTTACGAGAAGGGGGACGCCATCGCCCAGCTCTTCGAGCATGCGCGCGGCCTCGCCGCCGAGATCGGTTTCGAGCTGCAGGACCTGAAGACCGGTGGCGGCTCCGACGGCAACTTCACCGCAGCCCTTGGCGTGCCGACGCTGGACGGCCTCGGCGTGGACGGCAAGGGCGGCCATACCCATTACGAGCAGATCTACGTCTCCTCCCTGGTGCCGCGCGCGCGGCTGCTGCTGCGGCTGATGGAGACGCTCGCGTGACCGACTTCGCCCCGCCGGCACGGCTCTGCGATCCGGTCACGCTGGAGATCGTGCGCGGCGCCATCCGCGCCGCCCAGGCGGAGATGGAGGCGCTGATCGAGCGCACCGCCATGTCCGCCTTCATCCGCGAGAAGAAGGACTTCTACACCGCCCTCTTCGACGCGGAGGGCGTCATGGCGGTGGGCTCCAACGTGCCGGTCTTCGGCGATATCTGCGGCCCCGTCTTCCGCAAGTTCGCGCCGGACAGCATGCAGCCCGGCGACCTCTACTGGTACAACGATTGCTACGGCTCGCGCGGTGCGGTCAGCCATTCCAACGACCAGGTCTTCCTGGCGCCGGTCTTCCACCAGGGCCGGCGCGTCGCCTTCGTCATGGGCTGGGCGCATTTCGCCGATATCGGCGGCCTGCGCCCCGGCTCCATCTCGCCCGACGCCACCGACATCTTCCAGGAGGGCATCATCGTGCCGCCGACGAGGCTGATCGCGGCCGGCACGATCAACGAGGCGGCGCTCGACATCTTCTACCGCAACTCCCGCTTCCCGCGCGCGGCGCAGGGCGACACGCGGGCGCTGATGGCCAGCGTGGAGCTGGGCGTTGCCCGCATGGCGGAGATCGCCGGCCGCTTCGGCGCCGAGGTGCTGGCCGATGCGCTGCGCCAGCTCTTCGAGCGCACGCGCGAGACGGTGCGCGACCGGCTGAGGCAGACCTTCCCCGTCGGCACCTGGCGCTTCACCGACCGTATCGACGGCGATGGCCATGGTTCCGGCCCGCTGCGCATCCGCTTCACCCTCACCCGCACGGAAGATGACCGCTTCATCCTGGATGCGACCGAGACCGACGACCAGTCGGTCGGCCCGGTCAACTTCCTGATGAATCCGGATGTGCCGGGCATGGCGCTTGGCCTCTACTTCCTCGGCGGCGAGGCGACGCAGGTGGTCAATGCCGGCGGCCCGCGCGCCATCGACGAGGTGCGTCTGCGGGAGGGCTCGCTGGTGCAGCCGCGCTTCCCCGCGGCGCTCGGCATGCGCGGCCTGACCATGATGCGCGTGCTGGCGGCGCTGAACGGGCTGGTCTCCGTGGCCGGCGGCGAGGCTCCGGCGGCGCATGCCGCCTATGTCATCATGCTGCTGCGCGGCACCGCGGGCGGCAAGCCCTTCCTGATGAGCGACGGCATCGGCGTCGGCTATGGCGCCCGCGCCTTCGCCGACGGCATCGACGCCGTCTATTTCGTCGCGCAGGAGAACTACCCCGTTGAGTTCCTGGAGCAGGAATACCCGGTGCGGATGACGCGCTACGGCATCCATGCTGACAGCGGCGGCCCCGGGCGCTGGCGCGGCGGGTGCGGCATCGTCCGCGAATACGAGGTGATGGCGGAGGAGGCCGTCATGGCCATCCGCATCGACGGCGTGGAGAACCCGCCCTGGGGCGCCGGCGGCGGCATGTCCGGCCGGCCCGGCCGCGTCACCGTCAATCCCGGCACGCCGCGGGAGCGCGTGCTGCGGCCGCTCTCGGACGGCAACCGGCTGGTGCACGGCGACATCCTGCGCATCGAGACCGGCGGCGGCGGCGGGCGCGGCCATCCCTTCGACCGACCGGCGGAGAGCGTCCTGGCCGACGTGCTGGGCGGCTTCGTCAGCGCCGAGGCGGCGGAACGCGACTATGGCGTGCTGATGCGGAACGGCGCGGTGGACGCCCCCGCCACCGAACGCCTGCGGGCCGACCGCCCGGCGGTCAAGGAATTCCATCGCGGGAGCTACGCGCATGTCCTCGATTGACACTTCGGCGCGTCCCCAGGGGCATTCCTTGTCCATCGCGGTGGATATCGGCGGCACCTTCACCGACATCACCATCCAGGACACCGCCAGCGGCCGCGCCTGGACCGCCAAGACCCCTTCCACCCCGCACGACCCCTCGGAAGCTTTCCTGACTGGCGTCCGTCTGGCGCTGGAGGCCGCCGAGGGCGCCGCCGCAGGTGTCGGCCGCGTGCTGCATGGCACCACCGTCGCCACCAACATGATCCTGGAGGGCAAGGGTGCGAAAGCGGCGCTGGTCACCACCGCCGGCTTCCGCCATGTGCTCGATATCGGCCGGCAGGACATCCCCCGCCGCGTCAACCTGCATGCCTGGGTGAAGCCCGAGCGCCCCGTGCCGCCTGCCCGCGTCTTCGAGGTGACGGAGCGCATCTCCGCTCAGGGCGAGGTGCTGGTGCCGCTGGACGAGGCGTCGGTGCACGCCGCCGCCGAGGCCTGCCACGCCGCCGGGGTTTCGGCCGTCGCCGTCTGCCTGCTGCATGCCTTCACCGCCCCCGAGCATGAGCGGCGGGTGGCGGAGATGCTGCGGAAGGCGCTGCCCGGCGTCGCCGTCACCGCCTCCTCCGACGTGCTGCCGGTGGTCCGGGAATACGAGCGCTCGCTGGCCACCATCCTGAACGCGCAGGTGATGCCGGCCATCTCCACCTATGTGCAGCGGCTGGAGGAGCGGCTGGAAGGCGAAGGCATCGAGGCGCCGCTGCTGCTGATGAAAAGCAACGGCGGCGTCGCCGGCGCCACCGCCATCCGCCGCGCGCCGGCCGTCACCGCGCTTTCCGGTCCGGCCGCCGGCGTGGTGGGGGCGCGCGCCATCGCAGCCGCCGCTGGCTTCCCTGACATCATCACGGTCGATATCGGCGGCACCAGCGCGGATATCTGCCTGATGAAGGGTGGCGAGATCCGCCTGACCCAGACCGGTCATATCGGCGACTGGCCGCTGCCCCTGCCGATGGTGGACATGGTGACGATCGGCGCCGGCGGCGGCTCGCTGGCGCGCGTCACGGCCGCGGGCGCGCTGGCGGTCGGCCCGGAGAGCGCCGGCGCCGTCCCCGGCCCGGCCTGCTACGGCCGCGGCGGCACCCGTGCCACCGTCACCGACGCGCATGTGGCACTCGGCCATCTGCCGCCCAGTCTGCTCGGCGGCCGCATGACGCTGGACGTGCCCGCCGCGCGGCAGGCGGTGCAGGACAACGTCGCCGCGCCGCTTGGCCTCGGCCTCCACGCCGCCGCGCGTGGCATCCTGGCCATCGCGGATTCCAACATGGTCGGTGCGGTGCGCGTCGTCTCGGTCGAGCGCGGGCATGACCCGCGCGACTTCGCCCTGGTGCCCTTCGGCGGCGCCGGGCCGCTGCATGGCTGCTCACTCGCTGACTTGCTCGGCATCCGCACCGTGCTGGTGCCGCCCTCGCCCGGCGTGCTCTGTGCCCAGGGCCTGCTCGCCGCCGACCTGAAGGCCGAGTTCAGCCGCAGCCTCTCCGAGGCCACCCCGGAGGCGGTGGAAGCCGGCTATGCCGCGCTGGAAGACGAGGCCGCCGCCTGGTTCGCGGAGGAGCAGGTGCCCCCGGCTCGCCGCGAAACCCGCCGCGTGGCGCTGATGCGATATGCCGGCCAGGGCGGCGAGCTGGCCGTGCCCTGGCCCGGCGACATGCCCGCCGCCGCCACAGCCTTCGCCGCGCAGCACAAGGCGCTCTACGGCTTCGACCTGCCCGAGGGCACGGTGGAGCTGGTGACGCTGCGGCTGGAGGCGGTCGGCCAGCTCAGCGGCACCATCACCGCGCCGCTGTCTCCTGGGCGCGGTGTGGCACCGATGGGCTACCACACCGTGCATTTCGCCAGCGGCACGCAGGAAGCGGCCCTCTACGACCGCGCAGCCCTCGGCGCCGGCGACCGCTTCGCCGGCCCAGCCATCGTCACCCAACTCGACGCCACCACCCTGGTGCCGCCCGGCTGGGAGGCGCAGATGGACGCCTCCGGCGCCCTGGCGCTGCGCCGGCAGGAGAATGCCCAATGACCCGTGAAGCCGCCGTCGCCGCCGCCCGCGCCCTGCTGGAGGACGGCCCGTATCTCGACGTGATGGCCCGCCGCGTCGCCATCCCCACCGCCAGCCAGGACCCGGAGAGCGCGCCGCATCTCCGCGCCTATCTGGCAGAGGAGATCCTGCCGGACCTGGAGCGCCAGGGCTTCACCGGCCAGATCTTCGACAATCCGACCGGCAAGGGCGGCCCCTTCCTGATCGCCCGCCGCATCGAGGACCCCTCCCTGCCGACGCTGCTGACCTACGGCCATGGCGACACGGTGCTGGGTCTGGATGCCGGCTGGGAGGAAGGTCTTTCTCCCTGGGTGCTGACCCGGCGCGGCGAGCGGATCTACGGCCGCGGAATCGTGGACAACAAGGGCCAGCACACCGGCAACCTGATGGCCATGGAGGCGGTGCGTCAGCAGCGCGGCGGCCGGCTCGGCTACAACGTCACCCTGCTGCTGGAGATGAGCGAGGAGGTCGGCTCCCCCGGCATCGAGGAAATCTGCCAGCAGCAGCGCGACCTGCTGAAGGCCGACGTGCTGATCGCCTCCGATGGCCCGCGCCTGGTGCCGGAGGTGCCGACCCTCACCCTCGGCACGCGCGGCGCCGTCGGCTTCGACCTGCGCGTGAAGTACCGCGAGGGCGGGCATCATTCCGGCAACTGGGGCGGGCTGCTGGCCAATCCGGGCATCCGCCTCGCGCATGCCATCGCCAGCATTGTCGGCCCGACCGGCGAGGTGCTGCTGCGCGATCTGGTACCGGAGCGCATCCCCGACAACGTCCGCCGGGCCCTCGCCGACTGCCGCGTGGATGGCGGCAGCGACGGGCCGGAGATCAATGCCTGGTGGGGCGAGCCCGGCCTTTCCGCCGCCGAGAAGGTCTTCGGCTGGAACACCTTCGAGGTGCTGGCCTATTCCACCGGCAACCCCGCGGCGCCGGTCAACGCTGTTCCGCCCGAGGCCTTCGCGCGCTGCCAGATCCGCTACACCGTGGACCGGGACGTGGAGACCTTCCTCCCCGCCATCCGCCGCCATCTGGACGCGCAGGGCTTCACCGACGTCGCCGTGCAGCCGGTGAAGGCCGGCGCCGAGTGGAAGGCCACCCGCATGGACCCGGACGGCCCCTGGCCGCGGCTGGTGGCGGAGAGCATCCGTCGCACCACGGGCAAGGCGCCGATGATCGTGCCGAATGCCGGCGGCTCACTACCGAATGACAGTTTCGCGGTGACGCTCGGCCTGCCCACCATCTACATCCCGCATTCCTACAGCGGCTGCTCGCAGCACGCGCCGAACGAGCACGCGCTCTACCCGCTGGTGCGGGAGGGGCTGGAGATCGCCGCCGGCGTTTTCTGGGATCTGGGCGAGATGCCCTGGCCCGGCCGATGAGCCCTTCCATGCATCTGGGGGCCTTCTCATTCACCCCGGGAAGCCACTCGGCGGGCTGGCGCCACCCCGATGCCGTGCCGGAGACCGACATGTCTTTCGCGCATTACGTCGCGATGGCGCAGGCGGCCGAGCGCGGCAAGCTGGACTGTATCTTCTTCCAGGACACCGCGGCGGTGAACGGCAGCGCCGCCCTGCATGGCGGCTGCCCCTGGCGCCCGACGGCCTCCCGCCAGGTCTTCCCGGAGCCGGCGACGCTGATTGCGGCGCTGGCGCCGGTCACCTCGCATATCGGACTGGTGGCCACGGCCACCACTACCTATGGCGACCCCTATACCCTGGCCCGCCGCTTCGGCACGGTGGACCATATCAGCGGTGGTCGGGCGGGCTGGAACCTCGTCACCTCGCAGATCGAGGACGAAGCCGGCAATTTCGGCTTCGACCGCCACCCCGACCACACCGAGCGCTACGAGCGGGCCGAGGAGTTCTTCGACGTCACCACCGGCTTATGGGACAGCTTCGACGAAGGCGCCTTCCCGCGTGACAAGCAGACCGGCCAGTTCCTCGACCCCGCCAAGGGGCATATCCTGAACCACAGCGGCAAGCACTTCCGGGTGCGCGGCCCGCTGAACCTGCCGCGCTGCCCGCAGGGCCGCCCGGTGATCGCCCAGGCCGGCTCCTCCGAACCCGGCAAGCGGCTCGCCTCTCGCGTCGCCGACATGATCTTCACCGCGCAGAGCGACCTGGCCGAGGCGCAGGCCTTCTACCGCGACGTGAAGGCCCGCGCCGCCGCCCATGGCCGCGACCCCGCGCATGTGAAGATCATGCCCGGCCTGCTGATCGTCACCGGCCCCACCGAGGAGGCCGCGCAGGCGCATTACCGCTCGCTGGAGGCGCTGGTGGATGACGAGACGGCGGTGAACCTGCTCTCCCGCCTCTGCGGCGACCTCGACATCCGGCAGTTCCCGCTCGACGGCCCCCTGCCCGATCTGCCGCCGAGCAACGCGGCTCGCGCACGGCAGGAGCACCTCGTCGCCAAGGCACGGCGCGAGAACCTGACGGTGCGGCAGGTGGCGCGCTATCTCGGCGCCTCGCTCGGCCACCACATGCTGGTGGGCGCACCGGAGAAGGTGGCAGACGTGATGGAGGAATGGCTGCGCGCCGGCGCCTGTGACGGCTTCATGCTGCTCTTCCCCTACTACCCGAAGCCGCTGGAGGACATCGTCGACCACATCGTGCCGGAACTGCAGCGCCGTGGCCTGTTCCGCACTGACTATGCCGGCACGACGCTTCGGGAGCACCTTGGCATCCCGGTTCCGCCCAGCCGCTACGCGGCCACTACCGCTTCCTGATCGCGGGATCCGGGGAGGCAGCAGCCTCCCCGGCGGAGGGTCTGGGAGGCAGCGCCTCCCAAAGTGCAGTTCACTTCGCCGGCTTGATGGTATCGACGAAGGTGAAGGAGTCGGCGCGCGGCGTCAGCGTCAGGTCGCGGCGCAGGCCCCAGATCGCCTTGGTGAAATAGACCGGCACCACCGGCGCGTCGTTGATGGAGAGGTGCGTCGCCTCGCGCACCAGCGCGGCGCGCTTCGCCTCGTCCGGCTCGACCATGGCGGATTCGATGACGTCGTCCAGCTTTGCGTTCGAATAGCCGGTGTAGTTGTTGCCGCCGCGCCCGCGGTCGCGGTCCATGGTCTGCACCAGCGAATTGAGCGCCGAGGTGGCCAGCCCGTTCGGCGAGCCATAGCCGAGCATGAAGGCCGCCATGTCCGGCAGCCCGTTCGACCCGGCCGAGCGGCGGCGGAACAGGATGGAGATCGGCACCGTCTCCACACGCGTCTGAATGCCCACCGCGCCGAGCATCTGCCCCAGCGCCTGACAGACCCGCGCATCGCCGGGATAGCGGTCGTTCGAGCAGGCCAGGGTGATGTTGAAGCCCTTGGGATAGCCGGCCTCCGCCAGCAGCGCGCGGGCCTTGGCGGGGTCGTAGGGCAGCGGCTTCAGCGCGGGGTCGTGGTTGTCGAGGCCGGGCGCCATGAACTGACCGGCCGGCTCCGCAGCACCCTCCATGGCACGATCGGCGATCGCGGCGCGGTTGATGGCGTAGCTCAGCGCGTGCCGCACCCGTATGTCGCGGAACGGGTTCTTCGGCAGCGGCTTGCCATCGGCATCCGTCACATAGGGCGACTGCTCCCGCCCCATCTCCAGCTGCAGGTAGAGCATCATGATGGCGGTGGTGGAGAGCAGATGCGCGTTGCTCGACGCCTCGATGCGCTTCGTCAGTCCAGGCGGCACGGCGTCGATCACGTCGAGGTCGCCGGCCAGCAGCGAGGCGACCCGCGCGCTGTCGTTCGGCACGAAGCGGAAATCCACCTTCTCCCAGTGCGGCTTCGCGCCCCAGTAGTCCGGGTTGCGCGTCAGCGTCACGCCCTGGCCGGGTGTCCACTCGCTCCAGCGATAGGGGCCGGTGCCGATCGCCGCCTTGCCGCGGAAATCCTCCGGCGTCGCATCCTTGGTGGCGCGGGCGGAGACGATGCCGAAGGTGGCGACGCTGTAGGGCAACTGCGGCGAGGGCGTGCGCGTGCGCAGGATGACCATGCGCGGCCCTTCCGCCTCCACCGAGACGATCTCGCGGATGTCGGACTTGTAGGTCTGCGGCACCTCGGTCGCCATGTTGCGGGTGATGGTCGCCGCAACATCCTCCGGCGTCAGCGGCGATCCGTCATGGAACTTCACGCCCTCGCGCAACGTGAACTCCCATGTCGTGGGGTCGCGCATGCGCCACGACACGGCCAGCCCCGCCACCGGCTTCAGCGAGGCGTCCTGCAGCAGCAGGGGCTCGTAGATCTGCAGCGTGATGTTGCGGTTGGGCGAGTAGGAGCTGGCGGGGTCGGCGGTGTCGAGCGCGGCGCGCACGCCGACCCGGAGATCCTGCGCCGTGGCGGCACCATGGCCCACCAGGCCGGAGGAGAGCGCGGCGATGGCGGCGGCCATCGCGCGGAACGTGGTCCGTTTCATATCCGAAAGACAACCACGCACCCTCTCCTGCCACAAGCCGGGCCATCGGCGGAAGCCTCGCACATGACAGCAAAGCAATCTTGCCGCCTGGAAGGCTCCGTGGCGGGATGCAGCCGGGATCGACGCCTTGGCGAAGCCCGCCCGGACGCGCAGGGTGCCGGGAGCGGCGGCCAAGGCTGTTTCCAGGCCAGGATGAGGGAAGAACGCATGAAGAAGCTGGTGAACGATCCACGCGGCGTGGTGCGGGAGATGCTGGAGGGCCTGGTGGACCTCGCACCCGGCCAGGCGCTGCTGGCCGAGGAGGATGTGGTGGTGCGCGCCGATCTCCCCACGGACCCGGCGGCGCGCGGCGTGGCGGTGCTCTCGGGCGGCGGCAGCGGGCATGAGCCGGCACATGCGGGTTATGTCGGCTCTGGCATGCTGGCGGGCGCCATCTCCGGCGACGTCTTCACCTCGCCCAGCGTCGATGCGGTGCTGGCCGGCATCCGGGCCGTGGCGGGTCCGCAGGGCGCGCTGCTGGTGGTCAAGAACTACACCGGCGACCGGCTGAATTTCGGCCTCGCCGCTGAACTGGCGCGCGCCGAGGGTATTCCCACCGAGCTTGTCGTCGTCGCCGATGATGTGGCGCTGCGGGACACGGTGCCGCCCGAGCGGCGGCGCGGCATCGCCGGCACGGTGCTGGTGCACAAAGTGGCGGGCGCCGCCGCCGTGACCGGGCTGCCGCTGGAACAGGTGGCCGCCGAGGCGCGTGCCGCCGCCGCCGCGATGGGCACCATGGGCGTGGCGCTCGGCGCCTGCACCGTGCCCGCCGCCGGCCGTCCCGGCTTCCTGCTGGGCGATGACGAGGTGGAGCTTGGCCTCGGCATCCATGGCGAGCAGGGCGTGCGACGCGCCAGCCTGCGCCCCGCCGACGCGCTGGTGGACGAGATGCTCGCCACCATCGCCGAGGATCGCGGCCTGCGCGCAGGCGAGCGCGTCGCCCTGCTGGTGAACGGGCTGGGCGGCACGCCGCCGATGGAGTTGGCCATCGTGGCGCGGCGTGCCCTGGCCAGCCTGCGCGAGCGCGGCCTCGCGGTGGAGCGTGTCTGGAGCGGCAACCTGCTGACGGCGCTGGAAATGCCCGGCGTCTCGCTGACGGTGCTGACGCTGGACGACGCCCGGCTGGCGCGGCTGGATGCCCCGACGGACGCCCCGGCTTGGCCAGGCAACGGGCGCATCGCCCCGGCGCGGCAGACCTTGCGGGTCTCCGCTCCGCCGCGCGCAACTGCTGAGGCGCGCCCGCCCTCCCCAGCCGGAGCAGCTGTGAAGCACGCCGTGCTGGCTGCCGCCGCCGCGCTCGACGCGCAGGAAGCACGGCTGACTGAACTGGACAGCGCGGCGGGCGATGGCGACCTCGGCATCAGCATGGCCCGTGCCGCAGCCGCCCTGCGGGCCCTGCCGGAGGAGGCCTGGACCGATCCGGCGACCGCTCTGACGCGCATGGGCGAGGCGCTGCGCCGCGCGATCGGCGGCAGTTCCGGGCCCTTCTATGCCACGGCACTGCTGCGCGCCGCCCGCAGCCTGCCGGAGGGCACTCCCTCGGCGACGGACTGGTCGCGCGCCTTTGCGGCGGCGGTGGAGGCCATCACGGAGTTGGGCGGCGCCCGGCCTGGGGACCGCACCATGGTGGATGCGCTGCATCCGGCGGCGGAGACCCTGGCCAGATCCCTGGCCGAAGGCCGCCAACCCGCACAGGCCTGGGCCGAGGCGGTGCAAGCCGCGCGCAGCGGGGCGGAGGCAACGGCGGGGATGCATCCCCGCCTCGGTCGCGCCGCCTATCTCGGCGGCCGCAGCCTCGGAATCCCGGATGCCGGCGCCGTGGCGGTCGCAATCTGGCTGGAGGCGCTCAGGCCGGGAACCTAGGACCCGCGGGCAGCGGGGCGAGCAGCCCTGGGCAAGCGTTGCCGGGCGGCGCGGCCCGGCTCAGGCCGTCTCCGTGCCAGGCCGGTGCAGCGCGCCTTCCAGCAGCTCGATCTGTCGGGCGATCCGCGCCAGTGGGTCCAGCAGGGCCCCGCCGAGCGGCATGGCGGGCCGTGGCGGGACATGAGCCTGGCCCTGCGCCAACCCGTTCAGCGAAGCGGCGATCCAGTCGCGCCAGGCATCCCCCTCCGCCGCCGTGAGTGCCGTCCGTGCGGCAGGATCGTGCCGGAGCGCGGAAAGCCGCCCGGCGATGCGGCGCAGGATGCTGTCCACCAGGATCGCGGCGCTCACCTCGGGCCGCCGGCTGCCGCGCGGCTCCTGCAGGGCCCGTGTGATGGAGGCCTCCAGGTTGTTGGTTGCCATGCCGGCGGCGCGGCGAGGGGCCTCGGCGCTGCCAAAGGGGGACTCTCCCGTGATCTCAGACAGCACGGCGCTGGCATAGGCCGCATGCGCGGCCAGGGCGCCCCGCTGCTCGTGGCCAAGGCGGGCGGGTTCCCAACTCGGCCAGAGAACCAGGCAGCCGAGAACCGCCAGGAAGCCGCCCGCCAAAGTGAACAGCGCACGCAGCGCCGCCACCGCCCAGGAGCTGTGACCGGGATGGAGCAGTTCCATCAGCACCACCACGACTGGCGTGATGCCCGCGATCCAGGCGGTGAAGCTGACCTGCCGCGCGCCGAAGGCCAGAGCGCAGAGCGGAAAGAGAACCGCCGCCAGTTCCAGCGGCGCACGCACGAAATAGGCGATCAGCGCCCCCACCAGCCCGCCCAGGACGGTGCCGCCGATCCGCTCCAGCGCCCGCTGCCAGGTGACGGCGAAGAATGGCTGCAGGGTGACGATCGCCGTGATCGGCAACCAGTGGGCGAACTGTGCCCCGTAGTCGAGTGTCAACGCCAGGGAGGGCGCGCCGATGACGGCAATGCGCAGGGC
>Ga0182739_1003528_pt1 | contig 13618 bp, 10 predicted proteins | sample eDN5th30CBELigBY_FD_128873 | JGI IMG/M metagenome (GOLD analysis project Ga0182739, IMG submission 128873) | Enriched backyard soil microbial communities from Emeryville, California, USA - eDNA 5th pass 30_C BE-Lig BY (version 2) (version 2) | ecosystem: Environmental > Terrestrial > Soil >... | reverse complement strand
CGTGATGCCGCGTTCTTTTTCCAGGTCGTTCGAGTCCATGACCCGTTCGGTCAGCGCCTGGTTTTCGCGGAAGGTGCCGGATTGGCGCAGCAGCTGGTCGACCAGGGTGGTTTTACCGTGGTCGACGTGGGCGATGATGGCGACGTTGCGCAAGGCGCGAGTCATAGCGAGTCCTTTAAGGTCAGGTGGCAGGCAGCAAGCCCGCCGGCAATTCGTTCAGTGCAAGCAATGCCTGCTTGGGGTCTGGCATGGCCTGCAAGGCTTCCAGCGCAACGGCGCGTTCCAGGGAAAATGGCCCGACGTGCGTGCGCCGCAGCGCCGTCAGGTGGGCGTAACAGCCCAGCACGCGCCCGATGTCCTGGGCCAGTGTCCGGATGTATGTGCCTTTACTGCATGCCACATCGATCTCTGCCTCGGTCCCGTTGAGGGACAGCAGCTCGATGCGGTAAATCGTGATCTGGCGCGGCGGCCGTTCCAGCTCGATGCCCGCGCGCGCATATTCGTACAAGGGCTTGCCGTCGCGCTTGAGCGCCGAATACATCGGCGGAATCTGTTCGATCGTGCCCGAGAAACGTGACAGCGCTTCGCGCAGCGCCTGCTCTTCCACGACGAAGCCCGGCTCGGCCGTGGACACCACGTTGCCGGTCAGGTCGCCGGAGTCGGTTTCCGACCCAAATTGCAGCGTAGCGCGATATGCCTTGTCGGCGTTGAGCATCGCACCGGAAATTTTCGTCGCCTTGCCCATACAGCACACCAGCAGCCCGGTGGCGAAGGGATCCAGCGTGCCGGTATGGCCGGCTTTCGCCGCGTCCATGGCGCGCTTGGCGCGTTGTAAGGCGTGGTTGCTCGACAGACCCACAGGTTTGTCGAGCAACAGCACACCGTCGAGCGTAAGCCCGCGTCGTTTAGCCATCGTCGGAATCCGGTAGTAAAGGGTGACGACAGCCCGATCAGGACTGGTCTTCAGGTTCGTCGGGCACGCCCGAGTGCGGGCCGGGCCGGTTTGCGCGGTCGATCAGGATCGACATTTCGATGCCACGGGCAATCTGCTCGTCGTGGATGAAACGCAAAGTGGGGACAGTGTGAATGTGCAACAGCTTGTAGAGCTGCGAGTGCAGCCAGCCGGCCTTCTCGTTCAGCAAGGTGGTCGCGGCTTCGGGCTCGGCGCCCAAAACCGTGAAATACACCTTGGCATGCGCGTAGTCGGTCGACAGTTCCACACCAGAGAGCGTGATCAAGCCAGCGCGGGTCGTATCGATCTCGCGCTGGATGATCCCGGCCAGATCCTTCTGGATCTGGTCGGCCAGCCGCAGATTGCGACCGGGGATGGCTTTGGACTTGTGACGGCTCATTAGAAACAATGCCTCGCGACGCCTTACAGCGTACGCGCGATTTCCTTGATTTCAAAGACTTCCAGCTGGTCGCCCACCTGGATGTCGTTGTTGCCGCGCAGCGTAAGGCCGCAGTCGAAGCCCGACTTGACTTCCTTGACGTCGTCCTTGAAGCGGCGCAGCGATTCGAGATGCCCCGTCCACTGGACCACGTTGTTGCGCAGCAGGCGGACCTGCGAGTCGCGACGCACGATGCCGTCGAGCACCATGCAGCCGGCGATGTTGCCGATGCGGGAGATGCTGTAGACCTCGCGGATCTCGACCAGGCCGATGACCTCTTCCTTCTTCTCGGGCGCCAGCATGCCCGACATGGCCGCCTTCACCTCATCCACGGCGTCGTAGATGATGTTGTAGTAGCGCACGTCGATGCCGTTGGTCTCGGCCAGCTTCTTGGCGCTGGCTTCGGCCCGGACGTTGAAGCCGATCACGACGGCGTTCGAGGCGATGGCGAGGTTGATGTCGCTTTCCGAGATGCCGCCCACGGCCGCGTGCACGACCTGCACGCGCACTTCGTCGGTCGACAGCTTGGTCAGCGACTGCACCAGCGCTTCCTGCGAGCCCTGGACGTCCGTCTTCACGATCAGCGCCAGGGTCTGCGTGCCTTCGCCCAGGTTGTCGAACATGGACTCCAGCTTCGCGGCCTGCTGGCGGGCCAGCTTGACGTCGCGGAACTTGCCTTGGCGGAACAGCGCGATTTCGCGCGCCTTGCGCTCGTCGGACAGCACCATCAGTTCGTCGCCGGCGGCCGGGACTTCGGTCAGGCCCTGGATTTCCACGGGGATCGACGGGCCGGCTTCCTGGATGGGCTTGCCGTTCTCGTCCAGCATGGCGCGCACGCGGCCGAAGCTCGCGCCGGCCAGCACCACGTCGCCGCGATGCAGGGTGCCGCTTTGCACCAGGATGGTAGCGACCGGGCCGCGGCCCTTGTCGAGGCGGGCTTCGATCACCAGGCCCTTGGCGGGCGCGTCGACCGGCGCCTTCAGTTCCAGCACTTCGGCTTGCAGCAGCACGTTTTCGAGCAGGTCGTCGATGCCCGCGCCGGTCTTGGCCGACACGGCCACGAACGGCACGTCGCCGCCGTATTCTTCCGGCACCACTTCCTCGGCGACCAGCTCCTGCTTGACGCGGTCGGGGTTGGCGGTGGGCTTGTCGATCTTGGTCATCGCCACGACCATCGGAACGCCGGCGGCCTTCGCGTGGTGGATGGCTTCGCGCGTCTGCGGCATCACGCCGTCGTCGGCCGCGCAGACCAGGATGACGATGTCGGTGGCCTTGGCGCCGCGGGCACGCATGGCGGTGAACGCCTCGTGGCCCGGGGTGTCCAGGAACGTGACCATGCCGCGTTCGGTCTGGACGTGATAGGCGCCGATGTGCTGCGTAATGCCGCCGGCTTCGCCCGCGGCAACCTTGGCGCGGCGGATGTAGTCCAGCAGCGAGGTCTTGCCGTGGTCGACGTGGCCCATGACGGTCACGACCGGAGCGCGCGGCAGCATTTCGGCTTCCGTGGTGGCGGCCGATTCGTCCAGGAAGGCTTCCGGATCGTCGAGCTTGGCGGCGATGGCGACGTGGCCCAGTTCTTCGACCACGATCATGGCCGTTTCCTGGTCCAGGACCTGGTTGATGGTGACCATCTGGCCCAGCTTCATCAACTGCTTGATGACTTCGGCGGCCTTGACGGACATCTTGTGGGCCAGGTCGGCCACGCTGATGGTTTCCGGCACGTGCACTTCACGCGCGATGAATTCCTGCGGCGCGGGCTCGTGGCGACGGTCGTTCTGCTGGTTGCGACCGCCACGGCCGCCACCCTTGCCGCCCTTGCCGCCGGCGCGCCAGCCGTCGCGGCTCGCCGGAGCGGCGGGCTTGTCGGCAGGCTTCTTGCGCGAGGCGTCGTCGGACCAGGTCGAGGCGACTTCGGCCGTCTTGATGGTCTTCTTGTTGCCGGGCGCGGCGGGCTTGGCGTCCTTCTTGGCGCCAGGCGCGGCACCGGGCTTGCCGGCCGGCTTGTGCAGCGTGCCCGAAATCGGCGCGGCGGCGGCGGGGGCCTCCGGCTCGGGGGCGCGCAGCACCTTGCGCGGACGATTCAGCATCTCGCGCAGGGCGGCGGCTTCGGCCTCGGCGGCACGGCGGGCCTCATCGCGGCCCGTCGACGTGGCGGAGGCGGCAAGCGGCGGAGCCGCGCGGCGATTGTCGGCGCGGTTGCCGACCTTGGCGGCGGGCGCGGCCGGCTGCGGCGCAGCGGTCTTGACGGGTTCGGACTTCGCGGCAGGCTGAGCCTGGGCGACAGGCGCGGCGGCCTGGGAGGATGATGGTTCGGACTTATTGGCTAGCACAACGGGTTCCGGCTTGGCTTCTTCAGCCTTGGGCTCGGTGGTTTCAGTCTTGACTTCGGGCTTGGCCTCTTGGGCCACGGGCTCGGCAGGAGCAGGCGCCGGCGTCGGTTCGGGTTCAGGCTGGACCTGGACCTCGGCGGGTTTCGCCTCGACGGGGGCGGGCACTTCGGCCGCGACGGATTCAACGGGCGCGGGCGCTTCTTCCGGCGCGGGCGCTTCTACAGCAGCGGGTTCTTCCGCCTTGGCCGGGGCAGCCGCCTCGGCCTGGACGGGCGCGGCCTCGCGAGGCTCGACCGCGGCGGGAACCTCGGGAGCAGCCGGCGCGGAGACCTGCTGCGCTTCTTCGACGGAGGCTTCTTCTTCGGCGCGCGCGGACGCGGCCTGTTCCAGGGCGATTTCGGAGGGATCACGCTTGACGAACACGCGCTTCTTGCGCACTTCGACCTGGATCGTGCGCGAGCGGCCGGTGGCGTCGGCCTGCCGGATCTCGGACGTCTGGCGACGCGTCAGGGTGATCTTCTTGCCTTCGGTCGCGCCATGGGCGCGACGCAGCGATTCGAGCAATTTCGCCTTGTCGCTGTCGGTGACGGCATCGTCCACCGATTTGAGGTCAACGCCGGCCGAGCGCAGCTGATCCAGCAGCACATTGGCAGGCATTTTCAGCTCGGTAGCGAACTGGGCGACGGTGTTACTCGACATTAGGCTCTCTCTTCCCTATATGCAGCTATTACAAACAACGTGAACTTGCGGAAGGATGGAACGCATCCATCCACCGCAGACCCGTGTCCTTTTGGTTATTCTTCGTCGAACCAATGGGCGCGGGCACGCATGATGAGGTCGCTGGCTTCCTGCTCGGTCAAACCGGCGATTTCCGCCAGTTCGTCCGTTGCCAATTCGGCCAGATCGTCACGCGTATGCACTTGACGCTCGGCCAGCTTGGCGGCCAGTTCGGGCGTCATGCCTTCGAGTTCAAGCAAATCCTGTGCGGTCTCAAGGCGCTCTTCCTGGGCGATCGCCTCGGTCAGCAGCGCATTGCGGGCACGGGCACGCAATTCATTGATGGTGTCTTCGTCGAACGCCTCGATTTCCAGCAGTTCCTGCATGGGAACGTAGGCGATTTCCTCGATACCGGTGAAACCTTCGTCGATCAGGATGTCGGCGACTTCCTCGTCGACGTCCAGCTTGCTCATGAACGTGGTGCGCAGGCCCGACCGCTCGACTTCCTGGCGGTTCAGGCTTTCTTCCGGCGTCATGATGTTGATCTGCCAGCCGGTCAGCTCGGAAGCCAGGCGGACGTTCTGACCCTTGGCGCCGATGGCCTTGGGCAGGTTTTCCTCGTCCACCACGACGTCCATCGCGTGCTTGTCCTCGTCGACGACGATGGACTCGACGTTCGCGGGCGCCAGGGCGCCGATCACGAACTGCGCGGGATCTTCCGACCACAGCACGATGTCGACCTGCTCTCCGCCCAGCTCGTTGCGCACCGCGGTCACGCGCGAACCGCGCATGCCGACGCACGTGCCGATCGGATCGATACGCTTATCGTATGCCACCACGGCGATCTTCGCACGCACGCCAGCGTCGCGGGCGGCCGCCTTGATCTCCAGCAGGCCCTGCTCGATCTCGGGGACTTCATTCTCGAACAGCTGGCGGATGAACTCGGGCGACGTGCGCGAGAGGATCACCTGCTGGCCGCGGGCGGCGTGGTCGACGCGCAACACAAAGGCGCGGACGCGGTCGGCCACCCGGAGGTTTTCCTTCGGGATCATCTCGGAGCGCGGCAGGCGGGCTTCGATCTTGCCGGTTTCGACGATGGCGTCGCCCTTGTCCATGCGCTTGATCGTGCCGGACACGATGGTTTCGCCGCGCTCCAGGAAGTCGTTCAGCACCTGTTCGCGCTCGGCGTCGCGGATCTTCTGCAGGATGGCCTGCTTGGCCGCCTGCGCGCCGATGCGGCCGAACTCGATGGGTTCGAGCGGCTCTTCGATGTATTCGCCTTCCTTGATGCCGGGGACGATTTCCTGCGCGTCCGACAGCATTTCCTGCTTGTCGGGTTCCTGCAGGCCCGCCTCGTCGGGCACGACCAGCCAGCGGCGGAAGCCTTCGTGATCGCCGGTATCCCTATCGATGGCGACACGGATGTCCGCATCATCTTTGAAGCGTTTTTTCATCGCCGAGGCCAACGCGCTTTCCAGCGCGCCGAACACGACGTCGCGCGTGACGTTCTTTTCACGCGCCAAGGCATCGACCAACAGAAGAATTTCGCGACTCATCGCTTTTTGCCCTTGAAATCCAGAACGGGATCCAGTTTTGCACGTTCGATATCCTCGACCGTGAAATTCAACACCTGGACTTCGTTCTTTTTTGCCTCAAATTCGAGACCGAACACGGTCTTGTGCACCCCAGCAGCCGCGTCGGAGGCTGCGGCGTCGTCTTCGGGCACGGTCAACGTGCCAGCAAAGACCTTGCGTCCGTCCAATGCCTCGCGCAGCTTGATTTCGATGCGCTCGCCTGCGAACCGGCGGAAGTCGGCCTCGTTGCGCAGCGGGCGATCCACGCCCGGCGAACCGACTTCCAGCCGCTTGTAATCGATGTTCTCGACTTCAAACACCCGCGACAGCTGGCGGGATACCTGCTCGCAGTCTTCGATGCGCACACCGCCGACCCGATCGATCGTGACGCGCAAAAGGCCCAGGGCGGCACGCTCGACGTCCACGAGTTCGACGTCCATGCCGGCCAGAGCCTCTTTGGTCAATGCGAATAAATCAGCCATATACTCAAAAAAAATGGGCTGCACGCCCAGCCCACCGTATTGCACAGCGCCCAGCCGCCACCCTACTGCACGTAAGGAGCAATGCTGGGCAGTGCCCTATATTGCGACCTAAATTTTGGCTTTCGCCGCCTGGTCCGCCGCCCGCACTACCGGCCTGCGCCCGCTGCTTTTCGGCTGACAACCGCAAGCACCGGCGCCTTCCTGGAAAGCGCGACGCCGCGGCCCGTCAATCGGACCCTTTCCATGCAACCCTTGGCGCACCTACTCGGCGCGCTTTCCGGCATGCTTTTCAGCACACATGCCGGCATGCCCACCCAGCAGGCAACGGGCAAAGCAAAGACGCGAAGCCATGAAAACCATTGATTTTACCAGATAAACCGGAAAAACGCCTGATTCGTCACGGGCTTACGTTTATATGGGACACATCGGGCCCGGCGGCGCGGCCCGCGCGCCGCCGCGGACCATCAACGGCCCCGGTGGCTGCGTCCGCCCATCACGCCCAGGCGCGACTCGTGCGCCGAAGCGCCGCGAGGTTGCCAATCGTCGCCGCGCGGGGAGGCGCTGCGCGGCGCCCGCGGCTTACCGCCAGCGCCCGGCCCCTTATTGCCGCCGGAACGCCCGCCTTCAGCCTTGTTGCCACCAGAACGCGCACCCTCGGCCTTGTTGCCGCCGGCGCGCGCGCCTTCGGCCTTGTTTCCGCCGCGGCCGCCCGCTGCCGGCTTGCCGCTGCGACCGGCATTGCCGCCACGCGCGCCCGCCGCCTTGCCGCCCGACTTTCCGCCGGCGGCCTTGCGGCCGGCGCCGGCCGGCGCTTCAGCCACATTGCCCGCCACGTTGCCCGTCGCGGTATTGCCCGCGGGGCCGCCGGCCGCCGCGGCGCGCGGGCCGCGACCCTTGCCGCCCGGCTTGCCGCCGGTTTTCCCACCGGCCTTGCCGCCCGCGGCCGCGGAACGCCCGCCGCCAGCCTTGCCGCCCTTGGCGCGATTGCCGCCGCCCTCGCCCGCCAGCGGATGGCCGTTGGCATAGCCGCCGGCAAACATCAGGCCGGTTCCGAAGGGATCGGACGGACAAGCCTGCGCCTGGCCCGCGCTGCCCAGGCGGCCGCCTTGCAGCTTGCCGCGGCGGCCGATGCGCGCGCCGTTCATGCCGTTGCGGTCCATCGTGCCGAAGCCCGGGGGCAAGGCGCTGTCATGGGATTGGGGTTGCTTGGAACGGCGGCGATTGCCGCCGGAGTCGTCGTCTTCGCGCAACAGGCCCAGCTGCACCATCAGCGCGGTGACCAGCGAGGGGTCCAGCTCGTCCCAACGGCCGCGGCGCAGGGTGCGCGGCAGGACGATATCGCCGAAGCGCGTGCGGATCAGGCGGCTGACCGTGACGCCCACCGCTTCGAACATGCGGCGGACTTCGCGGTTGCGGCCTTCCTGCAGGGTGACGCGGTACCAGCGGTTGCTGCCGTCGCCGCCCAGGTAGTCCAGGGAGCCGAACGCGGCCAGGCCGTCGTCCAGCTGGATGCCGTCGACCAGGGACTGGCGCTGCGCCTCGTCCATCTCGCCCAGCACGCGCACCGCGTACTCGCGCTCCGTGCCGTAGCGCGGATGCATGATGCGGTTGGCCATGTCGCCCGAGGTGGTGAAGATCAGCAGGCCTTCGGTATTCAGGTCCAGGCGGCCGACCGACAGCCACTTGCCGGTGCGCAGCTTGGGCAGGCGCGCGAAGACGCTTGCGCGGCCGCCCGGGTCGTCATGGCTGACGATCTCGCCGGCAGGCTTGTGATAGAGGATCACGCGCGGCGGCTTCTTGGTGTTCGTCCGCATGATGGGCTTGCCATTGACGCGGACCTGGTCGTTGGGCGCCACGCGTTGACCGATGTGCGCCGGCTCGCCGTTGACCGACACCCGGCCCGCGACGATCAGTTCTTCCATTTCGCGGCGCGAGCCGATGCCCGCGTCCGCCAGCACCTTGTGCAGCTTGGGCATGACCGCTTCGCTGTTCAGGTACTTGCCGAGCCGCTGTTCCATGCGGTCGGTCGTGTCCAGGTACGACAAGGCCTGCTCGGCTTCCTGCTCCGTGCCGCGGGAATCCGTGGACTCCACCGGGGCGGCAGCCTCGTCGACCTGGGGCTGCGCTTCGGCGGCGGGCGCCTGCTCGGCCGCCGCATCGCCGCGACGGCGGCGGAAAGGCGTCCTCAGCTTGCGGCCGCGGCCGCGCGCGCCGGCCTCGCCTTCGGCCGCCGGCTCGCGCGCGGCGGAAGATTCCGGCTGACCGCTGGATACGGTGTCATCCGAACTGGGATTGTCGTCCTGCATTGTTGTATTCGTTGTCACTGGGACAGCTCCGAATTTCAAACTTGGGTGGGCCTGCCGGGGGCAGGCTCGTCATCATCGGGGGACGCCGACTCTCGGTCGACCTCGGGCCGCTCAAGGCCTGCCTCGTCCGATTCCGGGGAGACGGCATCCGGGCCAGGCCGAACAGGATCGGCAAGACCGGAAGCGGGCTCATGCCCGGCAGCGGCAGGCGCCGCGGTGTCGGTCTCGTCAATCGGGTCGGTCGGTTCCGCGTGTTTTGCGTTCTCGACGCTTTCCTTTGCGGCGCCGGCTTCTGGGGCATCGGCGGCCATATCGGAAATGTCGCTGCCAGCCTCGCCGTCGGGAAAACCGGGCATGGCTGGCGTATTGGACAAGCCTTCGGCTTGCTCCCGGACGGTAGGTTCGTCGGCGGGATCCGCGCCTTCTTCTGTGCGCGAAAGCGAGAATTCTACGCTATCGACCGGGTCTATGGGTATATCCTGTTCCGAAACAGACAATTCCGCAACCGGAATAAGCTCCCCGGCGGCGGCCCGGGCCTCGCCGGCGTCGGTTTCGGCCGACTGGGCGTCCTGGCGGGGGGCATCGGTACCGGCGCCGGTATCAGCGATATCGGTATCTGCAGCAGCACCGACACCAGCTTCGGCATCAGCGCCGGCTTCGCCCACGACTGCGTTTTCGCCCTCGACGGCGCTTTCGCCGACGACAGCCTCTTCGTCCGTGGCCGCACCCTCACCCTCGGCCGCGCCCTCTTCCGCGCCTTCAGCCGCGACCGCGGCATCATCGCCGGCAGCGGCATCGCCTTCGGCCGGGGCCTCGCCCATGATCTGCTGCACTTCGCCCAGATCCAGCCCGGCCAGGGCCGCGGCGGCCTGCGCCGACTCCAGCGCGGGCAACTCATCCAGCGCGCGCAGGCCCAGGTCATCGAGGAACTGGCGCGTCGTGCCGAACAGCGCGGGGCGTCCCGGCGCGTCGCGATGGCCGATGACTTCGATCCAGCCGCGGTCTTCCAGGGCCTTCACGATCTGCGAGGACACCGTCACCCCGCGGATGTCTTCGATGTCGCCGCGGGTCACCGGCTGGCGCCAGGCCACGATGGCCAGCGTTTCCATCACGGCGCGGGAATACTTGGGAGGCTTCTCGGGATTGAGCCTTTCCAGGTAGCGCTGCATGCGCGGGCGGCTCTGGAAGCGCCATCCCGTCGCCAGCTGCACCAGTTCCAGGCCGCCATCTGCCCAGTTGTTCTGGATCGTCTCCAGCAGCGCGCGCAGCGCGCTATTGTCGAATTGTTCATCGTCCCCGAATAGCTTGCGCATTTCGGACAGTTGCATCGGCTGCGCCGCGCACAAGAGCGCGGTTTCGAGCACGACTATTGCCTCGCTATCGTTCATCGACATTCAAATTCAAAAGGGCTAACTTGCGCTAGGTTAAAAATAAGGCTACTATTCATTTCTCAGACGCGGGGTGGAGCAGTCTGGCAGCTCGTCGGGCTCATAACCCGAAGGTCGTAGGTTCAAATCCTGCCCCCGCAACCAAATTGATCGAGGCCTGGCGAATGCGTCGGGCCTTTTTCATTTGCGTCGCGCCATTCGTGCCGCGCAGCGCTTCGCAAGCGCCCGCCAGCCGGCGCCCGGCCTCGATGGCGGGCCCGCTACAGACAGCATTGGTTTGCGAAGTTCTCACTGGATTCCCGTGTTTACCGCCCGTTGCCGGCCATGCGCCGCAACGGCCGCGCCAATCGAATCTGGGCGGAATGCCTGCCGCGACGCTGCGCGGCACGCACCTTAAGCAATTTCTGGAAAAGCTGGCACAAATCGCCAACAAGCCTGCGGAGCACGCCGGCAACCCGGCGCCACCTTCCGCGGCAATCGATATCAAGGACCTGAATCGCCAGGCATCGGACGCCACGGCGCGGCGGACTGACCGCCACGATCCGGAAGCCCGATGCGCCTCCCCTCGCGCGCCCGGAAACCGGTTCCGCGGCGCTGCGGCTCTTCCCCGAGCCGATACTACGATTCTTAGATATTTTCCAAGACTACATGACGGCGGACATCAGCCTGCCGCCCAACGACCTTCCGGGGTCCGTCCCGGCCAACCGCAGCGAACCCGCCGAGGCCGTCGCCAAATTATACCGTCAACTACCCTGCCCTCAAGCGTTCCGCCCCCGCAACGCGGCCGGCGCGCTCATGCCCCGCGCCGGTCCCAAGGCGCGGACTCCAGCCGTTCCACCAGGAAATCCAGCATGGAACGCAGGATCAGGGGCATTTGGCGGCGAGAGGCATAAATGCCGTAGATCCCCAGCTCCTGCGGCTTGCTCTGCGTCAGGATGGCCCGCAGCCTGCCGGCCTCCACGTACTCGGAAGCATAGTAGGTCGGCAGCATGGCGATGCCCGCCCCTTCCAGGGCCGCCCGCGTCAGGACCGACACCTCGTTCGCGCTGATGTTGCCGCTGACCGGCACGTCCACCGGCTCGCCGTCGCGCTCGAAACGCCACAGGCTCTTGCCGAAGTAGGAATGGGTCAGGCAGTTGCGCAACGACAGGTCTTCGATCCTCGCCGGCACGCCCTCGCGCTCCAGGTACTCCGGCGAGGCGCAAACCACCGAACGGCAGACCGCCAGCTTGCGCGCAATCAGGTTGGGATCCAGGTCGTTGGTGATGCGCACCGCCAGGTCGACTCGCTCTTCCACCAGATTGACGGCCCGGTCGACCAGCATCAGGTCCACCGAGGTGCCGGGATGCCGCTTTACGTACTCCGTGACCGCGCTGGCCAGGTGGCGCGACCCGAAAGACATGCTGGTGGTGATGCGCAACAGGCCGCGCGGCGTATCGTCCGGCGTGGCGACGGCAGTGCGCAGGTCCCCCACCATGTCCAGCATCTGCCGGCAGCGCGGCAATGTTTCGGCGCCGGCGGGCGTCAGGCTGAGGCGGCGCGTCGTGCGGTGCAGCAGGCGCACGCCGACCCACTGCTCCATCTCCGCCAGATAGCGCGACACCATGGCGCGCGACATGTCCAGATGCAGCGCCGCCGCCGACAGGCTGCCCCGGTCGGCGACCTCCACGAACACCTGCATGGCTTTCAGACGATCCATGATTGTCTCGATTTTTGCATCAGACCGATCGGTTATACCGTATTTCTGTGCAACATCGACACCGGAAATCGCGCATTCCGGCCCGGCGGCGCTCAGGCGGGCGGCTGGCCCAGCGCCTCGCACAACGCGCGCCGCACCTCGTCGCCATCGAGGCCGCGCAGGATGCAGACCAGTCGCGAGCGATGGTCGCGGTCCGGCCACCCGGCAAGGAGACGGATCGGGTAAAGCTCGCCGTGCACGCCATGCACCTCGCACGGCTGGGCCTCGCCCTCGAAGCACACCAGCCCCTTCACGCGCAGCAGGCCCGGACCGTAACGCTCCTGGATCCGCGAGAGGCCGGCAAGAAAGACCGGCCGCGCGAGGGGCGATTGCAGGATCAACGAAAAGCTGGCGACCTGCCCATGCCCGGCCGCCGCCCGTGAGGAAAACGGCCGCAGCCAATCCGCCAGCGCGACGCCGTCGCGCCGGGCGTGGGCGCCGGGCCCATTCCGCAATATCTCGACCAGGGGCGCATCCGGCCGCTGCACACTGCGCTGCGCGCCGGGATTGATGCCAACCACCGCCTGCTCGACGCGGCCCAGCTGGCCGGCGTCGACCAGATCGGCCTTGCTGAACACCACGGCGTCCGCCAGGGCCAGTTGCCGCGCCGCCTCCGGCTGGTCCGCCAGTTGTTCAATGCCGTGACACGCATCCACCAGCACGATCGCCCCGCGATAGACATAGCGTTCCGACAGGAAGCGGTCGTGCTTGAGCGTGAACAGGATGGGAGCAGGGTCCGCCAGCCCGCTGGTTTCGATCAGCACGCGGCGAAACGGCTTGATGCGGCGGCTCAAGGCCTGCATGAAAAGGTCGCGCAAGGTATCGACCACCGAGCCGCTGACCACGCAGCACAGGCACCCGCCTTCCACCAGGACGACGTTGTCCCGCGCTTCGCGGACCAGGTGATGGTCGACCCCAATGTCGCCGAATTCATTGACGATCACGACGGCATCGGCATAAGCGCAATCCCGCAACATGCGGTTCAGGAGCGTCGTCTTGCCGCTGCCCAGGAATCCGGAAATCACCGTAACGCCGATGCGCTTGTCGCCGTCCGGCTCGCGCTCCCGGCCGGCTTCCTGATCGTCTTGCCGTGGGTCTTGCCGTTTGTCTTGCCCTTTGTCTCGCATACGAACCGTCCGATAGGTTCCCGCCGGGCTGCGCGCGCAGCACCTCTGTAGGCCGCACTACTTACCGCCATGGGTCGCACTGTTTTCTTTTCGGCGCCTGCCTTCCGGCCCATGTTTCCACGCGCGCACCGCGCTCGCATGCCACCGCCGGCGCAAACCAAAAGGGCCATTCACTTTCGTGAATGGCCCTGAATTCTTTGGCTCCCCGAGCTGGGCTCGAACCAGCGACCTGCGGATTAACAGTCCGTCGCTCTACCGACTGAGCTATCGGGGAACTGCTAAGAAACGAGATTATGAACGAATTTTTCAGCTCGTGCAAGTCCACACTTTTTTCGCGTTTTTCCGCCCCGCAATTTCACATCGGCAAAAAACTCTGATATGATCTCGGTCTTTCCAGATCGGGCCCCATAAAAAGGGTGCGAACCGGAAAGAAAAGAAGATGTTTTGCCGTTTTGGGCTTGCCTGAAACCAAGCAAATGGTCTTGCCGGCATAGCTCAGTTGGTAGAGCAGCGCATTCGTAATGCGAAGGTCGTAGGTTCGACTCCTATTGCCGGCACCAGAATT
>Ga0182739_1003527_pt1 | contig 13619 bp, 8 predicted proteins | sample eDN5th30CBELigBY_FD_128873 | JGI IMG/M metagenome (GOLD analysis project Ga0182739, IMG submission 128873) | Enriched backyard soil microbial communities from Emeryville, California, USA - eDNA 5th pass 30_C BE-Lig BY (version 2) (version 2) | ecosystem: Environmental > Terrestrial > Soil >... | reverse complement strand
GTTCTTGAACCGGGTGCCGTCCAGGATGCGGCCCGTGCCTTGCACGACGCCGTTGGCGTCCGTTTTCAACGGCGTGCCCCAGTAGGGGCGGTCCACCTGTTCGCGCTGGTATTCGAAGGCGAAGGTCTGGGTCACGTCGGCGCCCAGGTCGGACAGCAGCGAGGCGGCGATCTGGCTGGCGCGGGAATGGTTGCCGTCGACCCAGCCGTGGCTGGATCCGGTGTTGGCGTCCAGGCGCAGATAGTGGCCGCGGCCGCCCGGCTCGCCCGCCAGTTGCTGGTTCAGGCCCACCGACAGCTGGCGGCTGTCGAACGAGCCCAGCCGCAGCTGGCCGTCGTAGAAGGTGTCGCGCTCGGGCAGCTTGGTGACGTAGTTGATGGCGCCGCCGACCGCGCCCGCGCCGAACAGGAAGGTGGAGGGTCCGCCTATCGCTTCGACCCGGTCGTAGATCCAGCTGTCCACCGGCCGCGCGGCGATGGAGTCGTATTGCACGGAAATGCCGTTGAAGAGCTGCGACACCTGGCCGCCGGAGAAGCCGCGGTAGCTGACCGCGCCGGCGTTGCCCGGCGGCGAGGCATTGTCCACGCCCGGAATGCCGCGGGCGATCTCCTGCGTGTTGAGCGAGCCGCGCGCCTCGATCTGTTCGCGCGAGATCACGGTGACGCTGGCGGGCGTTTCGCGCAGGGTCAGGCCCAGGCGGCTGCCGGTGCTGTCGCGCGTGTCCAGGTTGATGGGGCCGTTGGGGGCGGGGTCTTCGTGGGCGGCGCCGTGCACGGTGGTGGGCGCCAGGGTCTGCACGGCGGGGGCCAGGGGCTGCGCCTGGGCGGCGCCGGTGGCGAGCGCGGCCAGCAGCAGGGGATAGGGGGTGGTTTTTTTCATGTCTGGAACCGGTGGTCCGGCCCGGACGCCCGGCTCCCCTCCCGAGGGCGGGCGGGGGCGATGGGCCATCCGGACCTGAATGACGGCACGCCGGCGGCCGCGCACGGGGGTGCGGACGCAAGCTGCGGCGGAAAGGCGGACGGACGCGCAGAGGCGCCGGATCAGGCCGCGGGCGGCGCGCGCGGCTGGGCCGCGCTCCAGGCATGAAGGGGATGAGCCGCCAGGAAGAACAGCGGCGGATACGTGATGGCGCGCCCGACGGGGGAGGGCACGACGGGAATGGACGCGGGCAGGATGCCCACGTCGGCGTTGGGGTTGCGGCAGAGCGGGCAGTGGTGGCTGTCGCCGTGATCGTCCGCCTGGGCGCCCTCATTGCCGCTGCCCGGCACCTCCAGGGTCAGGGAGGCCTGCCCCGCGCCTTCGCTGGTGCAGAAGTCCACGCTGATGCGGTGGGCATTGTGGCTGGCCGGAGCCAGGCTCAGCGCATGGGCCAGCGACGGCGCCAACGACGCCCACAGGATCGCGACGAGCGCGATCCACAGGGCGGGGCGGGTCAGGAAGGCAGCGGAGCACATGGCGCCCGATTATATCGGAGCAGATCCCCCGTCCGTCTATACCGACAGGTGGCGGCGCACGTCCTCCCCGTCGATGTCGGCGCGGCCGCCGCGGGCCACCACCTCGCCCCGCGACAGCACCACGAACTGGTCCGCCAGTTCCCGGGCGAAATCGAAATACTGTTCGCAGAGCAGGATGGCGATGTCGCCGCGCTGCCGCAGCATGTGGATGACGCGGGCGATGTCCTTGATGATGGACGGCTGGATGCCCTCGGTGGGCTCGTCCAGGATGATGAGCCGGGGCTCGGCCACCAGCGCCCGCGCGATCGCCAGCTGCTGCTGCTGGCCCCCGGACAGGTCGCCGCCGCGGCGCGACAGCATGTCCGCGAGCACGGGGAACAGTTCGAACACGTCTTCCTTGATGCGTCGCGCCCGGGCCGCGGGCTTGGACGCCATGCCCATCAGGATGTTCTCCTGCACGGTCAGGCGGGCGAAGATGTCGCGGCCCTGCGGCACGTAGGCCATGCCGCGGGCGGCCCGCTGATGGGGGGCCAGCCGCGTGATGTCTTCGCCGCCCAGGGCGATCCGGCCGCGGGCAACGGGCAGCACGCCCATCAGACACTTGAGCAGCGTGGTCTTGCCCACGCCGTTGCGGCCCAGCAGCGCGAGGCATTCGCCCTGGCGCAGCGACAGCGATACGCCGCGCAGGGTATGGCTGCCGCCGTAGTATTGGTCGATCGCGTGCACGTCCAGCATCTCAGCGCCCCAGATAGACTTCGATGACGCGCGGATCGGCCTGGACCTTGCTCATGGGCCCCTCGGCCAGCACCGAGCCCTCGTGCAGCACCGTGACCTTGCCGTCTCCGGCGATCTGGTTGACGAAGTCCATGTCGTGCTCCACCACCATCAGCGAATGGCGGCCGCGCAGTTCGTTCAGCAGTTCGCCGGTGCGCTCGGTCTCGGCGTCGGTCATGCCGGCCACCGGCTCGTCCAGCAGCAGCAGCAGCGGTTCCTGCATCAGCAGCATGCCGATCTCCAGCCATTGCTTCTGGCCGTGCGACAGCAGCCCCGCGGGCAGCGCCGCCTCCGGCCGCAGCCGGATCAGGTCCAGCGTTTCGCCGATCCGGTCGGCCTGCTCGCCGCTCAGGCGCGAGAACAGCGTGGGCCGCACGCGCTTGTCGGTCTTCATCGCCAGCTCCAGGTTCTCGAACACGGTGTGCTGCTCGAACACGGTGGGGCGCTGGAACTTCCTGCCGATGCCGGCATGCGCGATCTGCGCTTCGTTCAGCGTGGCGAGGTCTATGCTTTGCCCGAAGTAGGCGGTGCCGGCGCTCGGCCGCGTCTTGCCCGTGATCACGTCCATCATGGTGGTCTTGCCCGCGCCGTTGGGGCCGATGATGCAGCGCAGCTCGCCCACGCCGATGTCCAGCGTCAGGTCGTTCAGGGCCTTGAAGCCGTCGAAGCTGACCGTGATGCCTTCGAGATAGAGGATCGCGCCGTGGCTGGTGTCCAGCCCGCCGGGGCTGACCCGGCCATAGGCGGCGTCGCCGCTGGGGCCGCCGTCCAGCATGGCGGATTCGGTGTGCGTGCTGGTCATGCCTTGCCCTCCTGGAATCGCGCGGCGAGGCGGCGGGCCAGGCCGACGATGCCGGTGGGCAGGAACAGCGTCACCAGCACGAAGATGAGGCCCAGCGCGTACAGCCAGAATTCGGGCAGCACGCTGGTGAACCAGGTCTTGAGCCCGTTGACGGTGCCCGCGCCGATGATGGGGCCGATCAAGGTGCCGCGCCCGCCCGTGGCGACCCAGATCACCATTTCGATCGACGTCTCCGTGGACATCTCGCTGGGGTTGATGATGCCCACCTGCGGCACGTAGAGCGCGCCGGCGATGCCGCACAGCACGGCCGACAGCGTCCAGACGAAGAGCTTGAAGCCCAGCGGGTCGTAGCCGATGAAGCGCAGCCGGCTCTCGGCGTCGCGCACGGCGGTCAGGACCCGGCCCAGCTTGCTCTGCGTGACCGCGCGGGCCAGCACCAGCGCGCCCGCCAGCGCGGCCAGCGTGATCCAGTACAGGGCGGCGCGGGTGCCGGGCGCGGTGATGTCAAAGCCCAGGATGCGCTTGAAATCGGTGAAGCCGTTGTTGCCGCCGAAGCCGGTGTCGTTGCGGAAGAACAGCAGCATCGCGGCGAAGGTCAGGGCCTGCGTGATGATCGAGAAATAGACGCCCTTGATGCGCGAACGGAAGGCGAAGTAGCCGAACACGAAGGCCAGCGCGCCCGGCACCAGCACGACCAGCAGCATGGCGTACCAGAAGTGTTCCGTGAAGGACCAGTACCAGGGGTAGGACTTCCAGTCCAGGAACACCATGAAGTCGGGCAGGTCGCTCTGGTAGACGCCGTCGCGGCCGATGGCGCGCATCAGGTACATGCCATGCGCGTAGCCGCCCAGCGCGAAGAACAGGCCGTGGCCCAGCGAAAGAATGCCGGCATAGCCCCAGACGAGATCCAGCGCCAGCGCGGCCATCGCGTAGCACATGAATTTCCCCAGCAGGGCCACCGCATAGGCGGAGACGTGCAACGTGTGGCCCGGCGGGAACGCCAGGTTGAGCAGCGGCAGCAAGGCCAGCACCGCCACCGCGGCGCCCAGCGCCGCCCATACGCGGCCCCGGAACAGCGGGCGGCGGGCCAGCAGGGTCAGATCGATCGGCGCGGTCTGTCTCATTCGGCGCTCCGGCCCCGCGGGGCGAACAGGCCTTGCGGCCGCTTTTGGACGAACAGCACGATGAGCGCCAGGATGGTGATCTTGGCCATGACGGCTCCGGTGTAGGGTTCCAGGAATTTGTTGACGCCGCCCAGGCCCAGCGCGGCGATGACGGTGCCGGCCAGCTGGCCCACGCCGCCCAGCACGACCACCATGAACGAATCGACGATGTAGGCGCGCCCGAGATCGGGCCCCACGTTGCCCAGCTGGGACAGCGCCACACCCGCCAGCCCCGCGATGCCGGAGCCCAGCCCGAAGGCCAGCATGTCCACGCGGCCGGTGGGCACGCCCACGCAGTCGGCCATGCGCCGGTTCTGCGTGATGGCGCGCACGAACAGGCCCAGGCGCGTGTGGTTCAGCAGCACCCACACGAGGAACACGACGAAGAGCGCGAAGCCGATGATCACGAGGCGGTTGTAGGTCAGCACCAGGCCGTCGAGCACGGCGATGCCGCCCGACATCCAGCTGGGATTGCCTACCTCCACGTTCTGCGCGCCGAACAGCGTGCGCACGCCCTGCATCAGGATCAGGCTGATGCCCCAGGTGGCCAGCAGCGTTTCCAGCGGCCGGCCGTAGAGCCAGCGGATGATGGTGCGCTCCAGCGCCATGCCCACCAGCGCCGTCACCACGAAGGCCAGCGGCAGTGCCGCCAGCACGTACCAGTCCGTCCAGCCCGGCAGCCAGGCGCGGAACAGCGACTGCGTCACGTAGGTCACGTAGGCGCCGATCATCAGCAGTTCGCCGTGCGCCATGTTGATGACGCCCATCAGGCCGAAGGTGATGGCCAGGCCCAGGGCCGCGAGCAGCAGGACGCTGCCCAGGCTGATGCCGTAGAACAGATTGCCGGCCCATTCGATCGTCGCCAGGTGGCGGTCGATCTGCGTGAGCGCGTGCGCCGCCGCCTCGCGCACGGCGGCGTCCGGTTCGGCGTGGACGCCATCGCGCTCCTGCGTCAGCGCGGCCAGGGTGGGGCGGAAGGCGGCGTTGCGGGTGCCGCCCAGCAGTTCGACCGCGTGGCGCCGCTTGGCGGGGTCGGCGCTTTTCAATTCCAGGTTGGCCTGCGCGATGAGCAACGCGTCGCGCACGGCCTCGTTCTTTTCGGCCGCCAGCGCTTTTTCCAGCATCGGCAGGCGGGCGGGGTCGCCCGTCTGCTGCAGCCGCCGGGCCGCGTCCAGGCGTTCGTTGGGGCGCTCGGAGAACAGGCGCGAACCGGCCAGCGCGGCCTCGATGGCGCGGCGCAGGCGGTTGTTGATGCCGATGGTGCCCGCGCCCGCGGGCAGCTCGGCGGCGGCGCCGGTCGCGGGATCGGTGGCGCGCGCGCCGCCTTCGCCGATCAGCACGCGGCCGTCGGCCGCCGCGTAGAGCCGGTCGTCGCCCAGCGCCTGCAGCACCGCCGCCGCGCCGGGATCGGGCAGTTGGCCCAGCGCGGCAATCGCCCGCAGCTTGGCGTCCGTATCGTCGCCGGCCAGCGGCGCAAGCAGCGCCGGATCCACGCCGGCCGCCGGCGCCTGGGCGGCCAGCAGCGGCATGGACAGCAGCCACGCGAGAAGGATACGACGCAGGGAGTGTGCGATTGCCGCGATGCGCATGGCTGCTCCCGCCTACAGGCCTTGCTTGCTTTCGTTGCCCGGGATGTACGGACTCCAGGGCTGGGCGCGGATCGGCCCCTTGCTCTTCCACACCACGTTGAACTGGCCGTCCGCCCGGATCTCGCCGATGTAGACCGGCTTGTGCAGGTGGTGGTTGGTCTTGTCCATTTCGATGGTGTAGCCGTCGGGTGCGTTGAACTTCTGCCCGCCCATGCTGGCGATCACCTTGTCCACGTCGGTGCTCTTGGCCTGTTCCACCGCTTGCTTCCACATGTGGATGCCGATGTAGGTGGCCTCCATCGGATCGTTCGTCACGACCGTGCCCGCGTTGGGCAGGTTCTTGGCGCGGGCATAGGCCTTCCACTTCTTGATGAAGTCCTCGTTCACCGGGTTCTTGATCGATTCGAAGTAGTTCCACGCGGCCAGGTGGCCCACCAGCGGTTTGGTGTCCACGCCGCGCAGCTCTTCTTCGCCCACCGAGAAGGCCACCACGGGCACGTCGGTCGCCTTCAGGCCGGCATTGCCCAGCTCCTTGTAGAAGGGCACGTTGGAGTCGCCGTTGATGGTGGAGATGACGGCGGTCTTGCCGCCCGTGGCGAACTTCTTGATGTTGGCCACGATGGTCTGGTAGTCGGCGTGGCCGAACGGCGTGTAGACCTCGTCGATGTCGCTGTCCTTCACGCCCTTGGAATGCAGGAAGGCGCGCAGGATCTTGTTGGTGGTGCGCGGATAGACGTAATCGGTGCCCAGCAGCACGAAGCGCTTCGCGCCGCCGCCGTCTTCGCTCATCAGGTATTCCACGGCGGGAATGGCCTGCTGGTTGGGCGCCGCGCCCGTGTAGAACACGTTCTTCTCCAGCTCTTCGCCTTCGTACTGCACGGGGTAGAAGAGCAGGCCGTTCAACTCCTTGAACACGGGCAGGACGGACTTGCGCGATACCGAGGTCCAGCAGCCGAAGACCACGGCCACCTTGTCCTGGGCCAGCAACTGGCGCGATTTCTCGGCGAACAGCGGCCAGTTGGAGGCGGGGTCCACCACCACGGGTTCGAGCTTCCTGCCCAGCACGCCGCCGTTGGCGTTGATCTCGTCGATGGCCATCAGCGCGACGTCCTTGAGCGAGGTCTCCGAGATGGCCATGGTGCCCGACAGCGAATGCAGGATGCCGACCTTGATGGTGTCGCCGGCGGCGTGCACCTGGGGCATCCACCCCGTCATGGCCAACAGGCTCACGGCGGTCAATTGCTTGAGGGCTAGTCTGCGTTTCATGATGACTCCTGGATGGGAATGCGCCGGACGCGCCGGCAGGAACGATCTGAACAACACCCGACAACGCAGAACTCCAAAGCAAAACCCGTGCCAACCGCGATCGGCATCGCGACCTTCCAGTAAGGGGGAGGAAATCGCGCGCCGGCAACGCGGCGGCGCGCGCGCGGCGAGCGGGTTCAAGCTGGTGCCGCGCGCACAAGATGGGTGCAAGGGCTGCCCGCTAGCGGTGCGGGCAGGCTGCCGGCGCGCGACAGGCGCGCGGCGCGAAGCCAGGGCTTGAGAGGGAGAGGCGGGCGCGGGGCCGACATGGCACGCCGATTGCTTGGGAATCCGTACTTGTATACAAGAAAGGATTCCCGCATGAATGCCTTAGCAACGCAGAAGGGCCCCGAGGGGTGGACGATCGCGCAATGGCAAGCTGCCTACCGCGACGAGGGGGCCAGGCCCGAAGCGCTGTTGGCCGCGTGGGCCGCGCCGGGCGGCGCGGCCGACAATGCCTGGATCAGCCGCGTGGACGAGGCCATGCTCGCGCGCCAGCTCGACGATCTGCAAGGGCTGCGGGACGCGGCGCGGGGCGACCTGGCGCGCCTGCCGCTGTATGGCGTGCCCTTCGCGGTCAAGGACAACATCGACGCAGCCGGCTGGCCCACCACGGCCGCCTGCCCCGAATTCGCCTACCTGCCCGGCGAGGACGCCACCGTCGTGCGCCGCTTGCGCGCGGCGGGCGCCATCCTGGTGGGCAAGACCAACCTGGATCAGTTCGCGACCGGCCTGGTCGGCACGCGTTCTCCGCATGGCGCCGTGCCCAACGCGTTCCGGCCGGAGTACGTCAGCGGCGGCTCCAGCTCCGGCTCGGCCTCGGTGGTGGCGCGCGGCCTGGCGGCGTTCTCGCTGGGCACGGACACCGCGGGCTCGGGCCGCGTGCCGGCGGGCTTCAACAATATCGTGGGCCTGAAGCCCACCCGCGGCTGGCTCAGCACCGCCGGCGTGGTGCCGGCGTGCCGCACGCTGGATTGCGTGTCGGTATTCGCGCTGACGGTGGACGACGCGGCGCTGGTGGCGCGGATCGCCGGCGGCTATGACGACGCCGATCCCTATTCGCGCGAGCAGCCGGCCGACGTCGCGCGGCCGTGGCCCGCGGCTCCCAGGCTGGCCATCCCGGCGCAACTGGAATTCTTCGGCGACGCGCAGGCGGCGGCCGCTTTCGACGACGCGGTGCGCGCCTTGCGGGAAGACGGCGCCAGCGTGGAATCGCTGGACTTCGCGCCTTTCGCCGAACTGGCCGCCTTGCTCTATCAGGGGCCGTGGGTGGCCGAGCGCTACGCCGCGGTGGAAGGCTTGCTGCGCGAGAAGCCCGACGCGATCCATCCGGTGGTGCGCGGCATCGTCGAGCAGGCCGGCCGCTACAGCGCGCTCGACGCATTCAAGGCGGAGTACCGGCGCGCCGAGCTGTCGCGGCGCATCCATCGGGCGCTGGAGGGCTACGACGCGCTGGTCGTGCCTACCTCGCCGTCGATCTACACCATCGCCGAACTCCAGGCGGATCCGGTTGCCTTGAATTCGCGGCTGGGCGTCTATACCAACTTCGCCAACCTTGCCGACCTGTCGGCGCTGGCCGTGCCGGCAGGCATGCGCGCCGACGGCCTGCCCGCCGGCATCACCCTGATCGGCCCGGCCTGGCAGGATGCCGCGCTGGCGCGCTTCGGCCGCCAGTGGCAGGCGAGCCGAGGCCTGCCGCTGGGCGCGACGGGCGCGCCCCTGCCCGCGTCCGCCGCCGCGCCGCAACCCGCCGCGCACACCGTGCGCGTGGCCGTCGTGGGCGCGCACCTTACCGGCATGCCGCTGAACCACCAATTGACCTCGCGCCGCGCCGCGTTCGTGGAGCGGACCCGCACGGCGGGCGACTACCGGCTGTATGCGCTGGCCGGCACCACGCCGCCCAAGCCCGGCCTGGTGAAGTCCGGCGTCGGCGAGCCCATCGAGGTCGAGCTTTGGGACGTGCCCCTGCCGGCCTTCGGCGCCTTCGTGGCGGAAATCCCCGCGCCGCTGGGCATCGGCACGCTGGAGCTGGAGGACGGCCGCCAGGTCAAGGGCTTCATCTGCGAACCGCGCGGCCTGGAAGGCGCGCTCGACATCACCGCGTTCGGCGGCTGGCGGGCCTATCTGGCCAGCCTTGGCGCCGCGCCTCGCTAACCCCCGCCAGACCTCTGGGAGCCGAATCGTGTTCGATACCGTTCTGATCGCCAACCGCGGCGAAATCGCCGTCCGCGCCATCCGCAGCCTCAAGCGGCTGGGCATCCGCAGCGTGGCCGTCTACTCCGATCCCGACCGCAATGCCGCGCACGTCCGGGAGGCCGACGTGGCCGTGGCCCTGGGCGGCGAAAAGGCGGCCGACAGCTATCTGCGCATGGACTTGCTGCTGGCCGCCGCGCGCGAGCAGGGCGCGCAGGCCATTTATCCCGGCTACGGCTTCCTGTCCGAGAGCGCCGAGTTCGCGCAGGCCTGCGAAGCGGCGGGCATCGCCTTCGTGGGGCCCACGCCGGCGCAGATCCGCGAGTTCGGCCTGAAGCACCGCTCGCGCGAACTGGCGGCCGAAGCCGGCGTGCCGATGACGCCCGGCACAGGCCTGCTGGGCAGCCTGGGCGAGGCGCTGTCGCAGGCCGAGCGCATCGGCTATCCGGTGATGCTCAAGAGCACCGCGGGCGGCGGCGGCATCGGCCTGTCGCGCTGCGAGAACGAGGCCGAGCTGACCGTGGCGTTCGACAGCGTGCAGCGCATGGGCGAGCATTTCTTCCGCGACGGCGGCGCGTTCCTGGAACGCTACGTGGACAACGCCCGCCACGTCGAGGTGCAGATCTTCGGCGACGGCGCGGGCCGCGTGGCGGCGCTGGGCGAGCGCGACTGCTCGGTGCAGCGCCGCAACCAGAAGGTCATCGAGGAAACGCCGGCGCCCTTGCTGCCCGCGGCAACGCGCGCGGCGCTGCACGCGGCCGCCGTGCAGCTGGGCGCTTCGGTGAACTACCGTTCGGCCGGCACGGTGGAGTTCATTTACGATCCGGCGCGCGACAGCTTCTACTTCCTGGAAGTGAATACGCGGCTGCAGGTCGAGCATCCGGTGACGGAGGAGGTCACCGGCCTGGACCTGGTGGAGTGCATGCTGCGCGTGGCGGCAGGAGAGCCGCTGGACTTCGAGGCCCTGTCGCGCCCGCCGCAAGGCGCTTCCATCGAAGTGCGGCTGTACGCCGAAGACCCGCTGCGCCAGTTCCAGCCTTCGCCTGGCGTGTTGACCGAGGTTGCGTTTCCGCGGGGCGTGCGGGTGGACGGCTGGGTGGAGACGGGCACCGAGGTGCCGGCCTTCTACGACCCGCTGCTGGCCAAGCTGATCGTGCGCGCGGAAACGCGCGAGGCCGCGCTGGACAAACTGTCCGAGGCGCTGGCCGCGACGCGCCTGCACGGCATCGCCACCAACCTGGATTATCTGCGGCAGATCGTGGCCGACGCGCGCTTTCGCGCCGGCGAGATCTCTACGCGCTTCCTGGAAAGCTTCGCCTACCGGCCCGCGGCGATCGAGGTGCTGGAAGCGGGCACCTACACCAGCGTGCAGGATTACCCGGGCCGCGTGGGCTACTGGGACATCGGCGTGCCGCCCTCGGGGCCGATGGACGATTACGCCTTCCGCATGGCCAACCGCATCGTCGGCAATGCGGCCGATGCGGCGGGAATCGAGGCTACGCTGGCCGGGCCCACCCTGCGCTTTCACGGCGACGCCATCGTGGCGCTGACGGGCGCGGTTTGCGCCGCCACCCTGGACGGCGAACCGGTGCCGATGTGGCAGCCGGTGGCGGTGCGCTCTGGCCAGGTGCTGGTTACCGGCCGGGCGCTGTCGGGCTGCCGCAGCTACCTCGCGGTGCGCAACGGCCTGGACGTGCCCGTCTACCTGGGAAGCCGCTCGACCTTCGCGCTGGGCCAGTTCGGCGGCCATGCCGGCCGCACCCTGCGCGTGGGCGATATGCTGCCCCTGCTGCGGCCGGAACTGGCCGGCGCCGGCGCGGCCGCGCCCATCGCGGCGCCGCGGGCCGCGCCGCCCGAACTCATCCCCGCCTACGGCAACGCCTGGGAGATCGGCGTGCTCTACGGTCCGCACGGCGCGCCGGATTTTTTCCGGCCCGAATCGATGGAGGCGTTTTTCGCCGCCGACTGGGAAGTGCACTACAACTCCAACCGGCTGGGGGTGCGCCTGGTCGGACCCAAGCCCGCCTGGGCCCGCGAAAGCGGCGGCGAGGCCGGGCTGCACCCCTCCAACATCCACGACTGCGAATACGCCATCGGCAGCATCAACTTCACGGGCGACAGCCCGGTCATCCTGACGCGCGACGGCCCCAGCCTGGGCGGCTTCGTCTGCCCCGTCACCATCGCGCGGGCGGAGCTGTGGAAGGTCGGCCAGGTCAAGCCCGGCGACCGCATCCGCTTCGTGCGCATCGACTACGCGCAGGCCAGGGCGCTGGAACAGGCGCAGGACCGCCGCGTGGAAGAACTGGCGGCGCCGGCAACGCCGGCCGTGGCTCCGGCCCCGGCCACCGCGTCCGAGGCCATCGTGGCGGCCCTGCCGGCCGAGGGCACGCGCCCGTCCGTGTGCTACCGGCAGGCGGGCGACGGCTACCTGCTGCTGGAGTATGGCGACAATGTGCTGGACCTGGCGCTGCGCATGCGCGTGCACTTGCTGATGGAAGCGCTCAAGGCCGAGCCGGTCGCGGGCGTGCTGGAACTGTCGCCCGGCGTGCGATCGCTGCAGATCCGCTATGACGGCGGGGTCATCCCCCAGGGCCGCCTCGTCGCGCGGCTGCTGGAGATCGAGGCCGGCCTGCCCGACGTGGCCGACCTGAAAGTGCCGACGCGAGTGCTGCGCCTGCCCATGGCATTCGAGGATTCCGCCACCCTGGGCGCGGTGCGGCGCTACCAGGAGACCGTGCGCGCGAATGCGCCCTGGCTCCCCAACAATGTGGATTTCATCCGGCGCATCAACGGCCTGGCGGGGCGCGACGACGTCCGCCGCATTGTGTTCGACGCCAGCTACCTCATCATGGGACTGGGCGACGTCTACCTCGGCGCGCCTTGCGCGGTGCCGATAGATCCGCGCCACCGCCTGCTGACCTCGAAGTACAACCCGGCGCGCACCCATACGGCGGAAGGCACGGTCGGCATCGGCGGCGTCTACATGTGCATCTACGGCATGGATTCGCCCGGCGGGTACCAGCTCGTGGGCCGCACGCTGCCGATCTGGAACAAGTTCCTCAGGAATCCGGTGTTCCAGGAGGGCAAGCCGTGGCTGCTGCGCTTCTTCGACCAGGTGCGCTTCTATCCGGTGACCGAGGCCGAGCTGGACCGGCTGCGCGAGGACTTCCGAGAAGGGCGGGCAGCCGTGAGCATCGAGGAAGAAGTCTTCGACTTCGCGGCGCACCGGCGCTTCCTGGCGGAAGAGGCGGACAGCATCGCGGCGTTCCAGACCCGCCAGAGGGCCGCGTTCGATGCCGAGGTGGCGCTGTGGAAAACCGAGGAGGCTCCGGCCGAGCCGGCCGCGCCGCCGCCCGAGCCCGAGGCCGCCGCGGCGCTGCGCGAGGGGGAACGCCTGGTCAGCGCCGACATGTGCGGCAACGTCTGGAAGATTCCGGTGCAGGTGGGGCAGAGCGTGTCGGCCGGCGACACGCTGGTCGTGGTCGAGGCGATGAAGATGGAGCTGTCCGTCATCGCGCCGGCATCCGGCATCGTGACGGCGATCCGCTGCGCGCCGGGCAAGCCGGTGAACGCGGGCGATCCGCTGATCGTGCTGGCCGAGGACGCGGCCTGCGCCGTGGCCGGATGAGGCGCCTGGCATCCGTGCAGGCCGGCCTGGGCATCCGGCCGGCGCCGGCCCTGGCCGGCTCGCTGGCCGACCAGGTCTACCAGCGCATCAAGGACGATCTGTTCGACTTCCGCATGTTGCCCGGCGAGCGCTTCACCGAGGCCGAGCTGGCGGCGCGGCTCGGCGTGAGCCGCACGCCGGTGCGGCTGGGCCTGGCGCGGCTGGCGCGCGAAGGCTTCGTGCTGGCGCAGCCGCGCAGCGGCTGGCAGGCGCGGCCGTTCGACTTCGAGCGCTTCGAGGCCCTGTACGACGTGCGTGTGGTGCTGGAGCAGGCGGCCGTGGAAAGGCTGTGCGCGCGCGAGCCGATGGACGGCGCGGGCATCCTGGGCGCGCTCGCCGACGTGTGGCTGGCGCCGCCGCCCCAGCGCATCCTGGACGGCCGCCTGGTGGCGCAGCTGGACGAGGCCTTTCACTGCTCGCTGGTGTCGGCGGCCGGCAACGCCGAAATGGCGCAGATCCACCGCGACGTGACCGAGAAAATCCGCATCGTGCGGCGGCTGGACTTCACCAAGGATTTTCGAGTGGACGCCACCTATGACGAGCATGCGGCCATTCTGCGCGCGGTGCTGGCGCGGCGGGCCGACGAGGCCGGCCGGCTGCTGCGCTCGCACATCGGAATGAGCAAGGCCGAGGTCCGCAAGATCACGCTGCACATGCTGCACGAGGCCCGCC
>Ga0182739_1003526_pt1 | contig 13622 bp, 12 predicted proteins | sample eDN5th30CBELigBY_FD_128873 | JGI IMG/M metagenome (GOLD analysis project Ga0182739, IMG submission 128873) | Enriched backyard soil microbial communities from Emeryville, California, USA - eDNA 5th pass 30_C BE-Lig BY (version 2) (version 2) | ecosystem: Environmental > Terrestrial > Soil >... | reverse complement strand
GATGGCTATTGCTTCTGGAACTACGTTGCTTCTGGCAGGTTTAATAGCAGCATTTGCACCCGGAGATTCTATGATTCTTCTAGTAATTGCTCTTTCTCTACTTGGATTAGGATGGAATTTTGGCTTGATAAGTGGGACTGCACTTATTGTTGATTCAACTGAAACTTCCACACGGGCTAAAACTCAAGGTACAGTGGATGTTTTAATTGCATTGTCGGGAGCTGCTGGCGGAGCATTGTCTGGAATGATTGTCGCAGGTTCAAGTTATCTAACATTATCATTTGTCGGAGGGATTTTGTCCTTATTACTAATTCCAGTAGTGATATGGTCTCGCGAAAGTAAAAAATAAGCTAGATTGTTTTACGAAAACGGTACTTTTCGGGGGAATATTCTTGGAACTAAATGGATGAGATTGTTTAATATAAACAGTCGCTTTTTACTAACTGGGCAGCATTCCTGTAATAAAAAACTGTGAAAAAAGGACAAGTTTGTGAAGAAAAGTACTTAAACAAACGGGTTTGTTAATTGAAGAAGAATTAAGTGGTATTATGAGTGAGCTTAGATTTTAGTTAGTCAATTAAAGGGCGCTCTAATTGAACAGGCAGCTAAGCTCATATGCCATTAATTTTATATTGCGGCTTACTTGAAGGGAGTCTGCAAGTTGACGAATTAAGGGCAATTTTTAATTTAACGAACATTTATGTAGTAAAAGAAGGCTTTTAAAATCAAACCTAAAACTATTCGTATAATACTAATTTTACGCATATTTAGTAAAACTGAGAAAAAACTTCCTTTTCCTAACTTAAAATAATAAGCTAACAGTAAATACCGATAAAGCTTTATATCGAGCCAAAAATACTGGACGTAATAAAATATGTGTTGCCAACGCGTTTCACCTACATGAGTCAAAAATCAACACTAGGCTTTAACATAGCCTTTATTAAAGAGTTAGAGTACAGTGCTGGCTTTATTATTACACTACGCGCAAGCACTATTTGTGTTCTTATGCAACAAACGGGGGTAGTGGTGAAAGAAGAAGCGAAGTGTAGCAAGGACAAAACGATCCTGGTGTAAATATTTAGAGGCCATATAAAGGAGCAAAAAGTTTTCTAGTGGAATTCATTTTATACTGGAAAAAATAGTTGATAAATGAAATTGATTTGGGACAGACTTCTTCTCTTGAAGGGTTTGTCCCTTTTTCATTTGTATCAGTATGTCCAGGATTTAGAGGTTACTTGGAATTTTCCTGAAGTTTTTTGCGCTAGAACTGAACCGATTGATATGTATAACAGTCATTTTTTAAACTTATAATTTTTTTTGTAGTTATTTGTAGTTTTTGGTTAAATTCTGTAGTTCTTGTTATAAATTAAACCAAACTTTTCATTGGAACAAATATGAAGACGTTTAACAAGTTTTATGTTTTGTAGTTTTTTAAATATTTTTGAATGCATTTGCCTAGTATTGTAATGTTTAACACTTGGAATTCTAGTTGATAGTTAACTAGAGCAAAATAGGTAAAGTAGCTAAGGATTCATACTATCTTCTTTACTATCCAGCTGTTCTTCTAAGGAGGTGGGGTCTTTTCCGAAGAGGGTTACTCTAACATTAGATAAAATCAGAAACGAATGGAGTCGCAAAATATTTTCATATAAAACAACTTATAACATAAGAGGTGTAAAGAATGAAAGTGACAGTACCTGTTAATAGTGATCATGTTCAAAAGCTAGAAAGTACGCAAAATGAAACGTTAAATTTATTAAATTCCACTCAGCTCATTATAAAAGAGGCGGTTCAGAAGTTAGGCTACAACGATGAGATGTACGAGTTACTAAAAGAACCAGTTAGAATCCTCACGGTACGTATCCCAGTTCGAATGGATAACGGTTCCATTAAAGTGTTTACTGGCTATCGCTCTCAACATAACGATGCAGTAGGTCCTACGAAAGGAGGAGTCCGCTTCCATCCTGAAGTAAATGAAGAAGAGGTAAAAGCATTATCTATTTGGATGAGTTTAAAGTGTGGCATAACAAATCTTCCTTACGGCGGAGGAAAAGGTGGTATTATTTGCGATCCTAGGAACATGTCGTTTGGGGAGCTGGAGAGATTAAGCCGCGGGTATGTTCGTGCCATCAGCCAAATTGTCGGCCCCGCAAAAGATATTCCAGCACCGGATGTGTATACGAATTCTCAAATTATGGCGTGGATGATGGATGAGTACAGCCGTCTTCGAGAATTCGATTCTCCTGGATTTATTACGGGCAAACCGATTGTTTTAGGGGGCTCACAAGGCCGTGAAACAGCAACAGCACGCGGCGTCACGGTTTGCATTGAAGAAGCGGTAAAGAAAAAAGGCATGGACTTACAAGGTGCACGCATCGTGGTTCAAGGCTTTGGGAATGCGGGAAGCTTTCTGGCGAAATTCATGCATGATGCAGGGGCGAAAGTGATTGGGATTTCGGACGCGCATGGGGCTCTTTATGATCCGGAAGGGCTTGATATCGATTATTTACTTGAGCGACGCGATAGTTTTGGAACCGTTACCAATTTATTTGCTAATGTCATCACGAATCAAGAATTACTCGAAAAGGAGTGTGACATTTTAGTACCGGCTGCCATCTCAAACCAAATTACGGCACAAAATGCCCATCGTATTAAAGCATCGATTGTAGTGGAGGCGGCAAATGGACCAACAACCCTTGAGGCTACCAAAACTTTAGATGAAAGAGGAGTCCTCCTGGTACCAGATATACTGGCAAGTTCAGGTGGTGTCACTGTTTCTTACTTTGAATGGGTTCAAAATAATCAAGGATATTACTGGTCAGAGGAAGAGGTGGCTGACAAACTGCGAAAAGTCATGGTTGATTCTTTTGAAACGATTTATCAAACCTCACAGGCCCATCAAGTGGATATGCGTTTAGCAGCCTATATGGTTGGAATAAGAAAAACGGCTGAAGCTTCACGTTTCCGTGGATGGGTATAAAATGTAAATCACTCTACCAATCTATTAAAAAGGGTTAAAACATACTCTTTTAATTGGATGGAATTCTTCATGTGGTTAATCACTGTCCGTTCAAAGAGCGGTATTATAATGTTTGAGTTTGACGCTGAAAAAGAAGCCGTCAGTTTCCTGGTTATCGTAAAAAAGCTTTGGAAAATCTAGAATCATTATTATTAGAAGGTTAAAGCTTAATAAAATAGGTTTTTGGAAACGATTTCTCAGTAGGAAAGAGCCTTGGCTTCATACTGAGAAACCAAAAGAGAGTCCTTAAAGAAATGGCCCTGTTAAAGATTAGTATTGATTTTCTTATTCAATTAACGGTGCAGCATAGTTGAGGAGGTTTATGTATGGCTTGGTTTTCATTAGAAAAAAGACGATCGAAGTTTGGGAAGTTTTTAGATAAGCACGATTTAACGCAGCAGATTGTAGTCACAAAAAGCGGAGTTTCTCGCAATACAATTAGCAGACTGTGTCAGCCGAAATATGAAGAAGGACCGACAATGAAAAATGCCAGGAAAATTATAAAAGCTCTTCGGGATATTACCGGAAAAGACATTGATTATGATGATCTTTGGAGTATGTAATGATGTTAGACTGTAAAATCAAGAGCGTTGAAAGAAATGCTTTTTTAAAGTGGATAGAAAAAACTTTATTTAAGGATAACGTGCTTTAGACAACCAGGCTTGTATAGGTTCTCATATAAGATTATTGGATAGGGAATACCATTATTTGAAGGCATTCCCTAAAATTTTTACTATTTTTCAACATTAACATTTAACACAGCCAAAGAAATAAAAATGTTGGATTCCTATTGACGAGCATATAGGATTGGAGATAATTTCCAGAACGTAATAAATATAACGCTAACAGATTGATATGTTTTAGGGAGATGTGTTTATGAAAGCAAAATATTGCAAAGAATCACGAGTGATACGAACAAGCCGTGTATTCCCAAACGATGTAAATAATCACAATACGTTATTTGGTGGTCGGCTAATGAGTCATTTGGACCAAGTTGCGTCAACCTCTGCAGCTCGTCATAGCCGAAGAGAATGTGTAACTGCATCAACAGATTCAGTTGATTTTTTACATCCTGTTCGACCAACAGATTCCGTCTGCTTTGAATCGTATGTAACATGGACAGGTACATCGTCGATGGAAGTATTTGTAAAAATTATTGCTGAAGACTTAAAAAGCGGTGAGTGTAAAATTGCAGCGACTGCCCTCTTAACATTTGTGGCACTTGATCAGCATAAACGCCCAACAAGTGTTCCACAAGTTATTCCGGAAACCGAAGAAGAGAGAAAATTACATGAAACCGCACCAGAGCGGACAAGAATGCGTAAAGAACGGAAACAAAAAAGTAAAGAGTTGACCGCATTTTTAACGCTGAATTATCCTTGGGAGCAATATAGCCTATGATTTGTTAGATTATGGTGCAGAAATCTATAAATTTTGGATATGCTACATCTTTTGATCATCACTTATCAATCTATGAGAAAAGGGGATAGTCTTGACCTTGTTTTTTGCATTTTATTGTCTGTTCCCCATAAAGAAAAATTTATACTGTATAAAATTAATTGTATAAAATTAATGGGATGGAGGAATATGGTTAAATGATAAAGGAGCATAACGTTCAGGTTGATAGTCAAAGGAAAGCTTACTTAGATGAATGGGTAATACATTATCGCTCCTATGCTACTAAAGGGCAAAACGCCACTTATATTCCTGCTTTAGGAAAAGTAAATTCATCGCAATTAGGCATTAGCATAATGGGGTCAGATGGAACAATGATAAAGTCAGGAGATTGGGAAGTCCCTTTCACCTTACAAAGTATATCAAAAGTGATCAGCTTTATAGCTGCATGCTTAGGTCGAGGTATTTCTTATGTGTTAGAGCGGGTTGATGTGGAACCGACTGGAGATGCTTTCAACTCAATTATTCGTTTAGAGATGCATAAATCAGGAAAGCCTTTTAATCCTATGATTAATGCAGGAGCGATTACGGTAGCTTCACTCTTGCCAGGAAATTCAGCACAAACTAAATTAGAATTTCTTTACGCATTAATCGAAAAAATGATAGGGAAACGTCCAGCTATCAATGAGGAAGTGTTTCACTCTGAATGGCAAACAGCCCATCGCAATAGAGCCTTAGCTCACTATTTAAAAGAGACCGGTTTTTTAGAATCGGATGTAGAGGAAGCCCTAGAGGTTTACCTGAAACAATGTTCTATCGAAATCAATACAGAGGATATAGCCTTGATAGGATTGATTCTGGCACATGATGGATATCATCCTATTCGTAAAGAACAAATCCTACCTAAAAAGGTGGCTAGATTAACTAAAGCCTTAATGCTTACTTGTGGAATGTACAATGCGTCTGGCAGATTTGCTGCTTTCATCGGATTGCCAGCTAAAAGTGGAGTGTCCGGAGGAATTATGGCAGTTGTCCCTCCAAGATTGAGAAGGGAACTGCCGTTTCAAGATGGATGTGGTATTGGCATATATGGGCCAGCCATTGATGAATATGGCAATAGTTTGCCAGGCGTGATGTTATTGGAACATATCGCACAAGAATGGGATTTAAGTATTTTTTAAAATCATGGCAAGCAAAAATGTTCAGACATCGTGCTGAACATTTTTTGTCATGTATTAACGGGCAATAAAATTCTTACCTTTATATAAAAGAAGCGTTAGCGAGGTGAACGTCCCTGCTTGATTTACGTGTACGCACAAAATGAAAACGGACTTAACAAGTCTTCTTTCATTTTTCTTTCACAGTGACTTTCGCTGTTCTCGGCTTTTCTGTTCTTACATCTTGAATGGCTGAAAAATATTCATATGAGTATTTGCCAAGAGATTGGCAAACACTTATAAATAAACAATTGGACATGGATAAACATCCATGTCCAATTGTTTATTTAGATAGCATCTTCTTTTTTGGAAGGTGAAGTAACTTGAGAGCGATCCCAACATTCAATGTTTTCAAGACCTTTAATACTGTCTTTATAAAAGACGGGATCTTTACCAGCCTTTTTCTGTTCCATATAGTCTGTTAAAGCAGCGAAAGCTACTTTTGATAATAAAAGAATGGCAATTAAGTTCACGATAACCATGAAGCCCATAAATAAATCAGCCAAATCCCATACAAGTTGAATCTTTGCAACTGAACCGAAGATAATCATGGCTAATACGCTTGTTCGGTATAGCATCAACAATGCTTTACTTTTGTGTAAAAAGCGAATGTTTGTTTCCCCATAATAATAGTTACCAATTAACGCGCCGAATCCAAATAGGAAAATAAAGATGGCAAGGCAGCCTGATGCCCAGGAACCAACGTGTTCACTTAATGCTGCTTGTGTAAGTGCAATACCATTTAACTCTGGTTGTTTGTAAGCATCGGAGAATAAAATAATAAATGCTGTGCTTGTACAGACGATCAGTGTATCCGTTAATACGCCAAAGGCTTGAATAAGTCCTTGTTTCACCGGATGACTTGTGGTTGCAGTTGCGGCAACGTTTGGTGCACTCCCCATACCCGCTTCATTCGAGAATAAGCCACGTTTAACTCCATGCATGATCGCAGCGCCGAGTGAACCGCCTACAGCTTGTTCAAAGCCAAACGCGTTTTTAACAATAAGAGAAAGAACTTCCGGCAGTTGTGTTATGTTCGTAACGATGACAAATAATGCAATACCGATGTATAACACAGCTAAAAGCATAACCTTGTATTCAGCTACTTTTGCAATACTCTTCACACCGCCAAAGATAATCGCAGAGAAAATAAGTGCCATAATAATCCCCAGGGTTAAACGATCTGCACCAAATGCATTCTCAAAAGCAATCGAAACGGTATTTGATTGTACAGAATTGAATACAAGACCGAAAGAAATCGTAATTAAAATGGAGAATAATACTCCCATCCAACGTTTGTTTAATCCTTTTTCCATATAATAAGATGGACCGCCGCGGAAACCGTCTTTATCTTTTACTTTGTATACTTGTGCTAACGTACTTTCAATAAAGCTGGATGCTGCGCTAATAATAGAAATAATCCACATCCAGAATACCGCTCCAGGACCACCCAATGCAATCGCAATCGCAATTCCTGTGATATTACCTGTTCCAACGCGAGCCGCCATTCCAATACAGAACGCTTGAAATGGGGAAATGCTATCTTTAGAACTAGTTTTCCCCTCCAATAAAACACGGACCATTTCCTTCAACATTCGAAATTGTACAAATTTCGATTTAAATGTGAAATAAATACCGAATGAAACTAGCATAATAATCAATAACTTTGACCATAGAAAATCGTTTGTTGTGCCAATCATATTTTCCAGTAAATGCTGCATATCGTCACCTCTTGTTAAAGTTTAGTAATTTATGTTGAAGCAAATAAAATAGATAAATTGACCATTACGGCATTGGTATTGGACGTACAGGAATCTATGCGTGCCACCTGCTCAGTAGAAATGTTAGCTGTGTTTTTTAGTACAGGAACCGCTACTATCAGTTGATCTGGAGTTAGGACACCAGCTTGATAGCCAGTGGTTTGGGTCGAAATAGAACCAGTTCCGGCGATGGTACCGCCCGTTGCCAGAATTTTAATGTTAGGCAAGTTTTTCTTAATGGGACTGGTTGTAGCAACTGCCGTAGTCTATTTGGCTTCAACAGGATTTAATGCATAAGTGTAAAAGAGACGGTAATAATCTCCGAAGACATTAACGCCAGTGCGGTGAGAGCAGCCTATTTCTTTGTAGTTAGTTTCTTCATTAGAAGTTCCTCCATTAACGTGTGATTAGTAAAAATCATTAAGCGCTTTCATATTTGTCTATTAAAAATAAAAACGTAGATTTAATTTAAAATAGGAGCTACAGAATTATACGTAAAACTACAAAAAACTACGGAAAAAAATTAAAATTTCTAAAAATAAATAAAAGTAGGAGTTTTTTACAAATTCTGGTGCGGATATTATGGACAGAAAAATAGATTGTTTGCTGCCATACTTGGTACAAAGCCTTTTAGATTAGCAGTATGAGTACGTTACGTCCAAGTTGGGTGGATTTCTTATAATCGAATCCGTAATTTTTTTTTCGGAAAATAAAGTAAGCGTTGTATTAAGGTGAATGAGGCTGTATACTGATTTTCAGTCAAAATGGGGAAGTGATTAATTTGAATCTTAGCACGTTAGTGAAAAAAGATATCTATATTCTTGTTCTGATGATGGTTACTGTGCCATTAGCTGGCGAAATAAAGTCTTTCCCCTTAAATGAGACGTTTCGAATGAGTTTTGGTGCACCAACATTTTTCTTCTTTTTGTTATTGTTACGGAGAATGCCAGCATTTTTACCGGGTTTTTTAACAGGAATGGTGGTTGTGGAATTTCGTATCCTGTTAGGCTTCATCATACAGGAGGATTTTGACTGGACATCTTCTTTCCAGACCCACTATCCTAGTTTTTTCTTTTATTTCACTTATTCTTGTCTCTTTTATTTAGCAAAAATCAATCGCTTTCACCACCAACCTTTAATGGTTGGATTTATTGGCTTCATAATTGAAATATTGTCTGACTGTGTGGAATTAATCATTCAATATTTCGTATTAGAAACAATGATTACACTAGCGGCACTGAATGAGATAATCGTTATCGCATTTTCCCACAGTTTTATCGTTCTAAGCTTTTTCAATATGATGAAGTTGTATGAAGCACAGTCGAGGGAGAGACACATTAGAAAACAAAATGAACACATGCTTATGCTCATTTCCAATTTATACGAAGAATCGATTCATTTAAAGAAGACGTTGCAAGATGCTGAAAATATAACCAAAAAATCGTATGATCTATACAAAAGCTTAGACAGTTTAGAAAATGAACAACTGAGCTTTCCGATCGAGGATTTCCGACGACAAGCATTGAAAATTGCTGGTGAAGTCCATGAGGTTAAAAAGGATAACCAACGTATTTTTGCTGGACTCTCCAAGCTGATTTCCGATGAAAGTTTTACAGATTATATGTCCATACATGAACTGGCAAACATCATCGTACGAGCAAACGATAAATACGCCCGTTTACTAGGGAAAGACATCCAATTTGTGTACACGGTTGATGGTACACATCCTCATTATCATATTTACACCATTCTATCGATCATTAATAATGTCGTTGCAAACGCCGTAGAAGCCATCAAAGATACAGGAACCATCACAATTGACATTGACATTGATAAGAAGCATGATTCGGTTGAATTTCGGATAGGAGATAACGGTCCTGGTGTTGCACTGAAGGATAAAGAATTAATTTTCAAGCCTGGGTTTACTTCTAAATATGATCTTAATGGTAACCCATCGACAGGAATTGGATTATCGTATGTAAAAGAAATGGTCGAAGAACTTGAAGGGGATGTTACGTTCCAGGACAGACCGGAAGGAAAAGGATCGATTTTCATAATTCGATTATCGGTGGATCATTTAATTGAGAAAGGGTGATTCGATGTTTTTTTATATAATAGATGATGACGAAGTGGTTCGCTCGATGTTGGCCCGAATCATCGAAGATGAGGATCTTGGGGAAGTGGTAGGAGAAGCTGAGGACGGTTCATTGTTGGATCAACAAATGCTAACTTTGAAAAATATCGATATTTTATTCATCGATTTGTTAATGCCGATTCAAGATGGAATTAAAACGATTCGTCAAATAAAACCGTCATTCAAAGGGAAAATCATCATGATTTCTCAAGTGGAATCGAAAGAACTGATTGGTGAAGCCTATTCACTTGGTGTTGAATACTTTATAATCAAACCGATCAACAGGATCGAAGTGTTAACGGTCATTCAGAAAGTCATCGAACGAATCCAATTGGAAAAATCGATACAGAACATTCAAAAGTCGCTCAATACGGTGCTTAAATTGGATTGCCATCAAAGTCTGCAGGAAAAATACCGCAACGAAAAACATATAAGAACTTCCAGTCATTTTCTTTTATCCGAATTAGGGATAGCTACTGAAAATGGGAGTAAAGATTTACTGGATATGTTAGATTATTTATATCAATATGAACAAGATAAAACGTTTGAACAAGAGTTTCCTACTCTAGAAGAGATTTTTGTGAATTTAGCTCGAAAAAGACTTGGAGAATCAGCTGCAGAGATGGAATTAAAAAGAGAGGTTAAAGCATCCAAACAACGGGTCCGAAGGGCAATTTACCAGTCATTAAACCATTTGGCGTCCCTTGGACTTACTGATTTTTTAAACCCGAAGTTCGAAAATTACGCTTCTAAGTTTTTTGATTTTACAACCGTAAGGAGAAAGATGACAGAATTAAACAATGAGTCAACACTACCCGCTCGCATCGATACGAAAAAATTCATTCAGGTTCTCTATTTTGAAGCGAAACGGATACATTTGGAATCGCAATGACGAATTTCATTTTGGGCAGACTTCACTTGGTGAAGCTGTCCTTTTTTCATTATACACATGGCTTCAGTGCCACTCAATATAGAGGCGGTCGTTTCATACAACTTGAATCCAAACATAGAACGAACATGAAGCTTTCTTTGAGAATGTTTTGAAGCCTTTTTTTTTTTTTTTGTTTTGCTTAGATAAAAATCAATGGTATCTCCTTTCGAATCGACAGCACGATATAAATACATCCATTGACCTATGACTTTCACATACGTCTCATCGACTCGCCAAGAATCATTGGTTGGCTTAATATGATGTCTTACTCGCTCATCTAATGTAGGACCATACTGATGAACCCAGCGCATGGTCGTTGTATGAGCAATGAAAAGTCACCTCTTTTATTTGTGATTGCCATGAATATTATGCCTATATTTTACAAAAGGAACCGGACATAATAGGCGGAAAAAGACGATTTGAGAAATTTCAAGATGGGTAAACTGAGGAAATAAAAGGAGAAAAACTGCCCGTTAAATAGGTGTGGTGAACCGTATCATAAGTAAGAACAAATTTATTTTTAGCGAAAGTATTAAAGAACAATTCACTGTTCTTGCCGCTTTTTCCAACTGGTGAATTACTTTCATTAACGGCTATTTTTTAAATGAGGTAAATCTTTTTGTTTTTGGGTCCAATTTTGTATTGGGTAACTAAATGGAAATGTTTGTTTTTATGTAAATAAGTCGAAAATATATAAAGGTGAACAAAACCTTGTATATTTTCGACTTTTTGCTAAAGTACCAGTTTATCAATCACATCTGTACTTGAACTGAGGCTCTGTCTGAATATAAAAAGCATTTCTTACTTGTGCACACCAATTTGCAAAGGCTGATTTCCATTCAGGAGTGTTAAAGAATTGATCTACAGTTTGAGTTTCAGAATGCCAAACTATAAACAGGTTGAGTGGGCAATTCCTCCTGCCCAAATTCCATTATTTGTGTCAGTATCTTCTTCCCTTACTGGGGTACGGCAAGAATTCCTTCTTTTTTGAGCCACTTGAAGAAAAGACTTTTTATCCATTTAACGCTTGCTAGGTGTCGATATTTGTACGAAAAAAGCTGTGATTAATGATTTCCACTTGACGAAATAATTTATTTATGCTATTTTTTAATTTTGAATTATATAATAGGATTCTCCTGGACAGGGGAATCCTATTTTTTGTTCTAAAATGAAGGAGTGTGTTTGCATGAAGAAAGATGAGTCAAGTGTAACTTCGTTAATATCAGCTTTTTATCTATTCTTCTTTGGTGAAAATGTATAGATTGTGAAATAATCACTTAAACTAAAGTTATATTTAATGGTACTATATTACTATTAAAACTTAAATATATTCTATACACACGCTTAATTAAGGGGAAAGAAAAGCATGAATGCAAAAAAAGGATTAAAACTACAGGTTGCAATAAGTATATTGGTCATATTTTCACTGATTATTTCTATTCTAGTTAATTGGTACTCAGCTACAAATGCAATGAAAAAATCATTAACAGAAGAATATCTAGAAAACAACTACAATTACGCAAAAAAATTATCCTTAAACACCTATAATTTACTTGAAATTATGCAGCAAAATCTTAATGCAGCAGCACAGCTCGTAGGAAATAAAGGGTTTACTCAAAAAGATCTAGATACATGGAAATCTGCTAATGGTCTTGATTTTAATTCTACTTTTATTGTTGATCAAGACGGAGTTATTCAAAGAATGAGTCCTTCTATTATTCCAGCTAAGGGAGGAGTCAAGATACAAGCAGGAAAAAAAATTAGCACAGATACTATGAAACTCGCTCTCTCTAAGAGAGAGCCTTTTATTTCAAAACCGTATCGCGCGACTTCTGGTCGGTTAGTATTGCTCCTATCTGCTCCTATTTTTGATCAATCAGGAAACTATAAAGGTCTAATCGTTGGTACCATTTATTTAGAATCAGAAAATGTGCTTAAAAGTACGTTGAAAAACCATGGATATGATAACGGTTCTTATGTGTATGTTGTCGATCATACTGGTCGCATTATTTATCATCCTGACGCAAGCCGAATTAATGAGGTAGTGACTAACAATGCCGTTGTTGATAAAATTCGACAAGGAGAAAGTGGGAAAGCTCAAACTACAAATAGCCAAGGAATCGAATTTTTTATGGGATATGCCTTCGAAGAAAGTACAGGATGGGGAATTGTTTCCCAAACCCCTGTATCCGTACTCCAAGAGCCACTTCATAAATTATTTAAAGAGATGGCTTTTCGATCGCTTCCATTTTTAACGATCCTCTTAATCATTGCTTGGCTCTCAGTTCGCAGCCTTGTAAAACCATTAAATAATTTGGCGGAATTTTCAAAGCATGCAATCACTCAGAAGAAAGTTGTATCGATTGAGAATCTACAAATTCATTCGAGTATCTATGAGTTTCGTGAGCTTTTCTATCACATCAAAAATCACATACATTTATTAAATATGCACATTCAAATCGATGGTTTAACAGAAATCGCTAATCGGAGAACGTTTGACTCCATTATTATGGAATACGTGGAAACAAGAACTCCCTTTTCGCTTATCCTGCTAGACATTGATTGTTTTAAACTAGTAAATGATACGTACGGACATTTAATCGGGGATGACGTGTTAAAGTATTTATCTCGGATTATGGAAAGTTTTTGTGAAGAAGAGGATTTGTGCTTCCGTTATGGCGGAGAAGAGTTTGTCATTTTAATTAAACACAAAACGGAATCCGATACCTTTCATATTGCCGAACGGTTACGAACAAGGATAGCAGAAACGACTAGTCCAACTGGAAAACCGATTACAATATCATTAGGGATTACTTCTTTACAACCAGAAGATCAACATCCAAAAACCATTATTGAAAGAGCTGATAAAGCTCTCTACCAATCCAAATCCGATGGTAGGAATAGAACAACGCTTTATCTTTTCCCGACAGAAGACTCCCATCCTCAAGGAATATGAAGGGCAATAGCCCAATGAGTAGGTGGGAGATGAATGTCGGTTGGCGGTAGCCAAAACACTTGTTTGTATGGTAGAATATTCCTGTAGGTTGTTCTTTGAAAACTGAAGATAGGAGGTTGTGACAGGAAAAACGTCTGTCGCGTAAAATCTTCAACGTTCTAATCGCCTCCACACGCACCGAAGTAGCGAAAACCAAGCAGAGTAGGGCGT
>Ga0182739_1003525_pt1 | contig 13624 bp, 12 predicted proteins | sample eDN5th30CBELigBY_FD_128873 | JGI IMG/M metagenome (GOLD analysis project Ga0182739, IMG submission 128873) | Enriched backyard soil microbial communities from Emeryville, California, USA - eDNA 5th pass 30_C BE-Lig BY (version 2) (version 2) | ecosystem: Environmental > Terrestrial > Soil >... | reverse complement strand
TCGCACAGGCTCGGGGCCCTCTCGCACGGACTCCGGGCGGCCTCGCACAGGCTCGGGGCCCTCTCGCACGGACTCCGGGCCGCCTCGCACGGACTCGGGGCCCTTTCGCACAGGCTCGGGGCGCTCGCGCACAAGTTGAGGCGCGTTCCGCACACGAAAAAGCCCCACCCTCGTGCCTGAGGATGGGGCTCGCATCGACAACGGCTGCCGTCAGGACGCTTCGGTGCTCGCGACCTCCGGGACCGCCGGGTTGACGTCACTCTTCGACCGCGCGGGACGTCGATGGAGAATCGAGAGGTTGTACCGAGCCGCCTTGAGGCTGTCGTGGGCGTGGAGCTCACGACCGGTGTCATTGATGGCCTTGATGGCCATGTAGAGCCGGCCCTTGTCGGCCTGGTAAGCCCGCACGACCTGCGGCAGCTCAGCAAGGCGCGCCGCCTCCTGCTTTGCGTCCGCGGTGCTGAGCTGGGCCACGATGTCCCTTCCCCCGGTCACCAGATCGCGCACGCCGCCCGGGATGTCCGCCGCGTACTGCTCGAGCAGGTGCACCATGTCGATCATCTGCACGAGCAGAGCTTGCACGTTCCACGCACGGCCAATCCGCACGAGCTTCTCGGGCATATCCTTGCCCATGCGCGTGGCCCGTTGAGCACGCGCCACCACCTTTCGGCGCCAGACCTTGCCCTGCGCCATCCAGTCGTTCTGCGCGACGGTCGCGAGCTTGGATTCCTCCTCGGCGAAGGTCTTCTCCTTCAGCCGGCGCTCGACGGACCTCATCATGTCGTGCACCTCGCGCTCGTACCCATCCGGGAGAAGCGCCCAGAGCGCGGGGCCATCCGCATTGGCGACTTCGAGCGTGTATTGGACCTGCTGAATCAGGAAAGCGGCGCGCAGGCGGCTACCGATCGTCGCGACTGTCGTCTCGTCATGTTCGGTCAGCATCATTCCTCCTGACGCTCCCTTCGGGAGCGAAACTGAGGCGCACCGTCACACGGGACCGATCGACGAGTCGATCCGCCTTTCGCCCGATAGCCCGCGCACCTTTCCCCGCCCCCACCTCACGCCCTTTCCCCGCGCCCGCGCCGCTCACGCACACGGCTCGCGCTCGCCCACACCCCCGCTCCGCGCCACTCGCCCTCGCGCCCGCCCCCTACTCGCCCCCGTACCCCCTCAACTTCCTCCAAAGCGTATTCCTCCCAATCCCCAAAACCCTCGCCGCCTCCGTCTGCGATCCCTTGCACGCATCCAATACGCGCAAGATGTGCTCCCGCTCCACCTCCGCGAGCGAGCGCAGCTCCGGCTTCGGCGGTGACGTTTTTCGACCCAATCCTTCCGGCAAATCCTCGACGTCGATTTCGCGCCCCTCGGCGAGCGCGATGCCGTGCTGAATCACGTTGGCGAGCTCGCGCACGTTGCCGGGCCAATCGTGGGCGAGGAGGAGGGCTTCGGCGTTCTTCGTAAAGCCCACCGCGGCGCTTCGCTCGGCATGCAAAAAGGAATGCGCCAAAGGCAATACGTCTTGGCGGCGCTCGCGGAGGGGCGGCACGCGCAGGGCGAGGACGTTGAGGCGGAAGTACAGGTCCTCGCGGAAGGCACCTTGGCGCACGAGCTCCTCGAGGTCGCGGTGCGTTGCGCACACGATGCGGACATCGACCGCGAAGGACCGCGTCTCGCCGACCCTACGCAGCTCGCCGTCTTGCAGGATGCGCAAGAGCTTGGCCTGAAGTGGCAAGGGCATCTCGCCAATCTCGTCGAGAAAGAGCGTTCCGCCCGAAGCCTCCTCGACGAGCCCTCGCTTGGTCGACGACGCGCCCGTGAAGGCCCCCTTTGCATGGCCGAAGAGCTCGGATTCGAGGAGCTCCGAGGGGAGCGCGGCCACGTTGACCGCAACGAAGGGCTTCGAGGCGCGAGGACCATTTTCGTGGAGCGTGCGGGCGATGACTTCCTTGCCCGTACCGGTCTCACCCGTGATGACGACGGGCGCGACGCTCTTCGCAAAGCGCGCGACCCGCCTCATCAGGGCTTGCATGACAGGGCTCACGGCCACGACCCGGGTCGAGCGACGCAGCGTACGGGCGATCGGGACCAGGCCACAGACCTGGCACGAGGCATGAGACGAATTCACGTGCGCCAAGATGGAACGCGCATCCCTCGTGTCGACCGACAAAACTCACCCGGCGGTTCCGTCCACGCTCGGCGACGCACGAATCACCCTAGGTTTTGGGCACGCGCTTGGTCGGTGAGGCGGGTGCGTTCTTCGTCGTCCTCTGCGAACGCGACCGCCGTGCCTTGAACGGTTTTCCCACCCGCACCTCCTCGATCGTCCGGCCGGAGAGGACACTTCGGGGAAGGTCCGCGACGATGTCACGTGCCGTTGGGCTCGCCACTTCGTCGTGTCCCTTGATGAGCAGCCAACTCTCGCGCTCGCCGTAGGGATAACCACGTGTCCGCACGAGGTGAAAGCGACCGCGCAGCTTTTCACCGGACAAGGTGAACGCCAGGTGTCCCTTCCGTAACCCCTCGTGCGGGTCGTTCTCGGGCTCCCAGGTGCCACGGTCCCAGAGGAGCACGGGGCCGGCGCCGTATTCACCTTGGGGGATGACACCTTCGAAGCCGCCGTACTCGAGCGGATGGTCCTCGGTGCGGACGGCGAGCCTCTTCTGTCCCGGATCCAAGCTCGGCCCCTTGGGCACGGCCCAGCTCAAGAGGACACCGTCGAGCTCGAGGCGGAAGTCGTAATGAAGCCTCCGCGCGGCGTGCTCTTGGACGACGAACGAGAGGCCTCTGCACTTTCGTGCCTTCTCCCCCTCGCCGGAGGGCTCGGGCGTCCGCGTGAAATCCCGCTTGGCTCGGTAGGTCTTGAGCCGCGTCACGTGCCGGAGGAATGCACGAAAAATGCCTCGCCGCGCGGCTCCGTCCTCCTTGCCACGACGGCGATTCTCGTGCTCTGTTCGCCCGTCATTTCACGACGAGGAGCAAGACCATGATCAAAGGTGTGCGCAGTGTCGGCATCTACGTGAAGGATCAGGTCGCGCGAAGGCGTTCTGGACCGAGAAGCTCGGCTTCGAGGTGATCCAGGACAGGCCGATGGGCGATGCCCCCGGCGCCCCGCGCTGGCTCGAGGTCATTCCTCCCGACAAGAGCGTCATCCTCGTCCTCTTCACGCCCCCGGATCACGCCGATCGCATCGGCACCTTCTCGAACGTCCTCTTCCACGCCGACGACATCGAGAAGACGTACGAAGAGCTCACGGCCAAGGGCGTCGTCTTCAAGGAGAAGCCCCGCCGCGAGTTCTGGGGCGGCTGGTGGTCGACCTTCCAGGACCCCGACGGCAACACCTACGGCCTGGGCAACGCGGGGGAGTGAGCCCGCGTCGTTGAACCGCCAAGGCGCCAATAGAAAAAGAACGAAGGGGCGATGCACGAATCGCCCCTTCGTCATTTCCGCCGGTCTCTTCAAAACACCTCGGCGCCTTCCTCGACATTCTTGGCGACAGCTCTCCCTCTCAAGGCCCCGTGCCCATGCAGCGGACTTCGCCACGGATCTCGTCGGGGGTGAGCGCCCAGACGTTCATCGCGGAGCCGCAACGAGCGACGGCGTACGAGCTCGCGTTCGGGAGGTCATCGCTGCAGAAGCCGTAGCGTGTCCAGCGCACGCGCTCGCCGTCGCTCGTCAGATACGCTTGGAGGCCGGAATCCCCGACGACGACGTTCCTGAAATCGCTTTCGTCGATGCGACAGGCCCTCGCTTCGCAGGGCGAGAGCGCGACCGCATGACCCTCGGCGCCCACGGCCCACGCGATCGAATCGCCTTCGACCGCGAACAGATCCACGTCGATCCCAGTCTCGACCTCGCGAACGCAGCCTCCCGTTCCCGACTCGCCATCGATGTCGAAGTAGAGGGCTCGCCCCTTCTCGCCCACGAGCCATTGCCCGCGCCGGCCCGCCGCGAGGATCTTCCCCTTCGAGCCATCGTCCAGCGTCTCCCACTGGCCTTCGCGTAGGCAATGAAGGCCCTCGCCATAGACGCAGAGCTCGTATCGATACGACGTGAAAGCCCCCTCGATGCGGCGCCCGTCGCTCGGCGTGGACACGCGACGGAGAACGACGTTTTCCCCTTCCTCCTCCGCGCGGTGAACGATGCAGCCCGCCTCGTCGCAGAGAATCGCGACGCCGCTTTGGCCGGAGCCGGAAACAGCCTTGGCCCGCATGCCCTCGGGCGGCGGCGGGTCGAAGGGTAAAGGCCGTAACGTCGAGAGGGGCGGCTCCTCCGGGAAGCGATCGAAGGCAAAGACGAAGGGCCTGCCGCTCTCGTCCTCGGCCATCACGAGGCGATCCCGCAGCGTCACGAAGCGCAATCCCTCACCCAAATCGCTCGCCGTCACGATGAGCTCGAACGAGCGAAACAATTCCGACTCGCACTGGCCCTCGATCACGTACGGACAAAGCCTGTCGTCACCGGGGAGCTCCTCGCAGCGCTCCCGCCCGCATGTTTCCCCCTCGTCGCCCGCATCGAAGGCGTGGGCGGCGGCGCCTCCCACGACCCCGCCATCCTTGTCGTCAATGTCGTCGCTCGATGTGCTCGAACACGCCGTCACCGTCGTTACGAGCAAAGCGAGCGAGGGAATCCATCGCGTCGTTTTCATCGGGACCTCCAAAAGGTCCCGCGATGCTAAGCGGAGCGCGTCCCGAATCGACCAGCCCGCCTTACTCGACCCCGGCAGCAATTTTCGCCGCCACCACCCTCTCGCCCGCGCCCCCGTCCCGCGCTCCGCTCACCCACGCCCCTACCCCTCGAGCGCCCTCCGATGGTGCTCGACGTGGTCCGCAACGAAGGTCGCGATGAAGTAATAGCTGTGGTCATACCCCTCCTGCCGGCGCAGCGTGAGCGGATGCCCCGCCTGCCGACAGGCTTCTTCCAACAGCTCCGGCTTGAGCTGCGATTCGAGATAGGAATCCACCGTTCCCTGATCGACGAGGATCGGAAGCCTCTCCTTCGCGCGCGCGACGAGCTCCGTCGCGTCGTAGGCCCGCCACGCCTCGCGGTCGTTGCCCAGATAGGCCGTGAACGCCTTTTCCCCCCACGGGCAACGCATGGGCGCGACGATCGGAGAGAACGCCGAGACCGAGCGATAGCGCCCCGGGTTCTTGAGCGCGACGACGAGGGCGCCGTGACCGCCCATCGAGTGACCGAAGATGCCGCGCCGATCCGTCACGTGAAAGCTCTTCTCGACGAGGTCGGGCAGCTCCTTCGTCACGTAGTCGTACATGCGGAAGTGCTTCGACCACGGAGCCTGCGTGGCGTTCAGGTAAAAGCCGGCACCCTGTCCCAAATCCGTCGCCGCGTCGTCGGGCACACCTTCACCGCGCGGGCTCGTGTCCGGCACCACGACGACGAGCCCGGCTTCCGAGGCGTAGCGCTGCACGCCGGCCTTGGTGGTGAAGTTCTCGTGCGTGCAGGTGAGGCCGCTCAGGAAGTAGAGGACATGACACCTCTCCTTCTCGATCTTCGGGGGAAGGTAGACCGAAAAGGTCATGTCACATCCGAGCACCTCGGAGCTGTGACGGTAGACGTCCTGGAAGCCGCCGAAGCAGCGGTTACGTGACACGCGCTTCATCGCTCACGCGCCCCCGTAGGTGAGGATGGTGCGAATGCCCTTGCCCTCGTGCATGAGCTCGAAGGCCTCGTTGATGCGCTCGATGGGGAGCGTGTGGGTGATGAAATGATCGAGCGGGATTTCACCTCGCATCGCCTGCTGGACCATGCCGGGCAGCTCCGTCCTGCCGCGCACGCCGCCGAAGGCTGAACCACGCCAGACGCGCCCCGTCACGAGCTGGAAGGGACGGGTGCAGATCTCCTCCCCCGCGCCGGCGACGCCGATGATGGTGCTCTCCCCCCAGCCCTTGTGACAGCACTCGAGGGCGGCACGCATGATCTTCACGTTGCCGATGCACTCGAAGCTGTGATCGACCCCGCCGTCGGTCATCTCGACGATGACCTCCTGGATGGGCCGGTCGAAGTCTGCGGGATTGATGCAGTCCGTCGCGCCGAACTGGCGGGCGAGCTCGAACTTGTCGGGGTTGATGTCGATCGCGAGGATGCGCGAGGCCTTTGCCATCACCGCGCCGTGGATGACGGCCAAGCCGACGGCACCGAGCCCGAAGACGGCCACCGTCGATCCCGGCTGCACCTTCGCCGTCTTGAGCACCGCACCGATGCCGGTCGTGACCGCGCAGCCGAGAAGACAGACCTTGTCGAGCGGCGCGCTCTTGTCGATGACGGCCACGGAGATCGCGGGCAGGACGGTGTGCTCGCTGAAGGTGCTCGTGCCCATGTAGTGGTGAATGGGCTTTCCGTTCTTCGAAAAGCGGGTGGTGCCATCGGGCATGAGCCCTTTGCCTTGGGTGGCACGTACCGCCTGACAGAGGTTCGTCTTGCCGGAGAGGCAGTATTTGCACTTGCGACATTCCGCCGTGTACAGCGGGATGACGTGGTCACCGACTTTCACGTCGGTGACACCCTTGCCGACCTCGAGGACGACGCCCGCCCCTTCGTGCCCGAGCACGGCCGGGAAGACACCTTCGGGGTCGATGCCGCTCAAGGTGTAGGCATCCGTATGGCAGAGGCTCGTGGCGACGATTTTGACGAGGACCTCGCCTTCCTTCGGCCCTTCCAGATCGATTTCGTCCACGACGAGGGGCTTCTTCGGTTCGTAGGCAACGGCTGCTCGCGTCTTCATGCTGGGCACCTCCAACGAGCGCTGTACACCATCGACCGTCACCGGCATAGCTCGGCCCTCGGACGAGGCGCGACGGAGGGCCGCTTTCGTGACGACGACGGCGACACACCTTTCCGGCCCGGTGACAGCCGACTTCGTCATGCCCCGAGCCGAAGGCGCGGCCTCCAAGGCGTTCGCGTTCCGCAACTGGTTCACTTGGCTCGTTCGCGCCTATGCACGGCGTTATCGGGAAGGTCACCCTCTTCCCTATGTGCTTCCGCGCGGCATGACGGAGAACGATGCGGCCCGGGCCATCGTGCGGCGCACGTGCTGGATCTCGGCGGGCACGGGCTTCGTCACGGGCGCGACCTCGACCTCGGCCGCGGTCTTGACGGCGCAATCCGATGGGCTCGCGGCCTTCGCGACCATTCCCGTGGCGCTCGGCACCATCGGGGCGGAGCTCGTCGGGAGGACGGTCCTCCACCTTCACATGACACTCGAGCTCGGCGACGTCTTCTCGCGCCCGTGGAACCCGGACACGCCCGCCGATCTCTTTCACCTCTATGCCCTATCCTTCGGCGCCGAGCGTTACGAGGAAAAGCCGAGCGATCCAGGCCGCGATCTTCTCTCCCGCGTGCTCGAGGGGAGCGCCGACGACCTCGGCCAACGCATCGGGGCAACGCTCTTCGGTGAAAGCCTCGCGCGCAATCTCGTTCCCTTCGTCGCCATTGCTTCGTCCTCGACGACGAACTGGATCAGGACGCGCAGGCTGGGTGACTCGGTGCGGCGCTATCTGCGTTACCAGCGCGCGTTGACCGAATCCCTCGCCTGCTTCGAACGCGAGCATCCGGAGGTCTTCGATTTGGTCATCGAGGGGATCTGGTTCCTCTTCATCGCCGACGGGCACCTGAACGTCGAGGAGACGGCGACGCTCGCGAACCTTCTCGCCAACCTCGATCCCAAGCGACGGTCCGCGCTCACCGCGCGCTTCGTCGACGACGAGCTCGATTGGACCGAGCGCCTCGCACGCGTACCGGAGAACCTCCGCGATCCCTTCCTCCACACCCTCGAGGTCGCGGCGGCAGTGGACACGCACGTGTCACTTCCGGAACGCAAGCTCCTGCGACGCGCGGCGGTCGAGCTGGGTCGCAAACCGAATCCGGTCCGCGTCGAAGCGCTGCTCTACGAGCTCGACAAGGTCGGCGTCCTCCATCCGGACAATGCGCCGATGCACGACGAGGCGCGAGTGACGCATTAGCTACGGCGCCTCGACCTGGAGCCTCACGGTGAAGGCGTCGTTCTTCGCGTCCGTGGGCAAGCCGGCGGCGTTCGTCGCCATGCGGTCACGGACGATGTCGTATTGCACGACGAGGCGCGCTCGCTTGGGAAGGACGAGGCCGGCCATCGGCGAGAAGGTGTCGATGCTCGCGACGCCGAGGCGATTGCCATTACCGCCGAAGACCTCGGCATCGGGGTCGTAATGGTCGTAGCGGAAGCCGACGACGCCGTAGGGCGTGACCTCTTGAAGGAGGCCCACGTAGTAGCCGAGCTCCCGCACGTTGCCGCCGGCCACGATGGGGTCTGCCACGCTGGAGCCGCGGTCCATGTTGCTGCCGGCCTGGACCTCGCCGTAGAGCGTCGTCTTGCCGAGCTTCGTCTTCAGGCGAAGCTGCAAATCGGCGCCGACGAGCCAGCGATCGAAATTCCGTGAAGGCGTGGCGGGCGAGCCCGGGGTGCCCTGCAGCTCGTCGCTCTGGACCTGCCCGTCGCCATTGGCGTCGTCCCAGGAAAGCGTGTCCTTCGTGGCATCGCTGCCCTTGTGGAAGCCCCTCCCCTTGAGCCCCGAGACGCCGCCTGAGACTTCGAAGCCGGGCAGGACCTCGCCGAAGGCGCCGAGTCTGCCGCTGACGTCCTTCGCGGCGTTCGGATCCTGCATGGGGAATCCGTTGCGGACACCGAAGGGCTCGCCGTTCTGGACCGCCAGCGCGTAGCGGAGGAATCGGTATTCACCCGATAGCTTCAAGCCGAGATCCGGCTCGGAGGGGAAGAAGGCACGCGCCGTCCGCGAGCGCTCCATGAAGAAGCGCGTCTTCGACGACTCCGTCGTCTCGTATCCGAAGGGCACGTCGGTGATGCCCGCCGTCAGCTTGACGAGGGGCGCCTTCGCATCCGGATGTCGGTAAAAGAGCGAGGCCTCGGCGCGAAAGAGGCGAAGCGTCGGCCCACTGCTCGTATTGCCATCGAGCTCGAGCATGACGGCGGTGTACTCGCCTTCGTTCTGCGCCTTGAGCCGTGCGCGCCGAACGAGGAAGCGATCCTGATTGCGGACGCTTCCCGACTGGAGCCGATCCTCCGAATCCTGGTGGTGTTCGTATTGGAGTTGGAGATAGCCGCTGAGGTCGACGAGCGGCTTGGCCTCCTCCCTCGGCGGCTCCGGGGGCGCGACGTCGACGGGCGCGAGCCGTTCCTGAGCGACGGCCCCGAGGGCCACGAGGCTAACGAAGGCAAAAGAAGAGAAGGAGATGGGTTTCACGGGCGCTCACCGAAATGGATCATCGCGTTGCTTGTACGAAGTCGCGCGGAACCTAGCGATCTGTCCAAATATGTTCAACCGATATCGTCACGCCAATGCCAGTTTTCGTCACATTCGTTTTGGCGACTTCTCATGTGATTGACAAAACACCGTCGGCCCTCCCGGAACCAGTCCGGGAGGGCTCTCCGCTTGGCAAGTGGATGGTCACACCGGCGTCAGTTTTCCGGATACGCCGTCCATCCCTTGGTCCAGTCTTCGGTACCGAAGGCGCCGACGTACGTCGCGCTCGTATCGAAGAAGCCATCGTTCGGCGGCGTCGCTCCACCCGTGAGCGCGGGGGATCCCGCCTTGGGAAGGAAGCTAGGCGCCAAGAGGTCGAAAGCGTTCTCGAGCTCCGGGTCCACGTTGCGATTGCTCGCATGCCCGCCGATCTTCGCGGCTTCGTCGAAGCCGTCGTCCTTCGAGTCGCTGTCGATGGCCGAGTTGTTCCAGTCGTCTCCGCCGTTGTTGCCGAAGAAGATCGAGTTTTGAATCTTCAGCCCGCCGCTTTCGAACTGGTTCACGGTCGCCGCATCGCGGACGTCGATGGCGAAGTCCGCAAAGCCCATGACGATGTGGTTGAAGATCTGGGCGCCGGTCCCCTCGCGGAGGACCATGCCGATCTGCTCCTTGCCGGCCGTTCCCGGGGCGAGGTTCGAGCCGACCATCGTCACGTTGTAGATGGTCGGGTTCGAACGCGGCTCCTTGTCCATATTCGAACCGTCGTTGTCGGCCTCGTAACCGCAGTTGCCGACGTCGCCTTCTTGTTGAACGACGGCGAACTGGATCTTGCCCCTATAGCCGAGGTCCCAGTCGATCGAGTCGTCGTCCATGCGGGTCACAACGAGGTACTTCGCGTTGACCGTACCACCGAAGAACTCGACGCCGTCGTCGGCTCCCATGTGGGTCTGCACGTACTCGACGACCGTGCCGGCGCCGACGCCGCCGAGCGTGAGGCTGTTGATCTCCTCGTCGGGCGCGTATTCCCAACCGGCGAACTCGATGCGGACGTACTTGATGACGCCACTATCGTCATTCGGGTCGTCGCCGCCGTACATGATGTCTTCGCCCTGGGAGGCGGGGAAACCTTCGATTGCGTTCACACCGCCATCGGAGTTGACCGGCGCCTTGCCGAGGACGATGACGCCACCCCAGTCGGCCGGAGCGCGCTTTCCGGGCTCCTTGCTGCTGGTGAAGACGATGGGCTTCTCGGCCGTGCCCTCGGCGTGGATCTTCGCGCCCCGCGTGACGATGAGCGCCGTGCCGAACTCGCCTTGAATGGTCGTCCCGGGTTCGACGGTGATCGTCGCGCCGTTCTTGACGAAGATCTGCTTCTTGAGGCGCCAGACCTTGTCGGCCGTGAAGGTGGTATTCGACGTGATGTCGGCGTTCACCTCGACGATCTCCTTCTGCGTCTCGTCACCACCCGAACCACCCGAACCACCCGAACCGCCCGAACCACCCGAACCGCCCGAGCCGCCGGATCCGCCCTGGCCTCCGGCTCGATTCTCGTTGCCGTCGTCGCTGTCGCCACACCCGATCGGGCCAGCAGCGAAAATGGCGGTCAAGAGCACAGCAAGCGTTCGTCTGATATTCATCCTTATTCCTTCCGTTCCGATATCGTCCTCGCTCCGAACATTCGACTCGACTCGATTTGCCGATATCGTCTTTGGCGAGGCTCGAAGCGTATGTAGTCGTCAATGGTGCCAAGCCAGCGACATCGACGTGCCAAGTCCGGGCCTGAACCGTGAAACTTCGGTGTCGCCCTGCGTGAAAACCTCGGCGGCATCGAGCAGGTTCGTCGCGGCGAGCTTGAGATCGAAGCGTGCGCCGAGTGCTTGGGTGATGGTGAGGTCGAGCCTGTGGAGCTCTTCTTCGTAGACGTCCTGGAGACCGTTGATCCCAACCGCGTCGAGACGCGGACCGAAGACGTTGTAGAGGAGCTGCGCCGTCGTCCCCGACCCCTCGTTTTCGTAGAGGAGGCCGACGTTCAACGCATAAGGAGATTGTCCATGGAGGGGTCGGGCTCGATTGGTCATGAGCGCCTGATCCTCCGGCTTCATGGTGACTTCCGATCGCGCGAGCGTGAGGTTGGCGGTGATCCCCAGCTCTCGCAGCGCGGGCGATAGATGGTAGAGACCGACCCGGCTCTCCAGCTCGATGCCATAGACGAATCCCTCGTCGGCATTTCTCGGCTGCACGCCGCCGCCGTCCGAGAAAGTCACCTCCTCGATGGGCGCGAGGAACTTCTTGCCAAAGGCGCTGATGGCCAAAACTTCCGTCGCGCCCGGGAAGAACTCGAACCGGAGGTCCGCGTTGTGAACGAGGCTCCGCTCGAGCTCCGGGTTGCCCGAGTAGTTCCGCCGCCGGATGAAGTCGTAATACGAGCTGGCCGCGAGCTCGCGGAACTGCGGCCGGCCGACCGTCATCGCCCATGCGGCGCGGAGGTTTGCGTTCGTGGAGAGCGCATAGACCACGTTCGCCGACGGAAGCACGTCCGACTCCACACGATCGACGCCACGGTCCTGGTCCTGCACCGTCGCGAAGCGCGAGCCGGTGTGGAGCGAAGTCTCGGCCCGCTCGAAGCGTGCGCCGACCACGAAGCGGAGGGGGTCGAATGCCGACACGCCCACCATCACGTAAGCCGCCGTCAGCCGAAAATCCGCGGTGTAGCTATCCGAAAAGCGGGTCCGCTCCTCGAGCTGGAAGGCGCTGCCGAGGGTATCGGGATTGAAGATCCGATCCGGCGGCAAGGTGAGCACGTCGGTCGGCGCGCGCTTCGCGTCGAAGACGAAACGACGCGTCTCGTAGTCACGGCTCGATTGGCTGTAGAGGCCGCCGATCTTCGGCTCGAAGCCCTCGAGCGGCAGCGTGAAGTCGAGCCCGCCGCCGTAGGTCTGGTCCTCGAGGCCAGAAGAGACGATCTGACCCGAGCGCTCCTTGATGAGGCGCGGCGCCTCGCCGTCTCGCTCCTGATAGCTGACGGTCCGCGTACGCGGCTCGTCACGATGTACGAGCGAATAATTCGCCTGCCAACCAATCTGGAGATTGCTGAGATCCCGGATCTCGTGACGCCCCCGGAGCTGATTGAACGAGAGCTGCCTCGAGATGTAGGCGAGCTGCGTTCGCCGAAGGTTCTGATCATTCGCGGTATCGCCACGCGTGATCTGTGCCCTATCGTCCGCGCTTCGGCTGAAGAGCGTGACGAAGGAGATCTCGTCGCTCGCGCCAAGCTCGTACGAAAGCGCAGCGAGCCCACCGAGTTTGACCTTCCGAACGCTCGCGAGCTCGACGATGTCTTCGGTGATGCCCCCATCGACCGACGGCTTGATGCTGGTCCTCTCCTCGAGATCCCAGTCCTGCCCCCACGAGAGGCTTGCGAGATAGCCGAGGCGATTCCCGAAGACGCGGGCGGTGTCGCCAATCGACGCTCCGACGCTGAAGCCCGGGGCAAGACCCGCTCCGCGGTGCCGAATCCGTCGCTCAGGTCCTCGCCGATGCGCTTGCGGGCGTCGTCGTCGAGCCGATCGCGCGAGGCGGGCCCATCGCTGGGCAAGGTCGAGGGGAGAGCGCGAGCGTGGTTGCCGAAACCGAGCCAGTCGAGGCTCTCGCTTCGACCATGAGGCGCCTTGCGAAAGGTCGAAACGGTATCCGCCGCGACACCGACGCGAAGGTCGAGGCGGAACTCGTTCGGATATTGACGTGTGTCGAGGAGGAGCGCTCCGCCAGCGAAGTTCGCCGGCAGATCCGACGTCGTCGTCTTCGCGACCGTCACGCTCGAGAGCAGCGAGGCCGGGAAGAGATCCAGGGGAAATGCCGGCAGGTCCGGCTCCGGGCTGGGGACGGCGACGCCGTGCAGGAGCGTCGTGTTGTACCTACCGCCGAGCCCTCGAACGACCAGGTACTTGCCGTCCACGATCGAGGCCCCGACGACCCGCTTCATTGCATCGGCCGCCGAGGAATCCGGCGTCTTCGACATCTCCTCGCCGGAGACGGCGTCCATCACGATCGTCGCCCGCTTGCGCCGTTCCATCTGCACGGCTGCCTTCGAGCGATCCGCTTCGGCCTCGACGACGATCTCGACGACCGCGTCCTCGTCGCCGACGAGCGAGACGTCGATGTTCTGCGCCGATCCTGCCTCGACCTGGATGTCGGTAATCCGCTGCGGCTGGTGGAGCTCGTAGAAGACACGCAGCTCCCATCGCCCCGGCGGTAGCTCGAGCTCGTAGTTGCCCTCGATGTCGGTGAGCGTCTCGATCTTCGTTCCGACGACCGAGACGCGCGCCTCGATCAGCGGCTCTTGGGTGGCGCTCGAGACGATCCGCCCGGCGACG
>Ga0182739_1003523_pt1 | contig 13631 bp, 14 predicted proteins | sample eDN5th30CBELigBY_FD_128873 | JGI IMG/M metagenome (GOLD analysis project Ga0182739, IMG submission 128873) | Enriched backyard soil microbial communities from Emeryville, California, USA - eDNA 5th pass 30_C BE-Lig BY (version 2) (version 2) | ecosystem: Environmental > Terrestrial > Soil >... | reverse complement strand
TGCCGCAGCCACGATGCACGCTTGGCCCGCTTTTGCCGGGTGTCGTGACGGCGATGGCCGACGTCTCCGACGGGCTGCTGGCCGATGCGGGTCACATTGCCGACGCGTCCCGACTGTCCGTCAACATCGAACGCGAGGAGGTGCCCCTCTCGCCGGGCGCACGGGCGGCGCTGGCGGTGGAACCGCGCCTGTGGGCGAATATCCTGGGGGGCGGGGACGACTATGAACTCGTGATGGCCGTGCCGGTGCGCCGTCGGGCGGCGTTGCAGGCAGCCGCGCAGGTGGCGGGCCTGCGGATCACGCGCATCGGCCGCTTCGATCGCGGCAGCGGGGTCGCGGTCACATCAGGCGGCCGAGCGATCGACGCCCCGCGCAAGGGATACGTTCACTTCTAGTGAATTCCACCGCCTCATAGCTGCACTGCGCAGCGCACCATGACGCGGGCGGGTCGCCCGACTAGAGTACCGCCCAATGGACGGATCATCGAAGGTGCAGGAAATGCCCGCGGCCTCGGACGGGCGCATGCCGCGCCGGTCGATGCGAAACATCGCCCTGCTGGCCATGTGCCAGGCGCTGACGCAGAGCAGCAATACGCTCATGTTCGCCTCCTCGGCGCTGGCGGTTCTCACCATCGTCTCGCCGGACATGCGCATGTGGGCCAATCTGCCGGTCACCATGCAGCATCTCGGCGTCATGCTGTCGGTGTTCCCGGCGTCGCTGCTGATGATGCGGCGCGGGCGCAAGGTCGGTTTCCGCAGCGGTTCGGTGATGGGCATGATCGGCTCGTCATTGGCTGCCATCGGGCTCGGCCTCGGCAGCTTCCCGGTCATGTGCCTGGGCGGCCTGTTCCTGGGCTACGCCATCGCCAACATGCAGCTCTACCGGTTTGCCGCCGTCGAGCTGGCGCCGGCACCGCATCGTGCGCAGGCGATCTCCTACGTCACGGCCGGCGGCGTGCTGGCCGGCATCCTCGGCCCGTCCCTGGCGCGTTTCACGCCGGACCTGTGGCAGCCGCTATTCCAGGCGAGCTTCGTCGCCGTCATCTTCATCCACGTCCTTGTCTTCATCGTCCTAGGCTTCATCGAGTTTCCCCAGGTCAGGGTGGAGGACACGGCCGGGCCGCAGCGTCCGCTCTCCCAGATCGTGACCCAGCCGACCTATATGGTCGCCTGCGCCGGGGCGATGATCGCTTTCGGGGTGATGTCCTTCGTGATGGCGGCCTCTCCGCTGGCCATCGTGCAATGCGGTCTCAAGGCGACCGAGGCGCCGGTGACGATCTTCGTCCACGTCATGGGCATGTTCATCCCGTCCTTCTTCACCGGTCATCTGATCGCGCGCTTTGGCATCTTCAACGTCATGATCGCGGGCATCGTGCTGCTGGTGGCGGGCGTGATCGTCGCGCTGATGGGCATCACCGAATGGCACTTCCGCGGGGCTCTCACCCTGAACGGTGTGGGCTGGAACTTCCTGTTCGTCGGCGCGACGACCCTCCTGACTACGACCTACCGGCCGGCCGAGCGCGGCAAGGCCCAGGCTTTCAACGATTTCATGGTGTTCGGAGTCACGACCGTGGCCAGCCTGATGGCGAGCGTCGTGCTCGAACTCCGGGGGTGGGCCGCGTTGAACTACGTGGCGCTGGTCCTGGTTCTGATCGCCTTGCTCGTCATCGGCGTCTATCGGTTGCGGAATCCGTCACGCGCCTGAAGCCAAGCCCTTGAGGCAGCGTGGCTTTTCCGCGACTGCGGTTGCGCGCCCACGGGCCATCTGTCATTTTTCCCGTTACCTCGCGCCCGGGGGGAGTTCGCGTGCTTCAGGTCGCGATGTGCGTAAAGCAGACGAAAAAACAATAGGTTAGGGAAACATGTCCACGGTTCTTTGGGGCGTCATCGGCTGCGGCTTGATTGCCGTGCTGTATGGCGTCGTTACTGCGTCACGGGTCATGGCGGCCGACGCCGGCACGCCACGCATGCAGGAAATAGCACAAGCCATCCAGGAGGGTGCGGCTGCCTACCTGCGCCGTCAGTACACCACCATCGGGATCGTGGGCATCGTCGTCCTCGTCGTTCTGGCGGCCTTGCTCGGCAAGTTCGCTGCTATCGGCTTCCTGATCGGCGCCATCCTGTCGGGCGTCACCGGCTTCATCGGCATGAACGTGTCGGTCCGCGCCAACGTGCGTACTGCCGTCGCCGCCCAGAAGAGCCTCGCCTCGGGCCTCGATCTCGCCTTCAAGGCGGGCGCGGTGACCGGCATGCTGGTGGCCGGCCTCGCCCTCATCGGCGTCGGCGGCTACTACGCGGTCCTGCTCAACATGGGCATCCCCGGCGGCAGCCGCGACATGATCGATGCGCTCGTCTCGCTCGGCTTCGGCGCCTCGCTGATCTCGATCTTCGCCCGCCTCGGCGGCGGCATCTTCACCAAGGGCGCGGACGTCGGCGGCGACATGGTCGGCAAGGTCGAGGCTGGAATTCCCGAAGATGATCCCCGCAACCCGGCGACCATCGCCGACAACGTCGGCGACAATGTCGGCGACTGCGCCGGCATGGCTGCCGACCTGTTCGAGACCTATGCGGTGACGACCGTCGCCACCATGGTCTTGGCCTCGATCTTCTTCGCGGCCGATCCGGTGCTCGTCGGCAAGCTGATGGCCTATCCGCTGGTCATCGGCGGCGCCTGCATCATCACCTCGATCATCGGCACCTACTTCGTCCGCCTCGGCTCCGACGGCAACATCATGTGGGCGATGTACAAGGGCGTGATCGCCGCGGCCGTTCTTTCGATCCCGGCGATTTACGTCGCCACCGACCGCCTGGTCGGCATGGGCACGGTCATGACCGTGGGTGACCGTTCGTTCACCGGCATGTCGCTGTTCTGGTGTTCGCTGGTCGGTCTGGCCATTACCGGCCTGATCGTCTGGGTCACCGAATACTACACCGGCACCGACTATCGCCCCGTGAAGGCCGTGGCGCAGGCCTCGGTCACCGGCCACGGCACCAACGTCATCGCCGGCCTCGCGATGTCGATGGAGGCCACGGCGGGCCCGGCGCTGCTGATCTGCGCCGGCATCGTGACCTGCTACATCCTGGCTGGCCTGTTCGGCATCGCCATCGCCACGACCGCCATGCTGGCGCTCGCGGGAGTGATCGTTGCCCTCGACGCCTACGGCCCGGTTACCGACAATGCCGGCGGCATTGCCGAAATGGCCGGCCTGCCGAAGGAAGTTCGCAAGAACACGGACGCGCTCGACGCGGTCGGCAACACCACCAAAGCCGTCACCAAGGGCTACGCCATCGCCTCGGCCGGCCTCGGCGCACTCGTGCTGTTCGCGGCTTACACGTCGGACCTCGACTACTTCATCGCCGCGGGCAAGCTGGGCGTGAAGGTGGTCGATTTCTCGCTCAAGAACCCGTACGTCGTGGTCGGTCTCCTGGTGGGCGGCCTGCTGCCTTACCTGTTCGGCGGTATGTCGATGCTGGCCGTCGGCCGCGCAGCGCAGGCGGTGGTCGAGGAAGTGCGCCGCCAGTTCAAGGAGAAGCCCGGCATCATGGCGGGCACGGACCGGCCGGACTACGGCCGAGCCGTCGACATGCTCACCAAGGCCGCGATCAAGGAGATGATGATCCCGTCGCTGCTGCCGGTGCTCTCGCCGATCGTGCTGTTCTTCGTGATCTCGTGGATCGCGGGCCGCTCCGATGCCTTCGCGGCGGTCGGCGCCATGCTGCTCGGCGTGATCGTCACCGGCATCTTCGTCGCCATCTCGATGACGGCGGGCGGCGGTGCGTGGGACAACGCCAAGAAGTACATCGAGGAAGGCCATTTCGGTGGCAAGGGATCCGACGCCCACAAGGCGGCGGTGACCGGCGACACCGTCGGCGACCCCTACAAGGACACGGCCGGTCCGGCCGTGAACCCGATGATCAAGATCACCAACATCGTGGCGCTGCTGCTCCTGGCCGTCCTGGCGCACTGAGCCTCGCGGAATCCCAAACGGAAAAGCCCCGGTCGAAAGACCGGGGCTTTTCTTTGAGGTGCGGCTGCGGCCGCGGCAGACGCTTGCCGAAGCGTCAGATTCCGCCGCCGCTGGTCGGTGCCCCGGGGTTGGTACCCTGGCCCTTCGGGCCGCTGAAGCGGCCGACATTGCCCAGCACCTGTTCGAGGATCGTGAGTTCCTTGCCCGAGGTCGGGGTGACGCGGGACACCATCTGGATGTTCTGGGCGTCCTTGAGGTCATAGTTCTTGATGGCTTCGAGGCGGCCGGATTCGTTGAACGTGATCTGGATGACCCGCTGGGCGCTGATCTTGGGCTTGGTATAAGCCCAGTATTCCTGAGTCTCGCTGATGTAGTACCAGACGTTTGGATTGAATGTCGCCACGGCCGAGGGCGATCCGATCAGGCGGACCACGTCCTCGCGGCTCTGGGCGCCGACTTCGAGTTTTTCGACCGACCCAGGCGTCGCGGCAAAGCCACGCAGGTCGACGGTGTTCTCACAGCCGCCGAGGGTGACGACTGCCGAGAGGGCGAGGACGCTGGCAAGGGCGAGCGGGGCGGTGCGACGCATGGACTGCTTCTTGGCTTTCGGGGAAGAGGGACCGCAAGATGTCGTGATGAAGGGCCCCGGTCAACCGCTGGGCCGCCGAGAATTGGGGAGGATGCCGGTCGTGTTCCGTCGCCGCAAGCCAGAGGACGAATTTGCCATGGCGGTTTATCGCCGTGTGGCCGAGCAGGCGCGCGCGCCGGAGCTCTTCGAGACCTGCGGCATTCCCGATACTTTGGACGGCCGTTTCGATTCGCTGGCGCTTCATGCCGCGCTGATGATCGACCGGCTGCGCCGCGAACCCGATGGGGAGACTCTTGCGCAGGCCTTCTTCGATGCCATGTTCAAGCACCTCGATCTCACCCTCCGCGAGATCGGCATCCAGGATCTGGGTGTCGGTCGGCGTATCAAGATCATGGCCGAGGGTCTGCACGGCCGCGCCCTGGCCTATCGCGAGGCCCTGAACGAGGGGGCCACGCCGCTCACGGAAGTGTTGCGCCGCAACGCCTATGGCGGTAGGTCGCCCGAGGATTCCGAGATGGTCGCTCGACTGGAAGCGCATGTCAGAGCCTATGCCCGCTCACTCGATGTAACCGCTCGCAACGATTTGATAAAGTGAATTAATAAAATGACACAAGCCACTGAAAAAACAATCAAATCTGAGATCGAAAGAATTATCGATCTTGAGAAGATCGGCAATAGCGGCATCGCCCTGGAAATCTCGGCGTCGGAGAGCGAGAGGGCCGCGCTGGCCAAGCGCTTTGGGTTCCTCAGCCTGCCAGCTCTCTCGGCGCGCGTCTCTGTGGACCGCAGGCCGGGCGGACAGATCGTGGTCGAAGGGCGTCTGAAGGGGCGTATCGTTCAAGCCTGTATTCTGAGCCTCGACCCGGTGACGCAGGAACTGGACGACGCCTTCCGCCTGGTTTTCGCCGAGAACGTGAAGGAAGAGAGCGATCCGGAGAGCGGGGAGGCGCTCCTGAATTCCCAGGGCGATGCGCCGGAGCCGCTGGAGGGAAACATGCTCGATGTCGGTGAAATCGTCGCCGAACAATTGTCTTTGACGGCGGATCCCTATCCGCGGCGGCCGGGGGTAAAATTGGAAGACGTCCTGCCCAAACAGAAGGGCGGTGCGCGGCGTTCGGCCCCCGAACCGCGCCGGCATCCGTTCGCCGGTCTGGCGGCGCTGAAGGACAAGCCGCGTCGCGGCCGGTAATTTGTTGCGGCGGTTAGACGTTTTGGCTAGAGAAGGCCGCCCGCCGCGCCTATAGAGCGCGGCTGCAGCATTTCTGGGGGCATGCCCTGCCTTGGATAGGCGGGAGCGGCCCTCGCTCTGGAGATCGTCATGGCAGTTCCCAAGAAAAAGGTTTCGAAGTCCCGTCGCAACATGCGTCGCTCGCACCACGCGCTGCCGACCATGGCGTATATGGAGTGCAAGAACTGTGGCGAGCTGAAGCGCCCGCACATGGTTTGCTCGCATTGCGGCTACTACCGCGAGGACATGCCGGTCCTGGCCGACGCCGCGTCGGCCGAGAAGTAGTCAGAAGCACGCCGCCGGCAATGCGCTGGCAGTCGACAGGCGGAGCGTGACGGTGGGTGCGAAGAAGATCGTACTCGCCCTCGACGGCATGGGTGGCGATCACGCCCCCGACGTCATCGTGAACGGCGCGGACATTGCCCGCGAGCGCTATCCCGGAACGTCCTTTCTCCTGTTCGGCGACGAAGCGCGCCTGAAGGCGCTCGTCGACAAGCGCAAGGGCCTCGCGCAGGTGCTCGAGATCGTGCCTTCGGAAGATGCGGTCAAGGCGGACGACAAGCCGTCCTTCGCTTTGCGACGTCGGCGCAAGTCGAGCATGTGGATGGCGGTGGAGGCCGCCGCGCAGGGCCGCGCCGACACGATCGTCTCGGCCGGCAACACCGGCGCACTTCTCGCCATCTCGATGTTCGCCATGCGTATGCTCGAGGGTGCCGACCGCCCGGCGCTGGCGTCCTTCATGCCGACCTCTCGTGGCGAGACCGTGATGTTGGATCTCGGCGCCAACCTCGAATGCGACGCCGACAATCTCGCGCAGTTCGCGGTGATGGGAAGCGTGTTCGCTCAGGCGCTGCTCGGGCTCGATGCGCCAAAGGTCGGCCTGCTGAACGTCGGCTCGGAGGAACTCAAGGGCCATGAGGAGCTGCGCCAGGCGGCTGCGCTGTTGCGGCGCCCGGGCTCGCCGGTCAACTTTCATGGCTTCGTGGAAGGCAATGACATCGGCGCCGGGGTGACCGATGTCGTGGTCACCGACGGTTTCACCGGCAACGTCGCGCTGAAGGCGATCGAGGGTACCGCCAAGCTGACGTTCCAGTTCGTCGGCGACGCCTTCCGGACTTCGACATTCGCCAAGATCGGCTATCTCTTCGCGTCCGGAGCCTGGAAGAAGCTTCGCAAGCGGGTCGATCCGCGCCGCTACAATGGCGGCGTCTTTCTCGGGCTCGACGGAGTCTGCGTGAAGAGTCACGGCGGCACGGACGCGCTGGGCTTCGCCTATGCGATCGGTGTGGCGGTCGACCTCGTGCGATACGAATACAAGAGCAAGCTTGTCGAGGGGCTGGCCCGGCTGCGCGAGATCAGCGCGAGCGCCGAAACGCCGGCCGCATCGCTGCAGACCACCGGAGGAACTGCGTGATTCGTTCTGTCGTCCTGGGCTGCGGTTCGTACCTTCCCGAGCGCGTCGTCACCAACGAAGAATTGTCGAAGACGGTCGAGACCACCGACGAGTGGATCCGCCAGCGCACCGGTATCGGCCAGCGCCACATCGCGGCCGAGGGCGAGTTCACTTCCCATCTGGCAATCAAGGCCTCGCAGCGGGCGCTCGACCATGCCGGTATCAAGGCGTCGGACCTCGACCTGATCGTCCTGGCGACGGCGACGCCTGACCAGACCTTTCCCGCCACGGCGACGCGCGTGCAGGCCGCTCTTGGCATGACCAGGGGCGCGGCGTTCGACGTCCAGGCCGTGTGTGCGGGCTTCGTATACGGCGTCTCGGTCGCCGACAGTCTCATCAAGAGCGGCCTCGCCTCGACCGCGCTGGTGATTGGCGCGGAGACCTTCTCGCGCATCCTCGACTGGGACGATCGCGGCACCTGCGTGCTGTTCGGCGACGGCGCCGGCGCGATCGTGCTCAGGGGAGAGCGGGGCGCCGGCACCCCGGCCGACCGGGGCATCCTCGCTAACGCACTGCATTCCGACGGCCGCCATCACGACATCCTCTATGTCGACGGCGGACCGTCCTCGACCCGCACCACCGGCTTCCTCCGCATGGAAGGCAAGGAGGTCTTCAAACATGCCGTTGTCAACATGGCGGCGGTCGTGGGCGAAGTGCTTGAGAAAGCTGGGCTCGAAGCCAAGGACATCGACTGGCTGGTCCCGCACCAGGCCAACAAACGCATCATCGACGGCACCGGCCGCAAGCTCGGTCTGCCGCCGGAGCGCGTCGTCGTCACCGTCGACAAGCATGCCAACACGTCCGCCGCTTCCATCCCGCTGGCGCTCGACGTCGCGGTCAAGGACGGCCGCATCAAGAAGGGCGACCTGCTGCTGCTCGAGGGGATCGGCGGCGGCCTGTCCTGGGGCGCCAGCCTCGTTCGCTGGTAGGCGAGATAAACGCCAACGGAACGTGAACAGGCGGCGATTCAAGTCCTGCCGCTATCCCACTGATATTGACCGCTTTCCCACCTTAGAGTAAGGATTAACTGGGGGAAGAAGAGGTACCGGAGTGGACGGCCGGACTATTACGCGCGCCGATTTGAGCGAGTCAGTGTTCCAAGAGGTGGGACTGTCTCGCAATGAATCCAGCGATCTCGTGGAGACGATTCTCTCCGAGGTTGTGGAAGCGCTGGCGCGCGGCGAATCGGTGAAAATCTCCTCGTTCGGGAGTTTCACGGTTCGCGACAAGGGGCAAAGGGTCGGCCGCAACCCGAAGACCGGGCAGGAAGTTCCCATCCTGCCGCGGCGAGTCCTCGTCTTTCGAGCGTCGAATGTCCTGAAAACACTGATCAACGGGGCGCCCGGCGAGAACAAGGGGTAGTTGGGAACACGAGGGGATCAGAGATGGCCGTTTCGGTTCAGACCGTCGAAAGACGGGTCGAGAAGTCGGCGCAGGCGTTTCGAACGATCAGCGAGGTCGCGACCGAGCTCGATGTGCCGCAGCACGTGCTGCGGTTCTGGGAGAGCAAATTCTCTCAGGTGCGGCCACTGAAGCGGGGCGGGGGCCGTCGCTACTACCGGCCGGAAGATATCGATCTGCTGCGCCGCATCCGCGCGCTGCTCTATGAAGATGGTTACACGATCAAGGGCGTGCAGCGCCTCCTGAAGGAGGGCCGCGGCCGCCTGCCGGCCCAGCGCCTCGACCTGGCGGCCGAGAGCGCCTTGGAGAGCCTGCGCATCGTCTCGGCGCGCGCCGAGGCCATGGCAGGAGGTACGCGCCAGCCGCTGCCACGCACCGGGCCCCAGCCTTCGACGACTACGCCACGCGCCGCGGTCCTCGACCTTCACAAGCGGCGCGAGATCGAGTCGGTGCTGGAAGACCTCGAACAGGCGCTGACGCAACTGCGCAGCACCCTGAAGACGCAGAACTAGGCCTTCGAGCCTGGAACATCGCCGGGGGGCGGTGTTCTAGAGCTTGCAGGTTGCGCGTCCAAAGACCACCAGATCGGGTGGTCTTTGTAAGAAAGTGTATCAAGTAACTGATTTTATTTGGTTTTAGCCCGGGCAAGCGTATCGTGCCCGGCGAGGGGCCTTCAACGGAATCGTCAAAGGGGGACGTGACCGTGCTTGTGAATCGCGATTTCGCGCGCCATTACGCGCGCTCGTTCGAATTAAATTCGTTTAATGATAATGGATTGGAAGTCGATCTTCCAACAATAAGCGAACTGGTTTATCTGCGGCGGGGCTTGACCCAGCCGGGCGGTAAGCTGCCGCTGTTCGATCTTGACGGGCAGGAAGTGCATCTTTCCGTTGTCAGGAAATGCTTGAACGCCGGTTGGGCTCAGCCTTGGTTCAAGAATCCGCTGAAACCGGATTGGCTGGTCTGCAAGCTCACAGAACTCGGGAGGCAGGTCGCCTCCGCGACGTAACGACCACCGTCGCCGCCGCAGCAGCGGCGGGGAAGTGCCCCGGCCGCGAGGAAAGCGGTACCGGGCGCGCTGTCGACCCTCCTCGCTAAGAGCACCGCGAAAACTTGGGTGGGATCAAACCGGCGATACCCGAGAAGGTCGGCCCGACCAGCGCGCCCTGCACGATGGCAGTAGCGATCCGATCGGATTGGCGCGCTTCCATGAGAACCCCATGCGCTTTTCCGGCGGCAAGGATTCCGGCAGGACGAACCAGCCGAACGCCGGGCCGACCACGAAGCCCAGCCCGATGGCCATCCCGACGAGACCGAATGCTTTCGCCCTTCCTCGGGCGTGGTCACGCCGGCGATGTAGGAAGGACGCGAGCACATCGAGCGCCACGGTGCAGAAGATGAAGGCAAGCGCGCGCCGCGTGTTCATGACGACGCTTGCGGGGGAGATAAATGGTCGGGGCGACAGGATTTGAACCTGCGACCCCCAGTCCCCCAGACTGATGCGCTACCAGGCTGCGCTACGCCCCGACCGGTGCCGCCGGGCGGTGAGCCCGCGGCACGGGGGCTTTAGCGCGAATGGCAGCATTGCCGCAAGCTGCGCTTGCAGCCCAGGGAGCGACAAAGGATACAGGCTGCATGATCGATCCCGGCCGGCGCGTCCTGCTCTTCTCCTCCATCGGCCACGCGCTGATGCACATGATGACGGCGTTCTATGCCGTGATCGTCCTCACCCTGGCGGTATCCTGGAACCTGCCGGTCGAGGATCTGCTGCGTCTCTATGCGCCGGCCACCATCCTGCTGGGCGTGGTGTCGCTGCCGGCCGGCTGGGCGTCCGATCGGTTCGGTGCGCCCGCGATGATGGTGGTGATGTTCCTCGGTCTCGGCCTGTCGTCGATCGCCTGCGGCCTCGTGCCGACCGGCGACACGCTGGCGCTGTCGCTGACCCTGTGCGGCATCGGCGCCTTCGGCGCGTTCTACCACTCGGTCGGCATCGGCTGGGTGATCCGCACGGCCAAAGAGCAGGGGCATGCCATGGGCGTCAACGGCCTATGGGGCAGTGCGGGCTTGGCACTCTATGGAATAGTGCCGGGCGTGCTGATCACGCTGGCCTCGTGGCGCGCCGCCTTCATCGTTCCGGGCATCGTCTGTTTGGTCGTCGGTGTCGTCCTCTGGATCCAGATCCGTCAGGGTAAGGTCGGCGACCGCCCGATGCCGCAGACAAAAGGCACACAGGTGGGCCGTCGGGAATTCTGGCGGGTCTTCTCGGTTCTCTCCGTCACCATGGCGCTGGAAGGGGTCATCTGGCAGGCGTTGATGTTCGGCGCCGCGATGGTTTTCGAGGTGAAGCTGGCGCCCGAAATCTCCGCCCTGCGCGACGGGCTGGCCTCGTGGGGTATTGCCACCCAGGTCGTGCTGTGGGTCGGCCTCGCCACCTCGATGATCTACGTCGTGTCGGGCGTGGCCCAGTATGCGATGGGCCGGCGCATCATCGACCGCTATCCGCTGAAGGCGACCTATGTCGTGGCCTCAGGGCTGCAGGTGATCGCCATGCTGGCACTGGCGATGGGCAACGGCTATGTCGCCCTGCTGGGCGCCATAGGCTCGGCGGTGCTGAGCGCGGCAGCCGGGCCGATCGAGAACATCCTGATCGCCCGCTATACGCCCAGCCGCTATCACGGGCTGGGCTTCGGCGCGAAGTTCGTGGTCGCCTTCGGGGCGGGGCCGCTCGCGATCCTGCTGATCGCCTGGGTGCGCGAGACGACGGGAAGTCTAGAGCTGCTGTTCCTCGGCCTCGCCGCCACCTCGGTCGTGATCACCCTGGTGGCGCTGCTGTTGCCCGGCCGCGAGCGAGATGCCGCGCTGCCGGCGCCGCGGGTCGCCCCCGCAGAGTAGCGGCTACTTCGAGCCGCGCGCCGCCTTGAAGGAGGGGCGCGACAGGCAGCGGTCGAGCCAGGCGCTGACATTGGGGAACTGGCTGAAGTCGACCTTGATCGGCTTGGCCCAGCTCATGATCGAGGCGAGGTTGAGGTCGGCCACGGTGAAGGTCGGGCCGAGCAGGTAGTCGCGGCCTTCCAGAGCGCTGTTGAGCACCGCCAACGGCTTCGGCAACGCCTTCTGCGCCTCGGCAACGGCCTCCGGCTTGCGCTTGTCGGGGGCGGTCATGAACATGTCGATCAGGATCGTCAGCAGCGGCTTCTCGAGCTCGGTCATGCCCCAGAAGCTCCACTGGTTGCACAGGGCCTGATCCTCGAGGCTGGCCGGCATGAAGCCGTCCTTGCCGTGCTTTGCGGCGAGATAGAGGTTGATCGCCATCGATTCGAAGAGCTTGAACTCGCCATCGACCAGCGCCGGCACCTTGCCGTTCGGATTGACCTTGAGATAGTCGGGATTCTTCAGATCCTTCATCTCGACGGCGATGTGCTCGTACGGAATGTCGAGTTCATGCGCGATCCAGAGGGCGCGTGCCGCGCGCGAGGCCGTCGGTCCGTAAATCTTGATGGTCACGTAAAATCTCCCCAAGCCGATATCGCCGCGGACGATAGTGCAGCGCTCCACGCCGGTCTAACCCTCTATTCCGGAAGGCCGTATTCGCTGCCGACATAGCCGTGCCGGTGACCGAAGCGCTCCGTCATCACCGTGCTCAGATCCTTCTCCGCCGAGGCGAGCCACCCGCCGGCCCGCACGGCATAACGTGCCGATGCGGCGGCCGCGCGCGGCGGCTCGCCGTGTTGGAGTGCACGGGCGGCCGCCATCACCAGCTTGCGGAATTCGATGATGCCGACATCCGTGGGCCCGAGATGCTCGCGGGTACGGTCCTGGACGGCTCCTTGGCTGTCCTGGATCGCCGCGTCCTGGTCGGAGACGCCGCTAATGCCGGTGTAGCTCAGCGTCTTTTGCAGTTCACGATCGATCAGGTAGTCGTTGCGCATGTTGCGCTTCGGCACATAGTCCTCGTCGATCTCGGCGTGAAGACTGAGGCCGGACGAATACTTGGCGCGCTCGGCGTTGGTGAGGGGCCGGTCGGGCACCCAGCTGTAGGTGTAGATCCAGCAGCTCGAGTCATCGACTGGCACCCAGGTCTGGCCGTGATAGACCTCGCCGGGAAAGGCGACCGGCACCAGCGCGTGATTGGGCGCGAGATATTGCGCGATGCGCCAATAGATGTCGGTCGTATCGGTCTTGCGGCCGGCGGCGATGACCAGTCCCGCGTCGTGCCCCTGGATCCTGAATTTCGGCCGCGGATCGTCGGTCACCCAGCGGCTGCGATCGGCGAGGCCGCCTTCCTGGCCGATCGCCGACGTCTTGCGCAGGATGTCGAGCCGCGTGGCCTCGTCCTTGGTCGGGATGGCGTGCAGGAACGAGAAGTGCGCGGTGTCGATGGCGCCCTCCAGGCTCTGCACCCAGCTGCAGTCCTGCCATTTCTTGGAGACGTAGCGGTGCGCCGACGGAACGAGGCCAAGCTCGAGCTGCGGCAATTCCGGCGTATCATCGGGCGGACCCATATAGACCCAGACCATGTCCGCCCATTCGCGCACCGGGTAGGACAGGAGCTTGATCGTGTCTTTGTAGGAGGATTCGGGAGGCGATGTCGGCAGGTCGACGCAGTTGCCGTCGATGTCGAACTTCCAGCCGTGAAAGGCACAACGGAGGCCGCACTCTTCGTTGCGACCAAAATAGAGGTTGGCGCCACGATGCGGACAGTGCGGCTCGACGATACCGACACGGCCGTCGGTCTGACGGAAGGCCAGCAGGTCCTCGCCGAGGATGCGAATCTTCTTCGGTGGCCCGTCGCGTTCGGGCAGTTCCTCGGAGAGCAGGGCGGGCATCCAGAAGCGGCGCAGCAGGTCGCCCATCGGCGTGCCGGGGCCGCTCTGCGTCAGGAATTCATTGTCGGCTGAGAGCATCAGTCACCCAATCCGTACTGGTTGCCGATATAGCCGCGGTCGTGGCCGAACCGCTCGGTCATGACGGTGGCGAGATCCTTGTCCGGCGC
>Ga0182739_1003521_pt1 | contig 13636 bp, 18 predicted proteins | sample eDN5th30CBELigBY_FD_128873 | JGI IMG/M metagenome (GOLD analysis project Ga0182739, IMG submission 128873) | Enriched backyard soil microbial communities from Emeryville, California, USA - eDNA 5th pass 30_C BE-Lig BY (version 2) (version 2) | ecosystem: Environmental > Terrestrial > Soil >... | reverse complement strand
TCGTACTCGGCAAGTTTGGAAGGTATCGGGAAGTCAGGTAGTGCCGTTCTCAGCGGCGCCTTCAAATCAGGGATGGACATGGAGTTCAGCGATTTCGTTCTCAGTGGCAGTATGCTGCGGGTTCTGTCATTCGGCATTGGTGCTCGTTCGCGCATCGTTTGGGCAAAGGCTCCGCTATCGCTCCGCAACTTTCTCCGTCTTTGGTATCGAGCGCTGGCCCATAACAAACCAAATAACTTCGCGCCTTCGGCGCAGGACGCGGCAAAGCCGCGCCTGTTTTTGAGGCGTTATGCAACTAATCAGAGTCTAAGTCATGGCTGACTACATAAATTCCAACATTCTTTGTCAAGCATATTTGCACATAGAGCCGGTTAATATTCCGGAAGACCGGCTTGAAGCGCTTCGCAAGGAACTTGAGCTGTTTCTCTCAACCAGAGGAAGGTTCTTTATCTACGATGCTGTAAGTACCTCTGTTGAGTTCAAAGAGGGCTCGCTCAAGGTCTATGCCGGTATTGCGGGAGCGATTTACATCGCAATTGGCCAGTATGCTGACTTCAGAAGTGGTGTGGACTATCTAGCGAACGACGCCAAAAGGTTAGCCGAGTGCATCGTTTCCGAAACGTTATTTCTTTCCCAGAGCCGTCACGACAATACTTTACGAGTGGAAGCAAGAATTGGTGTCGTGGGCTCACTAAAAGGCGTAATTGACAAACTTGAACTTACCAATAGTGAGCTGGCGGAGGCCGATTTCAGAGTTTCGATAAAGAGATTGGAATCCGTATACTCGGAGATGGAACGCTTGGTTGCTAACTTGAAGGATCCACAAGACGTAAACTATGTAAGTGATCAGCTCTGTACCTTCATTAAAGGGCTGTTGCCGAAGTCGCCTCCTCAAAGTCCACGAAGAAAACCGACCCCGGAATTTACTGCCACCTACCAAGAAAGAAGAAAACTGTTAATTGAACTTGCTGAAACAGTACGCGATGGAAAGAAAATTCCGGTACTGCCTAAACGAAAGAAGGCCAGAAAGAAAAATGCATAACAAAGCCATCAAAGCGGACGTCAGAGCGGAGCGCCACTTGCTCATGGCTTCGCCATTTTATGCGCAAGCGGCGCTCCGCTCTGTCGCCGTTTATGGCGGCGTTATGCGTTACGGATCACATAGCGATGTATGACTATTTCGAAACCATAAATAGAATTGAGGACATGGATTGGCACGAAATGATGCCCATAATCCAGGATGAGATTCGTACCGCGGAGCGCAATGCGTTTAGCGGCAAGCCGGGTTGTGTTAGACATCGAGAGATGGGGGCTCCTCAGTACGCGTCAAAACTGAAGGCGTTGGCTTTCTTTCTAGGCCAGGGCGCACTCCCAACCGGTGCCAGCGGAAAAGAAATCGCAATATACAAGCGCTTTGCTCAGAAACTTGTTCAGAAGGAGCAGTTCAAACCAGAGTCTCTCGCTCTGTTCGATTAATCGTACTGCTGGCCTGGAGTGAATTCATGCAGAAATCCGAAGCAGAGAAGGCAGTAAGAGCGCTTTGCCATGTTTGGCGCAAAGAAAGCGGCAACGAGAGAACTCCTGCCAATGAACTGAGCTCGGGCGACTTTTTAAGTTGGCTGAGCGAGAACCACTCAGCCTACCTGAATTTCCGCAGCGTTGCTGGCGCTGCGTACGACATCGATTTGTGGTTCGATCAAGAATTCAAACAGGCGTGGTCAAGGTGAGCCAGTTTCAGATCGCGCATAACAAACCGGTAAAGAGCGACAAAAGTATGTCGTCATGCCTTTTGCAAAAGGCGCAAAAGGCGCAAAAGGCACACCAACATACTTTCGCGCCTTACCAGAGGCGTTAGGCCTCACACAGGTATGGCATGAACGACCGCAAAATCACATTCGCTAATCAGGAAGACTGGGAAGCATGGCTTAGCTCAAATGGAGAGATTGTCACCGGCGTTTGGCTGCGCATAGCGAAGAAATCTGCGGAGCAGCCAACCCTTACTTATGCTCAGGCACTTGAAGGTGCCATTTGTTATGGCTGGATAGATGGTCAAAAGCAAGCAGAAAGTGAGCACTATTGGCTGCAGCGGTTCACCCCTAGAACTACTAAAAGCATCTGGTCAAAGATCAACAAGGCAAGAGCTGAGGCATTGATATCAGCCGGAAGGATGCAATCAACCGGGCTTCGCGAAATCAATCGTGCTAAGCAGGATGGGCGCTGGGAAGCCGCCTATTCATCTGCAAGCACATCAACGGTGCCTGATGATTTACAGCAAGCTCTAAACAGAAATCCGAAGGCAAAGAAGTTCTTTGCAACTCTCAATAGTCAAAACCGGTACGCAATTCTGTTTAGAATTCAGAATGTGAAAAGGGCTGAAACGCGTGCAAGGAAAATATCTCAATACATTGATATGCTAAACAATGGTGAAAAGATCCGTCCATAGCTTAAACCGGCCTAACAAGGCGCTACAGCCGACCGCCATCCCGCTCCGCGGTCTGTCGGCGGCTGAGCTTCAGCGTCAGCGCGAATCGTCGCACAGGAGCAGAGACGTGGAGGAGCTCAGCGTAACCTGCACCCATTTCTGGCGCAACGACACTGGAATACCTGTTTATTCTTCCAGCCCGCAAACCTTTTCGAGCCCTCAGGCGTCTATATTGGAAATTGGGAATTTCCAACATGTGAGAATAAACATGGCCGCACGCCGCAATTCTGCAAGACCCGCAGTACAAGTGAGTGACACAGCGTGTCTTGTATCACGGCGAACGCTTCTCGCCACCGCTCTCACCTCCGCAATTCTCGGGTTGCCCGCACTGACACCCCTTGTCGCAGCCCAAGCTTCCGATCCCCTCCAGGACTGGCTCCGTGCCAACACCAGTCCGATACGCACGGTCGATCCCTTTGACGAAGATTTCAGTGACCTCGAGCCACTCGTCGCGCTCATCGGAGACGCGCAGGTCGTCCAGCTCGGCGAACCGAGCCATGGCGCGGGAACGGCGTTCATGGCGAAGACACGGCTTGTGAAGTTCCTGCACCAGCGTATGGGTTTCGACATACTCGCGTGGGAATCGGGCTTCTATGATGTTGAACGTACGCAAGCTGGACTGCGTGCCGGAGGCGACGTCATTACATCAGCCCAGCGTGGGGTATTCTCAATCTGGTCGGCCAGTGAGGAGTGCCGTCCATTGTTTGAATACGCTAAACAGAGCCAGGCCAGCACTCATCCGCTAGTCATGGTGGGCTTTGATATGCAGTTCACATCAGCTGGGGCTTTCGCGGATTTCTCGATCGAGTTGCGGTCTTACACCGGCGCACTGCGCGACTCCGCCCTGCGCAACGAAGCGACCCAGGCAGCGGGTAAAGCTCTCGATGGTTTCAGCGGTTTCGACGCTTATCTCGCGGCGGTTTCCTCAGGCGCCGGGAACACGCCCTCGCGACCCGGCTTGGCTGCGCTGGAACAGTTGCATGAGGCTGCCGATCAACTGACCGTGCTCTTCAACGAACATCGCCAGGCCTTCGACGAGATCAGTGGCGAGCGCCGACGCGAATTCATGACCCATGCCATGGCTAACCTTGCCGGCTATGGAACGAATCTGTACGAGCGTTTTGGTGCAGACTTTCAAGCTGGCCCGGATGCAGTAGTGATAGGGGAAAACCGCCGCGATGCACTCAACGCCCGGAACCTGCGCTGGCTGATCAGCAAAGGTTATCCGGGTCAGAAGGTCATCATCTGGGCTCACAATGCCCATGTGATGAACGCCTATTACGAAGCCCCGAACTTCAAAACTGTCAGCCTCGATCCGGTCCCCAACTCCATGAAAACGAGCGGCGTCTTCCTTGCCGAGTGGCTCGGGGAGAGTCTCTATACGATTGGTTTCACCGCATACGAGGGTGAAGACGGCATCATCGGGAATCCGGTCTCAGCGATCGCGCCCGCTCGCGAAGGTAGCCTCGAAGAGCGCCTGAATCGGTTAGGGTTGAATTACGCCTACCTTGATCTGCGGAGCGTACGAGGTCAAGCCGGCCATCCATTGCTGCAATTACAGACAATGCGCGTTCCGAAGTATGACGACGTCGACATTGCCGATCCTACCCGTCCTTTTGACGCTGTCTTCTACATCGCACGGATGGAGCCGGCGAGTCTAGTTCAGCGACTGGACCATCAAGATTGAGGCGGTTCGGACGGCACATCACAGTCAGGGACTCAGAGTTTCTGATGTGGATGGTTCGGGAATCTCGTAGGGAGGTAGGCCGCTGTGGAGGCGGCGCTAACAAACCGGTAAAGAGCGACCAAAGTATGCTGTCATGCCTTTTGCAAAAAGCGCAAAAGCCACGCCAACATACTTTGGCGCCTTACCAGGGGCGTTATGCGCCATTCGAGATCGGTGTCAGCCATGAGGTTTGAGTTTCTAGTAGATAGACCAGCAGCCATTGATTCAGTCTCTCGCTGGTATTTTGAGGAATGGGGAAGACTAAATTCAAAAGCCTCCGTAGAGGAAATAGCTAAGAAAATTTCTCAGAGCATGAATAGGGACAAGCCACCACTTCTCTTATTGGCAGTGGAGGGAAGTCGTGTTGTTGGGGCTGCTGAACTGAAATATAGAGAGATGGATATTTATCCAGATAGGGAGCACTGGCTCGGCGGTCTTTTTGTAGTGCCACAGTATCGTGGCTCGGGGATCGGATCAAAACTTATAGAAAAAATCGCTCTACTAGCCGAAGAGTTCGGAATTAGAAAACTATATCTTCAAACTGAACGGCTTGACGGTGGCCTATATCCAGATCATGGTTGGGAGCCACTTGAGACTGTCAGTTACAAGGGTACTGAAGTCTTAGTGATGCAAAAGCATGTTGGCGCATAACCAAGTCATCAACTACGCGCCTGCGGCGCCGGACACCAGCTTCGCTGTCGCCGATTATGAACGACGTTAGGCGGCACCGAAGCGGCATCCCGCCTGGCTCGTTCCGCGCTTGTCATTCGGGGGCGTCGAGAGCGGCGAGCAGCTCACGCAAATGCCGCTGGCGGAGTTCCAGTTTCGCCTTCGCCTCGCGCATCTTGTCTCGCTCCTTGTAGAAACCCCGCCCGATCAAGACAGCGAACACCACTACAAACCAGAACCAGCCGACGCCGGACGATGAATCGGGGATGTCCTGGCTGCTGTTTGTGGTCCAGGAGAACAACAACGTGCCAACTACCACGCAGCCTACCCCCAGCAAGATGATCCAATACCGGGTAAGCGACAGCTGATAGTCGACAAGCGCCAGGCTGCGCCTCACCTCCTCCTGCAGCGTATTACCGAAATTCCGCCCGGGCTCCCGCCCGCGGCTTACCCACAACACGCCGACCCCCAGCGCAAACAAGCCGATGCTCATTCCGGATGTGATGACGTAGATGACCGACCAACCGTTGGTAATAGTGATAGCGATCCAGACTGCTGCCCAGACCGCCATGCCGGTTCCGAAGATCCAGAAGAACCAGAGTCCACGGCGCCGGCTGCGTAACTCTTTCCGGACCTTGGCCTCTTCGATCTCGAGCGCCTGCCGGAACGCATCGCGGTTCACGCCGTACGGCGGCGCAGTGTCCTGGGCGCGCCAAGTGTCCAACATCTCGTCAAAGTCCATCGTGCTCCTCCTTCGCCAATTGGGCGGCAAGCGTCGCCTTGATACGGTTGATCTTCACCCCGACGTTGCTTTCGCTGAGGCCGAGGATCTGCGACATTTCGCGGTAACTGAAGCCATCGAGCATCAGCAGCGCGAGCGAGCGGTTCGCCTCGTCGAGTTCCCCGATTCGCTGGTAGATCCAGTCGAGCCGCGGATCATGTTCGGTTGGCTCGATGAGCAAGTCGGTGGCGGCCTCTATATCCTGCCGGCCCTGAACGTGTTTGCGTTCCTTGCGACGCCACGCGAGCGCTGTGTTCAGTGCTACCCGATAGATCCATGTGGTTGCGGCGCAATCGCCACGCCAGGCCGCGACGCTGTGCCACACCTGCAGCGCGATTTCCTGGAAGAGATCCTCGCGATCGGAACGGGTGGCGCCATAAACGCGCGCCACCTTGAATAGGATGGCCTTGTGCGCCGCTATCCAGCCCTCGAATACCTTATTCCTTTCAGCTTCCAGCATCGTTTCTACCTTTTTGCCGCATTAGTAGCGAGTGTGCAGGAATTTCTTACGCGGCAAACCAGCCAGGACAAAACTCGGCGGTTCACAAGTGGTATAGCATGGAGTGGTGGCGACTATACGGCCACAGTCACGGGCTGACTGGCACCGTGGCTGCAGGTTCATCAGAATCATATAGGTGCAAAATTCGCCTAACAAACAGTTCCAAGGTGACCAAAATATGCTGTCATGCCTTTTGCAAAAGGCGCAAAAGCCACGCCAGCATACTTTGGCGCCTTACCAGGGGCGTTAAGCGAAGAGCTTGCTGCCGGGCCAAAAAATTTGTTCTGGGGCTATGGCGCACAGAACTGAGAGATCCAGACGGATACCTCGTAAGACTCTGGGACGAGCAATCCATGTGGTCCAAAGGGTGAGGGCGCTTAACAAGAAAATCATGTCGGCGACATGCCGGCTGGGACATTATGTTCTCAAGGAGGTCATGTGAAGCCTGATAATTACAATCCAAAAGCAAGGGAAGCCTTTGCCCGGTCTTTGATTGAGCTTGGCGTATCAGTTTTCAAGGCGGTTATTCTTTTGGTTACTGCACTGCCTTTAACCTTGGTAGTGAAGGGGGTGTTCGATGGTGGTTTACAGCAGATATCCGTTTTCGATTTGATCGGCTCGCTGTCTATGACAACAAAGGTGATCATTTTGTCTTTGCTTATTGCTTCCTTTGTCTTGGGGCACTTGTTTCGCAAAGAGGGGCTACGGCATTTGCACGAGCTTGAAAATGGCAATCAAACATAACAAAGCGCTATTGTCGCCGCTGGGATGGCTTCCACTTTGCTCCCGCTACCCAAGCTTGATACTGGGCGCCAAGAGTGGGGTTATACCAAGTGGAGATTAGGCATCCAGTAGCTACAGATTTATTGGGCATTTCTTTGCTGCTTGAGCAGTTGGGTTTTCCCTCATCGGTTGATGATTTAGAAGCTCGCTTGAAGGAAATGCAGGCTCAGACGCTGCTGGCTGTATGTCAGGGTAGTGTCGTTGGCATGGTGACTACCAATGTCATGCCGGTGCTGCATCGCCCTACTGCTGTAGGGAGGCTTTCGGTACTTATCGTGGCAGAGCAGGAGCGTGGTAAAGGCATTGGGAAAGCGCTAGTCGAAGCGGCTGAAAATATGCTTAGGAAACGAGGATGCAAGCTCGTGGAAGTAACGAGCAACTTCAGACTGGAAGAGGCACATGCGTTCTACAAACACCTTGGCTACGAAGCTTCAAGTATCAGGTTCAAACGCAGTCTGTAAGGGGACTGAAAAATTCTTGCAGTCGGATCAAAGCATGTGAGCGGCACCCGTCTAAAAACGCAGCATCCGAACAACTTTCAGCGTGAGGGGAAAAGGATTATGTCGAAACCGTATATGGCACTGTTATTGTCCCTGGCCTCAATGATCTGTTTTGGACAAACGGCAGTTGAAGAGGAATTGCTTGCGGCGTTCAACCAGGATCAAAGCTCGAGAAGCAACGGTGGTGTGAGTGATCCCTGCGGAGACGAAACCAGACGGTTGCGCGTGCTTCAGTTGCTTGCCGAGGGAGGTATTGATACGCCAGCGGGCAAATATTATGCGGCCATGATTCTTCAACATACTCCCCAGGGTGTCGTGGATACTCAGATAACAAGTAAGAGCGCGGAGAACTATATACTCGCTTACTTCCTTGCGAAGGCAGCTGCCGAGGGCGGGTACAGTGATGGTAAATGGCTGGCTGCAGCAACGTACGACCGCTATTTGGTAAGCCAGGGACTTCCGCAAAAATATGGAACCCAGTTCATGCTGAATCCAGCGACGGGGTTCATGGAATTCAGCCCCGTGGATCCAAGGACGACTGATGCGGAAAGGAGTGAATGGGATGTTCCTCCGGTTCAAGACACGCTGCGCAGGTTCGAGGAATCCGGGATGGCGCAAAGTCCTCGGCCAAGTCTGACATTGGCTGAGCTGTCATGTTCCAATCCGGAGAGTGCGCTGCCGTAACTTGCTTTGGTGACTTCGGGGTTTCCATGCGCTTGCTGTTGTGAAACAGGCCTACGCAAACGCGCTGCCCACCAGTGCCGTCAGTGCCATCGCCCCCGCGCTCCAGAAGCACACCCGCAATGCGCCCTTCAACGGCGAGGCTCCCCCCGCCTGCGCCGCCACTGCTCCGAGCAAGGCCAGAAAAGCCAGCGAGCCCAGCGCCAATCCCCATCCCATCCAGGCCAACGGTAGCAGCAAGGCCGCACCAAGCGGCAATGCCGCGCCAACGGTAAAAGTCGCGGCGGAAATCAGCGCTGCCGCCAATGGCCGTGCCTGGCTGATCTCGGTAATCCCGATATCGTCCCGCGCATGGGCGGCCAGGGCATCGTGCGCCATCAGTTGTCGGGCCACCTCCTGTGCCAACGTTGGTTCCAAGCCGCGCCGCACGTAGATATCCGCCAATTCCTGCTGCTCCTGCTGCGGCATTGTCTCCAGCGACTGCTGCTCCAATGCCAGGTCGGCGGCCTCGGTATCGGCTTGCGAGCTTACCGACACGTATTCGCCCGCCGCCATCGACATCGCACCCGCCACCAGCGCCGCCGCGCCTGCCAGCAGGATCGTGCTTTTGTCGCTGCCGGCCGTTGCCACGCCAATCAACAGCGCCGCGGTGGACACGATGCCGTCGTTGGCGCCCAGCACGGCGGCGCGCAGCCAGTTGCTGCGGTGCAGGCGATGACGGTGTTGGATCACGTTCATGATGCGTTGGTTTCTCCCTGGCGCTCGAGCGCCCATTGCACGTGTTCGCGCACCAGCTCCGACGAATGCGCCAATCGCTGCTGCAGTGCCTGCACTACTTCCACTGAGCGTGGCGCGTTGCCCAGGCCCACGGCCAGGTTGCGCAGCCAGCCTTCGTAGCCGGTGCGGCGTATGGGCGAGCCTTCGGTGTAGCGCAGGAATTCGTCTTCGCTCCAGTTGAACAGGGTCACCAGTTCCGCCTGGTCGAGTGCGTGGCGCGGGGTGAAATCCGCTTCTCGCGTGGGGCTGGCAAACTTGTTCCAGGGGCAGCACAGCTGGCAATCGTCGCAGCCGAATACGCGGTTGCCGATCAAGGGACGCAGTTCCAGCGGAATCGGTCCCTTCAGTTCGATGGTGAGATAGGAAATGCAGCGCCGTGCATCCAGCACCTGCGGTCCCACGAAGGCTTGGGTGGGACAAACCGTGAGGCAGGCCGTGCACGACCCGCAGTGCGCGCTGGCGGGTGCGTCGATGGGCAACGGCAGATCGGTGAACAGTTCCCCCAGAAAAAACCACGAGCCCGCGCGGCGATTGATCAGCATGGTGTTCTTGCCGATCCAGCCCAGCCCTGCTTTCTCGGCAAAGGCGCGCTCCAGCACGGGAGCGCTGTCGGTGAATGCGCGATAACCAAATTCGCCCACCGCCGCCTGAATGCGCTCGGCAAGCTGCTGCAACCGCTTGCGTATCACCTTGTGGTAGTCGCGCCCCAGCGCGTAGCGGGCAATGTAGGCCTGGCGCGGATTGGCCAGCACCTGCACCGCGCGCGGTTCGGCGGGCAGGTAATCCATGCGCACCGACACCAGCCGCAACGCGCCCGGCACCAACGTGGTGGGATCGCTGCGCAATGCGGCGTGGCGCGCCATGTACTCCATGCTGCCGTGGTAGCCGGCATCCAGCCAACGCTGCAGATGGGCCGCGTTTTCGCCGGGATCCACGTCGGTAATGCCCACCTGCTGAAAACCCAGCTCGCGGCCCCAGGCTTTTATGTCGGCTGCCAGGGCGGCGTAGTCGGGAGACGGGGAGTCGATGGGGGTGGTCGGCATGTCCGCTATGGTAGCAGAAGGCCTATACTGGCGGTCTGCGTCCACAGGGGCCTGTGGCACATCATGCGCGGCGAACCGCAAAAGGCGCCGGACGCGCATGGACAGCAACAGGATATACATACCAAGGAGTTCATCATGAGCGAATCACGTCCTCCCTTTCCTCCCTTCACCCGTGAAACCGCCGCACAGAAAGTCCGTGGGGCGGAAGATGCCTGGAACAAGCGCGATCCCAAGCAGGTTGCTCTGGCATACACGCCGGACAGCCGCTGGCGCAACCGGGCGGAGTTCGTCAACGGGCGGGCGGAAATCGAGGCGTTTTTGACGCGCAAGTGGGCGAAGGAAATCGAGTACCGGCTGATCAAGGAAGTGTGGGGTTTTACCGACAACCGCATTGCGGTGCGCTTCGCCTATGAATGGCGCGACGATTCGGGGCAGTGGTATCGCTCCTATGGCAACGAGAATTGGGAGTTCGCCGAAAACGGCCAGATGGCGGTGCGGCATGCCAGCATCAACGATCTGCCGATCAAGGAAAGCGACCGTAAGTTTCATTGGCCGGCGGGGCCGCGTCCTGCGGATCACCCTGGGCTGAGTGAGCTGGGGTTGTAGATTCGCTATGGCATTGTTGCGGCCGGTGTCGAGCTTGGCCTGAGCGGTAGCCAAGCCTGGCCGCAACGCGGCATGCGGGCGTGCTTGATCCTGACAGGCCTTGCTGCTGACCGACGACGCGCATTCAATCCGGCAAACGTGGAAGGCCCTGCTATCTTGTAGACAGGCATGAAGCCAAACGGAGCGGGAGACACGGATGCCTCAGGTCAGGGAAGACCAGGACAGCGCTTGGAAGGAAGCCTTGGAGTTTTTCTTCCAACCCTTCCTGGAACTCTTGTTTCCCAAACTGTATGCGGTCATCGATTGGTCACGGCCTGTTACCTTTCTCGACAAGGAACTGCAGAAGTTCGAACCCTCCAGCAACAGTGGTCGACGCTATGCCGACAAGCTGGCGCAGGTGTGGTTGCGCCAGGGCGGTGAGTGTTGGGTGCTGATTCACGTGGAAGTGCAGGGCGAGGCGGAGGCCGGTTTCCAGGAACGGATGTTCGTCTACTACTACCGCATTCGGGATCACTACAGGAATCAGCCGGTAATCAGCCTCGCCGTTTTGACGGACACGAACGCACGTTACCGACCGGATTGCTTTGAGGAGGTAGGGAAGGACGGCTATGGGATAAGGTTCCGTTTCCGCACGGTAAAGCTACTGGATTTCCAGCCGCGCCTGGATGAGCTGCTGGCCAGCGACAATCCCTTTGCCTTGCTGGTGGCGGCGCAATTAACGGCGAAGCTGGTCAAGAGTGGGAGGCAGAAGGCAGATAACCTGCTCGGTTTTTACCGCCTAGCCAGCCGCAAGCGGCTGGACCGGAAACTGATCACCCGCCTGATCGTGTTCCTGGAATGGCTGGTCGCGTTGCCGCCTGAAATCGAGGCTTACTATAATGCCGGGGTCGATCGGCTGAAGGAGGAAAACACCGTGCCTTACGTGAGTATTATGGAAAGGCGATGGACCAAGCAGGGCCTGGAGAAGGGTATCGAAAAAGGCATTCGCATTGGCGAAGATCGCGGTCGTGCCGAGGGGCTTTCAGAAGGCCGCGCTGCGGTGCTGCTGCGTCAACTGCAGCTCAAATTCGGCGATCTGCCCGAGGAACTGCAGCAGCGTGTTACCCAGGCCGGGCAGGCGGAGCTGGATCTGTGGGCCGAGCGCATCCTGTTCGTCGGTAGCCTTGAGGCAGTGTTCGCGGCGGTATAGTGCCGGCCTTGCGCATGGATGACGACCCTGCCGATCTCCTCTTGGCGCCCGTTACTCGGCCCAGCTGCGATCCGTCATCTTGTCCAGCACGTTCCCCTGTGGCGCCTGCAACTGCTGCGCCCAACGATATTTCACATGCTGCAGGAATTTCGTATTCCACGACGCATGGATTTCGTTGCGGTCGCGCCAGTAGAGAATGAACTCCGGCAATAGCGCTTCGGCGTAGGAGGGATCGATCTGCGCCATTTCCAGGATTTCCCAGCAGGCGGGGCTTGGCTGGAAATCCACCGGAATCGGTCGCAGCGTGGTGTCGTGTTCCAAGGCGTGCGTGTAGCGTTCCCACTGGCGCTTCACGTGGGCGAGAAACTTGCTGTCCCAGACGTTGCTGGTGGCGCCCTGGCTGCTCCAGTACAGCACGAATTCGGGCACCGCGTCCTCGATGAAACCCAGGCTGATGCCGGCCAGTTCGAGAATGTCCAATACCTCTTCGCTTGGCTGCCAGCCCTGCGTCATCGGCACTTCCTGGTGGCGCGCCTGGTTGTGGCTGCGCTGTTTTTCCCACGCGGCCACCACCCACTTGAGGAAGGCGTTGTGCCAGGAATAGCTGAAGCGGCGGCGGTCCTGCTGGTATTTGATGAACGGGGCGATCTCCTGTTCGACGAAGGTCACCGGCACGTTGCGCTGCTGGCATAGCAGCAAGAGGTCGTTGTCGGGACGCCAGTCGGGCGGGATGAGGCGCGAGGTGCCCTGTGGTGTCGATTGCGGTGGTGCGCCATCGCGGCCAGGGGTTCTGGTGCCGGCGGTGTCGAAGCGAGGGGGGGGCTGGGCAGCCGGCGCGGCGGGCACGCCATGCACCACCTGGTTGATCGCCAGCAATTGCGTCTGTGCCGAGCCAGGCACGGCTTCGATCAGCAGCAGGCCTTTTTCGCGCAGGCTTTGCTGCACACTGAATATCTTGGGCAGGTCCCAGAACGGCAGGGCGTCGCGCAGGTGCTGCTGGCTGATTTCCATCCAGCGGCGCTGGCCGCGGTGCAGCGGCGGATGCTGCAGCAGCAGTTCGCTGATGACGTGCAGCAACACGGCTTCGTCCAGGCCGATGGTGGCGGCCAGGGTGGGGGAAATCAGAAGCGGACGTTCCGGAATCAGCGAACTGCTCATCGATCTTGCATACAGGATTGGTGGGGGAGGTTACGCGGGGTCGGCATGGCCTCGCGGAATCGAACCCAGGGCCGGCTGGCATCCTAACACAGCGCCGCGAGGCAGGGGAAAAGACGCCGTCGCCAGGTGCGGGTGCAGCGAAACGCGCAGGCGTGTCATTACGTTCAGCCTACAACAGGAAAGCCTGTGTCGCGGGGCTTGAGCACCACCGGGGCTTCGATGACAATAATGCGGTCAGGACGCCGGCAGCCAGCCCGACTGCAGGCGGGGCACAGACCCGCACCAAAGGAAGCCAGGCCCATGATTTTCTACATCGTCTACATTGCATGTCTTCTGGTGGTAATCCTGCATTTCACCGGCTATTTCGCACGCCGCAACCTCGAATGGGTGGTGCTGGTGGCGCCGTTCGCCATTTTCGGGGTGAACATTCTCAGTTATCTGAAACTCATCTAGGAAGCGCGGCGTAAAGCCCCGTGGCGGCGTTGCCGGCTGTGAAGGACTAATCCTGCAGCGCCTCGAGCGCTTCGCTGAGCTTGCTCACGCCCACCACCTTCATGCCGGCAATGCCCTGGCGCGGCGCATTGGCCTTGGGCACGATGGCGCGGGTGAAGCCATGCTTGGCGGCTTCCTGCAGACGTTCCTGGCCGCTTGGCACCGGCCGGATTTCGCCGGCCAGGCCCACTTCTCCGAACACCACCAGGTCACGCGGCAAGGCGCGGTCGCGAAAGCTGGACACGATGGC